>JGI10211J34971_10001274_pt1 | contig 21042 bp, 17 predicted proteins | sample Etolagsediment_FD_34971 | JGI IMG/M metagenome (IMG submission 34971)
AAGCATCGGTATAAGTAACTACTTTGTCTTTTTTATAGGCTCCATCCGCTACAGAGTAATAGTCTGATCGTACTTTAAAGTCTCTCGCTCCTCGCAAGGCTTTTATTTCGTTAGAACTTGGTTCATTGGAACTTTTCCGCAAGGGAAAAAGACGATATCTCTCTTTTTTGATGTTTTCTTTTGTGTCGAGCTTTGCATCTTCGAGAGCTTTTATCGTCACATCGATGGTGCTTGTGTCTGATTTTGTTGATACTTTATGCTCAGCTTGTCCAGGATCGCTAAGAATCAGAGCGACACCTTTGTCCGTTTTCGCTCCATCCGTGCGAAGAAGGTATGTCTTTCCTTTGTTCGCGACATTGCTCTCGGTCATTGCGGAGCTTATGGCCACTACTTTTGTACAAGGTCCGCCATTGGTCGATGGGTTTTTGCAATCTATCGCGGCGTTTAGAAAGTCAAGATGGTAAAGAGGTTTTTTGCCACCTATGACGTGGTTGGGTACGCTAGACTTTAAAACGACCTTTCCTCCGTGTTCGCATTTTATGACGCCACCTTCTACTATTATGTACTCATTGCCCATTAAATACCCTTGTACTTATAATTTATATAATAATAATTAAATTAAAACAATTAATAATATTTTTCTTGATAATAAAGCAGATTAAATAGATAATGTAACTAAATAACACACTTTATTTCTATAAATATATAAAATTATTGTCAAATGATTAAAAAAAATTATTAAAAGTTTTTTTAAAGCTGATAATTGATAATATCACACCAATAAAAAAAACGAAAAACAATTAAAAGTAAAATATTTTATATGAAAATTGTTAATTATTAGTTAAGTATGGGAGTATATATTTGTTATTAGATATTTTAGATGTTATTAGCTCTGATTCTCCATGCGGTACTGATTTCAAGTACGAAGATGCCTTTTTGGAAGTAGAAGCTGAAATTGATAAATCAAATAATCTCTTTGAAGGGATGGAAACCGATTGGAATAAGGTTTCTTCATCAAGCGAAAAGCTTTTGGCGGAACATTCAAAAGATGTGAAAATATTGTGTTGGTGGACATATTCCTTATGGAAGCAAAATGCTTGGATCGGTTTGGAAAAAGCCTTACCCGTGTTCTCCACACTTTTGTCGACGTACGAAGACAAACTGTTCCCAAAGTCCAAAAAAGTAAAAATTAGCTCAATTACTTGGCTAGAAGAGCAACTTGACGAAGACATTTTGGATGACAATGGAAACATAGCGGCGAACATCGATCACAAAAAGTTTCTTGACTTTTTCATCGAACTAGAAAAAAACTTTGCCCTGAGTCTACAAGAAGAAAGGAGCCTGTTTAAGAAAATTCAAAAAGCTTTGAGTAGAGTAGTGGAGACTCAAAATAGCGAAAACAAAGTTCTTGATGAAAAAAAAGAAGTTGCAAAACCAAGTTCTTCGGAGATAAGCGAGATTGGTTCGGACAGCGATGCAGCCAAAGTTTTAAGCAGCCTGAAAAAAAGTGCGGCTCTTTTGCAAAAATACTGGAGAGAAAAAGAGCATGCGCATTTAGGCGCAATGCGTTTGGTCAGAATGTTGGCTTGGTTGGAGACAGAAGGACTTCCAATGAGTGAAGATGGAAAGACACCGCTTAACGGGCCATCACAGGAAAGCATAGACGAAATAGAATCCTTATACACTGAAGAAAAATACATCGAGGCTTTGGACAAAGTAGAAACCCTTATCTCGATGTCTCCATTTTGGTTGGATGGACACTTCTTTACTTTCAATATTTTGACGGCACTGGAAAACAAAACCGCAGCTTTAGAAGCGCAAAATGCACTAATAGCTTATGTAAACGCTGATAGAAAAATTCTCGATTTAAGTTTCAGAGATACGACTCCTTTTGCTTCGTTGAAGGTAAAGGAATGGTTGTCTCAGAACACAGGGGCTTTGGAATCAAGTAGCACGTCCAATAAAGAAGCCAACGAAAGAGAGGAAACAATTGAAGCATGCTATCGACTCGCAAAGAAAAAAAACATTAAGGAGGCTATGAAAATACTGCAAAACAACTATGCGAGTTCTCCTAACAAGGAAGATCAATTCCATTGGCGTTTAGCACATGCGGAAATAGCAAAAGAATTTGGAAAAAACGAACTAGCATTGGCACTTGTAGAGGACTTAAAAAAAGACATAGACAAATACAATCTTGATGAATGGAATCCAAAATTGTCGTCAAAAGTGTTTGCTTTATATTTAAACTTCAATCGCACACAAGTAGACCCTGTAGAGTTACAAGCAGCATATTCGCGCTTATGTAAAATTGATGTTGAAGAAGCATTGGAAATTAAAATTTAACAAAAGGAAATAAAATGAGTAAACAGTCAGAATCACCAAAAGAGAGAATTAACGTCACATACAAACCCGCTACTGGAGATCAATCGGCGGAGATAGAGATTCCGTACAAGATTACGGTATTGGGTTCATTTAATCCAGACGAAGAAGAAAAAGCGGTTGAAGACAAAAGAGTCATAAACATTAACAAAAATAATTTTAATGAGGTGCTTAAGCATCAAAATTTAGGTTTGTCGTTTAGTGTTGACGATAAATTAACGGAGGATGAAGGTGCATCGTTAAATGTAAATTTAAAGATTAACAGCATGAAAGATTTTTCTCCTGAAAACATAGTTGAGAATGTGGACGAACTCAAAAAATTGATGGAACTTCGTCAATCGTTAGTGGCACTTAAAGGGCCTCTTGGGAATGTACCGGCTTTTAGAAAAGCTATTGAGAACACGATTGGCGATGAAGACGAGAGAGCAAAGCTTTTAAACGAATTAAGTATTAACAAGTAAAGGAAAAATATGTCTACGCAAGCAATAAAAGAACAGGGTACGGCGGTCAACGGTAGCATTCTTGATAGCATCATTTCGCAAACGAGCATATCTCAAGAAGATGAAACATACGGTATAGTGAAATCAGGTGTAAGTGCACTCATAGGTGAAATGCTTAAAAGTAAAAACGAGGCTGAAAAAGTCAATAAAGCGATTGTAGACCGTATGATTGCGGAAATAGATGCAAAAATATCCGCTCAAATGGACAGCATTTTGCATAATGAAAAATTCCAAGAGCTAGAATCTAGATGGCGCGGTCTTTACATGCTGGTTGAGAGAACGGATTTTAGACAAAACATCCAAATGGAAATCATTAATGTCTCCAAAGAAGAGTTGCTCGAAGACTTTGAAGAGTGCTTAGACATTACACAATCTGGTCTTTATAAACATGTATATACCTCTGGATATGGTCAATTCGGTGGTGAGCCAGTAGGTACGATAATCGCGGACTATCAACTTTCTCCATCTAACATGGATATGAAGTTTTTAGCTAAGGTTGCCTCAATCGCTGCAATGTCACATGCACCGTTTATCTCTTCCGCCGGTCCTAAATTTTTTGGTCTGGAAAGTTTTGAAGGTTTACCAGACCTAAAAGATATGGAAGACGTAATGAGCTCACCTCAGTTCGCAGCATGGAGAGGTTTTAGAGAAAATGAAGATTCTCGTTATGTTGGACTAACACTTCCTCGTTTCTTGCTACGTGCTCCATATGATCCAGAAGACAATCCAATATCTAAGTTTATATACAGAGAAGATGTATCGACAAACCATGAAGACTACCTATGGGGAAACACAGTATATGCATTTGCTTCTCGTCTAACGGACTCTTTCGCAAATTATAGATGGTGTACAAACATTATTGGGCCAAACAGCGGCGGGGCGGTTACCGATCTTCCAGTACATACCTTCGATAGTATGGGCGATATCGAGATGAAAATTCCAACAGAAGTGCTTGTCTCAGATAGACGCGAATTTGAACTTTCTGAACAAGGTTTCATACCTCTAACCATGAGAAAAGGCAGTAACAATGCAGCATTTTTCGCGGCAAATTCGGCACAAGTGTCAAAAATATTTGCAAATACAGAAGAGGGTAAAAACGCGGAGTTGAATTATAAACTTGGTACTCAATTACCATACTTATTTGCTATTACCCGTATGTCTCACTATATCAAAATTTTGCAACGCGAGCATATTGGTTCATGGAGAGAACGTGCGGATTTAGAGAGAGAATTAAACAAATGGATTAAACAATACATAGCCGATCAAGAAAATCCATCAGCGGAAATAAGAAGTCAACGTCCATTCAAAAGCGCTCAAATTCTTGTAGAAGACGTAGCTGGCGAGCCAGGTTGGTACAGAGTGAAAATGTCTTTAAAACCTCACTTTAAATACATGGGCGCAAGTTTTGAACTTTCGCTAGTTGGTAAGTTAGACAAGGACTAAAAAAATGTACGAGGGAAGCATATTTGAGCGAATGACAAAAGGGCAAACACCCAACAAGCACGCTTCGTCGCAAGAAGCTATATATCATTCCATAGCCAACAATCTCTCTCGTATTTTTTCAACGAATGCTGGTAGTTCGCAAACTGTTGAAGATTATGGAAAGCCAGATTTGAACAACTCACAATTAAGTTTAAAAGATTCTATCGAGACGATAGAAAATAGCTTGGAAGTTTGCGTTAGAAAGTATGAACCTAGACTGTATAACACAAGGGTTGGCGTTTCTAGAAGTCAATTAAATATGAATAAAATGAATATATACATAGAAGGCTTTTTACTTGTGGAAGGCAAGAGTCAAAAAGTCAACTATAAAGCTGATTTGTTGTCAAACGGAAAAATTAAGGTATACAAAGATGAAGACTAAAGATTATTATTTAAAAGAACTTAATTCTTTACGAAGTGATGGGGCTGAATTTGCAAAAAACAATCCTGGACTTTCTTCTTTTTTAGCCCAAGAAGGGCAAGATCCAGATGTAGAAAGAATCCTTGAAGGCTTTGCATTTTTAACGGGTAGACTACATCAAAAATTTGATGAAGAATTGCCAGAAGTTTCGCATGGTCTCGTTCAGCTGTTATGGCCCAATTACATTCGTCCCATTCCCGCATACTCAATTATTCAATTTGATCCGCTCAAGGATGATGTCAAGAGTAAAAATATACCCAAAGATACACAAGTTCTGTCTGAAAAATCTTCCGAAGATGTTGTGTGCAAGTTTAGAACTAGTTATGCAGTAGATGTGATGGCATTAGATTTGGTGGATGTCGAATATTTAACCTCTGGTCAAAAAAGTTCGATTGAACTTGAGTTTGGAATGAGCACGGCTGGGACACTTGCAGATGTAACTTTTGAAACGTTAAGACTCTTTCTTAGCGGTTCAAAATTTATGTCAAGAGAACTCTATTTATATTTAAATAAATATGTGGAAAAAATAGATCTTGTCGTGAAAGACAAGAATGACAAAGAGCTGGAAAGTATAGCATTGCCACTTAAATCAATTTCTGGGGTTGGTTTTAGCTCGTCTGAATCAATGGTTCCGTATCCACGAAACATATTTGACGGGTATATGGTTTTACAAGAATATTTTTGCTTTCAAGAGAAGTATTTATTTCTTGATGTTTTAAACACTCGACTTATTGAGAAATTTTCTGTTGAAACTCTCAGTCAATCAAATAAATTTAGCTTAAAGATTAGTTTTAATAAACGGTTTAAAAGTACACAAGTACCAACAAAAGAAGACTTTTGTCTTTACTGCACGCCAGTCATTAATTTATTTGAAAGTGATTCCATTCCGATTCGTAAAACGGAATTTGAAGACGAGTACTTGCTAACCTCTTCTGAATTAAAAAGAAATCAAAGCGAAGTGTTTTCAATTTTTAAGGTTAGAGGATGGGTACAGAGTAAAAACGAGTATCAAGATTATGCCCCTTTTGAATCTTTCGCAAGTGTAGACAACAACAAAGAATACTATTCTGAGCGAGTGAAGTTAAATAACGATTTGAATTGTACGGATACATATTTACGTTTTTCATCATCTCGTGGAATGTTTGAAAACTTGGACCACAACAATGCTGTCGTTTCTGTCAAAATGTTATGTACAAACAAAAACATTCCTTCCACTCTGCCCTTAAATGGCATTTGCATTCCCGATCCAAGTTCTTATAGTTTGGGATTTAAAAACATAACCATCCCTTCAATCTCTTATCCACCGCCTATCGGTGGGGATTTTCTTTGGAAAGTGATTTCTAACATGTCTTTAAATTATTTGGCCTTGGACAATGTTAAAACCTTGGTAATGATTTTAAAAACATATGACTTTTTTGGAGAAAGTGATTTTAAGCAAAAGAAGAAGACAGAGGTTATTTTGAGTGGGTTAGTCTCTATATCGAACCAACATAGCGAAATGATTTACGAAGGGCTCCCAATTAGAGGAACTCAAACCGAAATAGATTTGGACCCTTCAAAATTTATGTGTACTGGCGAAGCATATCTTTTTTGTTGTGTGCTCAATGAGTTTTTAGCCCTATATTCTGGTGTAAACTCGTTTCATAGACTTGTTGTAAACATGCTAGGTTCTGAAACATTTACTTGGGCACCCAAAATTGGTTCTAAGGAGATTATTTAGATGAAGTTAGATGAATTAAATTCAAAAATTAACATCTCTGTGGGTAAATACTCTTTTTACCAATGCATCAGAATGTTAATGGCTCATCTTGAAATGAAATATCCAAATGAAGGATTTGAGCTTTTGTACAAACGACTAAGATTCAAAGCGAATCCAAGTCTCTCTTTTGCAAAATCAGAAATCTCAAAAATAGAATTCTTGCAGACAAGAAAAGGTTTGCAAGTAGAGTTGACTGTTAACTTTTTGTCATTGTCTGGTTCATCTTCTCCTTTGCCTTCGCACTATGCAGAAATGGTATTGAACGATCATGGCGAAGATCGGGTTTTGAGCGATTTTTTCAATTTTTTTAATCATCATCTTCAAAAAATGGTTTATTTAATTTGGGAAAAACAGAGATATTTCGTTCAATATTCAGACACGATGGAAGATAAGTTCTCTAGCTATTTACTTAGTCTGTTGGGACTTTACTCTCAAGAACAAATAGAAAACTCAAAGATCAACATTAAAAAGTTGATGCCATACATAGGTTTGCTGAGCATGAAACAGAAATCTACAAGCAGTTTAACCGCGATACTGCGTCATTATCTTGAGCATGATGCCATTGAAGTGGTTGAGTTTATCACAATGAACACAATAATTCCCGCATGGCAAAGGGTTTCTTTGGGCGTTGAAAAATGTTCTTTATCTAGTGATGCAATGTTGGGCGAAAGCATTAAAACCAAAAGCTCTAAATTTCAAATATTACTTAAAAATATATCTTGGGATGGACTTTTTGAATATAGTGTTTTAGGCAAAAAAATGGGTGAATGTAGAGAGTTGATACACTTGGCATTAAGAAATCCTTTGGAGTATGAACTTTGTTTATGGATTAAAAAAAATGAAATTCAACCTGTTTCGCTATCTAGTAAATATTTGGGAGTCAATAGTTTCTTAGGTATACCAGACGACGATAGAAGAATCATAGTTAGCAATTAAGGAAAAAGATGAAATTAGAATTAAAACAATTAATAGAAACATTAAACACTCAAACAAAATTGGACTTGGAGCATTCGGCACAAAGGTGCATATCAAGAGGTGGGAATGAGATACTAATGGAAGATTTTTTGTATGTAATGCTTGAAAACGAGGGTAATGTGTTTAATTCGTTATTACAACAGTATTCCATTGATTATCAGGAGATGCGCAAAGCACTTGTGTCAGGTGTTAAAGTTGGTGTTACTGAAAGTTCAAGTCCGGTGTTTTCTTCATTGTTAATTTCTTGGATAGAAGATTCTTTTATAATTTCAAAAGTCGCTTTTGAAATGACGAAAATTAATGAATCAGCACTTCTATTCGCTTTGTTTGAGAAGGGTTCGAAATATCTTAACATGCCATATTTCAAGCTCTTTGCATCAGTGCCAACGGAGGAAGTCAAAGAGCTTTTGCTCGGATATGACAAAGTTGAGAATGAAGCACTGAAGACGGTGTCTCACTTAAACGAGCAATCGGTTGGTGAGTCGGAATTGGAAAAATATACAAGCGATTTAACGCAATTGGCGAGAGACGGAAAAATAGATCCTGTTTTATGTAGAGATAACGAGATGAAACAATCAATCGACATTTTACTGCGCCGTCGCAAAAACAACCCAATTCTAGTGGGAGAGGCCGGCGTTGGCAAGACGGCGGTTGTCGAAGGATTGGCATTAAAGATTATTAATCGTGAAGTGCCGGATTATCTTTATGGAGCGAAGCTCTTGTCTCTGGACTTAGGTGCTCTTCAAGCTGGAGCCAGTGTAAAAGGCGAGTTCGAAAGACGATTACAAAGCTTAATAAAAGAGATTCAAAACAGTACGGAATTTATTATATTGTTTATAGACGAGGCACACACTTTGGTTGGAGCTGGTGGCAACGAAGGCGGTAGCGATGCTGCAAATATTCTTAAGCCCGCTCTAGCGAGAGGCAATCTTAGAACCATAGCGGCAACTACATGGTTGGAATATAGAAAATACTTTGAGAAAGATCCGGCTCTCTCCAGACGTTTTCAAAAAATAGACATTTTGGAACCTAGCATCGAAGACTCAATTACCATTATGCGAGGGATAGCCGAAAAATACGAAGAGGAGCATGGTGTGTACATCGAGGACCAAGCTCTCGTGGCGGCAGCTACTTTATCCGCGCGTTATATTACTGGAAGGCAACTGCCAGACAAAGCAATTGATGTTTTGGATACCGCATGTGCGAATGTGAAAATTTCTAAAAGCAATGTGCCATATACTCTTCAAAAGACCGAAACAGAAGTAATCGTTTTAGAGCGCACGATTAATTCGTTGCAACGCGATAGCGGTAATGGCTTAAAAGATTATTCAAAAAAGATAGCGATGCTTACAAAAGAGAAAACGGCTCTTGAAAAAGAGGTTGTTAAAATTACAACAGCTTGGAAGAAGCAAAAAGCGAGTTTGGAAAAAATAGCCTTATTGAGAAAGGAGAAAAAACATAAACTAATTTCTAAAGAGAGAGAGAAGTTTTTAGCCTTGCAAAAAGATGGAAACTATATTTATGAAAATGTCACTTTTGAACAAGTAGCACAAGTAATATCCTCTTGGACTGGAATTCCACTAGGTTCTATGGTACAAGAACAGACCAAATTGGTGCTTTCGTTGGATGAGAAATTAAGAGAGACGATTATAGGGCAAGACCATGCCTTGTCGTACTTGAGTAAATTTTTACAAATATCTACAGCCGGACTCAAAAATGAAAATGCGCCCGCAGGTGTATTTTTACTTGTCGGACCAAGTGGTGTAGGTAAAACCGAAACCGCATGCAAAATCGCTGATTTAATTTTTGGAGGAAAGCAATTTTTAACGACAATCAATATGAGCGAGTTTCAAGAAAAGCACACGCTTTCTCGTTTAATAGGTTCACCACCTGGATATGTTGGTTATGGCGAAGGCGGACAACTAACTGATCCAGTAAGAATAAAGCCTTATTCTGTAGTTTTATTGGACGAAATAGAAAAAGCACATCCGGACATATTGAATTTATTCTATCAGGTATTTGATAGGGGTGTTGTCAACGATGGAGAGGGGAGGGAAATCAACTTTAAAAATACGGTTATTTTTATGACTTCCAATTTGGCTACACAAGAGATAACACATCTATGCTCCATAAACGAGAATATTACGATGGACGGTTTGATCAATGAAATAAATCCGATTTTGTCTTCGTACTTAAAGCCAGCCTTGTTAGGAAGAATGAATGTTGTTCCCTATATGAACTTAAATGACGAGGTTCTTAAGAAAATTGTCGAGCTGAAGTTTCGTGCATTACAAGAAAAATTGGCACTAAGAGAGATAAAACTTCAATATGAAACAAAGCTAGTGGAACATATCGTTTTCTTGTCCAATGCCATGGACACCGGAGCAAGAAATATTGAACTTATCATAAATACACATTTAATGCCTCAATTGTCAAAGACGATTTTAGACTACACGGTAGAAAAGAAAGTCTTAAAGTCTGTAACAATTTGTCTTGACGAGTCAAATTGTATTTTTTTAAAAAGCATACCAGTAATTAAACAAACAACAAAGGAGTCAAAATGAAAACCGTGTTTAGCATATTAATATTATCAGTGGTGTTCTTGAGTGGGTGTGCATCTGTTCAAGAAGCATATAAACCGCTTTATCAAGTTCAACCTGAAAAAAGTGAATTAAAAGTAGAAAAGCAATGAAATTAGTACTTGACATAGTAAAAAGTGGACGAATAGTACCGGAAAAGAAAAAATTTCATTTTGACGAAAATGACGGCACAATTGGTAGGAACGACGATTGTGACTGGATTTTAAAGGATCAAAATAGTTACATATCTGGTCAGCATGCAAAAATTGTAAATAAACATGGGACATTCTTCATTATAGACGAAAGTACAAATGGGACATATTTAAAAAATCCTTACAAAAGACTTCCAAAAGGACATCCATTCAAAATTAGTCCATCAGATGTTTTTATTGTTGGGGATCATGAGTTGCAAGCTAGATTTTCACACAATGATTATTCAGAAGACGACATTATCGGTGGATTTGAAGAAAAACCTACGATGGAGCAGATAATACCAAACGACGACTTTTTAATGGAAGATCAAATTGAGGAAAGTGTTGAAGGAAATGAAATAATTGATGTTTTGGACAAACCTTTGGAAAACCATACGGATACTTTGTTTATCGATGTTGAGTTGGACGATGACAATCAAGAGAAGGGAATAGATAGTTTTTTAAATCTAGACAACGAGCAAGAAGTTCAAGAGGACATTAGTATAGAGATAAGCGATGGATTTACTCAAGAACACATTCAAATGTCCTCGTATTCACATCAGCAGCAAAAGGAATTTGAAGATCCAAGACCAGTCGCACAGACAAGACCTTCCTCTGGACTTGCTGCTTCCGTTAATATCCTAGAGTCCAAACTAGGAATTAAGATAGCTTCTTTGGAACAAGAAGAGAGAGACATGTTAATGGAAGAATTGGGAGAGATAGTTTTGAGTTCCCTAGATTATTTGAAAAACTCTATAAATATCAAAGAGAAAACAAAACAGGATTTGCACATATCTTCAAATTACATGGATACTAAAGACAATAATCCAATTAGGTTGGGTAGCAAAGCCTTAAAAATAATGCAAACTAATAGCAACGATGGACTGCTAGGAATGATGAAAATTTCAGATGCTTTAAAATCCTCTTTTAAAGAAGTAGATGCTCATTGTATCTCATTACACAGTGCGACAAAAAACATTATGAAAGTCGCAATGTCGAAGTTTTCACCTAAAAATCTTGAGTATAGATTTGAATCTACTGGACAACTTCGAGGTGTCTTACCCAAAGCGCAATTGATGTGGAAAGCATATGAAAATATGTTTCACAGACTTAACGACAGACCGGAAGAGGGGGTTGAAATTATTAAAGAAGATTTTACCAAAGAATATGAAAGTACTTTGTACTCTTTGAACTTACATACTAATGAATTAAAGGATAGATAATGAAAAAAAATATTGTATTTACACTCTTATTAATAATAACACTCAGTGGATGTGCAAGTAAACCTACCCATCTGGAGCTAGTTATTAAAAGCCACAATAACATTAACCTAGATAGCGACAATGTCTCTTCTCCATTAATGTTGAATTTTTACGAACTTGACTCCGCGGAACAGTTTTCAAAGTTAGACTATTGGACATTAATTGACAATGGGGCGGAAAGATTAAACAGCGATCTGATCTCACAAAACAAGCATATAATAGTTCCCAACGAAGAGCAAAATTATAAAATAATTTTCAACGAAAAAGCTAAATTCCTTGGGATAATAGGTAACTTTAGAAAGCTTGATTCAAATACTACATGGCGACATGTAATCAACCTCGACAATGAAGCATATAATTATTCAGAGTTGGAAATCTCAGATTATTCAATTAAAGAAGCGCACTAATGGAGTGTAAAGTAGTCTGGAAAGAAGGTCTCTTTATGCGGCCGCAACATTTTCAGCAAAATGATAGACATTACGAATACGAGCTTATGAATCGCACAAAAGAGCTTGGCAGCAATATGTGGGGACTTTTTGATTTGGACATAGACAAGAACTATTTAAGATCTTCGAAGGTCGTTGTCAACAACATAGCAGGAGTAATGTCCGATGGCACATTCTTCGACATAAATTCTAGAGATTATAGTTTAAGCTTAGATGTAAAAGTTGAAGACAGCTCTAAATCGATCTATCTAGTTTTGCCAATTACTCTTAACGATAGCGACGAAGTTCATTTTGAAAATCAGAATAATAAGCTTACTAGATTTATAGCACATAACATCGAAGAAGTGCCTAACACCAATGTAGGCGAGAAAAGCTCAGCGGATGTTTTAGGTGCAAAATACAATTTTCAATTATTGTACGAAGAAGATATCAACGAAGGCTATGTAAAAATTAAATTAGGTGTAATTGGTGATGTTTCTGCGAGTGGAATTGTAAGTTTGGATGAAACTTACATTCCTACATATTTGCACCTTAATGCTTCAAAAAACCTAGTTGCAAAAACAAATGAACTTGTAAGCACTATTTCATATAGAATTGAAAAACTTGTTGAGAAATTAAGCGATTCCAATGTACAAGCGAGTGAACTTGGCGAATATTTAATGTTGCAACTTTTAAATAAAACAAAAAGTCGATTACATTTTTATTTTACACAAGATAGAGTGCATCCTTCCATTCTGTTTCTTGAGCTAAGCTCGTTTATTGGCGAGCTTGCGGTATTTATGAAAAAAGAAAAAGTGCTTGCACAAGAGTTTACATATGAACATGAAAACCAAGGAAGTAGCTTTGTTCCTATCATTTTGGAATTAAATGAAATGCTTAGTCTTGTTCTCGAACAAAAAAGCATATCTCTACCGGTTGAAAAAAGAAAATATGGGATTCATGTTGTACCAGTGGTTGATAAATCGCTCGTTAGCACTTGCAGTTTTGTTTTTGCAGTGAAAGCGGATTTGGAAGACGACAAACTCAAGAAACTTCTTTTGGCAAATCTAAAAATGGGAAGCAACGAAACCATCAGAGATTTAGTCAATTATCATTTGGGTGGCTTCAAAATGAAACCGCTTTCTGTCGCTCCACGTCAAATTCCATATAAAGTGAATTATTTATACTTCAAAGTAGAACTAGAATCGGCCGATCAAGAAAAATTGGTGCGTTCGGGTGGATTTGCATTTCATTTGTCTAGCGAACTTGAAAATGTTGAGTATGCTTTATGGGCTATTCGTAATGACTAGGGAGGTAATAGATGAGTTCTAATTCAAACAAAACAATGTTAGTGCCGGTGACTCAAGATAATAACATGACTAATTTTCAAGCAAAAACTGAAAGTTATAACAGCTTTAAAGCTAATACGATTTCAAACACTCCAAATTATACCTCGGGTGAACAAAAAGACTATATAAGTGTTGGAAATCCTTTCTTATCCTTGTCTTCGAGTATCTTTAAGGAGATTGACACTCTACAAAATAGCTATGAAATAGGCAAGATTGAAAATATTAGAAATGTGTTGATATCTAAAATTGATCTTTATACGGAGTTGATTTCTTCAAAAGAGATAGAAAACTCACAAATTATGATATCTAGATACATACTATGTACTTTTGCAGACGAGCTTATATCCTCAACATATTGGGGAAAAGATAACAATTGGGCTAATAACAGTCTTTTAGGGTATTTTTATAACGAAACATATGGTGGGGATAAATTTTTTCAAATATTAGAACAACTTTATCGTTCATCTTCTCAATACATTCATCTTTTGGAATTACTATATATATGTCTCTCTCTTGGTTTTGAGGGAAAATATAGAATTCAAAATAAAGGTAGAATGGAGTTAGACTCCATTCGAGAAAATTTATATAGACAGATAAAAGTCGTTCATGGAAGAGATACAAAACCATTTTATACGGTGCAAAAAACTTCCCAACAGCAAAATAGACTTATTTATAAAACATCGTATCAAATTTTAGCACTCAGTATTGTTCTAGTTTTGTCTTTAGTGTATGGAGTTTTAACATTTTCATTGGCCGAAAAAGAAAACTCTTTTTTAAGCCTTTTAAACGAGAAATATGAAAAATACGACAATTTTACTGAGATACCAATGGAAGAAATTAAACTGTTTCCAGCCATGAGCGAACCTACAAACGAGCCGCCAACGAGCATAATCATAAAGGATTTAAATTGAATAAAATAAGAAATTCGTCTATCTTTAAGAATGTTTTTTTCTGGATTATTTTTGTCGCATTTTTAGTTTCGATGTTGATTATTTTTGTGTCTCCTTACTTGTTTGAATACTTTGAAAGCTTAACCTTAAGATTGCTTATAGCTTTTCTTATCTTTTTTCTTACGGTTACAGGTGTACTTTCGTATACACTTTTTGTAAAAGACGAAGTTAAAAAAATAATTAGAGATAAAAAAGAACAGTTAAAGAAGAGGAAAGAACAATCTGGTGTCATTTCTGATAAGGTGCAAAACCTTAAGATGCGTTTTAACGAGGCAATGCGAATCGTTAAGAATTCGAGCATTTACAAAGACAAACAAAACGCCGGTTATGAATTGCCTTGGTATTTGGTAGTGGGCAAAGAAGTTGAAGGAAAAACCTCTTTGTTGGAACATTCTGGGTTGGACTTTCCTTTAAACATAAACTATGCCAATCAGAATGAAGCGGAAGAAAAAGCTAACAAGTCTTTTCAGTGGTATTTCGCAGAACATGCAATTTTCGTTGATATGCCAGGGAGTTACATATCAAACGGTCGCAGCGATGAAGAGGTAATTCTGTGGGAATCGTTTCTAAACCTATTTGGGAAAAAAAGGTGGAAACGACCTATCAACGGGATTATTCTAACTATTAGTGTTGACACTTTATTGGAAAAAACAGCAGTAGAGTTAGAAGAGTATGCAAAAGACATTCGTGACAGAATTGACGAAATATCGAACTCGTTTATGTCTAACATACCTATTTATTTATTGGTGAGCAAGACGGATAAAATAGTTGGTTTTAATGAATACTTTTCTTCAATAAGCGAAGATGAAAAATCGGAGGTTCTTGGAGTAACTTTTAATGACGAAACCGAGAATATCGACACAAGTGTAGTTAAACCAGAACTGGAACTTTTGCTTGAGAGGTTAAATAGCTCTGTTTTAGATAAAGTACATAAAGAATGGGACAACAGTTCAAGGGCGAAAATTTCTCTTTTTTGTAATGAATTCTCTGTCTTATTTGAAAAACTTAATGCCTTTATAGAGATAGGCTTTGCACAAACAAGATATCGTAAACCTTTAATGTTGCGTGGAATATATTTTACAAGTGTACCTGACACAAGTTCGGCGATGGCATCAAATCAAGAATTTGAAAAGAATTCTTTAGTCGCAGGAGCGGCTAAAAAAGGGATGTTCATTAAAAAGGTTTTGACAAACATTATATTTCCAGAAGCCGACATAATTAAGATGGATACAAACTACAAGAAAAATCAGCGTATTAAACAGATTGTGGCTCTTGTGGCTTCAGTCATCATCGTCGCTACGGCAACAATATATTGGATTCAAGATTTTAACTCTAGAATTGATTCTTTGGATACATTAAAAGAAAATGTTTTAGAGTATGATAGTTTAAGAGACTCGACTAGAACTCAAACCGATTTTGAAGAAATTTTGGGTTCTCTCAATAAGATTCGTGATTTAAAAAATGCTAACGAGGATGACATCTCAAACTATTTTTGGAAGATCGCTTATTATAAAGTTGAAGATAGAAACAACATGATAGAAAAGCACTACAAAGAGGCATTGGAAAATGTTTTACTTCCTAGAATTGCTCACTTTATGGAGGAGCAAATTCAAGCTAATTTAGGCGATTACGATTTGACATGGGAAAGCACGAAGGCGTATTCCATGCTGAACAATAAAGAAAAACTCGATTCTGATTTTTTACGAGCATGGCTTTCGGCTTACTGGTCTCATATGTATCCAAATAGAATTACGGTACAAAATGATTTAAACGAGCATCTATATAAACTTATAGAGTATGACTTTAAACCATATGCTCTTAATGAAAAAGTTTTAACGACGGCTAGAAATCAACTTCTTGCTATAGGTCAGGAATCTTTAGTGTACAAAGCATTAAAAGACGAGGCTAAAGAGAGAAACCTTCCTTCGTTCCGCTTTTCAAATTCTCTTGGTTCATATGCTTCGGCCTTCAAAGGAAGCGATTATCTCATACCAGGTTTTTACACTAAAAAAGGTTTTGAAGAAGTCATTATCAACAATGGTAAAGAACTGATAAAAAAACTCGTAAGTAATAATTGGGTCGTTGGTTATTCGACAGAGTTAAGCGAGGCGGAACTTAACGAGTTATATGCGAAAGTGCAAAATTACTATTTTATTGATTATAAAGAGTATTGGATGAAGGCTCTCAGTACACTTGATGTACCAGAATATAAATCGATATCGGAGTTAAACAATCAATTGACTGTATTGACTTCTGGTTCTTCACCTATCATTAATGTGCTGAAATCTCTAAAAGAAAATACGATGATTTACACTCCCGCCGAAAAACTTCAGATGAAAGTGGACGATCAACTAAAAAGTGGAAGAACAGTTTCTATTGCATCTGAAAATGCCATAGAAGAAGCTCAGAAAATCACAAACAACACAAGTGTCAAAAATGTAAGAATGTATTTTAGTAGCTATAACAAACTATTGGACGAAAATTCCAAGCCAACCTCAAAATTAGCGACGGCGATGCTCAAACTTAACAATGTATATCAAGAGATGACTGCCATTTATGGTTCCGTTACTCCTGAACGCGATGCCTATAACATTGTAATTGATAGAATTTCAGGTCGTCATGCACCAATAATTATGCAAATTAGCTCTCTTCCTCAGCCTATTGACAGATGGTTCAAAAAGGCCTTGAAAAATGATTGGCAATATTTGCTTTCAAGAACTAATAAGTACATCAACGAAAAGTTTGAGATTGAAGTGTTAGGTTATTACAAAGATAGAATCAAAGGTCGTTATCCTATTTACAAAAATAGTAAAAAGAATGATATCCGGATTGAAAATTTTGAAGATTTCTTCAAAAAAGATGGGATATTGGATAGTTTCTACCAAAGCTATATATCAAATTTTGTAAAAATCGACACTAGACGCGGCACATATAAGTATAGAGTAATTGATGGTAGTAATATGTACATAAAATCGACTTTCATGAAAGCCTTACTCAATGCAGAGAAGATAAGGGAAGCATTTTTTAATCACAAAGGAGATCTCTTAGAAACGGATATATTTGTACAACCTCATTCGTTAGGTAGAAAACTTTCTCGCATGGAAATACTATACAATGACAACTACATAGGCTATGAACATGGACCGATAAAAGCTAAAAAAATCATTTGGCCTCCAGAGAGTCAAAATAGTAGTGCAAAATTCACAATGTACGATTTACAAAAAAATAGAGTCGTAGAAGATTCCATAGAGAGCGAATGGGGTATATATAAACTTCTTGACAAGTTTCAACTCAAGCAGTATCAAAAAAGCAAAGGTAAAACAAAACTGCTTTTAGAGTATAAAAAAGAACATTACGATGGTTCATTTGAAGTGACGGGCAGCTCTATGAAATATCTTACAAAAGACAATCCATTGAGCGGCTTTAAATTAGATAATGGATTGTAGGGAGCGGTATGAGAAAATGTACTAGTCATTCTTATACACATCCAGGGCATATGCGGATGAATAATGAAGATTCATATTACTCGAATGACGAATCTAGTCTATGGATTGTATGCGATGGCATGGGTGGCCATCAAGAAGGTAATTTTGCAAGTCATTTAGTCACAGATATTTTTGAGTATGTAGATCTACGCGGTACCTTCGAAAATAAAATTGAGCATATTCAATCTCAATTTTACAATATTCAAAAGATTCTGGAAAAGAAAGCGCACAAGCTTGGAAATAATGCGATTATAGGCACTACTTTAGTTCTATTACTTATTGACGACAATCAAGCGGCAACCATTCATTCTGGCGATAGTAGATGCTATGTTCATCGACATGACAAATTATCGATGGTTACTCAAGACCATGCGAAAAACATTCCTGGCGAGAATGGAGACAGAAAAGCACTTACTAGGGCTTTAAGTGCACCAGGCACTTTGTCTTTGGAAGTGCAAAGGTTCGCTATAGAAAAAGACGATGTTTACCTTTTGTGTAGTGATGGGTTTTATGACAATCTTTCAAATGCGGATATTAAGAATGGGTTGGCATTGAAAGATTTAAAGGATTGTATGAATTCAATGACTTCAACCGTTCTCTCCGGCAAAGCAGACGACAACTTAACGGCCATAATAATTAGGGTTGGGTAAGTAAAAAAGATGCTAGAAAAGAATCTACTAGAAGAGTTTGAAAACAAACCCTCAAAGTTAAAAAGTGGCAATAGAGTTTTTAATAATCGATATGTGTTTAAAGAAAAGATAGGCGAGGGTGGATTATGCGAAGTATATGATGTTCTTGAAACTTATTCTGAATATTTTAACGAGAGTAGAAATTTAGTTGTAAAAATACCTTCAAAAGAGATGTTGAAGAAAAAGGATATTGCGGCATTCATCTATTCGGAATATTCTATATTGAATAAAATATATCACGAAAATGTAGTAAAAATAACAGATTTTGGAATTGATGAGGTATCGCAAGTTCCCTATCTCGTTATGAACAAGTTAGAAGGTCGACTTTTAGTCAACATGCCTTTGCTCGACATAGACAAAAAAATGTCGAAACAACTCGCATACTCTCTTTATAAGGCGATAGACTACATTCATAGCATGCAAATTGTACATGCGGACATTAATCCTACAAATATAATGGTCCGAGAAAATGGAGAAGCGAGTGTATTTGATTTTGGTATATCGCAAAATATAGCGAATCAAGCGAGTTTTAATCTTTCATATTCAAAGATAAAAGCATTTAATCCTATATATGCTGCTCCTGAAGTTTTAGAAGGATCAACTCCCAATGTATCCTCAGATATGTTTTCATTGGCTTGTGTGATGTACGAAGTTTACACTAGGCGACTACCATTTGTAGAATCTTCAAAAGAATTAAAAGAGAGACCTTTAAAAAGAAATGATTTGACACAAATTCCATTTTTTCAAAAAGCATGGTTTAGAAAATCATTGTCACATGATGCAAATAAACGACCATTAAAAATACCTTTTTGTATACATATTAAAATAATATTTAATATTTTTATAAAATAATGGTAATTTTAGTTTATTTTAATTCTTTTTGAATATCATTTAGTGTTTAAAAAAAATCAAAGGAGCAAAGATGGATAATCCAATCTTTATGTCAATAGAAGGTAGCACTCAAGGAAAAATTACAGAAGGTGCTTTCACACCAGAATCTGTTGGTAACATTTATCAAAATGGTCATGAAAATGAAATAATGGTTAAAGCATTTCAACACAACATTAATATTCCAAGAAATACAACTACAGGTCAACCAACGGGTCAACGAACACACAATCCAATGGTAATAACTAAAGTATTTGATAAAAGTTCACCACTTTTATTTAATGCATTAACAAAAGGTGAGACATTAAAAAATGTTGAACTTAAATGGTACAGAACATCTTATGCTGGCAAACCAGAACATTACTTCAGTATTGTTCTTGAAGATGCAGTAATCGTAGACATTGATTCGTATTTAGAATCTCAAGAAGTTGCCGCAAGCAATCAGGTGTCTCCATTGGAGAAAATATCTTTTTCTTACAGAAAAATTTCATGGAGACATGAAACTGCTAGTACATCTGGTGAAGATGACTGGAGAGTTGGTGTTGGTGCATAAGTAGCAATACCTATTATGCTCTAGGATTATCCTAGAGTGTGATTTTAAGTGTGTAAAATTTTTTTTATATGCTTAAAATCATTTAAATCCATTTATGAAGCGAGCAAAAATGAGCAGCCCTGAGTACCAGAAGCTAACAGCACACCTAAAACTAACAGAGTACAAAGACGCGAGTTCAATCATATCACTAAGAGACAACTACAGCGTATATGAGATAGATGGAAAGAGTAGCATCCTAGAAGGATACGAATTTGATGTAACCTTCATAAGTGATGAGAACATCAATGTAGACGAGATAGTAGACACCTCGGTAGAACTCTACATAAAAGACGAACACAAACCTCTCAACTCTAAAAAGATATATGGGAAGATATACAAGGCCGAGGAACATAGCACCGTGGCAAGAAAGAAACTCTATACAATAAAACTAGTTTCTCCTATGTATTATCTAAGTCTTAACCAAAGATATGAGATATACCAAGAAAAAAGTGTTCCTGACATAATAAGCGAGATACTTAATCGCTATAACGGACTCCTCAACCTAAAACTAGATGTAAAAGTGGATTTAGCATCACTGCCTAAACGCCACTACTGTACCCAGTACGAACAAAGCGACTTCGAATTCATAAAGACCTTGTGTGAAGAGGAAGGATTTGTGCTTCTGTTTGATTATAGCTCTAGCGATCCTTATGGCATCACTCTGTGTATGCTAAACGAACATGCGACTATTCTTTCAAGCTCTCTAGAGTGTCACTACCAACAGAGTAAAAAGTTTGCAACATCTAACCATATAGAAGACTACTACGAAAAAGAGACACCTTCGCTAGAATACTCCACACAACTAGGAGACTCTGCTAATAATCTAGGTGACACGCAACAAAGTACCCAACTAAGAGGTGATATAAAAAGATACAAACTTAGAGACCGACTGGAAAAGCTAGAAGAGTCCCTTTATAAAGACTTAACGAGATATACCAAACTAGATGCCAACAGAGGCTTCGCAGAGGCTAAACGCATACAAGGCGTTTCGCACGAGTTGAGTATGAGAGATGGAAATATCTGTAAGACTAGAAGATAAAAAAGTACATAAGCAAATAGATGCCATTATCTTAAACGCGAAATACAAAGCATCTTTTCCAAATGCTCTAGACGAAT
>JGI10211J34971_10001275_pt1 | contig 21041 bp, 23 predicted proteins | sample Etolagsediment_FD_34971 | JGI IMG/M metagenome (IMG submission 34971)
TAGTCTTCCGGTGCCGCAAAACAGGTTTGTCGGTTATTTCCTCTTTGGATCAAATGCACTGGCATTCCCTTAGGTGATATCCTGGGTAGGCGAGCCATACAGCCTCCTTCTATTGACCTTAACTGATAACTTAGGGGATTATAGCACTTTAATTTTTAATTTGTATCTGACCCCAGTTATTGCCATGTTGCTGTAACCCGCATTGACTGGAAATCACTCCGAATAATGCTGGCTTGTTTTCATCATGAAATTAGTGCAGGTAGCAGCGTGCGTTGTCATTTTACTCCGCTCCTAATTGCTTCGATGACCTGTGCAGTTTGATGGCTGTCAATTTTAGCCCCGTGCATTCCATCTTCCCTGGCTCTTAAATCTACTACTCCGAAAAACTTTGTCAGCGTATCCAACGAAGGTCCTCTTGGGCTGTTGGGTAACTTCATCACTTGCGCCCAGGGAATAGCGGCTTTCTGGCTACAAAATACGCCTTGAATGCTTGGCATATCCAAGTTGTAGCGATCGACTTGATCAAGCAGAATCGGCCAGTCAAAGCTGGCATTATGGATGACGACAAGCCTGTCTCTGAGGAATTCGGCAATTTGTTGCCACTGCGAATCAAAGGATGGGAACCTAGCGGCCTGTTCGTTGCTAATACCATGAATGGATTGCGCTTCATCTGAAATCTGTTTCTGTGGTTTTATTTTGAATTCCACAGATTCCGCTACCGCTCGATCCATTACCACGGTGAGACCTAATGTCACTATGTCCGGCTGGCCAAGCTCATCGGGAAGCCCAGTGGTTTCGCTATCCAGAACAATGTATTCATCCGGTAATTGGGTGAAAACCCATAACAGTTCGTTGTACATGACATTCACTTCTCGCTGGTACCATCCAGGGATTCGATCGCTACGATTTCACCTTGATCAAAGTGGTAACGGAGATAGCGCAGGTGGATAGCATCCGAGAGTGCTTTTGGGCGCATCACGCCAAAACACTCACCGTTCGCTCTAACGCTTTGATAGTGAATTCCAAAGCTGTTGGCATTTCGCAAAGCTAGCCCGAGTTGCTGTGCTGATGTGTAGTCGTCGGGGCTATATATTGCATCACCAACCAGGTGCCGGATATCGTGCAGTGTTACCGGCCCCAGCTGTGCATGGATGACACGCATTTCCTGAGTGGCCTGTTCGATCCTGGACTCGCGTAGAAAACGCGTCCTATGAAATGATGACTCGGCAATAGCTACCGCTTCATCAACGGCGCAATAATAGATTCCAAAATCGTGATTGAAGCGACCGCCACGGCCATCCTTCGGTGGATGCGTAAAAGCCGCCATGATCCATGAGGCACCTGCCCCAGACACTCTGTCTTCCAGTGCCACCAATCGAATATCGCCCACTTCATCGCGCAGCCTGGGATTGGTCATGGACTCCACTTCATAAAGCACATCCCAGTTTTCGGGACTTGAAACACGCTCGAACAGATTAATCTGGGGGTAGCGAGACAGAATGACCCGATAGACGGGGATATTGACCTCGCTACTCGGCAGCGTGTCGATGTCGATCACCAGCCACCCCGCTCCGCATCGAGAAAATCTCTGACCACTGCCAAATCGACTACCTGCCCGGCTAACAATCTTTCCAGCGGTGAAGTTCCGTTGAAAAGTGGGTTGTCATTAGGGGTGGCGAGCCATTGATCGGACAATGATTGATCCGGCAGCAGGATTTGCAGGGACTTATAGATGCCTAGGATATAGCTGGCTCGCTCCAATACATCCCGTGTCAGCTTGGCCTTCTCCGGCTGACTTTTCCAGTTATAAAGTGTCTTTTCGTTGCTTAGCCCCAATAAAGCCATTTGCTGGGAACCGGTCAGACTCCACAAGCTGAAGATATTGAAAACAGCGGGCAACAATGCGTTAGCGACACTAGGACCACGTTGCAGTAGTTGTTCGGTATTCGTGAGCATTATCTTACCTCCGGCACTGTAATGTTACAGTATTCAGGACAAGTGTAGTTGACTGTATTGTTACAGTCAACTTCACGTTGATTTCATATCAAAACTTTTTCTTGGGCGTTTGGGCTTTAGGATAACTGTCAATACCTAGGGTGAATTTAGGTAATCAAGAATGCCAAAATAAATTTGAACAGTGCCTGATATTTACGTGCATGCTTGGGTCGCAAAAACCTACAAAATGAGTACCAAGAAATTATATTCAATGATCGGACCTGGCACTTCAGAAGCATTCAGTAATCGGTTTTTTGCGCAATCTTGAACTTCCGCTTTCCTGCCGACAGGAGACATTTTCACCTTCTCCATTACACAATGCTCACGCTGAATAGCTTCGTCAAAAGATCTCAACAACCCCGTTGACACCTGCCAACCCCACCACCTCGACCCGATGCTATACGACGCCATCATCGATACGTCGACCGAGATCGGTCAAGGTTGAAGACAACGCGTAGCGAGAGCACGCAAATCACTTGCGAGCTCTTGATTGACAATGCGATTGGTCACAGAATGCGATCTGTTTTTTCCCTGGCCGCTGCCCTGTATGACCCGCCTGTTGAAATTGTTGCCTGGCCATTTTGCGTTATTGCTCTCTGCGCTAACGCTTTTTGTCAGTCCGCTCGTCTGTCGTGCCGATGACACGATCGATTTCGCCAATATTCAGCACTATGCCCAGCTTTCATCGGCTGTTTACCAGCCGATCGATGCGCTGGAGGCATCGCTGCCGCCCGGTTTTACCCTGGTGGCCTACCAGACGGTACTCGAGCTGGAGATCGCCTGCCTCGTTGTCATCCATGATGCCAGTGGCGACCTGGTCCTGGCCGTGCGCGGCACCAGCAACATCAGCAATGCACTGACCGATATCGATTTCAAGCTGACACCCGACCCCATCGCCGGCATCAAGCTGCACAACGGCTTCGCCGAGGCCTCGCGCGCCATCTACCGCCTGATCGAACCACTGCTCGACCGCGCCAGAACCGTCAATACCACCGGCCACAGCCTGGGCGGCGCGGTCGCCCTGATCATGGCCATGTACCTGCACCGGGATGATTTCAGGGTGGGCGATGTCATCACCTTTGGTCAGCCCAAGGTGACCAATATCGCGGGCAGCGACGAATTCAAACAGCTCAATGTCATGCGCGTCGTGACGCCGCTCGACATTGTGCCCATGGTGCCGCTGTTCGACCCGCTCGACATCGGCAATCTGGATATCTTCTGGCACCTCGGCCGCGAAGTGGTGCTGCACGAGGACAGCCGTTATTCCATCCTGAGCGGGGTCAACTCGATGATGCGCGCGGTTAAATTCACCCAGCGCCTGATCGATCAGCAAAACCTCGATCAGCATCGCATGTCGCTGTACCACAACCTCGTCGAAAACAAGACGGATGCCGCCGCCGAGGTGCCGTTCAAAACCGATCTGAACCTGTTCAATCTTTTTGGCAAGCCGAACCCGTGAGTCGGCTTGATTCCCCACAGTGCGCCACGAGTATCCACAGGCGGGTACACGACGATCGCTGTGGTTTGGTTTAGAATCCCTGCCTTGACCTGATTTTGTGGAACTAGCATGAGCCGCTACTGGACCGACCTTGTACACCGACTTGACCCTTACGTGCCCGGCGAACAGCCGCAGGACCAGCAGTACGTCAAGCTCAACACCAATGAGAACCCCTACCCGCCGTCGCCCAGGGTGATCGAGGCTATCGATGGCTACGACAAGGGTCGGCTCAAGCTGTACCCTGACCCGGAATCGACCCGCCTGCGCCAGGCGCTGGCCGAGCGCTTCGCCGTGTCCAGCGACGAGGTGTTCGTCGGTAACGGCTCCGACGAGGTGCTGGCGCACGCCTTCCAGGCCTTCTTCAAGAAAGACCGGCCGTTGCTGTTCCCCGATATCAGCTACAGCTTTTACCCGGTGTATTGCGGCCTGTATGACATCGAATACCGCAGCATTCCGTTGCGCGACGACTTCTGCATCGACATCAACGACTATCGCATCGAAAACGGCGGCATCATCTTTCCCAATCCGAATGCGCCAACCAGCCGCCTGCTGGCGCTGGATGCCGTCCGCGAGCTGTGCAGTCACTGCGATTCGGTGGTGATCGTCGACGAGGCGTATATCGATTTTGGCGGCGAATCGGCGATTGCGCTGACGCGCGAATTCGACAACCTGCTGGTCATCCAGACCTTTTCCAAGGCGCGCAGTCTGGCCGGGCTTCGTCTGGGTTACGCCATCGGCCAGGCGCCGCTCATCGAGGGCCTGGTGCGGATCAAGAATTCATTCAATTCCTACCCCATCGATTCCATCGCGCAGACCGCCGCGCTGGCCTCGATAGCCGACGAGGCCTATTTCAACGAGGCGCGGCGGCGCATCATCGACACGCGCAAGCGCATGGTGCGGGAACTGCAGGCACTGGGTTTCGAGCTGCAGCCATCGGCCGCCAACTTCGTGTTCGCCCGGCACAAGTCCGAAACAGCGGAGTCATTGTATCGAGAGCTCAAGAAGCGCGGTGTGCTGGTCCGTTATTTCAACAAACCGCGCATCGATAACCACCTGCGCATCACGGTCGGCACCAACGATGAAATCGACCGCCTGATTACCACGCTCATCAGCATCCTCGAGTAACACACTGAAGACACCGCTTAACCATGAACACCCGCAACACAGGCGCCAAAACCCGAACCATCGTCGAACTGATCATCGTATTCTTCGCCAGCGTCGGCATTATCGGCATCATGCAGGACTACTTCTGGCTGACCCAGCCCGATTCATTAAGCCCGGAAAAGGTCCAGTTGAAATACTCGGCAGCAACCATGGCCACCATCGGACACCTGCTGGTGGTGCTGCGTCGGCATGCGATGCGCGGCGGCAAGCGCAGGCAATAAACCTGTGCCCCCCGTATGCGCGCATGACGGCCCTGTCTGAGCTTGGCATAATGCGCCCATGTGCCTGATCATCTTCGCCTGGCGGCAGCACGCCGATTTTGCGCTGGCGCTGTGCGCCAACCGCGACGAATTCTATGATCGCCCCACGCAAGCGGCGCAGCGCTGGCACGACCACCCACAGGTTTTTGCCGGACGCGACCTGAAGGCCGGCGGCACCTGGATGGGGGTCGCCGACAGCGGCCGGTTTGGCGCTATCACCAATGTGCGCGACCCGGCGCAGAATGATCCCGCCGCCACCAGTCGCGGCGAGCTGGTGGCCCGTTTCCTGACCTCGCCGCACACAGCGCTGGATTATTGCCGCCAACTGTCGCCCCAATCTGATCGGTTCAACGGCTTCAACCTGCTGTTGTGCGATGGCCATGAACTGGTGTATTTCAACAACATCAGCCGCCAGGCCGAGCTGCTTGAACCGGGGATTTACGCCCTGAGCAACGCCTTTCTCAACACCGCCTGGCCCAAAACCCAAAGCGCCCGACAACGCCTGCACGAGTGGCTGCATGGCCCCGGCGAGGTGGCGACGCTGGCCGCTTTACTCAACGACAGCGAACCGGCCTCGGATGACGAATTGCCTGACACCGGCGTACCCCGCGAGCTGGAAAAAGCCCTGTCGAGCCAGTTCATCCGCCTCGATCACTATGGCACACGCAGCTCGACCGGGTTCTTGATCCATGCCAGCGGTGATGCCGAGATGCACGAAATCAGTTACGCAGAGGGCCAGGCGCAAGGCGCCGTTCAACACAGCTGGCGCGGTTTCTGGCCACCCTCATCCACGCGCAGCGAATTATCATGATTGCCGTCATCTTCGAAGTGTGGCCAGACCCGGCGCACAAGCAGCAGTACCTGAACAAAGCCGCCGACCTGCGCCCGTTACTCGAACACATCGACGGCTTCATCTCCATCGAACGTTTCGAAAGCCTGAGCGAACCCGGCAAGATTCTGTCGCTGTCGGTGTGGCGCGACGAGCAGGCCGTGCAGCAATGGCGCAATCTCGAGGAACACCGTGACGCGCAAAAGATGGGACGCCAGGGCGTCTTCAGCAACTACCGGCTGCGCGTCGCCTCGGTGATTCGAGATTATGGGATGCAAAGCCGCAAGCAGGCGCCCGCCGATTCGCGACAGCTGCACGGTGACGAATAACTCGCCAGACAACCGGCCTTGCAACGGCGCCATCAGGCGGCCCGGTCATACCGGCGAATGCCGGTATCCACAGAGCGGGCAACGCAGGCGCTACTTTCTGAAGTGAATAACCCATCAATGCCGTGCGCTTTGCTTTCATTGGTAGCGAAAACCCCACCCCCAGAACCATGCCTGCGGCCTTCGCCGCAACGGGTAGTTTCGCGACTGAACGCTTTACGATCAATTGGAGCTTATCCGCTTTCCTGACTTTGGACATAATTTAAACTTCTTTTACGGTTGTTTTTGCGCAGTGCACAATAGCGGTTTTTAATTCCATCTCGCGCCATGATCAGAACCATATTCAACCGCAAGGGCGGCGTCGGCAAATCTTCCATCGCCTGCAACCTGGCCGCCGTTTGCGCCAGCCAGGGCCATAAGACGTTATTGGTCGATCTCGACACCCAGTCCAATGCGACCAGCTACCTTGGGCATGACGGGCATGATGATGTCGTTGGCATCACCGAGTTTTTTTACTCGCAGATATCCTTCAACTACAACAGTTTCAAACCCAACGACTATGTGCGCAGCACCGGCTTTGACAACCTGTTCCTGATCTCATCGGACCATGCGCTGAAGAACATCGAACAGCAACTGGAATCGCGCCACAAGATATACAAGCTGCGTGATTTCATGCGTGAGCTGCAGCAGGACTACGCCTACATCTTTATCGATACCCCACCGGCGCTCAATTTTTTCAGCCTGTCGGCCTTGATCGCCGCCGATCGCTGCCTGATCCCGTTTGACTGCGACGCCTTTTCGCGCGATGCCTTACTCGATCTGCATCAGACCATCGCCGAGGTGCGCGAAGATCACAACCCGGACCTGGCCATTGAAGGGGTCGTCATCAACCAGTTTCAGGCGCGCGCACGCCTGCCGCAGGCGGCGGTGGACGAACTGCAAAAAAGCGACTTCACCATTCTCCAGCCTTACCTGTCGAGCTCGGTGAAAATGAAAGAGTCACATGCCGAGTGCAAACCGCTGATCAGCTACGCGCCCAAGCACAAGTTGACCACGCAGTTCGTGGAACTGTTCGAGAATATCCAGAAAACGCTGTAACAGCGCTGAGGCTGAAGGGACGAGCCCTGTCACAGGAGCGCTGCTGAACGCTCAGCCGCGCAATAAGGGGCAAGAAAAAACCCGGCACCAGCCGGGGTAATGTCATAGACCTGTACTACTCGAGAAGTTTTTTTATTTTTACGGGGAAACACAGGCTACCACCGGCACATGTTTTCGACAATCAACTTATTGACACCGCCCTTCCGCGCGCATTTACGCGCTGGCGCTGGCCGATTACCTCAACCAGGTCAGTTGAAATCCGGCAATAAACCGATCTCCCGGTAATAGCGCTCGGCCCCCGCATGCAAGCGGCTGCTGGGCACGTATTTCACCGTATTCTTGGCCTGCGTATAATGTCCCTGAGGCAAGCGCCTGGCCAATGCGTTCTGTCCCAGATGCAGAGCACGCGCGAGTCGATACACAATCTCATCGTCCAGATCAGGCCGCACCAGAATCAACGACCACAGGCCGACAGAGTGAATATCGTCAGTCTGGCCTTTGTAGGTACCCGCCGGCACGGTCATTCTCTGCAGGTGCGGATGCCGTTGCAGTATCTTCTGCAGCTGTTCCGAGGTCGGTGCGATGAATCGCCCACCCTGCGGCCCATTGGCAATCTCGACGAACCCGGGCCAGCCGATACCGGCGCCCCACAAGGCCTCGGCTTCGCCGGCCATCACCAGTGTCGGCCCCTCTGCGGCCTTGCCCAGAATAATCTGCTGAAAATCCTTGTGCGGCGACAGACCCAGCCCATCGAGCACGTCGTTTGCGAGTATGCGCAATCCCGATGCCTGGGTGCCAAACGCGATCTTGCGCCCCTTGAGATCGTCTATGCTGCGGTAAGTCGAGTCGCCGCGCAGCGCAAACATGCCCGGATTCGGGTACATCACGGAAAGCACCCTGAGATTCAGTGGCTGCCCATCGATACCCTCGAGCGCGATGCGCGCGGCGTTGCCCTCGACCTGGCCGACATCGACCTCGCCTGCGGCCAGCAATTTGAGGTTTTGCCGGCTGCCCCGCGTCGCCAGCGTTGCCACCTGCAGTCGGCGGTCGGTCTCGTTGATGACCCCGGCGAGCGCTTCACCGAAAAGTTGAAAACCACCACCCTGGGTCGCGGTCGCCCAACTGACACGAGTTGGCTGATCGGCCTGCGCCGCCAGAGCACTGGCCAGCAGCATGACCAAAAGGCTGGCTGATTTGAATTTCATAAGCGGCTGATTCCTCCAATGCAACAAACCACGATGGCGAGACTATATACCCGTATTGCGGGCGGCGACCACAGCGATTTAGCCGCGCGGCCAGGCCATGGCGGCCGCGACGATCGGCGGCGTCAACCGTTGCGGTTATTCTCAAAGCTGACGAAATCGATCAGAAACACCGCCCCGAACAGCAGAATTTTTTCAGTCACCGGCAGGCCTCGATCGATGCTGGCATTGAAGGTATCCGCATCGGTAAAGTATTCGGTCAAAGTCGCGCGCCATTTCTTCGAGATATCGCCAATCTCCCGTTCGCCCTTGAATATCCTGAACACCCGGTCCACGAAGGGAAGATAAAAGAACGGTCCTCGAATACGCATGATGACCCGGCGCTGCAGGTCCATCACGTTATAGGTTGCCCGGAACAGGTGAAACGTACGCCTGATCGTGCCCACACGGCGGCCATCCGTGGTGCTCATTTCAAGCTGGTGGAAATACAGGCGAAAGGGTTTGTTCATGCGCAATATCTCGCGCCCGTCGATATCGTTCAACAACAGCCGGGCCGGGCGCCAGCGGCCAAGTAGCTGGCGACCGATCATGTTGAACAGCGAACGACTGTGCTCGATGACATAACCGGCGTGCACCTCGCTGCCCAGAATCGCCACCTCGTAACGGTTGCGGCGCTCAAACGGGCTCAGCACTTCAAGCCACTCGACCTGCTGGTTGACCTGATAGGCCGTCGCATCCTCGAACATGCCCAGCACATCACCGGCCAGCTGCTGCTGGGCTTGCTGACGCTGGTGATACTTGGCGAACACCAGTCCGCACTGTTTACAGGTCAGCGCATCGACCTGCAGGGTCTGGCACTTGGGGCAGCTGATCTCGGCGCGCTCTGCCAGCGCAGTGTTGATCTGCTTCCACTCGCCCCGGTCCAGCCACACACCGTGACAACGGGTACAACCATCCACCATGACCGTGGTCGCCGGATAAGTGAACTGCACGAGTCGCACCTGGCACCTGGGGCAGTGTCCGTTCGAGGGCTGCCTGCCGGGTTCGTGCGCGAACGCACTGTCTATCGAATCGTTCAGGCTGCCTTCCAGCTCACCGCCATCGAACCAGATGCCCTGGCAAGATGAGCAGGAATCAAGGTGCGCATAACGCGGGCTGTTGGTAACAGGACCAAGGGTGTCGCTATGACAGGCGGGGCATTGCATGGACATCTCGGGAATGTGTCAGTGGTCGGAATCCTGGTCCTTGATGACAACCGGTCGTCCGTAGATCAGGTGCCCGCAGGTCTGGCCATCGATGTCCGCCACATCAGGCAGATGCCCCCACCGGGTAAAGCCGAATGCCTGCAGAATATTGATGCTGGGTGTGTTGATGTCGAGCAGAAAGGTCATCAGGTGGCGTATACCGAGCGACGGGCATTGCGCGATGGCATGTTCGATCAGGCGGCGCGCGACGCCCCGACGGCGATGATCGCAATGCACGTAATAGCTGATTTCGGCGGTATGACGCAGCGCCAGGCGCCCCGCGCGGTAGGCGCTGAGGCTGCACCAGCCAAGCACCTCTCCACCCTCCTCGGCAACCCAGATCGGTAGCGACCCGGGGCGATGGTCGAGGAACCACTGGCGGCGCGACTCGACGCTGACCGGTTCCAGATCGGCGGTGGCGCCGCGTTGCTCCACCGCCTGGTTGTAGATCGCCACAATCAGCGGCAGATCGGCCTCGGTGGCGAGACGAATCTGCACGCCCGGTTACCCCCTGCCCCTAGTCGAGGACATGGCTGACCAGACCGTCAGCCAGTTTCGGCTCGAACCAGGTGGATTTGGGCGGCATGACTTCACCGGCATCGGCCACCGCCATCAAGGCCTCCATACTGGTCGGATAGAGCGCGAATGCGACCTGCCAGTCACCCGAATCGACGCGTTTTTCCAGCTCGCCCAGACCGCGGATACCACCAACGAAATCGATGCGATTATCGCGCCGCGGATCATCGATGCCAAGCAAGGGTTGAATCAGGTTGTTCTGCAACAGGCTGACATCGAGTCGCGCGACCGGATCATCGGCCGGAACCCGGTCGGCCTTGATCCGCAAGCGGTACCACTGCCCGTCCAGGTACATGCCGAATTCACCCGCGCCGGCCGGTTTGGCCTGGCCATCGCTGGTCTCGACCGCGAATGCCGCCGTTATCTTTTGCATAAAATCCGCCGCGTCGAGGCCATTCAAATCCTTGACCACGCGGTTGTAATCGAGAATCTGCATTTCGTCATGGGGGAAGATCACGCTCAGGAAATAGTTGTAGCTCTCCTCACCGGTATGCGCGGGATTGGCTTCTCGCCGCATCGCCGCGACGCGTGAGGCGGCGGCCGAACGGTGGTGGCCATCGGCCACGTACAATGCCGATAATGCCTCGAAGGCATCGGTCAGCGCCTGCACCGTGGCGGCATCGCTGATGCGCCACAGCTCGTGGCGCACACCACCGGCCGCGGTCACGTCCATGTCGGGGGTGTCATCCGCGCGCGCGGCCAGGATGTCATTGATGGCGGCATCGCTGGGATACACCAGGAACACCGGGCCCGTCTGCGCGTTCAAGGTATCGACGTTGCGCACCCGGTCATCTTCTTTTACCGGGCGCGTGAATTCATGTTTCTTGATGCGATCGGCATCGTAGGCCTGCACCGAGGCGCCGGCGACCAGGCCGGTCTGCACATGGCTGCCCATGGTGATGCGGTAGACATAATAACTGGGTTCGGCATCGCGGCTCAGCACGCCCTCGGCCACCATGCGATCGAGATTCTCGCGGCCCTTGGCGTAAACCTCGGTGGCGTAAGGATCGGTGCCTTGCGCCAGATCGACCTCGGGACGCGATATATGCAGGAAGCTCCAGGGGCTGTCGGCGACCAGCGCACGCGCCTCGGCCTCACTGACCACATCGTAAGGCGGTGCGGCGACATCTTTTTCACGTCCGGCGGCGGGACGTAAACCGGTGAAAGCTTTGATCAGGGTCATGGGGTTTTCCTGCTGCGAATTTCTGGAGGGCGGCATTGTGGCAAATCAGCCGCGCAAAGTCACCGTTGAATCGCCTTTGCCAGGGGCCCTGCCCCGGCCTGTCGTCGAAACCGAGCGGGCAGCCCCCCCAGAGCGCGCTGAAACGTCTCAACGCAGATCGATGAACATCGCTTCAAGCCCCGGTCGCACGGATGTGCGATCACGCCGGTACAGCAAACAGCTCAGGCGCGCGTAGTTGTCGAGATCGGAAGCGACCAGACAGGTTTCCTCATAGTCGATGGCATCCTGGGTGAAACGAATGCGCAGAACCTCGTGAGCATCCGCCCCCAGCGGTTCAATGGCCGCCTCGGCGTCGATGTTGCTGCCATCGATCTGGCGACTGGCGCGCAGGCCGCGTGCGTTTTCAAAAAGTCGCAAACGCCCCGTGTAGGCGGTATCCGAATCGGGTGCCTGGCCGATCAGGCGATACTCGCCCAGCACAAACGCCTGCATGCCGCTACCCTCCGCCAGTAACGTCGTGGAAAAAAAGAGGCACAGTACAAGCATTGATCGTTTGCTTATCAGATTCATCGGTTCTCCAGTCGGTTGCAGGCGGCACTGCTGGCGCGGTAAACCAGGCGTTGGCCATTGTACAGCCGGTCCTTGCGCGCGCCGTGATCGATGCTGTCCAAGGACGCTAGATTCAGCGCCGTGCTCATCAGCGTCTGCCTGTCGGGATCATCGTCCCGAAGCGGATTTGTCGCCTCAACAACCACGCGACCAGAACCAGGCCGAGGGACGACCGTTGCGTCCATAGGCGGGTATCCATCCCGCCAGGGTTGTGCGCACAGCGGCGCTCTCGCATTCATTGCCCGACAATATCTCGACGCGCAGCCACGGCATGCCGCCGATCGACCGCGCCTCAACGACGCGGGCGGGGATTTCGCTATGCGCCTCGCTCGACGCCAGCAGGCTGCGCACAGGCAGGCCCGCGCCTATCTCGGGCCAGACGAATCCGCTCCAGTTTTCATTCAGGTAACCCAGCCGCGACACCACCAGCTCCGGGTAACTGAAAAAGGTGCCCGTGCCAGGCGGCAACCAGCCATATTCACCCGAGGCCAGGCGCACGCGAAACCAGCCATCCTTGTGCGCATACACCATCGCGCCCGCCAGCTCATAGCTGTATTCCAGCGTCGCAACATCCCCGGTTGACAGGATGCGTCCCATACCCTCGGCCTGCTCGGCCGGGGCGCGATAAACCTCGACCCAGCCGCCATGGGCCAGCGGCGCGAGATCGAGCAGACCAATCAGCGTGTCATTGTCCGGGGCACTGGCGCTGGGTGCATTGGCCTGCACATCCTTCAACACCTCGAACCCCGCCAGCGCGTTCAGCTGACGGGCGACGAAACGCGCGGGCACGTCGATGAATTCACCCGGCGGCATACCAGCACCAAGCAACACGCGGCTGCCCGAACAACGGTCGACCCGCAGGCCCTGTTCAGACTGTTGCGCGAAGAAAATATAAAAAGCATCCATCGCGATGTCGACCGCACAGGCCGCGCTGGAGTTGGGTGTGCTGAGCTGGACCATCTGCCCCTGGCTGCGCAGCGGGCCCTTGTAGGAGGGCGCGATGAGTTCGATCTGCAAGCGCTGTGTCGCGTCCAGCGTTGTTAGCTGATTGAGTCGGCCACTCAAAACCACATCGGCCCCGGCAAAATAATCCCCCAGGGGGCGCTCCTCACAGCGGCAGGCCCAGGCCGAGTTCAGCGCCAGCAGGGCAAGCAGGGCAAGCAAACCGCGCATGGTGTAGATCATTTGGAGAACCTCATCACCAGCCAGGCCAGCACAAGCCCACCCAACATGCCGACTGGCGCAAACACCAGCGGCCCCAGCACCAGTTCCAGACCATGCGGGAATCCGGGGAAAGCCTGTTGCGGCAGAAAGCTGGACCAGGCCTCGATATTGACGAACAGGGTCACCGCGCCTATCGGCAACAATGCGCCCAGCGCCAGCAACGCCTGCCCCTGTGGCTGGCGCACCAGGCGGGCGCGCAACCATAGAATAATCGCCAACAGTAAAACGGGTAACACCCCGAGCAGGCTGGAAACCGCCAGATTGACCCGCGGCGCGGTTAACTGCTGAAGCAGCGCGGCGCCGACGCCGGACATGCCCAGACCAATGAACACGAAGACCAGCGCCGGAATCAGCAGCATGATCGCCGCGCCAGTCATCAACACGCCTGTGGCTGATTTCATCGTCGCTCTACCTGTCCCTGAATATTGCGACCAATAATAGCCGGATCGACCCGGCGGCGCGATATTTTCACTTCACTCGGAGGAAACGGCGCAATTACACCAACCAGGAAACACAGGGGGAACATCGCTGCGGCCGGCAGGCAGGCGCTCGCCGTTTACGATTCGGGGTTACGCCCCAGATTGCGGCCGTAGAATATCTCTGACATCTCGCGTTGCACGCGCTGCTTGACCTTGCGCCGCTGCTGCTGCGACAGGCGCTCCGACTCCATTAAAAACAGGTAGTCGTCGAGCTGGAAATCATTCACCATCATCTTGGTGTGGAACAGGTTTTCCTGGTACACGTTAACATCGACCATCTGGTATTTGTTGCGCGTATCACGCGACAGGTAATTTTGAATCGAGCTGATGTTGTGGTCGATGAAGTGCTTGCGCCCACGTATGTTGCGGGTAAAACCGCGCACCCGGTAATCCATCGTGACGATATCCGACTCCAGCTCGTGGATCAGGTAATTCAGCGCCTTGAGCGGCGAGATGCGCCCGCAGGTCGACACATCGATATCGGCGCGAAAGGTGCTGATGCCGTTGAACGGATGGCTCTCGGGGTAGGTATGTACGGTGATATGGCTCTTGTCGAGGTGCGCCACCACAGTTTCCGGCAACAGCGGGCCCGGCGCCTGGGTATTCGACAACTGCTCCGAGGCGATGGGCTCTTCCGAGATCAGCATGGTCACGCTGGCGCCCTGCGGCTCGTAGTCCTGGCGCGCGACGTTGAGGATATTGGCGCCGATGATCTGCGTCACCTCGGTCAGTATCTGGGTCAGGCGCTCGGCGTTGTAGACCTCGTCGATATACTCGATGTAGGCGCGCTGCTGCTCCTCGGTTTCGGCGTAACAGATATCATAGATATTGAAACTGAGCGACTTGGTGAGATTGTTGAAACCATGCAGTTTCAATTTCTTGAGGGTATCTGGCACCGTTATTCCACCCCGTAGCGATCGGAAAGAGCGCGAAAATACTGCCGACCGCCGCAAATGGCAAGGACTTGTTGGTAATACTTGTCGGTAATAATTGGCAAGTTAACGGCGGCCTCGCTCAGGCAACCGCCGGAGCCGTGCCGCCAGCCACGGTGCTGCCGCGGTGACCGCCAGCACCAGCGGCCACAGATTACCGCCCCTGAACGTGTAGGCCGCCATGATTTCGTCCAGCGCCAGACCACGCAGCAGACCAAACGAGAATTCGAAGACCAGCGTCAACGCCAACCAGAGCAAGCCGACCACCAGCAACTGACGCATACCGCGCGCACCCAGCCAGGGCAGACAGGCATAGGTCACGCCAAGGATCAGCCCCGCCAGGATCAGCCCGCTGGCGATCAGACTACCGGTATGACCGAGCATGGGCATCAGCACGGCCTCGCGCACAATGCCATTGGCGATCGCCAGCGCGAGTATGCCCGCCCATACGGCCAGCGAACGCAGCGCCAGTTTAATCGGCATCAAGCCAGGCATGATCTACGAATCATCCCCAACCACCTTGCAACCCGCCATAGCTTACAAGTCGCCACGCCATTGGCGCCAAAGCAATGCCCCCTAGTTTTTCCGAATGCACACTTCATGATCAAACTCACCCTTCCTGATCTCGAACTCAGATTCATATTTTTCCAGCAGATCGGAAAATGACGAAGCTCCATAGATTTTTTCATCGAAGGTCGGAAACAGACGTTTGACCAGAGGCCGGATTGCGGCCTTCACCACCCAGCGATTGCCATTTTTCTTTGACAACTGAAAGATGGCCTGCTTGATCATCGCCACCGGCGAAACCTCATCGGACAGGGTGTGTGAGTCATCACTCTCAATGGAGTCATAATAGGTAAAATCGTTGCAGCTGTTGGCCCAGTATTTATTTGTCGATCCCTTGCAGCCAATACCGACCACAACCCGTCCCGCCGCTTTGGCTTTTTGCGCCAACGGGATGAAATCAGAATCACCACCGACGATCACGATATAACCAATATGAGCAAAGCGCATAAGATCTTCCATGGCGTCGAGCGACATCTTTATATCCGCACCATTTTTAGCCGAGGTCCCCGGCGGGAACATCTGGATAAGTTCGACAGAATTGGTCAACAGCTCATCACGATACTTTCCATACCATTGCCAGTTGCAATAGGCCTTGTTGATTACTATGTTCCCGAACGATGCGGCAAAATTTACAATTTTCTTAACATCGACAATCGCCTCCTGGGGTACAAAACGATTTGAACCATTCCCATATGAACCTTTCCCATGCTCTTCGATGTACAGGCTTGCGTGGATGTTTTCAAAGTCCCAGTAAATCGCAACTGATTTTTCGTCCATTTTAATTCCTACCAACGTTGTAAAAACACCCGCGACGACAGGTCACGGGCTTGCTATACCAGCCTTTAGCCGATGTGAATAATTTATCGATCATTTGGCCGACGACCTGTGAGTCGGTCAGACAGGGCCCCAGAAGACCTCCCCTGCCGAAGAATAAATAGCAGCACATACCTTCAGCGCCCTCGCATCATTCAGGTAGCAGCCGTCCCCATGTTTACGAGTATATCGGCAGATCATCATGCACTTAATGTCCACCCTGAAATCGGGCATACGGTTTCAGCACCTGCCAACTGGCTTAAACGTTGAAAACATGTTCAGTCGCGGCTGTCCGTCGGTTTATCCACGCGCGGCGGATAACGCCACCACGCCCAGACGACCGCCAGCCCGAACGCGCTGTAAACCAGCGCAAACACCCACAATGGGGCTTCATAGTACAGCAGCCTTTGCAACCAGTGCTCGATGAAGCTGCTGCTATAGGCCGACTGGCCGGCCTGCTGACGCAACCACGACTCAAGAATGGTCAGCGGGCAGTACTGACCGAGCCACGCCTGCAGCGCGACGAACGCGATGGCAAGCAGATGCGTCAGTCGCCATCCGAACCGGTTCACCCAGATCCAGCCCAGGCGGTTGCCGATGATGACCAGCGGCAGGCCCAGCACCACGAACACCACAACGCCAAAGTGCAGCACAAGAATGGCATCGGCAAGAAACTGGTAGGACAATGGCTTCCCCAATAATGACTAACCGCGGCATGCCCCCGCAGCATCGGGGTCATGAATCGATTCCTTGGCATAAACACTAACCTGCATCGAGACCCGATCGCAAGCGCCGATCGGTACATGATGATGGCGCCAAATAAAGCTGTTCGCACAGCCGTTTTTTCTCCTCCCGACCCCCACAGTCGCGCAGCGATCGGTTAAACTAGCGCCCATTCAACACCGTGCATTTCTCAGCTCGACGGCGGCAACACGGCCGGTCGACCTGTGGTTAACCGAGGACTTGCCTGCATGACCGACAATTTCAAAGACAGCGCGCTGCGCTACCACGCTGAACCAACCCCTGGCAAGCTGGCCATTCAACCCACCAAAACCCTGTCCAACAAGCGCGACCTGTCACGCGCCTACTCGCCCGGCGTCGCCTATGCCTGCGAGGCCATCGTCAACGACCCCGCTGAAGCGGCGCGCATGACGATACGCGGCAACCTGGTCGGCGTCATTACCAACGGTTCCGCCGTGCTTGGGCTGGGCAACATCGGGCCTCTGGCATCCAAGCCGGTGATGGAAGGCAAGGCCGTACTGTTCAAGAAATTCGCCAACATCGACGTATTCGACATCGAGGTCAATGAAAACGACGTCGACAAGCTGGTCGACATCATCTGCTCACTGGAGCCCACCTTCGGCGGCATCAACCTGGAAGACATAAAGGCGCCAGAGTGTTTTATCGTCGAGGCCCGTTGTCGCGAACGCATGAATATCCCGGTATTCCACGACGACCAGCACGGCACCGCCATCGTGGCCGCCGCCGCTGTCTACAACGGCCTGAGGGTCGTCAACAAGCGCATCGAGGACATCAAGTGCGTGGTATCGGGTTCCGGCGCGGCCAGCATCGCCTGTGTCGACCTGCTTGTCAGCATGGGCATGAACCCCGACCACGTCACCCTGATCGACCGCAGCGGGGTCATTTACACCGGTCGCACGCAGGGCATGAACCCGTGGAAAGAAAAATATGCCCGCGATACCACCGACCGCACCCTGGACGACGCCATCGACGGCGCCGACCTGTTCATGGGCCTGTCGGGTCCCGGCGTACTGACACAGGACATGGTGAAGAAGATGGCCCGGCAGCCGTTGATCCTGGCCATGGCCAACCCCACCCCGGAGATCATGCCCGAGCTGGCCAAAGAGGTGCGGCCGGACGCCATACTTGCAACCGGCCGCTCCGATTACCCCAACCAGGTCAACAACGTCCTGTGCTTTCCGTTCATCTTCCGAGGCGCGCTCGATTGCGGCGCCACCACCATCAACGAGGCGATGAAACAGGCCGCCGTCAAGGCCATCGCCAACCTGGCCATGAAACAGGCCAACGACATCGTCACCGAGGCCTATGCCGGAGAGGCCCTGCGCTTTGGCCCCGATTACCTGATTCCCAAACCCTTCGATCCACGCCTGATCGAAGAAGTGCCCGTAGCGGTGGTAATGGCCGCCATGGAAAGCGGCGTCGCCACCCGACCCATCGTGGACCTGGACGCCTACCGCAGCAAACTGCATGAATTCGTCAACCGCGCCGGCCTGTTCATGCAACCGATGATCGAAACCGCCAAGCAGGGGCCGAAACGACGCCTGGTCTACGCCGATGGGGAAAACAGCGATGTGCTGATGGCTATGCAGGCAATCGTCGATGAAGGGGTCGCACAACCGATACTGATCGCACGCTACGATATCGTCGAACAGGCCAAAAAACGCCTGGGCCTGGGCTTCACCCTGGGCGAAGACGTGCTGATCGTCGACCCGCGTGATTGCGACCGCCACGACCAGTACTGGCAGCACTACCACGAAAAGGTAGGCCGCGATGGCATTACCGTGGAGGCCGCCAAGGCCGAGATGCGCCAGAACCCCACCGCGCTGGCCGCCACCATGGTATCCATGGGAGAAGCCCACGGCATGATCTGCGGCAAGGTCAACCTGTTCGAAACCCACTTTCGCCAGATCAAGCAGGTGCTGGGCAGCAACGGCATGGCCTCGTCGGTGTGTACCCTATTACTGCCTACCGGCCCGCTGTTCCTGGCCGACGCCTTCCTCAATATCAACCCGTCGGCCGAAACACTGGTTTCAATCACCGAGTCCAGCATCGAGTTCGTCAAACAGTTTGGCATCACACCCAAGGTCGCGCTGTTGTCGCATTCCAACTTCGGCTCGTCAACGGCCGCCTCGGCGCGCAAGGTACGCGATGCCGCCGCCATCCTGCGCAGCAAACACCCCGACGTACAGGTCGACGGCGAAATGCACGCCTACACAGCCATGAACGAAGCCCTGCGTCAACGCATACTGCCCAACGCCAACCTCAGTGGCAGCGCCAACCTGTTGATCATGCCCAGTCTCGACGCCGCCAACATCGCGCTGGGGCTGATCCGCTCACTGACCGACGCGCTGCTCATCGGCCCGTTCCTGACCGGCATATCCAAACCCGCGCATATCGTGATTCCATCGGTCACGGCTCGCGGAATTTTCAACATGAGCGCACTCACCGCCGCCCAGGTCGAGCGTTCCTGTGAAGACAACAGCTGCCAGCTCTGACGCAAAACCTGGAATAGCGAAGGGGGCAGAGTACAGAAGCTGCGAATAGTAGCAGACATTCTTCTCTGCCCCTTTTTTAGTGTCCCGTATTGTCAGCTGTCACATCACGGCCTCATGCTAACCACCAAAGCTGCGCAATGCTGGCGCTGACGCACCATAACACCACGATAAGCGGAGACACGCGCCACACCGCAAGCAAGCCGAACGCCACCACTGCAACGGCCAGATCCGCCGAACTGTGGATGCCAGATGTGATAATCGGGTTGTAGAGAGCCGCGGCCAGTAGACCAACAACTGCCGCATTGACGCCGGCAATAGTTCGGCTTGCGACGGGGTTATGAGAAACCGCACGCCAGAATGGAAGAACGCCTGCAACCAGCAGAAACCCTGGGAGAAACATAAAAACCAACGCGAAAGCGGCCATGAGATATTTATCGTCCGCAAACGGCAAGACCGCACCGAGGTAGGCTGAAAAAGCAAACATTGGCCCGGGGACCGCCTGAGATGCGCCATAGCCCGCCAGAAACTGCTCTTGCGCGATCCACCCAGTGGACACCATCGAATCCTGAAGCAAGGGCAAGACGACATGCCCACCTCCGAACACCAACGCACCCGCCCGATAAAACGCCTCCGCTACTGACACGAAGTTCGGTTCGCCGGTTGAAATAACCGGCAGGCCAAGCAGCAGGCCAGCGAAAATGACAAACAGCACGCCGCCGGTTCGAGGGCCGTAGGAAATGTGCAGACGACAATTACGGTCTGCGGTAGCCACCCCACTGACAAAATACGCCCCAATAATGGCCGCCAGCACTATAACGGCGAGCTGAATTATCGCCGACGACGCGACAAGTAACACTGATGCAGACAACACCGCAATAGTTTTTCTGGTCGTGTCTGGACACAATGTTCTGGACATGCCCAAAACGGCATCGGCGACGACGGCGCAAGCGACAAGCTTCAAGCCATGCACCGCTGCCTCTCCGATGGGGCCGGAGAATAATGGCAGGGCGGTTGCAAAGCCTACAAGCAGAATGGCCGATGGCAAAGTGAAAGCGACGAAGGCGGCGAGCGCACCCAGAGAACCTGCACGCAACAATCCGAGAACGAACCCAAGTTGGCTACTCGCCGGGCCAGGCAGAAACTGGCAGATCGCCACCAACTGACCAAATTGGTCATCCGTAACCCAACGACGGCGCTCAACCAGTTCGGCGCGAAAATATCCCAGATGCGCGATCGGACCACCGAAAGATAGCAGACCGAGCTTCAGGAACACCAGGAATACCTCGACCGGGCTGGCAAACGTTGATTTCTTTTGCGCGTCTTCAATCATGGGGACAGTTTGAGGTCAGTGTACAGAAGCATGGAATACGATCGGTAGCCGGTTCTGAACCCGGATGTCTGTAATCGTAATGGATGAACTGTCGCATGAACGGCTCCGCTTCCTTTTTCGATATTTTTTTTTGTGAAGGCTAAAATTGGGGATTTTCTACAGCCATAACGCCGCGCTCAGCGGAAAAATCGACCGCAGGGATATTTTATCCGGTGCAGCTATTTTATCCGGTGCAGCGCCTTGTTAAATGCCCATCTTATGCGTATAGTTATGCGCATTAATATTTGCTCTATTTTCGGAGACAAAAAATGCAACCTTTATACGATTCCGATGCCCCCAAAAAGCCCACAAATTTGAGTTTAAACAGTGACTTATTAAAACGTTCGAGAGCTTTAAACATTAACTTATCAGCTACCTTGGAACAAGCTTTAAAAGACAAGCTTGCAGAAAACCAG
>JGI10211J34971_10001278_pt1 | contig 21030 bp, 19 predicted proteins | sample Etolagsediment_FD_34971 | JGI IMG/M metagenome (IMG submission 34971)
AGATAATCGTGTTCCGGACTGTCTTCGGGAAAGCGGTAGAAAGGCACTGCATCAATATCCTCATCGGAGATGGGAATTCCAAAGCGGCTTCTGAAAGAACGGAGCTGTTTTTCATTGAGTTTCTTTTGACTGTGGGTAAAGTTCTTGCCTTCACCGGCATCACCAAGGCCATAACCTTTCACCGTCCGTGCAATGACAACGGTCGGGGCACCTTCATGTTTCACCGCCGAAGCATAGGCAGCATAGATCTTTTCAGGGTCATGTCCACCAAAAGGCAGCTTCGCCAGCTGTTCATCACTCATGTGTTCCACCAGTTTGAGAAGCTCAGGATACTTCCCGAAAAAGTGCTCACGAATGTATTTTCCGCCCCGGACGGTATAATTCTGACTCTGCCCGTCAACTACCTCGCCCATACGTCGGATCAGAAGTCCGGTCCTGTCACGGGAAAGAAGTTCATCCCACTCTTTACCCCAGATCACCTTGATTACGTTCCAGCCGGCACCCCTGAAATTGGTTTCCAGCTCCTGAATGATTCTGCCGTTGCCCCGGACCGGCCCGTCCAGACGCTGGAGATTGGCATTGATAACAAATATAAGATTATCCAGTTTCTCCCGTGAAGCCAGACTGATGGCCCCCAGGGTCTCCGGTTCATCGGTCTCACCGTCACCGAGAAAGGCCCAGACCTTCTCTCCACGGGATTTCTTCAGCCCCCGGTCCTCCAGATAGCGATTGTAACGGGCCAGATAAATGGCCATGATGGGTCCCAGACCCATGGAGACCGTGGCAAACTGCCAGAATGAAGGTTTCAGCCAGGGATGTGGATAGGACGGCAAACCTTCTCCCTCGTGGGCCTCATGTCGGAAATTATTCAGTTCCTGAGTGCTCAAACGCCCTTCCAGATAGGCTCTTGCGTAAATTCCGGGGCTTGCATGGCCCTGAAAGAAAACCATGTCACCGTTGAAATTTTCTGATGGTCCTCTGAAGAAATGATTGAAACCCACTTCGTAGAGGGTCGCTGCTGAAGCATAAGAGGAGATATGACCGCCAATGCCTTCCTCAACACGGTTGGCCTTGACGACCATAGCCATTGCGTTCCAGCGTACCATGCTCTTGATGCGCCTCTCAATCTCACGGTTACCGGGATACACCGGCTGTTCATCTGCAGGAATCGTGTTGATATAGGGTGTATTGTGGCTGAAGGGCATTTTGACACCCTTCTTATGTGCATGATTCTGAAGCTCCGCCAGAATTTCACGGCCCCGGTCATCACCGTCCTTTTCGAGAATATAATCGAGACTCTCTATCCACTCCATGATCTCGATGTCTGAAAAACGCTGTTCCATTGTGGATCCTTTCAAAATATTAACAACAGGTTCTTATCTAAATCCCTGTTATTCTGTTTCTTATCTAAATCTATCACTTTTTTCCTTCCCTCCGTCAAGATCCGCTTTCCTAATCTTGACTTTTTCGGCAAGATTATAATAAAAAGAGAAGGGAAAATCAACTTCATATAAGGCTTCAGGTCGGCTTTTAAGCAGGGCGTACCTCTGTTCAGAGCTTTGTGTGACCATATATTTATTCGGAATAGTCTGTTAATTCCAGGAGACGCACTTTTGCCGGCAGTTTCTCTTTGAGATACTGAGCATCTTCAAGGGATCCAATACCTCTGCCAATATGCATCGGAACAACAATCTCGGCTGAGGGTTGTCCCGTCAGAAGTCCCTGCAGTGCTTCATCACGGGTCATGACATAGATACCGGACACAGGCATTAAGGCAATATTAACGGATATACTTCTCATTTCCGGGATGATGTCTGAATCTCCAGTGTGATATAAGCTGCTGCGGCCTGATTCCAGGATATAGCCCACATTTTCATCCTCTTTCGGATGAAAGGGCAGGCCTGTCTCCCTGAATTTATTCAGATTATAGGCCGGAACTGCATCAATGCGAATATTTTCAAAATACAGCCTGCTGCCCGGTTTTACAATCTCGAGCAGATCATCCGGCACAGCATGACCGAGTCCCTCCTGATAGGCTTCAGCAGCTTTCCGGGAGGCCACAATAAGGGTTGAGGGTCCACTGAGCGCCGAGATCGATTCAATATCGGTGTGATCCTTATGCCCGTGGGTGAGAAGGATCAGATCCGCTTTGGGCCCACCCCGGACCTGCCATGGATCGATATATATGTGTTTTCTGTTCAGCACAATATGGAATGCATCGTGTCCCAGCCACTCTATATTATCCAGAAGCTTTTTACTTTCTTTCACAGCGCAGCTCCCGGTAAGGAAGGCTGTCATAGCAAGCATGTACAGCAGTAATCTGTTCATTCAGTCTCCTTTTTGCTTTCTGGGAAAGGGAGTTCGATCCCAGGATCTTCAGCTGCCGGCCCACAGATTCTCTGATTACCAGAAAACAGCATAGAGCACAACGAGCAGAATAAGAACGGTATAGGCACTGATGTTGAAGACCTCATCTGTTCTGAACATACTGGGATTGAGATGAATGGCCTTAGGATCATCTTCGGTCTTGGAGCTGATCATGGAAATACCTGCGATGATAACCATCGTGATAAGACATGTGTACAGCATCTGATCAAGGAAGGGAAGATCTACAGCAGGTGCCTTCAGAAGAACAGCGATAACAATGGAGGCCAGGACACCGTAAATGGCAGCCTTGTTGGTTGTTTTCTTCCAAAAGAGTCCCATCATGAATACAGCGAGAATGCCTGGGCTCACAACCCCTGTATATTCCTGAATGTACTGGAACATCTGGGGAATATTACCCATAACCGGCGCCATAACAATAGCGATGAGCAGAGCAGCGGCGGCGGTGATGCGGCCAACGGTGACCAGCTTTTTCTCATTAGCATTTGACCCGAAATAGGGTTTGTAAATATCCATTGTAAAAATAGTCGAAGTAGAATTCAGCATACTCGCCAGGGAGGAAACAATTGCAGCGGTAAGGGCCGCCAGAACGAGACCTTTGAGACCGGTGGGAACAAAGCTTCCTATCAGCCAGGGATAGGCTTTATCGTAATTAATGCTTCCATCCGCTTTAAGAAATGCTTCGCCTGCACCGGCAATAAGGGCTGTCCCTTCAGGCTGACTGAACATCACAAAGGCGACGATACCCGGAATAACCACTATCAGAGGCATGATCATCTTCAGGAAGGCCGCAAAGGCAATACCGCGCTGAGCCTCATGTAGGGATTTGGCCGCAAGGGTACGCTGAATGATGTACTGATTGAAGCCCCAGTAATAGACATTCGCCACCCACATCCCGCCAATAAGGACAGCAATACCCGGCAAATTGGAGAATTCCGGATGATCCCGGGTCAGGATCATCTGAAATTTATCAGGCGCAGCCTGGAAAATGTGGCTCAATCCGGCAAAGATTCCACCGTCCGGAGTGACATGATTCAGTGCAATAGCTGTGGTAATCAGTCCACCGACCACAAGCAGGGCAACCTGCAGAACATCCGTCCAGGCTACGGCAGATAAACCTCCATACAAAGAGTAGGCAGCTGCAATGGCAGCCAGTCCGAGAATTGCCGGGATAATCAGAGCTCCGTCCCCTGCCCCCAGGACAGTATCAAGCGCCTTGCCGCCCAGAAAAAGCACTGATGTAAGATTGACGAAAATGAAAAGAGCCACCCAGAAAACCGCCAGAATCGTTTTGAGATTCGTTGAGAAACGCTGTTCGATAAATTCCGGTATGGTGTATAAACCCTTTTCAATAAATATGGGAAGAAAGAATTTACCCACCAGAATCAGAGTGATGGCTGCCATCCACTCATAACTGGCGATGGCCAGTCCGATCGCAAAACCGCTGCCGCTCATCCCGATAAACTGTTCCGCAGAGATATTTGCAGCAATCAGAGAAGCGCCGATAGCCCACCAGGGCAGCGATTTACCTGCCAGGAAATAATCCTTGCTGTCTTTTTCATGCCCGGTCCTGTCTCTGCTGACATAGAGCCCAAGTCCGACAATTGCAAGGATATACACCACAAATACTGCTAAGTCGAGTGATGAGATGTTCATGGAATGTCCTTCTGTTGATACCTTTGTGTGTAGATTTTCATCATCGCACAAAGTTAATATTTTTCATCCTGTATATGTGTGTAAAATTTATCCGCCGGACATGGGCTGTTCTACACATATTCCTGTGCGGATCTGCACTGTCCGGATTTTCACTGCCCCGATCTTCACTGTCCGGATCTAATCTGTCCTCTTCAGCCCTCAGCGGCAAAAACAGCCCGCATTGAACAAAGGACCCCAGAGCGGGGTCCTTCATTAGTCTAAATCGGAGTTGAACAGATCACCGACTGTGCTGTTCTGCCGGGCAGCTCATAAACTCAGAGTCTTAAGCTGACAGGAGCAGAACCGCGCGTGCAATGCGGAGAGACCTATCAGACGTAACCCTGATCCATCATGGCCTGTGCCACCTTCAGGAAGCCGCCGATATTGGCGCCTTTCACATAGTCCACATATCCGTCCTCTCCTTTTCCATAGCGCACGCATGTCTCATGTATATTGGTCATGATACGATGCAGCCGCTCATCCACCTCATCGGCATTCCAGGCGAAACGGAAGCTGTTCTGACTCATCTCCAGCCCGCTGACAGCGACACCGCCGGCGTTGGAGGCTTTTCCGGGACTGAAAAGGATGCGCTTATCATGAAAATGATGGATGGCCTCGGGCGTACAGGGCATATTCGCACCTTCTGTCACACAGATCACCCCGTTCTTCACCAGTGTTCTGGCGTCTTCCTCATTGAGTTCATTCTGTGTTGCACAGGGTAGAGCCACATCTACATCCACTTCCCATGGATGTCTGTCAGCATGGAATTCAACACCGTATTTTTCAGCGTAAGGTTTGACGATATCCTGATTGGATCGTCTCAGTTCGAGCATATAATCGATCTTTTCACCACTGACACCGTGAGGATCGTAGACATATCCGTCAGGACCGCTGAGAGTGACGACTTTTGCTCCGAGCTCAACAGCTTTACGCGCAGCGCCCCAGGCTACATTGCCGAAGCCGCTGACCGCAACCCGTTTTCCTTCAAGGCTCTGACCATTGGCTGCTAGCATTTCCTTGGCAAAATAGACGACGCCGTAACCGGTGGCTTCCGGGCGCAGGATGCTGCCTCCCCACTCCAGTCCCTTGCCTGTCAGAACCCCTGTGAATTCATTTCTCAGGCGTTTGTACTGACCGAAGAGAAAACCGATTTCCCGGCCGCCAACCCCGATATCACCGGCGGGAATATCCGTATTTGATCCGATATGCCTGAACAGTTCGGACATGAAACTCTGACAGAAGCGCATGATCTCATTGTCGCTCTTTCCTTTGGGGTCAAAGTCAGAGCCGCCTTTTCCACCGCCCATGGGCAGGGTCGTGAGAGCATTCTTGAAGATCTGCTCAAAACCGAGAAACTTCAGAATGCCCAGATTCACACTGGGGTGAAAACGCAGTCCTCCCTTGTAGGGACCGATCGCTGAATTGAATTCGACTCGAAAACCACGGTTCACCTGAACTTCCTCATCATCATCGATCCAGGGTACTCTGAACATGATGACACGTTCCGGTTCAACAAGCCGTTCAAGAATCTTGCTGTGGTTGAACTGAGGATTCTGAAGAATCACGGGCCAGATGGACTCGACCACCTCCTCAACGGCCTGAATAAATTCCGGTTCGCCGGAATTTTTCAGTTTCACCTGCTGGACGAAGTCCTCGACGTTCCTGATCATGAAAATTCTCCTTCGCTTGGGTTCATTAAATGAACACATTCCTGTTAATTATTTTTCGTGTCAATCTTATAAAGATTATTTGTCATAAACCACGAAATTCATGACTCCAGAGAAGCAATTTTTTCTAAATATCAGACTTGAAAAGATGTTTGAATACGACAAATTTTTAAATAGTTTAGTACTTGTGGATTTTCGCATGAATAAAATACAGGTGACAGCATGTTAAAAGTACTCATTTTTCTCCTTTTGGCCGGCATGAATGCCTTTCCTCAGGGCACAGAAGGCAGCGGACCTGACAGTTCGGCACTGGACCCGCTGGACCTGCTGGAGATACCGGATACACAGGAAAAGGGTAACTATATCAGCCTTGAAAAGCACAGGGAAGCAGTCAATGCCCTTCGGGACAGTATCATGGCTCTGCCGGTCTCAGTAACTGACAGCAGTGAAATTCTGGAGATGAGGGCGAATATCAGCCGGCTCGAGGAAGAGCTGCAGGCTGCCAGGGACTCTGTTCTCGCAGGCGGTGCTACTGTAACAATGAGAGATACACTTGTCCGGGTTGAGACCAGGACTGTCAGTCAGGCTCCGGATACGCTGTTTATATACGACACACTCAAAGTGACCGTCCGCGAAGAGGTGCCTGACAGTGTCTGTATGGTCAATTTTGATGCGCTGCAGCGCAGCTATGATGAGCTGAAGGAAAATTATGAGTCCTTCCGGAGCAAAGTCAAATCCTCGGCAGAGGAAAAGACAAGCGGGCCGGACCCTGAATTCGTTGAGTATGAGCGACTTAACTATGAATATATCAAGCTTCTCAACCTGAATTACAATGCAAAGAAGTATTGGTTTTTCAGCCGAAAAAATGTCTTTGACCTGCACACGGCAGATATGAATGAGTTTTATATAGACAGGTTTTTTCCGGGATTCAATTCAGATACAGTCACTTTCAGGCTGATCGAGCATTACGGCATACACAATAAGGACATTGCCCATCTTCTGAGCAGAAAGCACCTGATCTTCTTTCCAGAGGCAGGTCACAGAGATATGGTGGAAGAACTCTATCTTGAAAAGTGGGCCGGAAAGGACAAAGTGAAGCTGAGTCTGTCTGATTCACTGGTTACCCTTCACTTGATGGACAGCACAGGAACTTACGGACTGGCTGAGAGTTACGGCCATTACCTAAGGGCTGCAATGGATGTCGCAGCCAGAAAAAATGATCGATATATCATGCGTGAATTTCAACGATATGAGAATCTCCTGGACCCTGCCGATTATGACGAGTCGCTGTATTATGAGTACAGTGACTGGCTGATTCAGCGGAAGTATTTTAAATTGGCAGCCGTCAGCAATCTGAAGTTTGAACGTTTTTTCCCCGGCTCTCCCCTCCTTGTGTACACTGCGTATCAGAATGCAGTCCTGTTCCGGGATAAACTGAAGGACAATGACAAGGCACTGGAGGCCTTCGGCCGGATCATCAGGGACTTTGACAATGAGGGCATGAAGAAGAAGGCCTATTTTGAACGGGCCTATATATACCGGGACCGTCTGAAAGACCCCGTATCAGCTGTCAATGAATTCGACCAGGCCGTCAGCACCTTCCCCGCGACGTCCACAGCGCTCAAGGCACTTCTGGAAATTGCGGCACTTCACGAAAAGAGCAGTATGGGCTACGATCTGGCCATTGAGCGCTATGAGCAGATACAGTCGATGTTCCCCGACAGTACTGAGACCTGCTTCAGGGCAAAGGTGAGCATTGCCGACCTGTACCAGAAGGCAGGCAACTGGGAAAAGGCCCTGAGCAGCAGTCTGGATATCGTGAACAGCTTCCCAGAGGACAGTCGAAGTGCAGACTATCTGCTGCGCGGAGGAGATATACGCGGTCGTCAGATGGGCAACACAGATGCTGCCCTTGAATTATACAGGCAGACGGTCAGCGACTACCCTGGAAGCAAGGCAGCTGAAAAAGCGGCCAAAGCGATCGAGAGTATAGAGAAAAAGATGAACAAGGCGGCTGAAAAAGCAGCTGAGGCTGCTGAAAAGGAAGCAGAGCCTACAGGCGGCGAACAAGGAACAGAAGAATCAGAGACAGAAGGAAACACTGAAACGAATGAACAGCAGAATACAGGTGAATCGAGCGGAACAGCTGGAGAGAACACAGGCTCTGGCCAAACACCTTAAGCAGGAGATCTCCAGGGTCATATTCGGCCAGGAGGAGATAATTTCCAAACTTCTCACAGCCCTTGTGAGCAAAGGTCATGTCCTTCTTGTCGGAGTACCCGGACTGGCCAAGACACTTCTGATCAAAAGTATTGCGGAAGCCTTTGACCTGCAGTTCAAAAGAATACAGTTCACACCTGACCTCATGCCCAGTGATATCACCGGAACGGAGGTGATCGAGGAGGATCTGGGCAGTGGAAAAAGGAGTTTCCGCTATATCAGAGGACCGGTTTTTGCGAACATCGTTCTGGCAGATGAGATAAACAGAACACCGCCGAAAACGCAGAGTGCACTGCTGGAGGCCATGCAGGAATACCACGTCACCTCTGCAGGCACAGTGCATGAGCTGCCGACACCTTTTTTTGTGCTGGCCACCCAGAATCCCATCGAACAGGAAGGAACATACCCCTTGCCTGAGGCTCAGCTCGACCGCTTCATGTTCGACCTCAGAATTGATTATCCGGACCGGGATACAGAAAGAGAGATTTACCGGAATATACAGAATCAGACCATTGGAGGAGAAAAAATCAGCTCAGAGGAACTGACCGAAATCCAGGCTTTTGTGAGGACCCTGCCTGTGGCTGACAATGTCCTTGATTTCACCCTCAAACTGGTGCGTAACACCCGTCCTGGCGACAGCCTGAGTCCGATGGTAAAAAAATACCTGAACTGGGGTGCAGGTCCCAGGGCAGGGCTTTTTCTTATACTCGGAGCCAAGGCGCTCTGTGCCCTTGACGGCCGTCCGACCCCGGATATTTCCGATATCAAGGCCCTGGCGGAAGATGTACTGAGGCATCGTCTCATATTGAATTTCAATGCTGAGGCCGACGGGGTAGCAGTCCATTCAATCATTGAAGATATCTACAGATATATCAGCTGACAGCCGCAGCATGACAGACGAAGCGGGCCTGAAAAACCTATACATCCGTAGCAAGGGGGTTGCTGAAGGCTTCATGCTGGGACTTCACCGCTCTCCCTATCACGGTTTCAGCACTGAATTCTCACAGCACAGGCCCTATCAGTTCGGAGATGAGATCCGCCATATCGACTGGACCCTTTACGGACGTACGGACAGATATTATATACGGCAGTTTGAGGAGGAGACCAATCTTTCAGCCATGATCTGTGTGGACAACAGTGCCTCCATGGCCTACCGCAGCCGTAATCTGAGTAAATATGAGTATGCCTCCCTCCTGGCGTCCGCCCTGACATATCTCCTGATCCGCCAGAATGATGCGGTGGGGCTCTGTCTTTTCAATGAAAAAATAGAGGAATTCCTCGCCCCGAAGGCCCTTAAGAGCCGGCACAGGTTGGTGAGTGACATTCTCTCATCATCCACGGCCGCATCGGGTACAGACATCACAGTCACCTTGCACAGCATAGCGGAGAAAATGCGCAAGAGAGGGCTCATCATACTGATCTCAGACCTATGGGATGACCGGGATGAGATCCTGAAAGGACTGCTGCACCTGAAATTTCAGAAACAGGAACTCATCGTGTTTCACGTTCATGACCCCCTTGAACTGTCCTTTGATATGGAGGAGAAAGCGGCTTTCAGAGATATGGAGAACGGACGTATTCTCAAAATAGATACCCGTCATATCTCCGAAGAATACCGGGAAAAGGTTCAGCAGCGGATAGAATGGTTCAGAAGACAGCTCGGCGAAGCGGATATCGATCATGTCCTGCTGAACAGTTCCGAGGAAATGACCCGGGCGCTGCAGGAATACCTNATCAAACGCAGCCGGCTCAACTGAATAAGATTCAGCCTGAGGGAACGATTCTGCAGTTGTAATCATAGCTATGCATTTGTAATTTCCTAAAGATAAAAAAATGAGGTTGAGATGAACAATTCATACGTCTGTCCATACTGCCGGGGACATCTAAAGCTGCAGGATCAGATCACCTTTGCCGCCAAAACGGAGAACGGCAAACGGGGACTCATTTTCATCAGTCCGCAGATCGGGGACTACCATCATGTGACGCATGAAAGTTTTGAACTTCATGAAGGTGAAAAGGTACAGTTTCTCTGTCCACTCTGCCACGCCAATCTGGCAGCTCTCAGCGTGAATCAGAATCTGGCCGAGATCATTATGATCGATGAAGAAGGTGTTGAGTGGGACATCTATTTCAGTGAGATTGTCGGCGAGAAATGCACATACAAGATCCACGACAAGGAAGTACAGTCCTTCGGTTCAAACAGCGGAAAGTACATCAACTACTTCGGCAGTTGAGACCCTTCCTGCTCTTTGCCTGAATCAGTCTGAATATTTATTCTTAATCTCCAGGAATACATCANTTAATTCGCTGAACGCGTCAACGATGACCGGATCGAAATGGGTTCCTCTGCCGNTGAGGATGATTTCCACAGCGCGGCTGTGGGTCATTTCCGTTTTATACACTCTTTTTGAAATGAGGGCATCGTAGACATCAGCCACGGCCATCAAGCGGGCTGATAGGGGAATATCCCTCTCTTTGAGTCCGTCCGGATAGCCGGAACCGTCCCATTTCTCGTGGTGTGAACGGCTGATCTCCTTAGCCAGGACAAGAAACTCCACATCGGAACCCAGACTTTTCTCTGCGGTCTGAATGGCTTTGAATCCCAGAGCTGAGTGGGATTTCATGATTGAAAATTCATTATCATCCAGAGCGCCGGGCTTGGTCAGGATCGAATCCGGGATCCCCACTTTGCCGATATCATGGAGCGGCACGGATTTATAGAGCAGATCAAGGTTCATTTTTCGCAGACAGGGCCCATATTCAGCATGCTGCTGCAGGTATTCTGCCAGAACCCTGACATAATTCTGAGTGCGGTAGAGATGGGCGCCGGTATCACTGTCCCTTGTCTCTGCGAGAGAGGCCAGGGCCAGAATCATAACATCCTGCACTGCCTGCACTTCCTGAGTTCTCTTACTGACCTCAGTCTCAAGATAGCTGTTCTTATCATGCAGAAAATCCGAGGCCGCCTTCAGATTAAGATGTGTCCGCACCCTGGCCTTCAGGATCAGAGGAGATATGGGTTTGGATATATAGTCTACTGCCCCCAGACTTAATCCATATTCCTCATCCTCCACTTCATTCCTGGAAGTCAGAAAGATCACCCGAATATCTTCTGTCAGCGGATCCTGCGCCAATTCCCTGCAGACATCATATCCGCTCATACCCGGCATCAGCACATCCAGAAGGAGCAGATCGGGCTGTCTGTCGCCGCGACAGATCTTCAGTGCCTTTTCGCCGTTTGTTGCGATTTTTACCGCATATTCATCCCCCAGGATATCCAAGATCATGGAGATGATCTCAGGTGTATCATCCACCACAAGAAGCAGAGGTTTATGAACTCTATTTTCTACATTACGCATTATATTTTCCCCGTTTTCAGGCCTTCCTGATATGTTTCAAGCAGTAAATATAAGAGAATTTTTCAGATAAAGTTCAAACTAAAAATTAATAAAGAGAGAGTTTTTTCCGATCAGGAATGGACGGGATTTTCTGAGGTATTGTCCAGTACCCAGCGGGTATATGCGTCTGATGCGTTCACGTCGTAGCGTACAAGGGCGGGTACATCGTAGGGATGCAGGCTTTCGATCCGGTTGCAGATCCTGTCCCAGAGTTCTGCCCTGGTTTTAAAAAGAACAGCTGTCTCATTCTCAGACTGAATTTCAGATTTCCATTCATAGATGCTGTAGACCGGAAAGATATTTGCGCAGGCCGCCAGTTTTTCGCTGATCAACTGATGACTGAGGGCCCCGGCGCTTTCAGGATCAGGCATTGTAGTATAAACAGAAATAATCAGCGAACCCATATTCTCACCGGTGACTGATCATGGCAGCTGTTGCAGGCTCCGCTGGGCGCGGGCATATTCATTTCAGTGATATGATTACCATCGGAAGCATAGACCACAGGATACACCGGCTGCAGCATATCGACGGCTTCTGTCGTGTAGAAATTTCCTTTCTTATCAACCTCGATCTGCAAAAGGAGCTGTCCCTGCTGAAAGTCTTCTGAGTAGAGCCTCACTGTGGCAGCGGGATGGGGGTCGCGCTGATTATACCGGTACACTGAACCGGCCACTGTGAAGTGACCTTTCCCATTGCCCTGGGGACCGTGACAGCGCAGACAGACCTGCCCGTTGTTATGACTCCTGATGCTGTCATAACGGCTGATATTCTCCACTTTGCCTGGATCTGAGCTGCATGAGAACAGACCGGAGATCAGCAGAGCAGTTGAGACGATTCTACTTCTCATAATGTTTAAAATTAGCAGTTGCCTGATGATTCGGCATGATCACCATATCATTGATATTGACGTGGGGGGGTCTTTCAGCCATGAACAGGACAGCTTCAGCCACATCGAGAGCTGTCAGAGCATCGATACCTCTGTAGACCTCATCAGCAGCTTCTCTGTCGCCATAATAGCGAACGGTGGAGAATTCCGTATTCACCATGCCCGGGGACACTGTACTGATACGAATATTCGTATCAACGGTGTCTATTCGAAGGGCATCCATAAGACCTCTGAGTGCGAATTTGCTGGCGTTGTAAATATGACCGCCGGGATAGGCTTCATGACCTGCGATACTGCCGATATTGATGATCTGCCCCTCATTTCTTTCCAGCATGGACGGGAGCACCAGTCTCGTAAGGGCAATCACCCCTTTTACATTGGTATCGAGAACCTCATCGAAAGCCTCTTCCTTCAAATCCTGAAATTTTTCACGACCCCGTGCGAGGCCGGCATTGTTAACAAGGATATCGATAGGGAAAAAGTGTTCCGGGATACGTCCAAACTCCTTCTTAAGCAGTTCTTTTTCACGGACATCGGCCTGGAAGGCATATACCTGTACAGCATACTTCGTCACAAGCTCTTCAGTCAGCGATTCAAGACGTTCCAAACGACGGGCGAAGAGAATGAGTCGGCAGCCTGCTGCTGCGAATAGCCGGGCTGCGGATTCCCCGATTCCGGAACTCGCGCCGCTGATCAGGACGGTCTTATCCTTTAGTTTAGTCATTTCTTTCCTTTCAAACTGAAAAATACTTCGCTTCGGGGTGGTGAACAATGAATGCGGAGGTTGAGAACTCAGGATGTATCTGAAATTCATCACTCAGAGTCATTCCCAGCTCGGATGCGCGTAGGATGTCCATGAGCTGCACCTGCTGTTCCAGATCGGGACAGGCGGGATATCCGAAACTGTAGCGTTTACCTCGTTCCGCCTCGTCCCCGCTGAATCCCAGTTCACGTCGGATACGGGCATGTGTGTACTCCGCGAGAGCTTCGGCCATTTCGGCAAAAATGCCGTTGAGATAGAGATAACGCTGATATTCATCTTTTTCATAGAGCTTGTTCAGAAGCGGTACAACTTTTTCTCCGGCGGTCACCACCTGCAGCGGCAGGATATCCATTTTCCCTGAGCTGCGGCTGAGGAAATAATCCGGAATAGCCAGACCTCCCCCCCGCTGCCGTCTGAAATTCCAGGTGACAAAGGGTGTTCTGTCCTGCGGATCACGAAAGAGGTGAAGCTTTTCATCTTCGGACTGACAGTAGATATAGGCATAGGAATATTTCAGATCGAAGTGATCCCTGATCTCCGGTTCTGAGATCAGTTCACGGAATCTCTGATGACCTTCCTTTTCCAGAAAATCGGCATACTGTTCATCGCTCCACTGCGGATCCCTTTTCAGTCTCCACTGTCCTTTGAAAAGCGTATTCCAGCTCATAAAAGGCAGACAGTCGTCAATGCTGACACCGCTTTGCTGCCGAACACCGCTGAAGGGAGCAGACGGAACCGTTTCCAGAACACCCGGTTTCTCAGAAGACGCCCTGTTCACTGAAGGGGCGGGTGCTGACCTTGCCTTCCTTTTTTCCCTGCTCTGATCCATCTCCGCCATAAGGGAGCTTCTGTCGCTGCTGCAGATATGGTCCATGAGCTCCAGGCCCATAAAGGCATCCGCTGCATAGTAGAGAGGCCCTTCGTAGATATCCCGGAGTTCATTCTCAACATATTTTCTGGTCAGAGCGGCACCTCCGAGGACAACAGGGATATTGATGCCGCGATCTCTGAAAATCTCCAGATTCTCTTTCATGACCTGAACCGACTTGACAAGCAGTCCACTCAGTCCGATCACATCGGGCTTATGCAGTTCCATAGCCTGAAGAATATTCTCAACCGTCTGTTTAATTCCGATATTGTGTACAGTATATCCATTATTTGAGACAACAATATCTACAAGATTCTTACCGATATCATGTACATCCCCTTTTACGGTAGCCAGCAGCATGCTGCCCTTCCCGCGGCTGTCGGTCTTTTCCATGAAGGGTTCCAGATAATTCACTGCGATCTTCATGGTCTCAGCAGACTGCAGAACAAAAGGAAGCTGCATTTTTCCGGCGCCGAACAGTTCGCCGACCTCTTTCATGCCATCAAGTAGGAAATGATTGATCAGATCAAAGGGCTTATGGGTTTCCAGACCTTTTTCCAGGGCAGGCAGAATCTTCTTCCTGTCTCCGCGGACAATGGCCCTGTGCAGGGCCTCCTCCGGGGAAAGTTCTTCCAGAACCTCGTTTTCAGAATCATCGGAGCTGAGATTCTCAAATGCCTGAATAAAGAGCATCAGAGGGTTCTCATCCTCATGACTGCGGCGATCGTAGATGAGATCCCTTGCCAGGTTCTGCAGGTCAGTGGGGATGAGATGCAGCGGCCTGATCTTGCCCGCATGAACGATAGCTGCATCCAGGCCCCGCTGAATGGCCTCGGAAAGCATCACAGTATTCAGAACATGCCTGACCCGCGGTTTGAGGCCGAAACTGACATTGGACAGGCCCAGTATGAGACTGACCTGCGGAAATTCATTTTTTATCATCTCAATGGCGTTCAGGGTCTGCACAGCCAGATCCCTGCTGTCCTCATCGCCGCTGCCCAGTGTAAAGGTCAGAGGATCGATGATCAGATCACGCATATCCAGGCCGTGGAGGTCGACGGCCCGGCGGATCATTCTCCGGGCTATTCTCACTTTTTCCTCTGAGGACTTCGCCATGCCATTCTCATCTATAGTCAGCATAATGAGACTTGCACCATATTCCTTCGCCAGGCCGGCCACTCGGTCAAATTTCTCTTCACCGTCTTCAAGATTGGCTGAGTTCAGAATGCATTTCGCGGCGGTATGCTGCAGGGCAAACTCCATCACATCCGGATCCGTGCTGTCGATCTGCAAGGGTATGGTAGAAGCAGTATTCAGCCTTCGGATATAGTTCAGCATATCTGATTTTTCATCACGACCGACCCAGGCCAGGCTTACATCAAGAACATGAGCCCCTTCGGCAATCTGCTCCATGGCCACATCGACCATAGCATCCCAGTTCTCTGCCAGCAGAAACTCCCTGAATTTCTTAGACCCGGTGGCATTGGTCCTTTCTCCGATCAGGAGCGGCGGCGGCTGCACCTTCAGAACCTGCGGGCTGTACAGACTGCTGACAGAGTATTCAGGATCTTTCGCTTTAAACAGTCCCGGAGAAGGCAGATCATGATTGCCCTCGATGAGCTGATGAATATGCTCGGCTGTTGTACCGCAGCATCCGCCGACGATATTGACAGGGTATTTCGCCAGATATTTTCTGAGTTCAGCTGAAAAGCTGTGAGGGTTCAGATCATAGACAAAGTGATCCCCTTCGGAGCGGGGCATACCGGCATTCGGCATGACAAACGTTGGGAAGGGCGACAGTGAATGCAGAGTTCGGATCGCGTCCGCCATGTCCGCAGGTCCTGTGGCGCAGTTGATTCCAAGCGCTGTCAGAGGAAAATTTCTGAAGGTATGAATTACGGTGGCCATATCACTTCCGACCAGCATCGTACCGGTCTGTTCAATCGTCACAGACAGGATGATCGGGGTCCTCCGCCCTCTTCTTCTGAATTCTTTCTCAGCGGTTCTCAGAACAGTGCGGGCATGCAGCATATCCTGGGATGTCTCAATGATCAGAAGGTCGGCTCCGCCATCCAGCAGCCCCTGTATCTGCGGAGTGTAAGCTTTTTCAATATCCGCNGGACGGGTATGCAGCAGAGAGGGCAGTTTAAGACCGGGGCCGATGGAACCGGCGACAAAGCGCGGATAATCAGCCCTGCTGTATGCGTGAGCGACCTCTGCCGCCAGTTCAGCAGCGCGTTTGTTCAGTGAGTAGGCCTGATCCTGCAATTCATATTCACCCAGAACAGTACTTGAGCCGCCGAAGCTGTCAGTTTCCACCACATGCGAACCGGCACGGTAATAAGATTCGTGAATACTCTGAATGATCTTCGGCCGGCTGCTGACCAGGATCTCAGGACATCCGTCCTTTCCTTCATAGTCGTCACTGCCCAGATCATAGGACTGTATGGCAGTGCCCATGGCTCCATCAAAATAAACACGGTTCTCTTTAAGGAATATATCAAAATCAACTTTTTTCATGGTCTCATTTCTATTTTAATTCATGGTCGGAATTTATCATCTTTTAGGTAGAAAGGTACAGAATAATCCGGTAGTGAAAGGCCCGTGACAGAGCAGGGCGCAGCAGACAATTCCGAATAAACAGATGGAATGCTGTACAGGACAAGGATCAGGAAGCCGAATCCTTTTCATATTCATGAAGTTTGTTGCGAAGCGTCCGTACACTTATCTGCAGGAGTTCCGCAGCCTGGGTGCGATTATTGTTCGTATGCTTCAGGGTATTGTAGATCAGTCGTTTTTCCATCTCTGAAATAGGCATGATCACTTCATCCAGACCGTCTTCAGATGGCATTTCGTCACTGTTCTCAAAGCTGAGATGTTCCGCAGTGATCACCGTTCTGTCGCCGGAATAAAGAATAGCCCGTTCGATGACATTCTCGAGTTCGCGAATATTTCCCGGCCAGTCATGAGCTTTAAGGATTTCAAGGGCCTCGGGTGAGAGTTCTTTTAATTCATAAGCATATTTCTGCTTATTCTTGTCAATGAAATGTGCTGCAAGGATGGGGATATCACCCTGCCGCTGTCTCAGGGGATGAACTTTAAGCGGAAAGACATTCAGACGGTAGTAGAGATCCTGTCTGAAACTGCCGTCCTTCACTGACTGTGCCACAAGCCGGTTGCTGGTGGCGATGATGCGGACATCGACTTTGATCTCCCGTGAGGAACCGACCCTGCTGATCACACCCTCCTGCAGGACCCTGAGAAGTTTAGCCTGCATATTCAGAGGCATTTCAGTCACCTCATCAAGCAGGAAAGTCCCGCCGTCGGCCTCTTCAAAATAGCCCTTGGACATTTTTACTGCATGGGTATAGGCGCCCTTTTCGTGACCGAAGAGTGTACTTTCGATAAGCGTATCGGGTATAGCGGAGCAGTTGATCTTCAGAAATGGCCTTTCACTGCGTGCGCTGGCGTTGTGGATGGCCTCGGCAATCACTTCTTTGCCTGTTCCGCTCTCCCCTTCAATAAATACGGGGACATCACTATTCGCCACGATGGAGATCTGGTTCCGGATGGTCTGCAGTACTCTGCTCTCCCCGATGAGGGATTTTGAGCCGGCGGCCTCTTTTAATTTCCGTTTAAGCTGAGTATTCTCCTGCCGCAGATCCTGCATTTCAAAGAATCTCTCTATTCGACTCAGGATCTGGCTGATGCTGAAGGGTTTGGTCACAAAGTCAAAGGCTCCGTTTTTCAGGGCCTCCACAGCTGTTTCAATCGTCCCGTAAGCTGTTATCATTATAAATCCGCAGCTATGTCCGGCTTCCCGAATGGCGGCGAGAAACTCTGTCCCGTTCATTTCGGGCATCATTAGATCGGAGATCACCAGATCCACAGAATTGTCTTTCAGAAACTGCAGGCCCTCCAGGGGGTCCCTGGCGACTGAAACATCAAAAGCCTCTGCTTCCAGGCTTTCCTTCATCACAGCCCGGATACTTGCGTCATCATCCACAATCAGAAGTTTCTTAGTCAACGGGTACATCCTGATTTGCCAGAAGACGATTGAGTTCGTTCAGCACCTGGCGGCCTCTCAGGGCCCCGTTCATGTGGGTATAATAGGCATAATTCAGAGTAATCATAGGCTTCCCGCCATCGGTATTGAACAGTGTTTCCACCTCCTGCCCAAGCGATGCGGAACTGAGTTCAGTATCCAGGGGATTTGCACCGGGCATAATCACCAGCATTGAATCGTAACTCTGCTGAATGATATCATATTTCGAGCCGAACTCCTGCTGTAGGAGTTTCTTCACTTCTGCAGAGAGAGCGGACAGGTCCACGTTTTCAGACAAGGCGGACAGTGCTTTCAGCCTGTAGGCAGAAAAGGTCACAGAACGCCTTTTTTTATTGGCCAGGTCGATCTCCGCATCCATCAGGTCGGTGAGCAGTTTATCAAAACCCCGATGACTGCCCAGATCATTATCATCTCCGTAATTTTCAGATCTGAAGATCGGAGCAATATGCACTGCCAGAATTTTGAAAAGCTGCACAGTATCCTCGCGGCTGAAGAAAGAATAGTCGGGATCGCAGACCATGACATACCCGTTGATTCTGTCCAGATAGCGGATCGGGATGAAGATCATCTCATTGATAGTATCTGCCTTCCAGATCTCCCTTCCGTTGAGCTGCAGGCCCTTTTCAAAGACGGCATCAAGAGTGACGGCGTCCATCGTACCGAGACTGACACCGTTCAGATCGGCATTCTGTCGAAAGGTCAGAGCCGTCGCCAGATCTTCCGGCAGATGTCGATGATGGAGGACAGTAAAATCCCCCTTTTCATCCTGTCCAATGATCCCCACTCTCGGGATATCCAGACCCTCGGTGATCGTATCCAGGATCATTCCGCTGACCTCATTAAAATCCATGACCTGATAGAGAATATCTGTAATGTCAGCGAGCATGGTCACCTGCCCCAGCATGCGTTCCACTTTTCTGTGCAAAGCAATATTCTCCCTTCTCAGAACAAGTTTTTCCACGGCTCTGTCCAAAACAACCCGAATCTCATCCAGCTTGAAGGGTTTCCGGATATAATCATAGACACCGTACTGAATCGCCTCAATGGCTGAATCCGTCGTTGCATAACCGGTAAAAATGATGACAACCGTGTCGTTTTCCTGTTCTTTTACATGTCGAACGATATCCATTCCGCTCACTTCAGGCATCTTAAGATCTGTAAATACAATATCGTAAGGCTCAGTCTTAAGAACCTCCAGTGCTTCTACAGAATTATAATAGCCCTTGACATTATAGCCGATTCTGTCAAAATACATAAGCAGTGTATCAACGATCGGTTTTTCATCATCAACGATCATGATCTTCAGGTTATTTTCTTTCATATCAGCTATCCGTCTTTATGGGTTTCAATTCTAGCCTGGAACCATTTTTCCAGACCTTCATCCCGACGAGGGTATCATCGACCTGGAACTGAGCCTCTCCGATCTTCAGGAGAACACCCCTGTTGCATTTTTCATGGATTTGAATATATTTATCCTGTTCGGACGTCTCAGGCACCGCTGTTTGAACAGTAGAGACCTCTGACTCAACAGCAGCAATCTGTCTTTGCAGATCCTGAATTTTATCCTCAACACCTTTCATCTCAGCATGTTTATCGACAGACAGTTTTCCCAGTCTCTGTTCCAGAAGATTCAGAAAATCCAGCCTTTTCCTGGCCACTGACAGNTCGGCTTCAAGATCATTCCTGCTCCGGGAATCATTCAGATCGCNGGAATTCTGATCGAAGAACTCAGAGTCACTGATCCTCAGTTCCGTGTGTTTATTCTGTATGGAACCTGCGCTGTTGATGTCGATGACCTTGTCTGCAATGGCAGTACCGCCGCGGATGAGGCCTTCGGATTCCAGGGCTGTGATATTCCGGCCTGCACTCAGACTGGAATTAAAGGCATAGCGCTTGATGATGATATCTTCCTTGGCACCGAGGGAGGCATCCTGCACAAAGCCGCAGAAAATACTTCTGCCGGCCAGCAGCTTGGCCTTATTCTTCCCGAGGACCCCGTTCTCCACTGAGATCGTACCGTTCTTGGAGAACACGTCAGCGGCATCGACATTTCCGCGAATTGTAATATCATCTGTGGCATACACCTTAAAACCGGTGCGCACGTCTCCGTCAATGATCACAGAACCCTGATAGGAGATGTTTCCGGTACTGTAATCCACATTTCCTTTGATTGAATACACCGTATCTACAGACAGTTTCTTATCATTCATAAATAGGCTTCCATTGGTTGCGGCCCTCAGCGTTAAACCGTCTTGGCTGATATACGTGTTCTTTCCGGCGGGAAGTTCTACATCCCTACCCTGCACCGTCACTTTATTTCCTCGTACATCCACAGCTTCCCCCTCTGATGAGGGCAGCTTGGAAACCAGTTCCTGGTCCTTGTGCACGAGAATCTGTTTCTTTGTCTCTTTAAAATCCACTCGTTTAAGGGATTCACCGTTCTCCATCTCCATCCCCTGAAAATCCACGAGATAGATGAGGCGGGCATTTTCAACAGCAGCGGACGCAGACCCTGAGGCGGCCAGGATTCTGCTGTTTTCTGCGGCGCTGCTCAGATTTTCAGCGAGTTCGCTTTCTGAGATCCCGTGGACTACGCCGGCATTATTCAGAATTTCAAGAGCTGTCGGGACATCCGGTACCGATGAGCCGATATGCAGCCAGGCTTCCATAGCGTCGGGGCTGATTTCTACCCTGCTGTCCGTCAAAGTGCCTCCGCGTTATTCCTCAAACTCAAAGCGGATCTCAGTCCGTTTGCCGCAGGTGCAGCGGTGGATGATACCGACGATCATATCATTTTCCACGATCGGTTCCACTTCTGCACTGCTCTTTTTCAGTACCTGCCCTTTTTCAGAAATAATGCGTACTGTTTCCTTATTCTCAATCCCCTGCCCTTTGATCACCGGTGATTTGGCAGGCTGATCCTTTTTCCGAGGAATTGATTCTGAACTGTGTTTTTTAATAACAGATGACATACTCTGATTTCTCAGGAGAAAAGCTGATCGATATCGTCCTGAGAAATGCTCTCATGACGAATTTTATCGGCTGTTTCCTCTTCAAAATCCTCCTTCTCTTTCTGGGCCTC
>JGI10211J34971_10001282_pt1 | contig 20981 bp, 17 predicted proteins | sample Etolagsediment_FD_34971 | JGI IMG/M metagenome (IMG submission 34971)
TATTATCATAAAGTTTATATCTCCGCCCCTTGGGATAATTCAAATCGCTTTCGTTCGCTTTCTGCTCGGTGCACTCATGCTCTGGCCCATGCTTAAATCAAACGGGCAGTCTCTCATGGGTAACGCTATTCGGGTTCTTTTGTTAAGGGGATTTACTGGGACACTTGCCTTCTTCTTTCTCCTCAAATCAATTGTAATGATCCCTCTTTCAAATGCTATGGTGCTTTTTTATACCTTTCCCCTTTTCGCCACCTTTTTTTCTCTTCTTCTCTTGAAAGAGACCCTTAAGATGTTGGAAATCATGCTTATCATTTTAGGTATGATCGGTATATACATTCTCATCAACCCCAGCTCTCATACCTATACCATTGGTTATATGCTCGGGCTTCTGGCAGGATGCTTTGCCGGTTTTACCGTCGTTTTGATTCGAAAACTCGGGAAAACCAACGGCCCTTTGATCATCTATTTTTACTTTTGCATTGTTGGGGGAATAATCTCGTCTCCTTTTTTTATTATGACATTCAAACTTCCAGATTTTAAACAATCCTCCCTGTTGGTTTTACTCGCTGTGATTTTCCTGATTGGCCAGGTATTCATGAACCAGGGATTCAAATTGTGCAAGGCCTCAGAAGGTGGTGTGATCTTGATGTCAGAGGTCGTTTTTACAGGGATTGCTGGAGTTGTCATTTTCGGCGATACCCTGTCATTGAATTTTTTGGCCGGGACTTGTCTGATTATTGGAAGTGGCGTAGGTTTAAATCTTATAACCCATAAAAACAACATTTCTGTCCCAATGGCCAACATGTGAAATGTGGAAAACACAGCGGACAGGTAAGAAAAGACGTTTCTCCATAGCAAAAAGGTTATTTTTTCTATGGCGTCACCTTTAAACAGCACGCACCATGCCTTTGATCTCTTCCCTGCATTGTTATTTTTACACATAAAATCCTTTAAAAGAGATAATTTCTCGAACCATAAAGAGAGAAGAGTTTTGATAAAGGGCAAATTCCTTGACAGTTCGCCGGAATGACGATAGCTTAAAAAGAATAATGCACTGTTTCGCAACCCTATCTCAGGGCGGGATTGGGGATAAATTATGCTAAATACCCTGATCATTGTTCTGGCAGCAATTCTGCTTCCTGCCCTCCTCTATTACGGAAAGAGGGTAAATCAAAAGGGCTGGCTGTTGACCAAAACTGTTCTTTCCTTGCTGTTCGTTATTGCAGCCCTACTCCAGCCCCATCCGATCTCTGTGTATTACTACTGTCTTCTGGTAGGATTGACTTTCTGCCTGGGCGGAGACATTTTTCTGGCCTTACACCAGAAGATGATGTTCCTTTTTGGTTTGATCTTTTTCTTGATTGGGCATATTTTTTACATCTTTGGTTTTTTCTATGTGGCCCAGTCAAGTCAGTGGACGTGGGTGGGGTTCCTCACCGTTCTGGTCATCAGTGTTTGGGTCTATTTCTGGCTTAGGCCCTATTTGAGGTCAATGAAGGCGCCGGTTGTGCTTTACATAATCATTATTACCATTATGCTTTCCGGGGCGTGGTCGGTTCTCGGCGATTCAAATCTGGCTCAGCCTGGACGGATTATGGTTTTTACCGGTACTTGTAGCTTTTACTTTTCCGACATATTCGTGGCCAGGGACCGCTTTTTACAGAAGGAATTCCTCAATCGGCTCATCGGGCTACCCATGTATTATACCGGACAATTCCTTCTGGCCTTCTCTGTCGGGTTACTGAGATAAGCATATGCAATTTAAACATAGGGTATCTTGAAAATGGAGATTTACTGTTATCATCTTCAAGATCTAATAATAACAGTTTTGTGAGGGAGGAGTCATGATCATCGGCATTCCAAGGGAAATCAAGAAAGAAGAGCTTCGCGTGGCCATCACCTCTGCAGGAGTCTCAGCCTTTGTAGCTCATGGGCACAAGGTTCTGATCGAAAAGGGTGCAGGGGTAGGGAGTGGTATTGTGGATAAAGAATACAGAAAGGCAAGGGCCACAATCATTAATAAAAGTGACGCAATCTGGGAAAAGGCGGATATGATCCTGAAGGTCAAAGAACCCCTTGAGTCAGAGTACCCCCTTATTCGGAAGGATCAGATCATTTTTACCTACCTTCACCTTGCAGCAAATAAAAATCTTACCCAGCATCTTATTAAAAGCGGTGCTGTAGCCATAGCCTACGAGACAATCCAGCTTGACGATGGATCTTTGCCCCTTCTAGCCCCTATGAGCGAGGTTGCTGGTCGTTTGTCCATTCAGGTAGGGGCACAATGCCTGGAGGCGAAAAATGGGGGCAGAGGGATTCTCCTGAGTGGTGTCTCAGGTGTTGCACCTGCAAAGGTGGTGATTATCGGGGCAGGAATCGCGGGCATTAATGCCTGTCATGTCGCTGCAGGGATTGGGGCCCATGTGAGTATTCTTGATATTAACCCAACGCGACTCGCCTATGTTCGCGATATCATGAAGGGAAGTGTTACAACGATCATGTCCAACCATGCAAATATAGAGGAAGAGATACTGGGAGCCGATCTCGTTATCGGGAGCGTTTTGATCCCCGGGGCTAAGGCCCCCAAACTTGTGACCAAGGATATGGTGAGAAGAATGAAGCAGGGTTCGGTCATTGTGGATATCGCAGTGGATCAAGGAGGATTGTTCGAAACAACTCGTCCTACCACTCATGATAACCCAACCTACATTATCAATGGAGTGGTCCATTATTGCGTGGCTAATATGCCGGGGGCAGTACCTCGAACCTCAACCTATGCCTTGACAAACTCTACCCTTTCGTATGCCCTTGCTGTTGCTGATCAGGGTCTTGAGATGTCGATGGGTAGCAATACGGCTCTCAAGAAAGGGCTAAATATATACAAAGGAAAGGTTACTCTTCGGGCAGTTGCTGAATCCTTTGGTATGGACTATGAGGAAGCACAGTTCTAAGATTTAGCTTTTTATGTTTTAAAGTGTTTCATGAGTCATTCAGGGAACTAAAACGGCTTGCGAATATTTCGATAAAATGGTTTACATGAAAAAATTTGAACCATGTGGTTTTTGAAAGGAGAATGACAATGGGAGAAAATGTACCGACCCGTGAGGAGGCATTAAATATTCTGCATGAGTATAATAAAGGCGATAGCTTGCGTAAACATGCCTATACCGTAGAGGGAGTTATGCGTTATATCGCAAGGAAGCGCGGAGAGGATGAAGATAAATGGGGTATCATCGGTCTTATTCATGATCTTGATTATGAACAGTTTCCTGATCAACACTGCACGAAGACAAGGGAGATCCTTGAAGAATATAACTGGCCTGAGGAATATATCCGTGCCATTGTCTCTCACGGATGGGGAATATGTTCAGATGTAGAGCCAAAGAGCACTCTGGAGAAGACACTGTATGCCATAGATGAATTAACAGGCCTTATTGCAGCCAATGCTATGGTTCGACCTTCGAAAAGTGTGATGGATATGACGGTAAAATCTGTAAAGAAAAAATGGAAATCACCTGCCTTTGCCGCCGGAGTGGACCGTTCAATCATCCAGAGGGGTGCCGAGATGCTGGGGGTTGGGATTGAAGAACTCATTGAAGACACAATAATGGGGATGCGGGAAGTAGCAGATGCTATAGGTTTGAAAGGGAATCCCGTTTAGGACGCAGATTAACGCAGATTTTTTGGATTAAGAAATAACAAAATTAGTAACATTTTAGCTCTTTGAAACTAACCGGTGAATAGGCATGGGGATGTCTTTTTTTGCTGCATGCCCTTTGCCTCATGCACCGGCAGGCCCCGTACATCGGGGCACTAACCGCCATGTCGTATCATAGTCAAATCCGCGTTGCGCGTGTGCCCCGATGTACGGGGCCTGCTGAAGCCCCCTATTACAGGGCATGAGACAAAAAAAGACATCTCCATGCCCACCGGTCTCAACAAGGGTGCCTATTTGGCCTTAAGCAATGGCCGGTCGTAGTTTTCAAAGAGCTAAAGTGTTACAAAAATTATTATCTGTATGTATCTGCGAAGATCTGCGTCCTAATTTAACTCTATTGTTATCACTAATTGTTTTTTAAAATTTCCACATAACCGGATTATCGTCAAGGTGGTCAGTGACCGTATGTCCAATGGTATCCACTGTCGATAGATCGGCAGCAGAGAGATGGAATTCAGCTCCTTGAGCGTTTTGCAGCACCTGTTCACTATTACGAGCCCCTGCAATTGCACATGTATTTGGTTGCGCAATGACCCATGAGAGCGCCAATTGTCCGAGGCTTATACCATTTCGTTGGGCAAGAGGCCGAAGTTTGGCCAGGGCTTGCTGGACACGCTGTGAATTTTCAGGAAGCAATAACCTGTTTTGTGATCGGTGATCTCCTTTGGAAAACGTGTGATCGAGACCAAATTTACCCGTGAGGATCCCCTGAGCCATAGAAGAATAGGCAAGAATGGTGATGTTGTTATTTACACAAAAAGGCATTGTATCCTTTTCAACATGTCGCCAAAAAAGGGAATAAGGCGGTTGAATACTATCGATACGAGTATGCATGGCTGCTTCCTCAAGCTGGATACGAGAGAAATTTGATACCCCTATAGCACGAATTTTTCCCTGTTCCTTTAAGTCATTCATCGCCCTTATCGTTTCCTCAAGAGGGACATGCCTACTCCCCCAGGAACCACTTGGCCAGTGGATCTGGTAAAGATCGATATAGTCGGTTTTGAGGTTTTTACAGGAGCGATGGAATGCTTCAATGACCTGGTCGTATTGAAGATGGTTGGGGGATACCTTGGTAGCGTAAATAACTTGGGTACGAACATCGGCCAGAGCTTTCCCTAAAATACGCTCGGAATGACCCTTTCCGTATTCTTCAGCGGTGTCAAAGGTTGTGATGCCGGTCTGAAACGCGGTCCGAATAGCCTTAGTGGTCTCGGCATCATCAATCCCTGCCCACATGCTTTTTCCGGCTTGCCAGGTACCCATAATGATAGACGTTATTTTTACATCCGATGTTCCAAGCGAGCGCAGCTCCATGTCAGTCTCCTTGCTTTGATAGTTATGCTTGACTCACAATTTAATAAGCACATTACCCATGAAAAGACAAAGAAATAATACCTTACACTCTCCAGGAGGTATATAATAAAATAAATTTTCCTTTGAAATTGATCCTTTTTTACTTTACCTTGAGTGCAAGAGGAAATGTATCATTTTTTCATTTTTTTCATGGGTTTATCAATTGATATCCACCATTATTTCTCTCAATTTTTTGGAAAATGTGCTGCATACAGACTAAAAGACTGAAATTAAAATTAGAAGTGGTTCCAGTGGAATCTTTATTGCCGCATGAAGCAACCCTTCCACACATTGTAAATAAATTACTATTAGAGTTTACAAACTTGGCAAAATTACAAAACCCAATCATCATTGATGAAAATGATATACTATTAGATGGTAATCATCGTGCCTTTGTTTTCAAAAAATTGCACTTTAAATATATTTCGGTGTGCAAAATCAATTATTTCAATAAAAATGTGAAGTTACGATATTGGTATAGATTGTTGAAGAATATTAAACGTGTGGATTTACTTAAACAGATTATCGAAGACATGAATGGGACTGTTACGCAAGTAACGGACAAGAAAACCTTAAAAAAGGAATTAAAGAATAATAGTCTTGATTGTGGCATTCAGCAGGGCGATTTTTATGCAGCGATCAGTTTTAATGCAGATAGTGTAAATGATGCAGTAAGTGCGTATGATTTTTTGGAAAAGATTCAAAATGAATTACTAAAAAAAGGTGTTACATTAAAATATGTTCCTGATCAATATGTGCACGAACGTAAATTTTATGATGAAGTGAAGAATGATGAAGTAGTGATTTGGACACCACAAATAACAAAAGAAATGGTTGTAGATGCTGCAAAAAAAGGAAAGATATTCTCTCCAAGAACAACGCGCCATTTAATCCCATCGAGACCGATCAATGTTAATGTTCCGAGCTATTGGTTCAAAGAAAATATTTCATTAAAAGAAATCAATAAGAGATTTGCAACATTTCTTGAGAGGAAACATATAAAGCGATTCGGCCCAGGCCAGGTCATTGCTGGAAGGTACTATGGAGAAGAATTGTTCATTTATTTTGATAAAAAATAATATTTTTTTCGTAATTCTTTAAATAGGAAAAGAGGAATTTGAGATGGGTAACAAACATAAACTCGTAAGTCTATCAGCGATAGGCCTTGATTATCCCGGTTTAGTTTCAATAATCACAACAAACATATTTGAAATAGGCGGTAATATTATAGATGTAGAAGAATATTGCCGAAGAGATTTATTTTCAATATTCCTTATCGTTGATTTCTCAGCGTCTAAGAATTCAATGGATGAGATAACCACTACCTTGAAGGCAATTGAAAATGAAACAGGTCTGAAGGTCAGCGTAGGAATACATGATGAGGAAGAAATCTCTCATATAGATGAAAAAGAGCTTCACATAGTAACTATCTTAGGGGTGGATCAGCCTGGAATCATTGCAAATGTCTCCACTTATTTTCATAAATACAATATCAATATACAAAATTGTAAGATGATTGCCCGTGGAAGGTTTTTTTCAATGGAAATGGTTATAGATACCAGCAAGATGAGTGTCGAACCACACTTGTCTCGTAAGGAAGCAATCGAAAAGATGAAAGACGAATTAAAGAAGCTATGCACAAGGATAAATCAAAGCGTGGTAATTCAAAGTGAAAATATATACAAAAGGGCAAAAAAACTTATTGTTTTTGATGTAGAGTCTACCTTGATCCAAGTCTCTTCACTTAAAAATCTATTGAAAAAGATTGAAGGAAAAGCAAAATCAACTGAGAGCACATTTAAATTCTCCGATGATACCAAGGACGAGATGCAATCACTCATTAAAAATATACGAACGTTCAAGGGCGTTCATATGAGTGAATTAGAGAAGTTTAGCGAGATTCTCCAATTAAATCCCGGAACACTTGAATTGATACGAATTTTAAAGTCGATGGGTTTCAAGATTGCACTTTTATCATCTGGTTTTACTTTCGTTATTAAGAAACTTTTCGAAGCAGCAGGCGTTGATTACGCATTCTCAAACACCCTTAAGATTGATGAAAATGGGATACTCACCGGTGAATTGGAAGAACCTGTAATTACTGGCATAACGAAAAATGAAATCCTTGAATTCATTATGAACCTTGAGAATATCAAACGTGAGCAGGTAATAGCTGTTGGTGATGGTTCTACCAGTTCTCATTTTATAGAGAATTGCGGCCTGTCCATTGCCTTTAAACCAGATGAACAAGGCGTAAAAACCGACGGAATCTTTAGCGATGATCAGATCACTCACTTATTATATTGTTTGGGAATTCCGAAGACGGAGCTGGATGAATATGTAAAAAAAGATCGTGAATAGTTCAGGAATATTTTTAAAAAAGTGTAACAATATCGTATAGATATGTCAGTTTATATTGTTGGACTATTCTTCGTGTTCTTTCAGAAAAATATGGAGCTTTTATATGCATAAGCCTACTGAATTTTTTGCTGACCTTTCACTTATATTCGTTGCCATAATATGGGGAAGCACCTTCATTATCGTGAAGCAATCTGTAGAATATATTCCGGTATTTTCGTTTTTATTCATGAGGTTTGCACTGGCAGGGATGTTACTTATACTCATCAATACCCCTAAATTGAAAGCAATTGATAAAGGTGTTCTTACGGATGGCATGATGCTTGGTATAGCTCTTTTTTTAGCCTATGCATTTCAAACCTTTGCGTTAACAGTTACCTCTGCCTCTATTACAGCTTTCATAACAGGCCTTTTCGTTGTCTTCGTTCCAATACTATCAAGTGTTTTCTTGAGAAAATTGCCGCGTCAAGAAGCTATGATAGGGGTAGTGTTTGCAACGATCGGGCTTGGTCTCATCACATTGCAGGGTAAATTTCTTTTATCTTTTGGTGAATTTTTTGCCTTTGTTTGTGCTTTTTTCATTGCTATACATATCATTTTGACAGATAAACTCTCCAGAAGAAACGACTTCGGCCTACTCACAATGGTGCAGGTAAATATGGTGGCGCTTTTTTCTCTCATTTTCTCTCTTTTTTTGGACCCTTGCGTCATCCCCATACATTTCAATAACCAACTCATTTTCTCTTTAATTATCAACAGCGTTTTTGCTACTGTTGTAGCATTTGTTATACAAACGAGCATGCAAAAACACACCACACCCACCAAAGCCGCTATCATTTTCATTATGGAACCGGTATCTTCTGCCTTTTTCAGCTACTGGATCGGAGGAGAACTTTTGACTGCCAAACAGTACGTCGGCACATCCTTCATTCTGTTAGCCATGGTGTTTACAGAAGCTGGAACCTATTTGAAAATAAAGAGGGAGGCAACCTTTGGTTAAGACCGTTGCCAGCGTGTCCATTGGTATCGTAGCCATCTCATTTGCCTCGATCTTTATACGATTCTGCGATGATGTCCCTTCCATTATGATTGCCACCTACCGGCTTTCCCTTTCCTCGGCCATCTTGTTAATCATTGCAAAAAGTAAGGGCATACGCCTCTCTTCATATAAAAAGAGGCATATCCTCATGGGGATACTGGGTGGATTTTTTCTCTCACTCCACTTTTCCTTTTGGATAAGCTCCCTGAAATTCACATCCGTGGCAAGCAGTGTGGTTCTTGTTACGACAAACCCCATTTTTGTGGGATTATTCTCATATCTCTTCTTCAAAGAAAAACAGCCTGTTGAACTCATCCTTGGCATCATCCTCTCCTTTTTAGGGAGCATCATCCTTGCAATTGGCGACTATAGTTTTCAAGGCTTGACTGCCCAAAACCCATCATTTCTTCTGGGCGATATTCTTGCCTTGCTGGGTGCCATTATGGCAAGTGGTTACCTAATGGTGGGTTCAAAATTAAGGGAGGAGATGGATATCTTGCCTTACATATCCATGGTTTATACGTTCTCGGCATTGTTCCTGTTGATCACCTCTCTATCCTTAGGATTATCTTTTACTGGATATAAGCAAAGTTCTTATTTCTATATGGTCCTTCTTGCTATCGTCCCGCAGCTCATTGGCCATACGGCCTTTAATTGGGCGCTAAAACATCTCAAAGCCAGTATGGTTGCTGTCACTATCTTGGGAGAGCCCATTGGAGCATCCATTTTGGCCTATATCATTTTTAGAGAGACGATACAATCTTGTCAATCTGTTGGGATTATTTTAATCTTCCTGGCCATTATCATTGCCTCCAGAAAAGGGGAAAAGTACGTGTGACAAAGTCTTATGGAGTGAATTGAAAAACCTATGAACCTCATCGATTCTCACTGCCATCTCTATTCTCTTTCTAATGTGAAAGATGCTATTATTAAGGCTTACGATGCTGGCATTACAAAGGCGGTTGTGGTAAGTGAAAACTTGCAGACAATGGAGCAAACCCTAAAACTCAGAGATGCTTTTCCAGAATTTATTCTTCCTGGGCTGGGCATTCATCCTGTTGATGTTCTCTCTATGTCACACAATGAATGGGAAAAATCCCTTTCTTTTTTAAAAATCCATGCGCATGAGGCTGCATGCATTGGAGAAATTGGTCTGGATTATAAGTATGCTACCACGGAAAAAGAGAAAGAAAGGCAACATGAAGCCCTTCACGCTCAGATGGAGATAGCGGAAGAGAATCACTTACCCATTAACCTTCACTCCCGAAGGGCACTCAGACAGACCATGGAAGAAGCCATTACGTTTCATAAGAAAACCGGGCTTTCAGCCCTCCTTCACTGGTTTGCCCATTCACAGAAACTCTTGAGGCGAACCAATGAAGAAGGCATTTTTGTCTCTGTTGGCCCTTCCATACTTTTTTCGGAGGAGGCCTTGAATTGTGCCTTTGCCATAGATCCCAAACTCATTTTAGTAGAAACTGATACGCCTGTACCCTTTAACGGGAAAGCCTCCAGTCCAGCATGCGTAGCCGAGGTGGCTGATACATTGATAGCCAAGCATCCAGAGAAGCAACTCACGAAAGAAAGACTCTTTGATAATACCCAGCGATACTTAAAGAAAGGGACCAGGTAATTTCAAAGAGCGAAAATGTTACAAAGGAACTATAACAGTTTGGCCGATGTGCTTTTGTAATGACAGATCAATGTCACAGCGAATCATTATACCATCCATTGACGTTGATATTACCATAGTAATACCTTTACCATTGACACACACGTGACTTTATCCTATACAATTTTTAAGTATGCATCACTAAATGGTTTCCTGCACTCTGGAGGTTATGTCTAATTTCTTTTATTTTTTTTCTCTACAATCCTCCAGATTTCAATCGGGTTCCCAGAATAGGTGAATATATGTGCAAGGACATGGAAAGGAGGAATGTGAATGGATACTCAATACTTCATTAATTTAGAAAATAGATACGGCGCCCAAAATTACAAACCCCTTGATGTAGTTTTAAACCGTGGTGAAGGTATATGGGTTTGGGATGTGGAAGGCAAGAAATACCTGGATTTCCTTTCGTCCTATTCAGCAGTCAACCAGGGACATTGCCATCCTAAAATCATGAAAACCATGATCGAGCAGGCCCAAAAGCTGTGCCTTACTTCCCGGGCCTTTCGCAATGACCAATTGGGACTTTTTTATGAGGATATCTGTAATTTGACCAATTCGCACATGGTTCTTCCCATGAATAGCGGGGCTGAAGCGGTAGAAACGGTAATCAAGGCTGTTCGCAAATGGGGATATAAACTCAAAGGTGTCCCTCAGAACCAGGCTGAAGTAATTGTTTGCGAGAACAACTTCCATGGCAGAACCATAGCAATTATTGGATTCAGTAGTGAAGGGCAGTACAGAGAAGGCTTTGGACCCTATCCCCCTGGCTTCAAAATCATTCCTTTTGGCGAAGCGAGGGCCCTGGAAGAGGCTATCACGCCAAACACTGTGGCCTTTTTGGTCGAACCGATCCAAGGGGAGGCAGGAGTAATTGTTCCGCCGTCAGGGTATCTAAGGGAGGTTAAATCTATTTGCAAGCAGAATGACGTGGTCTTGATTCTTGACGAGATACAGACTGGACTGGGCCGGACAGGCAAACTTCTGGCTGAAGAGCACGATGACATCGAGGCTGATGTGACACTTATTGGCAAAGCTCTTTCTGGAGGGTTTTATCCCATTTCGGCAATATTGTCCAATACTGAAGTCCTGGGCGTCTTTATGCCCGGTGAGCACGGAAGTACCTTTGGCGGTAACCCTCTGGCCTGTGCGGTGGCTCGCACGGCCATCAAGGTCTTAATTGAAGAGAAGATGATAGAAAATGCGAGCAAGCTTGGGGATTACTTTTTGACTCAATTGAGAGGAATCAGAAGCCCCTCCATCAAAGAAGTCCGGGGAAAAGGTCTTATGATTGGTGTCGAACTTGTCCCCGAAGCTGGCGGGGCCCGTGGCTTTTGTGAGCAACTGATGGCACAAGGGTTGCTGTGTAAGGATACCCACGAAAATGTCATTCGCTTTATGCCACCGCTGATAATTACCGGAGAAGAGATCGATTGGGCACTGGAGAGAATCGAACCGATTTTGGTAGGCGACACATCCACTTAAATAAATTCGTTGACAGGATTTGAAAATTCTTTATAGAGATAAAAGACAGTTTTCTGGTTTATGAGAGAAAAATGTGATAAATACAAACACAAACAGATTGTAAGTGGTAAAAGAAAAATTTTACTCAATCGAGAAAGAAAGGAGGTGACAGATAAAGATATTTATCAGAATGGGCAATGGCAAAGTCCATGATCGCTTTCTTATTTTTTACTAAAATTAATAAAAAAAGGAGGTTAGGATGAAAAAGTTACTGTTCGTGCTTCTTATCTCAATACTTATTGGATCGTTTGGGGTAGGGTCTGCAATGGCCTTATCATCAGAAGATATCGCTAAGGCATCTGCCCTTGAGGAAATCTTAAAGCGCGGAAAACTGCTCGTAGGACTGGAGGCAGGCTATCAACCCTTTGAGATGCAGGATGCGAAGGGAAACATCGTTGGTTTTGATGTGGATATGGCCTATGAAATGGGCAAAGCCATTTTTGGTAAGGGTGGAGAGAAAAAGGTTGTGATTATGAATACTGCCTGGGATGGAATCATCCCGTCCTTGATGACACATAAATTTGACATCATCATGGCAGGTATGACGGTTCTCCAAAGCCGGAACCTCAAGATCAATTTCTGTGAGCCTTACTACTATATTGGGCAGTCCCTATTAATAAATAAGAAAGATAAGGGTAAATATAAAAGCTACAAGGATCTCAATAAGAAAGGCATCATTATCACCAGCAAGCTTGGAGTAACCGGGGGCTTTACTGCCGAGAGGTTGATGCCCAAGGCCGAACTCAAATTATTCAAGACAGAGGCGGAAGGCGCCCTTCAGGTCGCAAACGGACTGGCAGATGCGTACATTTATGACGAACCTCAAGTTAGGGTCTTTGCAGCCAAATATAAGGACACTACTATGGGACTTTTCGAACCGTTGACCTATGAGCCTCTCGCTTGGGCCATCCGCAAAGGAGACCCGGATTTTCTTAACTTTCTCAACAACTTCCTGCACCAAGTTCGCGGTGACGGGCGTTGGGAACAGCTTAAACAAAAATGGTTTGTGGACTATATAGAGGAAATGGCGAAAAAGCAGTAAATCAGGGGCAAAGGGGGATAGCATTTACATCCCCCTTTTGTTCGAGATGAGGAGGCACGATTTGACCTTTACTAAAAGATCGCTAATTACCTTGGCAGTTCTTGCCGGCATCATAGCAATTGCTTATTACTTTTTTGTAACCAAGGGAATCACTTACATATGGCACTGGGAAACAATCCCTCAAATGCTGTTCTATTATGGTTCAAAATCTGCTGATGACCTTATCCCAAGCCTTCATATGGGTGTCCTGATGATGGGCTTTGTATTGACATTAAAAATTTCTATTGTTTCCACTATCTTCGGCATCATCATTGGAATCATTGTGGGTATTGCAAGACTTTCCAAAGAACCTGTGACACGAGGAATTTCCCTGGCCTATGTGGAACTTATCAGAAACACACCTCTTCTTGTTCAAATCTTTATCATCTACTTCTTTGTGGGATCCATGCTGAGGCTTTCTGCATTTGTGGCTGGTACGGCCGCTCTATCTATATTTGCGGGGGCCTATGTAGGTGAAATCGTTCGCGCTGGGATCCAATCCATACACAAGGGACAGATGGAGGCGTCCCGGTCCCTTGGCATGTCATATACCCAGGCCATGCGCCATATTATCCTTCCGCAGGCACTTAAACGCATTATACCTCCCCTGGCAGGCCAATTCATCTCTCTCATAAAGGACTCCTCCCTGGTATCCGTCATTGCCCTGGCCGATCTCATGTTTCAAGGGCAGCAGGCCGTGGCCAGAACCTACTATACCTTTGAGATATACTTTACCGTGGCTTTCCTCTATCTAATCATGACTTTCTCTCTCTCGATGGCCACCCAATACATTGAAAGGAGGATGGCGATAAGTGATTAGAGTTAACAATGCATATAAAACCTTCAGAACNCATGACCGTAGGGAGGTAAAGGCCCTGGTTGACTTTTCAGCACATATTAAAAAAGGTGAGGTTGTGGTAATCATAGGCCCNAGNGGGTCAGGAAAAAGTACNTTCNTAAGATGCCTTAACCGGCTTGAAGAGATAGACAGCGGCGAGATCCTTATTAATGGCGTTGATATATATGGCAAAAAGGTAAACATTAACAAGGTTCGGGAAGATATAGGCATGGTTTTTCAGCTTTTTAACCTGTTCCCACACAAGACCGTTATAGAAAACGTTACCCTTGCACAAAAGATTGTACGAAAGAGAAACAGGGAAGAGGCACTTGAAATAGCAAGAGATTTGCTGAATAAGGTAGGAATTCTGGAAAAAGAAAAAAACTATCCATCCCAACTTTCAGGCGGCCAGCAACAACGCGTTGCAATAGCCAGGGCACTGGCCATGCACCCCAAAATTATGATGTTCGATGAGGCTACATCGGCGCTGGACCCTGAAATGATCGGTGAGGTCTTAGACGTGATGAAAAAACTTGCCCAAGAGGGCATGACTATGGCGGTTGTAACACATGAAATGGGTTTCGCGAGAGAAGTTTCTGACCGGGTTGTGTTTATGGATGGAGGCCAGATTGTTGAGGAGGGAACCGCAGAACACTTCTTCACCAATCCCACTCATGAGAGAACCAAGTTATTCCTGAGCCAAATCCTTTGATTATGGGAAAACCATTTATCCTTCTATTGTCGTGACACAAGAGGTATAATCTACCTAAAGAAATATGGCAATATCTTCCAGCGCTTTCTTACGAATTGCCGGAACAAACGTATCTTCAGCCGGATACCCGACAACAAGGATCATAAAAGGTTTTTCATTTGAAGGTCGAGAAAGAATTTTGTTTAAAAATCTCATCTTGCTGGATGTGTAAGTCAATAAAAAAAGACCCGCATGGTGTACTGCCGCAATAAGCATACCTGTGGTAATACCTGCTGATTCATTTACATAATAGTGTTTCTTTTTTCCACCGTCAGGTACAAAGCCATGAAGCTGTGCATACACAGTCTTCGATAATATCACGAGGAACGGGCCGATCCGAAAACTGACGAACCGTTCGGCGTCGCTTCATTTCTGAATAAAATTCTGATGCGCGCTGTTTCATTTCCTCAACGGGATATTCACGATAATTTATAAGTGGTAAAAACCCTTTTTTGGCATAAATGCCTCCTCATGTATTTTACGCCCGTTGTGTTGCTTTGCATAAAAGAACAGTTTGTTACATTGATCTCATAAGGCACACCTTTATTTGTTATTGGCAGTCTTCTGAACAACTAATTGATATCAAGGGCGTTCTTTTGAATGGCAAAATTTGTGTGAGATTCCCTTAGATAAATACCTTTCTCCATAAAAGGAATCCATAAAAGCCTTGCATTTGTAAAATGTATCTGGGCATCTTTTATAATATTCTTTGTCTTTTTATGCTCTTTTTTTGTCATTGAGAACAGAAGAACATGGGCCATCTCTTTTGCCTCTTTTAAAGGAAGCCATACATCGGATAGATCAAGGCCTTCAATGGTGTCGATATCACTTTCTGGAAATTGAGGCTGGGATTGCGTTAGTTGGGCTGAAAATTTATCAACTATTCTCACATTCTTTATTCGGATAGCAGGTATATAAAAGGAGATATTTCTCTTTTTTATTGTCTCTTCGTCCAAGACCCTGGGCAGGGGAAAGAGTTCATAAAACTCCTTAAGTGTTTTGTAATCCCGGTCCCGTGATTTAACAATCCCTGTCAGTCGCCAGAAGGCCAGATATTTCCACTGTGTCTGAATGGATTTATCTTTCAAAGATATTTTGTATGGTACAGGTACATAATTACCTCCTTTTTCCTGCCAGGCACGACCACATGTTTTGCAAACATGAATGAGCGCATGAGGTGTGAAGGGGAAGTCCCAGCCGCAATTAGGGCACTTAAAGGGGATAAAATTCAACGGCTTATAGGGGATTGTATCACCAGATGAGTTTTTTGTAAGTTCATCTATATCCAGGTTACCTTTGATAACCTTGTGTGAAAGGGCGTCGACAATGAGCAAGGATTTTTGCCCATTATTTGTGAGGGAGTAGGAGTAAAATGGAAAATAGAGCAAAGAATAGCGCTCACCTATCAGCTCTGAGTTGAGCATCTCCACTTGGATCGAGCCACTACTTCTTTGGCGTATAATAGAATTTTGAGCCCGGTCAACAGCTGCCTTAAAGGAAATAGTTTGCTTTATGAGGAGGGGGTCTTTGCCCATCTTTTGTTTATTAAAGGGCATTACTTTTAATACTTGAGCCCTGAGACCAAGGGAGAAAAGGCCCCATTTTGAGGAATCAAAGGCGGGAAATGTTCGAAACCATGGCGTAGCTCTCAGTTTTTTGAAATTTTCCCATGCCTTTTGTCCACCAGGACTTTTAAAATATTTTCTACCAAAGACCCACTGAAAAAGCATACCATTCACCCGCCAGTAGGGTGCGTAAAGAAGATAGCGCTCAACTATGTGTAGATCTTTTGAACTGTTAGTTTTTAAGGCACGAAGAAGAGCTATGCCTACCTTGTGAGCAGTCTCCTTGGGTGAGATAAAAAAGGACTGAACTCGGTTTCGACCTGTAGGTTTCAGTGTTGAGCCGCAGTAGAGGCACTTAAAAACGGTATCCTCCTCGGCAAGTTCAACCTCAGCGCCGCATTGAGGGCACGTAATAGTGATGTTCATAGGATACTATTTGATAGTGTCCGTTGACTGTTGCCAGGCATACAAAAGACCACGAACAACGAACTACTGACATTTCTTAAGTAATCTTCTCTCCACAACTATTACAAAATATGGAACCAGGAAGGATCTCATGCCCGCAGTGAGGGCATTGAGCTTTAATCTTTTCTACCTTTGTGCCACAGAACATGCAGAATTTTGCCTTAGTAGGTAGATTTTTCCCACACTGGGGGCAGGTGTTTTCCCTGATGATCTGGTGACCACACTGGGGGCAGAAACGCACATTAGGATCAATCTGGGCCTGGCATTTCGGGCAACTTATGGTTGGAGCCTTACCCGTTGCTGTTGCCTGCATAGACTGTTGAAGGATGCCAGGCATCATCATACCCAGGCCGGCACCAAGACCAAGACCCATACCTGTGCCAGCAGAGCCGCCATCACCTGGTTGTTTAGCTGCATCCCCCATGGCCTTGGCTGCCTTGAATTTCATGAATTTGTCCAGATCTCCCACAGCTCCCATGCCGCTCTTTTCGTCGATCATCTTCTGAACCTCAGCAGGTGGTGTGATGGAATTGATAAAGAGATCCTCAAGATGAATCCCAAATTTTCCAAAGTCCTCCTGAACCCTCGCCTTGAGCCCCACCCCAAGTTCATCATAATATTTTGGTAGATTAAGGATAGTATCCAGTATTTCCCCAATCATGTCGTTGAACCTGGAGACAATAATCTCCGTGAGGTAATCACCCGCCTGCTCAGCATTATAGACACCTTGGGTTCCTACCAGGGTATTTATGAAAAGGAGCGGCTGAACAATTTTCATTGCGTATACACCAAAGGCTCTCAGCCTGACCAACCCCAGCTCGCTATCTCGAAAGGCTACCGGTTCCTTGGTTCCCCATTTGACATTGACAAAACTCTTCAGATTGCAAAAATAGACCTCAGCTCGAAATGGGCTCTTGAATCCAAAGGGGAGACTCAGAACCCTGGTTACTATAGGAAGGTTAAGGGTGGAAAGAGTGTGCCTGCCGGGCCCTAAAAGGTCAAGCCCCTTACCATCTCTGAAGAATATGGCAGCCTGATTTTCTCTTATAACTAATTGTGCACCAAGCTTGATATCAGCAGAGCCCTTCTCTGGAATTCTATGAACCACTTCCTGTCCGGTCTCATCAAACCATTCCAAAATTTCTATAAATACCATAATAGCCTCCTATATCTAATGATATAGTGTCCGTTGTCAGTTGTCTGTGGTCCGTTGAAAAAAATCGTTCAATCCAGGGCCACAACGAGAAAAGAGTAGTGGGCATTTTTACGATTGAACAAAATAATCATAGGCTGCCACATTTCTTTCTCTTTATTACTACATATAACTGACTACATTCAATGGACATTGTATTTTTTTTAATACCATAAAAAAATGCCCTCCACTCTAAAAGAGGGAGGGCATTTGTGTTTTATGGTCTTGGCAAATGACCCTATTCAAGCGGGTCCTTATCATAGCCAAGTTTTTTCCAGTTAAGGACATAGCCTTTTTTTCCATGACAGTCAAAGCAGCCAAAGGCTTGGTCGCTTGGAACAACGGAGTGAGTTATACTAAAATTAAACTCTCTGCTGACTAATGTCGCATCTTTGTATTTTCCTTTTTCATATTTCCGCATCTCCTCAACCGTTGTTTCTCTATCCTTGTTGGCATCTGCTGCCTTTACCTCAGGGGCAATAATAACATCGTCAAGCGTAGCATCACCTCTTTCGATAAACCACGTCACTTTAATCACGTTAAACGGATGGATTTTGGCCATGAGGTCGGTTGATCCTAAAATAGGCAGATGACCCAATTTTTTCCCCGTATACCATTTATGTGTCGGAATCCATCCAGGTGCCCTCTTTTTTGTGACGGGTTTGCCATCTTTTGTAAATTTATTCCAGGCCCTGCTCTTAATAGCCTTACCTGGCCTTGGACCAGTATGGCAGGTGACACATGCTATTTTATTAACATGCCTACTGTCGATGATTTTGCCCTCATCAACATTGCCATGGGGCTTTTCTTCGTGGCATTTGGTACAGGAAAGTGTTCCTTTCATGGTGTCTTCTGTTGTATCAATGGCATATCCTTTGGCAAACTGGTGATCGCTATGGGGATCTGTGAGCCTCTCATGACAATCTTGGCACCTCATACCCATTGCAATATGAATATCATGCTCTTCATCAAACATATCCCCTCTTTTGGCATAATCCTTCACATGACACTTCGTGCATTGGGCTATTGTTGGTTCCCCTTTTCCATCCTTGGTCTTATGGCAAAGCCGGCAATCGGTCTTTCCAGTTGCGGGATCCCTATAGGTGGAGGTGTGGCATTTACCACATTGTTTTTTCCATCCCTTTATTCTTCCCTGTTTTTCAAAGCTAAAGTTAGGGATCGCACACCACTTTTCTAGCATCCCCAAGCCATTACCCCAGCCACCGAGTGCCGGGCTTCTTCCAAGCTGCCCGTGATAGGAGCTCTCAACCACGTCTTTTGCTTGGGTGTTAGCAGGATTGATCAGAAATGCGAGTAGCAAAGTAATGAAAATCATGAGTGCATTTTTTAGAGATTTCACTTTTTATTTCTCCTTTTCTTATTCACTATGACGTTCGAATTGTATTGGAGATAAACATTTAGTAACTTAGAAGGTTGTCAGGTTCACGGTTCATCGTTCACGGTTTGTCAGTCTACATTATTCATCGCTCTCTAACTTTGAACCCCGATTTATCGGGAAACATTGGAACTTTGAACCTGGGTAGTTACAACATTTATTTTTGAATTATGTCAAGAAAAAATTTCCAACAATTGGGGTATTTTTACTCAATTGGGGTAACAATTTTTATCTCCGCCTTTTCTTTTATGGACTGAAGCCAGGCATTAAATATTCTCCTGTCTTTTGTTAGAGCAAGCATTTGTTTAAAAGATTTCTTTTCTTTATCAAAATCCTTCATATGTATGTCTTCTTTTGAAAGCCATTTAATTATGTAAACGTTATTATTTATCTCAAAGACATCATCTGGATATCTCTTTTGAGATGAGAGGGAAAAGGTGATCTCAGATAGCAATGGTGAGTAACCAATTTTTTTTATATTCTCTCTCCTGGTAAAAAAGCCTGTTTCATCTGTTTTTAATCCTTTATCTTTAGCCAACTCAAACCAATCAGTACCCCCTTTTAATTTCTCAAGATAGCTTTTCGCCTCCCTTTTTGCTGCAACAAGAGATAAGTGATCTACAAAATCTTTCTGTAATTGAACAGAGACTTCACTCATTTTTGGAATATGAGAATTTTTATTGTCAACCACCTGGATGATATAAAATTTATCCTTATGTTCGATGATCTCACTTGTCTCCCCCTTTTCTAAGGAGTATATAGATTTTGTAAGCCTTTCATCCCCCCCCAGCCCTGGAATGGCCCCTTTTTTAGAAAAGTAATCACTTTCCTTTGCTGTAAGACCATGTTGAGCTGCATACGTAGCTAAATTAATGTCATAGGGCATTTGATCCATCAAGGTGAGAGCCCGTTCATGTGCTATTTCCTTACTTATATCATTTTTTATTGTGGTTACTATTTGATTTCGAACCTCAGAGAAGCTTTTAATAGTAGCATCTTTGATATCATCTACCTGAATTATATGCCAGCCAAATTGGGTTTTTACTGGTCCACCTAATTCTCCCTTTTTAAGGCTGAAGGCAAGTTTTTCAAAGGGTTTAGCCATTTTTCCTTGCGTAAAATACCCAAGATCGCCTCCTTCTGATGCAGTAGGCCCTTGAGAGTATTTTTTTGCCAGTGCTGCAAAATCTTCACCATCTTTTAGCCTGTTTAATAGAGAAAGTGCCCTCTCTTTTGTCTCTGTCTCTTTTGATTCCGATGCATCAGGCGATACCTCAAGAAGGATATGTCTTGCTTTAATCTTTTTCGGATTTTTAAAGCTTTCTTGATTTAATTCATAGAAGTCTGATATCTCTTTTTCTGCAATGGTTACCTTGTCTAAGAAATCAGATGGAGTAAGGACAAGATAGGCTATTTTTATCTTTTCTGGAATCCGATATTTCTCCTTGTTTGCCTCAAAATAGGCCTCTTTCTCATCTTGTTTTGCCTCTGTTTTTCCTTTAAAGTCCCTGGGATTAAAAGAGATAAAACCAATATTAACCTTTTCTTTTTGATAGGTATAATAATCCATAATCTCCATATCTGTGAGTGGGAAAAAGCATTTGATAAAGTTTTGGATTTTTTTGCCCAACAACTCTAATTTTATTGTTGATTCAAAGTCCGCTGGTTCCATTCTGTTATAACCTAAAAGAGACCTATACCTTCCTTCATCAAACTCTCCATTTATCTGAAAGGCAGGGTAGGCAACAATAGCATTCGCTACCTCATCATCTGTAATCCCGAGGCCGATTCTATTAGACTCCTGGCTGATTAATCTCTTATCTATCAGGCTATCTAGAGCCCTTTGCTTGATTTGAAATGCCTTGATAAGAGAATCATTCCAGTATTCTTTATATTGTTTTTGCAGTGCATCGAGCATCTCACGATATTTTGCCTCATATTCCAACCCTGTGATTAAATCGCCATTTACATAGGCAATCTTTGAACCAGGCTTTTCTCGGATTGCGTAGACACCCCAAAAAACAAA
>JGI10211J34971_10001284_pt1 | contig 20947 bp, 12 predicted proteins | sample Etolagsediment_FD_34971 | JGI IMG/M metagenome (IMG submission 34971)
GAAGATCCGGATCATCGCCCGGTACAAGAAGGAGGAGGACGAAGAGGAACGGCGCAACGGCGGCGAGTTCGACTTGGCGGCCTTTCTGCGCGAGGAAAAGGAATCGGACATGTATGAAATCCGTGACGAGCTGATGCTCTCCCTCACGGAACACGGCGAGGCCCCGGTTCGGACCGGCGCGTTTCGTGGCAGGGCGTTGCTCCAGGCGCTGGAGGAGGCGACGACAGCGGACAAGACTGACGCCGTCTTGTCTTGCGTCATCGGCGACGAGATTGTCCTCAAGTACGTCGATGAGTTGCACCTGAACGGCGATACGCCCAAAGAAGTGAGCGTTGCCGTGAAAGTGCTCGGCGAGCTTGAGAGCACGCCTCGGGCTACGCAATATGTGGTGTCCGACCCCGTCGTGCGCAGCAAGAAGAACCTTGTCGAAGCCACCGCGTATCTTGAGTTGGGCCGCATCTTCAAGAGCATGGGCTTGTCTGACGGCGCGAACGAGAAATGCAACCAGGGGATCGATCTGGCCGACGAGATTATCCTGATGCGCGAGAACATCCCGAGCCGGCTGCGCGAAGACGCGTTCAAGCGGAAGTGGGAGCTGCAGATCGTGCAAGGCGATTTCACGGGCGCGATCTCCACGTGCGGCACGTTCAGTAAACTGTTCCCCCATTCTCCTCTGCTGGATCAGGCGCTGATGGGCATCGGCAACAGCAAACTCGAGGAGGAGGACTACGAGGGAGCGATCGCCATCTACCGGCGAATCATGTCCCTGCCAGACTCACACGCCAAAGCCGAGGCCAGCTTCCGCGTGGCAGAGGCGATGGAGAAGCTCGGAGCGACGGGAACCGGAGGCGCGAACAAGGAACGAGCGATCGCCGAGTACAAGAACGTCGCCGAGCGCTTCCCGGACAGCGGCTATGCTGGCGAGGCCCTCGGGAAACTGGTGGACTACTACATCGAGAGCAAAGACTATGCCCGGGCGGACGACCTGCTGGAACAGGTCTTCAAGGACCATCCCGACGCGCAGTTTCTCGACCGTATGCTCCTCAAATGGGTCATCGTGTCCTATCGCATGGGCGATTTCCCGAAGGCCCATGAGAAGTGCTCGCAGTTACTATTCGAGTTCCCCACCAGCAGCATGGCAGTCCAGGCCCAGAAAATCCTGCCGAACATCGAGAGGAAGATCAAGAAATGAGAAGGACACCCTCTTTGATCAGACGTTTCTCAGGCATGCTCCTGGCATGTTCGTGTCTGGCTTTGCATGCGCAGGACGCCAAGCAGAACAGATTCGACCAAGTGTTGCAGAAGGCGCAACGGTCGCCCGACGAGATGACGGACGCCGAGATGCTGGAGCTGCTGAGCCTGGCGGAAGAAGCCAACGGCGTGTACTCGGCTGCGATGGCCGCCAAAGGCTACATGCGGACGAAACTCAAGCCGACGCCGAAGCTGCAACTTGCGGCGGCCCGTACGGCTTTTCTCGCCGGCGACTACAGGACGGCTGGCGCCAGACTCAAAGCGCTGCTCAAGGGCGATCCGACTCCCGCGATCGGCTCCGAGGCCGCTGGGCTGCTGTATATGATCCAGCTCGGCGTCGTGGGCGACGCGGAAGACACTTTCAATCTGCTCGCCGAATACGGGCACCGGTTCCGCGCAACGACCGATGCCTGCCGGTACGATGATTGGTTCCTCCGGGAGTGCGAGAAGCGCAAAGACTATGCGAAGTTCGGGCGGCATCTCGTCGCCGTGTTCGATCAGGAGTTGCCGCTGGAACTCGAACGAACACACTACTGGACTGACTTGGACTCTCTCATGGCGGAGGCCTCTCAGCCACAGGAAGCCCTGTACCTCGCCGCTCCGCACTGTGTCGCGTTGGCGAGCAAGATCCGCGGCAGCAAGAACAGAACACTCCGCTACACGCTCATCGCGGAGAACCTGGCATTCCATGCCGCAGTGCCAAGCCTGGATGCTGCCCAACAGACGGCGGCTTTCGGCAAGGTGATCGCCGCGGCCGACGCGTATGTTGCCGCGTTCCCGACATCGGCTGTTCTGCTGGATATCGTGCAGCTCTTCGCCGGTGGGCTGAAGACGAACTTCAACGGTGAATTGTGGAACCGCCTGGGCGCGGCCAAACGCGAGTTTGTCGTGCGCGCTTTGGGCAAACTACCGAAGGACGACAGGCTTGCGTTTCTGGAGTGGCGACACGCCGGCGAGTTGCTCACGCGCGAACAGTACTCCGACGCGGCCCGCAAGCACGCCGCGGAACTGAAGGGCAGCGACGTGTTGGCGCGTCTGAGCTTCGTCATCGACAGCGCCGACCCGGGCATCTACAAACAACAGTCTGCGTTCCTGACCGGAGTGCATTCGACGGACGCGGCCGTCGTCAACTCACTGGCTGCCGCTGCCGACCTGAAGGGGATCGCGCAACATCTGGCAACGAAGGAGTCGTGGCATCTTGGCTTCACGGACGTTCACAAGCTGTTGACCGGGCAGATCATTCCTGTCTGGCGCAAGTTCCCGGCGAACGAGAAGGCAAGTGACGCAGACGTCGGGAAGTTCATGGTCGAGTACGGCCGGGACATTGTCGCAAAGAGCCCGATCGCTGTGTTCGACGAGGACGCCGCCCGTGACTACATCTCCGCCGCCTGGCAATACAGTGGCACGGATGACAAGGACAAGTCCAAGGTGGGAGAGTGCCTTCATACGCTCGACTGGGTCCCCTACACGGACAAACAGCGCATCCACGTCTTCAAGCCGGCTTACGACAAGTTCCTGGCCTGGCAGAAGCAACTCACACGCAACAAGCAAGAGGTGGACGAGGCGTCGGTCGAACTGGCTGGCAAGCTCGACGCCGATTTCAAGGCCGTGATGAGTGCGGACATCGCAGATCCGCTCAAGGCCCCGGAAGAGATGTCGCGTCAGTTGGCTCAGGCCGCGGATGCGATTGCCGGCAGCGATCGGGCGAAGTTCCTTCCAGTGGCCGGATCACTGTACCAGAAAGTACGTGATTTCAGCACCAGCAAAGTCACCTTCGGGCGTGCCACCGCACAGTTCCTGATTCAGACGCGGACACAGTTTGAAACCGTGGAGTTCCAGATCGGGATCATCAAGGACCAACTGGCGCAGTACAAGCCCGGTGGATCGATGTGGCAGATTGCCACGGTAATCGACCACGTGACGGCGGATCGCAAGAACTGGAACGGTTGGTGGACGAACCGGTCCGTGGAGGACGACGTGATCCGACTGAATCCCGTCTTCGGCGAAGCCATCGTCAAACACGCCGAACAAGGACATTTCTGGCCGTGGGCATTCTCGCGCTTCCGCCTGACCCGGCGAGGCAACGGATGGGAGAGCCGCGACCTGGGTCTTGACGTGATGGAGAAGCTCATAGAGACCAAAGCGTTGCTGAGTAGCGATTGGCGCCCCGATCCCAGAGTGTACAGCGGCACGTGCAGTTACATGTGGCTGATCCGTAGCGAGTTCAGCAAACTCCAGGCAACCCGTCCTCTCGAACGCGCGTTCGACGACCTGTTTGTGGAGGAAGCTTCCAAGACCGGCTTTCTGGACACCTACTACTTCGATGGCGGCGGCCGGGACGAGGCGTTGAAGGTTGCGACCGTCGCAGCCGGTATCCTGGCGAAACAAGACCGTGTGCCGCTGGGCGCCATGGACGGCGACCCGTCGGCGCCAGTCAGCTCGGCACAGGATTTTTGGCGCTGGCAAGGTCACGCGATGCGCGCATCCGCCGAAGCGCGCAAGGCCATGCAGGCCAAGCTCGAGTCGACTTATGGAAAGACGCGCTACGACTCCTACGCCCGTGGTCGGGCGTGGTTCCAGTACGACGCGGACACGAAGACCGACGCCGGACGCGCCGATTTCTTCAAACGCCTCAACACCTACTCCCAGCGTTGCGTCGAGGCGCCCGCTATCGGGCCGCCTCCGTACCTGTACCAGCTTGCCAACGTGGGTACCGGGGAGGACCTGTCGGAGATGCAGGCCGACATCCTGAAGCGCGTCCTGACCGACACGTCGCCGACCCGCTGGTGGCGTGGCTGGTATTTCGAGAACCTGCCGGGACAGTTGTTCCGGGCCTTGGCCGCGCAGGGCCGCTACACTGAACTGTACCGGGTGATCCCCGACTACTGGCGCATGGCGCGGGACCTGGGCGACGACTCGTTCCAGCGTGGCGTTGCGAAGTTCGCAAACCACCTGGCAGACAAACAGCAGTACGACGTGGCCGCCGCCTACAGCGTCGCGGGCCTCGAGATCTTGGGCGACAGGCTGCCCGGCGATGCGCGGACCCAGTTGCTGGCCGTCAGGTCGAAAGCACTCTCCAATATCGGCGGAGCGATCCCCGTTCCCCGTTCCGATCCGCGCTATGCTCTGTACAGCGCCCAGGCCGATTTCATGGCGGGCCGACTGGACAGTGCGTGGGAGGAGTACCAGCGCAACGCCCGCATGATGCCCGAGATGCTGAAAGAACTCGACCCGCAGTTCAGCGTCTGGGTGATCCGGCAGAACACCGCGACCCGGAACTTCGACGCTGCCAACAACTTGTGCAGGCAGATGATCCAGTGGATGGACAACACGCCGGCCAGCTTCGATGCCGAGACGCGTGCCCGCCTGCTCCTCACTTACGCAGACATTTCTTACGCCATGCAGGAATTTGCCCGTTCCCGGGCACAGTACGAACGGATTGCCGCGGCCCAGGAATTCAACGGGACGCAGGCCCAGATCGACGCCCAGTTGAAGATCGCCGAAGTCGACCGTGTGACCAAGCAGTACGATGCGGCCGTGGAACGGCTGGACAAGCTCTTGCGCATCAAGAACGACTACCTGCAGCAGGAGGCCAACTACCTGATGGCCCTGGTCCGCTATGACCGCGAGGAGTATGTGGCGGCAAAGGAGTCGTTGGACGGCGTCTTCCTGCACAACCCCGGTCACCACGAAGCGCGCATTCTGGAGGGGCAGGTCAACCTGAAGATGAAGAAGCTGATGGAGGCCACCAAACTGCAGGTGGGCTTGGCCGCCAGTCAGCGCAAGATTGTCCCCGGGCGTCCCCTCGAAGTCAATCTGGAAGACCAGAACCTGGCTGTGGCCGGGCAGACGCCGAACATCGAGATCCGTGCCTGGACAACGGGAGGCGACGAAGAGGTCTTCTACCTTGCCCCGTTCGGCGATTCCAAGACCAAATTGCAGGGCATCTTGATCACGGAGCTGGCGCCCGTCAAGAAAGGCGACCGCATCCTCCAGCTCTTCGGCGACGATACCGTGTACTACGACTACTCGGAGGATTTCAAGAAAGCCAACAACATCCGGGACTCACACGCCAACGCGCTTGAGGTGTCAAGCGATGCCGAGATGTTTGCTTCCAGCGGGAAGATCCTGAGCAAGAAGGAGTTGGAGGAGATTGAGCTTGAACGCCGTATCCGCCAGCGCCTGGAGGTGCAGGAGGACGCGGCCACTCAGTTGACGTTGCGTCAGGTGCGGTCCCGGGACCAGATCAAGCCCGGCAACGCGATCAATGTGCGCGTCCTGGATCCGGATCGGAACATTACCCCGGAGGCCGACGAACTCGCAATCACCGTAGCGACGTCGAGCGGCGACTCGATCGCGTCATTCAAGCTGAAGGAAACCGAGCCGTGCAGCGGCATCTTCGAGGCCCCCGTACCGACGACTTCGGCAAAGGCGACGGCTTTCGCGACCGACTCGGCCGAGGGTCATGACCCCAATTTCGCCATTTCCAGCGGCGAGTACCCGCCGTGGATCGCATTGCAGGACAACGCTCGCCCCAAGATGTTCAGCGTCGATCTGAACGACAACGTGCCGTTGGCGACGTTGGCAATCGATGCGGGTGTGCCCGGGCGCAAACTGAAGAGCTTCCTGCTGCAAACGTCGCTCAACGGACAACGCTTCGAGTGTGCGGGGACGTGGCCGGAGAAGCGGGAGCCGTGGCAGGGGGAGCTGCAGGCCTACGTCGTCGGGTACAAGGGCAAGACGCGTCCGGAGACCGCGGAAGCCTTCCGCGTGTACCTGGAGCAGGACTGCTACGTAGAGAAGCAGAAGAAGCACACGGTCAAGCTGCAGTCATTCTCGATCGATGCCGAGCACGGCGCGTTCGGTAAAGCCGGTCCGATGGGGATTGGCGACAAAGACCTGTATGTGCTGCACATCCGTGGCGCTTTCTACGTGCCGCAACGCCGGTTGAGGACGTTCAAGCTCGATCTGAAGAACAGTCTGGCCAGCATCTTCTACATGATCACAGTGGACGGCGAGGCGGGCGAGACACCCGACGAGGTCAAGATGCCGTTGAGTCGCGGCGTGCACCAGATCGATGTGTACGTATGCTCGCAACGCGATGCACGGCCGCGCTTCGATGTGCTCTGCGACACGGAGACGCCTCCCTACATGGGCTTGTGTCCCGTGGAGATGTTCGACCCGGAGAAGAACCCGATCATACGGGAGACGATGAAGAGCAACCTGGCTGAGATTACACCCAACGAGGACAAATCGGCGTTCAATATCGCGTTCGCCGAGGGCACCAACGCCCGCGTGGTGCGCATGATCCTGATCGACTTCGAGACTGACGCTCCCGCCATCACCAAGCTCACACTGGCCGATCGCGAGAGCAAACAGATTCTGCCCATCCAGGAAGATTTCCGGAAACTGCGCCAGAATGATCTGCTCGAGATCGTGCCCGGCGACCGCATCACGCTGACCTACAACGACCCCGACGTGATCACTCCCAGCAAGGAAGTACACGAGGCGTTCATGAACGCAACGTTCAGTAACGCGACGTTGGAGGCGTGTCACGTGGGTTACGAAGAGACGCAGCGAGGCGAGCGCACACCAATCTATACGGAGCTGCGCCGGTTCAAGCCGGGCGACAAGGTCAATATCCTGATCACCGACCCCGACATGGACATGACGGGTGAGAAAGACGTCGTGCCCTTGCAGGTAATGACCCCGTCCGGGCAAACGCATGAACTGCGGGCGCTCGAGACGACGGAACACTCGGGCGAGTTCCTGGGCACCGTCTTTCCCGTCACTCGACCCCCCGAGCGTGAAGGGGAGGTGCAGGTGGAGGAAGGTGACGAGATCCGCATCAGCTACATGGATCAGGAGAACACCGATCCCGGTATCCCTTGGCAACGGACGGTGATCGTCGAGCAGGCGTGGTTCGAGGAGCCGGAGCTACGTGTGTTCGCCGTTACGTCCCAGCCGGTCGAGGTCGACGTCGACGTCGAAGAGGAGGAGGCCGCACCCGCGCGACTGGACCCGACGGAGAATGTCGGCGAACAGATCAAGGCGCGCTACACGATGATCGTCAGCCGTCCTGAAGCGGCCACCGTCGAAGGTCCGACGGGCGCTTTGATCGATGCTCCGTTGCTCGTGGAAGTCCTTGCACCGTCGCTCGCGCTGACCGCGAAGAGCCAAGCGGAGATCTTCATACAGACATCGCGCGGCCGGGAGGCCCGCGGCGATGCAGTCGAGCAACCGTTCGATGTCAATGTCCCCGGCACGCTGCGGATTTCGTCAATGCCCGACGAACTTGCCAAGCTCACCCCGCCGGATGGGTATCGCGACGTCTTCCTCCACGGCGACCAGTACGCCACGACGCCGTTGGACGATGGTCGGTTCTCCTTTGTGGTTCCCTTCGAACTGGCCGAACTGCCGGAGACGACTCAGATCGACAAGGAGCCCGAGGTGGACCGTACGAGGGGCCGTACGGCGCCCGAACCGCTCAAGCTCAGCATCGCGGGCAACGACACCGTGTACGTCGGCATGAAGTACGAGGACGAGGACGGTGCCGATCATTGGGTCACGCGCGAAGTCAAGCTCACCAGCGACGTGTTCTTCGAGATCATGAACCGCTCGTACACCAACGAACTCACCGAAGTGTACGTGGGTGAATCCGTTTACTTCCGCGTGATCAACCGGTCCATGGACACAACCGACGAGAAGGACGTCGTGTCGCTCCGGGTGAGTACTGCATCGGGGAATACCAAAACTATCGAGCTTTCCGAGACGTTCCCGCATACGGGTAACTTCAAAGGTCTCGTGCGGCTCGTCTACGTCGATGACGCCGAGGGACTGAAGCACCCGTTTTCCCTCCCTGTTGTGTACGGGGACACGATCACCGCAACATGCCTGGACGCCGAGGGTAAGGACCTCGCTACGGCTAGTGTGCAGGTGTTCAAGGGCTTCGACGGCAACGTGACGCCGTTCAGCAAGCGGTACAGCACGGGCGAGATGGCTGTGCAGAGCCATTTCATGCAGGCCGAGGCGTACTTCGAGCTTGCCAAGAAGCACCACAAGCTGGGTCAGGAGGGCCTCTCGCGCCGCGAGATGGCCCAGGCCAGGAAGCTGCTCGAGGAAGGCATGCGCATTTTTCCCGATGCGGCCGTGCAGGCACAGGCAGAGTACTTGATGGCCAACCTGACCTACGAGTATGCCAATCTGGCAGAGAACAAAGACATCCAGGAAGAGCAATACCGCGAAGCGATCGGCATCTTCCGCAACATCGTCTCCAACTACCCCGAGAGCCCGTATGCTCCGAAGGCGCAGTACAAACAGGGCTTGGTCTACGAGAAGCTCGAGGAGTTCGACCGGGCTTGCGAGGAGTATGTCAAACTCTCCTACCGCTACCCGGACAACGAACTCGTCGCCGAGACGATCGCCCGCCTCGGGCAGTACTTCCTCGTCAAAGGGCAGGAAATCAAGACTCAGGCGGACAACGCCACCGACCCCGTCGAGGCTGAGAAGTTTCGGCTGCAGCACAACGAGAGCTTCGTGACCGCGGCCGAAGTGTTTGGGCGGTTGGCCGAGCGCTTCCCGGAGCATCCTCTGGCGTCCAAGACAACGATGCTCTCGGCACAGAGCTACATGCGTGCTGAAGCACTCGACAAGGCCGCGGACGTGTTCACCAAGGTGATCGAGGATCCCGAAGGCGACAAGGACTTGAAGGCCGAGTCCATGTACTGGTGCGGCGACTGCTACATGAAGCAGAAGTCCTACGAAGATGCCTACAAGATGTTCAAGAAGCTCACGTGGGATTACCCTGAGAGCAAGTGGGCGAAGTTCGCACGCGGCCGGCTGACTGACGCGTCGCTGAGCAAGATCGAGCTCTAACGCACCAGGGACAATGCCGATCGCCCAGACGCAAGCAAGTACTGAACCGTTCTTCTCCAGAGCGCTGCCTCCGGCCAACCGCCAGCCGCTGAGCGGGACGGCGCTGTGCGGCCCCGAGTGGGCCGACCATGAACGTGAGTTTCTCCGGGACCTCTGTTCCTCCGCCCCGCTCTACGCGCTGTTGTGCTCCGGCAGCAAGGTGGACGTCGGCCTGTGGATGAGGCGTGGCCGAATCCGTGTTGCATGCCTGGAATCCGAGCTGTTGCTTTTCGCCTTCGGGCCGAAGCCCTTCTCCGAACGCTACGCATTGGCCGACCTGCGCGGCAGTATTTTCAACCACATCACGGGCGAGCTTGTGCTCGCCCCTGCTGACGGGATGCCCATGCGTACGTTGCGGCTGCCGCAGCAGGACGCTCTGCAGCTTCTTGCACAGATATACCGTTGAGGAAAGGTGAAATGTCAGGTGTCGCGTTCCGGGGGGCGTGCCCCAATCCGCCGATCCTGGCATCTGACGCCTGAAGACCTGATAACCAAAACCCGACACCTCAGATAAGGATCCCCACCATGCTCGAAAAACTCATCCAGGGCGGACCGTTGATGATCCCGTTGGTCATCTGCAGCATCTTGACGCTTGCGGTCGTCATCGACCGGTTTTATGCGTTCTACGCGGACAGCCGGGTTGATACGCGGTCGTTGCGTGCTCGTATCATGGAGTTGCTGGGCGAGGGCCGGCTCAAAGAAGCCGCCGTGCTGTGTGCCAGCACGCCCGGCCCTGTGGCTGCCGTGCTGCTGAGCGGCCTGCAGGCGTTTGCCAAGTTCAGAGGCATGTCCGACAGCCCGGATGCAGCCCGCTCCGCCAGCGAAAAGGCGATGGAGGACTATTCGCTTCACGCGATGAGCGCGGTCGAGAAGCGTCTGAACGTCCTGTCAACCGTGGGTAACGCGGCCCCCCTGCTGGGCATGACGGGTACGGTGACCGGCATGATCAAGTCCTTCCGCGTGCTCGCGGAAGCGGGGGGAATGGACGCGACCCTCGTGTCGACCGGTATCTCCGAGGCCCTGATAACCACGGCAGCCGGTCTGCTGATCGCCCTGGCGGCGGTGATCCCGTACAACATCTTCACGTCCCTCTCCGACCAGATCGAGCTCGAGATCGAGGAAGCGGAGACCGAACTGCTCGAGACCATCGTCGCCCACCAGGACCGTCTGTAGTGCCTTCCGGAAAAGACAACCGCAGGAAATCGAACCGCGAGGCCGACGTGCCGGTCTCGTCGTTCTCGGATATCGCTTTCCTGCTGATTATTTTCTTCATCCTGGTGACAAGCCTGTCGCAGACAACGGGTGTCCTCACCGAGATCCCGACCGGGCAGAAGTCGGAAGCGCCTCCGGAGAAGACAACAATCGTCAACATCCACGACGACAAGATCTCGCTGAACGACGAGGAGGTAACTGTGAACAAGCTTCGTGACCAGCTCGTCGGCATGGATTTGCACAACAAGAGCGACAACGAGAAAGTCGTTCTCCTCGAGGCCAGTGGAAGTGTCACCTACCAGACCTATTACGACGTGATTACCGCCATCAGCCGGGCCGGAGGGGCCGTGGCCGTGGTCGAAGAAGAGTAGAGCCGGACGATGAGACGTAGAAAACGCAGGAACAACATCCAGGTGCCGGTCGCCAGCATGGGCGACATCGCGTTTCTGCTCATCATCTTCTTCATGGTCTGCAGCAACTTCATCAAGGACACGATGACGTTCAAGCTGCCGGCCCACCCCGATGTGGAGAAGCTCGAGCAGGCCCAGATCTCCGTCGTCATCGATGAGGACGGGCTCATCTACCTGCAAGGGCAGAAGATGGAGGACGTCCTGGCAGTTCAGTACGGCGTGAGCGCTCTCATCAAAGAGGATCGAGGCCCCCGGGGGCGAACGGTCTTGTTCAAGTGCGACAGGAACGTCGACAAAGAGGTGTTCCAGCCTGTTATGGCGGCGATATCGGAAGGCGGCGGGATTATTGCCGCGTTGGGTGAAAAGGGCAAACGTTGAGCACGCTCCATCATGGAGCGACAGACACGACGAGGTGCATTATGGCAGAGACTCAAGAAGCGTTGACAGAGATCCAGAAGCTCTCTCCGCACGCCTGCATTCTGGGCTTTTCGCAGACACGGATCTGGCGGTACCTGATCGTCGCTATCGTTGTGCATGCGATTGTCATCCCGTTGACATCCGTGGGCTACATCTACCACAAGGTCAACCCCAAGGCAGCTGAGGAAGCGAAGGCAAAGAGGGAGCAGGAGCGGCAGGCAGCGGCGGAGCAGGAGCAAGCCGCCACCTTGGACACGGGTGGTGCCGCGACCGAGAAGCCGGAGGCGAAGACCCCGACAGGGGGAGAGGGTGACGCGGTCGTAAGCGGATCTGCGGAAACCGCAACCGACCGCGAGAAGGCGTTGCTCGAGAAGCACAAAGACGCGCCGGTCATTCAGCGGATTACCGAAACCGCCAAACCGGATGAGATACCGAAAGAACCCGACGGTCTGGGCATCTCCATCGACGATACGACGATCGACTGACCCGCTCGCGGGCAACCCTCTTTCTGGCACAGTACGTGACCCTATTCCTGAACAGCTTGCTCCGCACCGTTGTTTCGTGGCTCATCGTCGCGAAACGGGTATCCGTCGCGGTGTTGGGCTGGCTGGATCGGCATGGACTACCCAGCGTGAGTTCGTTGCTCACGATTCCGCTCGGGTTCCTGGCCATTGCGTCGCTGCATTACGCATTCCGGTTGCGCGAGCTTTACCGCACCGTGTGCGAGAAACACGAGGCGGTGCGCGAGCTATACATCACGACGGGCGTCCCCGGCATGCTGGTCCTGCTATGGATCATTCTCGCCATCTGCATGCTGGTGTTCCTTGCCGGTCTGACGCTCGGGAGACGGCGCACGGCAGGCACACTGTCGTTCCTGCGCAAGTGCTACATCACGGCGTACGGTCTGTTCTTTGCACTGGGCTACGGCGTTTCCCACGTCACGGCGTTGCTGGAGAACAACAACGTCAAGATCGACGGCACGGAAACAAACAACGTGTTGGTGTTTTTCTGGCGTTGGGCCTTGCTGTGGCCTGCCGGGTGCCTGTTCATCGCAGTCGCGCTCCTGCACTTGGTTTCCTGGCGCCGGTGCGCCATCCGTCACTACGCCGGCGAGGGGGCCGCGGAGCCCGCACCGGGCGATTGGCTGCTGGAGAACCTACGTACGCACGGACATGACCCCAAGTACCGCCGCAGTCTGCTGAGCAGCACGAGCCTGCACCTCCTCATCATTGTTATCATTCCGTGGCTGCTTCAGTACGTAGGCTGTATCGCCCCGTATCGAGTACCCGAGGGCAGCGGCGATCCGGTTGTGACGCTTGTCAAGATGGTCAAACCCAAGAAGAAAGAGAAGAAGAAATACATTCTGCGCCCCGACTCGGCGATCTATTTCGACATTCCCGACCTTGACGAATCCAAGATCCTCGAAGAGGTGAAGGAACAGACCGAGCTTGTCTATGTGACGGACCCGAACCGCGTACACGGAAAGATGGGCCAGGGCGGCGGGAAGGAGGGCGGCTGGCCGGACGGCATGGGGCGGGAACCCGTGCGCTTCATCCGGCTCGAGTACCGTGGGCAGGAATGGGATGACGGCATGGCCGCCAATGAACGTGCCGACGTGAACTTCCTGGAAGCGTTCCGCCGTCGTACCGGCTTTTCTGTGACCACGCGTCCCGAGAGTCACGGCATCTACCTGCTCACGAAGTACCCCAAGGGATTCGCTCCGCCTTTCGTTTACATGACCGGTGACAGTGCCATCAGCGTGTCCAGGCGGGACATGAAGATCCTGCGTGACTATCTGCTGGACGGCGGCATGCTGTTTGCCGATGCGGGAAGCGCGCGCTGGGACACCAATTTCCGCACCTTCATGAAGGCAGTGTTCCCTGACAAGCCGTTGCTCGACATTGCGGACGATGATCCTCTGTACCTGTTTCCCTACGCCTTCGCCAATGGGGCTCCTCCTCTGTGGCACCATGGGGGGAACCGTGCCATGGGCGTCAAGCACCGAGGACGGTGGTGCGTGTTCTACCATCCCGGCGACGTCAACGATGCCTGGAAGACCGGGCACTCCGGGCTCGATCCCGAGTTGGCGGAAGCGGCGTTCGACTTGGGGACGAACATCATCTACTACGCCTTCACGCACTATCTGCAGGAAACGAGGAAGTACCGCAAGTGATCGAACAGCTCCATCACTTCTTCGGCGTGATCGGTGTCGCCTCCGTCGCCCTGTGGTTGGCCGCGCTGCTGTTCGTGGTTGTCGCGGTACCTTTCCGGAAGCGCACGTTGCCGTTGTGGCTGGCGTTTGCCTTGGCGGTTGCAGGCCTCGGCACGGCCTGGGTCAACACTGTCCTCGTGGACCGGATCCGGATCGACTACGATGCCGAGGCGGAGATTCTGCGCAAAGCCAGAGCCGACGCGGCCCGCGAGGCGGTCGGTTCGCTCAAAGACCGGGCGGCCAAGATCCAGTTTGCCGAAGACAGCCCTGAAGACCAGCTCGACCTGGCCGGGGTGAAGGACCCGGAGAACAGGTATGAGGAAGCCTTGCGTGACACCGAGTCAACGGAATACCTGTATCGGCAACAAGGCAAGAAGAGGCGCACCCGGCAAGCCAATGCGGATTCCGCAGCAGCCAAGGACGCCGTGCCCGCGACTGGCGGAGGCGACAACGCCGGCCGTGAGGGCCTGTCCGAGCAGATCGCGGAGGAGGGCGAACCGGAGGGCCGCAAGATGCTCCACGCCGAGCTGAAAGTCGTGCAGTATTACGACAAGCTCAACATGATCGCGGCCCGGTTTGCTTTCTGCCTCACGCTCGTGCTTGTCATCGTGGATTACCTGCTCCGCTTCAATGACTTGTCCGGCGCCATGTATCCACTGCCGATAGCCGGTGCGTTTACCGACGCCCTCTCGCGCAAGAGCCATTCCGTGATGCTCAAGCCGGGATCCACCGAGGCTGTCGCGGCATTCCTTGTGAACGCCGTCCGGCGCGGCGAGAACTTCATCTTGTTCGGGGCCGGCGATCCGTGGGGCGATGCCATACTGACCCGGACACCAGTGGGGTGTTGGTCAGTCCACAGGCAGACTCTCTCGGCTACCGCGGGCAACTTGGACGAGGCGTTCGTATTCGAGTCTGCGTGGTTCGGTCGCTCCTGTTTTGTCATTGAGGATGCTGACGGTTCCGCCGCATTGCCTGTGATCGACAAGCTCGTCCAGTTCCTCGAAGTCCGTCGCATGGCGCGCGCGTCCGCGAGGCGACTCGTAAACATTGTGTGGGCGCATCGCCGCGCACTTCCGTCGGAGGCATTCGCGGAACTCCGCATGCTCTGCGAGGAAGAGAATCTGCGCATCCTGGTGATCGAGCCGGAGCAGGGAAGCGAGTCCGTGGTTGCTGACGTCGACCGCTGCATTGCGGTTGATCGACCTTCACTGACGCGCGGAGTTCACGCCATCGACGCGATGGTGTCCGGTCTCAGTCGCTGGGCCATCCTGCCGGTGGCCTGCGCATGTGCGACATTCGCACGGCAGGTCAACTTCCTGTTCCGCAGCGCCGCAGTCGCCCTGTCCAGGGAGAAAGCCCCGCCGAATCTGCTCCCCACTCCGCAGACCGGGAGCGACCGGCGTACCCGCTGAGACCACCATTCGCTCGGTCCGCGGGTGCCTCGTCCTCCAAGCGGCTGGCGCAGGATTCGGACGCTGGCATCGGATGTTGGCACCACTCCTCTACGCGCCGGTGCATCGTTTTCTGTCGCCTTGTGCCATGTCCCTCGTTTTCTATCATATAGTATGAAAACGTCGTATTCGTCACATCGCTCAGATTGAGGAACGCAAACATGGCAAAGAAGACCCCGATTCCCGGCCCCCAGTGGTTCAGCATCAAACAGGCATGTGGCTATCTTGGCATCGGCGAGCCGACGATGTACCGTTGGATGCGCGAGGGCAAGATCACATACCGCAAAATCGGTGACTCGACGCGGTTCCTGCAAGAGGATCTTGATGCGTTGGTCGAGGTTCACCCGAGCAAGAAGGACGCCACGCGCGTGCGGGAGTTCTGTCCCGTCTGTCACGGGACAGAGCTGGTAGAGGGGGTTGTGCGCAGTACCGGGCTGATCTACTTCCAGCCCAAGAAGACCAAGTTCTGGACTCTACGCGACAGCAACGTGGCGCTGGTCTCTCGCATGTGCGCCCAGTGCGGAGCCGTGTTCCAGTTCGGGAATGTTGAGAAGCTGGCCTCGCTCAGGGCGTCGGCATTAACGGACGTGGACGAAGGAGAACCTGCGGCGGCGGACGAGTAGGAGCTACCAGTCGATGACGGGCTTGCCCGTCTTCTTGTCCGGATCTTCCTTCTCCTCTTCCTCCGGTTTGGGTTTCCGCAGGGGCTGTTGGGCCGCCTCTTCCTCCACTGTCCGCGGAGGCGCACCAACGCCAAGCTGAAGGATGAAGAGGCGACTCTCGATATTGAAATTGACCGTCTCGTGATGAACGACGATCGCGATTCGAGTGCCATCGGGGCTCCACGCGTTGTCTCCAACGTATGACCGGCGACGAATGCTGGAGCGGAGGAAGATCGTACCGGAAGGCGAGTTGAAGAACGTAAGTTGCTTGCGCTCCTTACCCTCTGTGTCCATGATCCACAGCTCGGACCGGAGGTGACGCCGCCACCGGTTCTCCCCCAAGGGGAGGTACGGGATCTTCTGCCCGAGGCTGGACATGTAGGCGATCCGCTCACCGTCCGGTGAGAAGCTCGCGTGCTGATCCCAGGCGCCCATTGTCCGGGTCAGGTTCTTGATCTCGTTCGTCCGCTTGTCGTAGGTGTAGATGTCCATCCCCGCCGGGCTCTGGTCTTCTTCCATGTTGGCGCTGAACATGATCTTGTTCCCGTCCGGTGAGAAGCCATGGCTCTCGTAGAAGTCCTTCTGTTCACCCGGCTGGAACGTCGCGACCTTCTGGAGGCGGGGCCCTCGGGCATCGAACGAGACGTCAGCCATGTAAAGGGCGTATTCCCCCCACTTGGACCTCTCCGGGTATGTGCCGGTACGTCCGGACCAGAACAGGCGCCGGCCATCCGGCGAGAAGTGCGGGGAGCACACCCCTTGCGGCTTGGTGTAATTTGTGGAGAGGCGCGTCAGCTGCCAGAAGCGGTTCGTGTTCTCTTTGTCTCCCATCCAGATGTTGCAGTTCAGCCCTGATCCGGGGAGCGAATCAATGTAAGAGGCACCCGTGTTCTGTGACACAAACGCGAAATAGTCGCCATTGGGATGCCACGCGGGGTTCCCGTTGTTCTGCTGGGGGTTGCCCATTTGTTTGCCCAGCGTCACCAACTTCAGGTTCAGGCCGTCCGGACGGACGGAATAGACGTTGTAGAATCGATCTACGCCACGCCGGCAGATGAGGAGCCGGTCCGTCTTCGCGCACCAGTCGACGTACATAACGCTGTCAGTCACCTGCGTGATCGTGTGGACCGTGATATCGCGCAGAGACGCCTCGGAAACCGGCGGCCTCTGGCCGCGGGCTCCCTGCCCGTGACAGAGCGGCAAGGCCACAAGAACGGCTATCAGCCAACTTTGAGGAAGACATCTTCGGGTATTGGTCATGACGGATGTGAGCCCCTTTCGGGAGCGGGCGTGCACTGGTTGCAGGCCTGCCGGATTGTGTCTGTTTCCGATTCTAAGACGCCCCCGTTGCGTGTCCTATTCAACACGCCCGCCGGCTGCACCGCCTGCGGGAGCCGTGAACTCCTACCCTCACACGTCCTCGTTACTGTAGTTCGGCAATCCCCCCTACGCAACGACGTCTGGCCGGGGCCCGTTCAGGTCTGGTCGGGCATTGTCTCCTCGGGGCGACGCGTGTCGGCCTCCATTGCCGCCTCACGAAAGCACTTGGCGTCGGCGGCCGACAAGGCTTCATAGCGTTTCCGTCGCTGTCGCTTCTCCACTTCGCTGTTGTCGGCGACCATGCTGGTGATGTGCTTCCCTTCGTGGCTGAACACGTGCAGACGACGGTTGCGGCCACGTACGATCACCGAGTTCCTGACCACATCACGGTAAAGGTCTTCGTCCTTGGCCCGGCGCAGATCATCGGAGGCCTTGTGCACAGGCCGCTGCTGCTCGCCTCTTACCTCGGCGTGCACCGTTCGGCGTTGCTGTTGCCGCCCTTTACGTTCGATGGAGTGTGCCAGATGCCGGAGCATGGCAAAGGCCTTCCGGTCCACCTCCTTGGCAAGCTCCTTTCTGCGGCTCGCATGCCACACCGTGCTGAGGGAGTGGGTCTGCGATCGGGCCTCGGATAGGGCATCATGGACGCGATGGAATGCGGATCTCCTCTCGGGCGGAGCGTCTGCGAGGGCCGCACGGATATCATCCACCGTAATGACTTGCAGATGCAGCTTCCGGTCGCGCGTTTCGACGAGTTGGATTGTGAGCGCTGCGCGTAGGCCACGCAAGTACAGGTAGCCGGCGACCACCTGGCCCCACACGCGATACGTGAGGCTGTTCTTGCCGAACGATACGAGTTGGTCGTGGGTCAATCGCCGCCTGCCGACGAGTCGGGCCAGTATCTCCGGCCGTTCTTTGAAGAGCAGGTCCGTTCTGGGATCTTCCAGGCCAAGCAGTGCCTGGAAATACTCCTGCCACTGCGGCGCACCGGTCGAACCGTAACCTATAAAGACTTCTCCTTCCGACGGAGGTTGACCGTGTTCGCAGTCGCTGCTCTGGCAGGCATAGCAATACACGTGCCCGACGCGGAATGCCTGATGTTGCGACGCGTATTCGGCTGCTGTGCGAAGCGCGTCCTCGGCCAGTTCCTCCGCGTCGCCATCGGACTGCCACTCGACGACGAAGGGGCAACCCGCCGCCTCTGCCCCGTGAACGGCGCACTCCTCCAAGGCAGCTGCCTTCAGTTCACGAAGTGCGGCATCCGCAGCCCGGGCCTTTGCAAGAACGTCGTGAGACACGTATCAACTTCCGCTGTTCCACGCGTCGCGCAGTATCCGGGCCGTCTCGACGAGGGCTTCGGGCACGACTCTTGAGCCGGACAATACAGGCATGAAATTCGTGTCTCCAATCCACCGCGGCACGATGTGACCGTGGATATGATCGAGGACGCCTGCACCGGCCGCGGCGCCCAGATTAAATCCGATGTTGAAGCCCTCCGGCTTCATAAGCTCGGAGATGACGCACTTGACGCGAGCGATCAGGTCCATCAGTTCTCTTTGTTCACTCCCCGTGAGATCACAGAGGTCGGCCACGTGCCGGTAGGGGGCGACCATCACGTGTCCGGAGTTGTACGGGTAGTCATTCAGCAGAAGGAAGCAGGTGTCACTTCGAGCAATGACGTGGTTCTTTTCGTCAGCAGTCCTCTCTCCCGCTTTGTCACACAGGAAACAACCGTCCGGTTTGGGACTGCGGATGTAGTCGATACGCCAAGGCGCCCATAGGGGTCTCTGGCCGGTGTCGCAGGCATCGGGAGTGTGGTGTTCGCTCATGGCGGAAAGGTAACGTTCCATGCCCCCCGGATCAAGCCTTGGACTACTCCCGGGCACACCGCGATAAGGCCTGTCGAGAGGGCGATTACGGTGTCGGTTCAGCGGGAGCCAGAGCGGGACGGGAGAGCTGCCGGGCGGCAGGAGTTTTTTATGAAGCTGGTTTTCAGGGGGTTACGGAGTAATCCCCAAAAACGCTACAGTTTGTGGTTGACAGCGCCCTTGGACACAAGATATAGTGTCTTTTGTGTTTCGCCTCGCCACTTGAGAGGGCTCAGGGCGGACCCCTTGTGTAGTGATAGTGCCGTCGCGTGCGGTTGTGCGTGTCTTGGGTCGTGCTACTCGATAGTACGGCACGCAATCCGACACCGACTATCCCCGATATACAACTTGCGTAGCGCCACGCCAAGGAGCAGCACCATGGAAGAGAGAAAGCGGTCGTTCGACGGGTTCAGGAAGCGAAGTGGTGACGTGGTCCCCTTCCGGCGGAAGAAGATCGAGAGTGCGGTCATGAAGGCCGCCGAGTCCGTGTCCCGGGCGGATGGGACGTCTGTGGACCGGACAATCGCTCCGCGTATTACCGATCTCGTGATTGACCAGCTCAACCTCCCCTCATCGGAGTACTACGTCCATGAGGACGCCGAGGGGCAACGTATCCCGTTGATCGAGGACGTGCAGGACTTGGTGGAGATTGTGCTTGCCGAGGAGGGGTATTCCGGAGTCGTGGCCGCCTACAAACGCTACCGCAAGAAGCGCGATCTGGCCCGAACGCAGATCCGTGTCCGGGACGAGGGGCAGGAGGAGGACATCGATGTCACAGATGCATCGCTGCTCCTCGTCGAGTCGGCCAGCAGCAATGTGACGACCCCGTGGGACCGCGACCGCATCGTCCGTGCCTTGCTCAACGAGACGGACGTTTCCGTGGAGAAGGCCATGGCTGTCGCCAAAGAGGTCGAGAACCAGGTCATCGGCGGGCACATGACTACCCTCAACAGCACGCTGATCCGCGAGTTGGTCAACAACATCCTCGCCGAGCAAGGGATGCGTGAGCAGCTCCGGGACCTGTCGATCTACCGCGTGCCCAAGGACTTTCTCGAGAAGCTGATGTATACGAAGCCGACCGAGAACAGCAATATCGTCAACAACAACCCGGAAGCGGTGAACCTGGGCCTCTCGGAGTTGGTGCTGAAACAGTGGGCTCTGGACACGATCTTCTCATCCGAGGTGAAGCGGGCACACGACACGGGGGCGATCCACCTGCATGATCTCGGCTACCCGCACCGGGTCTATTGCTCCTCGCACTCCATCGAGTACGTCAAGAAGTATGGCCTGAAGAACCTACTGAACCTCAACACCGAGTCCAAGCCCGCCAGGAGCGCTTCTGTGCTCACCGGGCACCTCAATACGTTCCTTGCGTCGATGCAGGCGAACTATGCAGGTGCGCTCGGCATCGCGTACATCAACATCTTCTATGCCCCCTATCTGGAAGGCATGACGCGGCGTGAGCTGAAACAGGTGGCTCAGGAACTTATTTTCAACGGTTCCCAGAACGCATTCTCCCGCGGCGGGCAGACTCTGTTCCTCGACTTCAACATCCACAGCGGCGTGCCGCGGTATCTGCTCGATGTTCCGGCCATCGGCCCCGGTGGCCACTATATGCTGCGCCTTGCGGACGGCACCAAGGTTGAACTCCACGAAGAGTTGCGCGAGGAGAAGGACGCCGGCGGGAACCGGCTGATGGACCTGTTCTATGACGATCCCGAAGGCGGTCGGCGACTGGTTCTGCACGAACTCCGCGATGAAGAGAAGGGGTTGCGCTACGACGAGGCGGTGCAGAAGGACGTGGCCGACCGCGGCGAGGCCATCGTTGTGTATGGCGACTACGTGAAGGAGACGCGGGAGTTTGCCAGCGCTCTTCTGGAGGTGTGGGGCGAAGGCGACCGGAATGGACGCGTCTTCGAGTTCCCGAAGTGCGACTTCCACATCTGCGACGAGACGTTCACCGACCCCGGCCAGTACAACATCTTCATCGAGGCATGCGAACTGGCGAGCAAGAACGGTTCCACGTACTTCATATTCGATCGGGATGAAGTCACACTTTCGGCCTGCTGCCGCCTCCGCACCACGATCCAGGACAACCGCATGCTCCAGCATCCCGAGTCCATGCGGTTCTGTGGTTTCCAGAACGTGACCATCAATATCCCGCAGGCCGCCTACAGGGCGTCCAAGAACGGGAAACGGACGCTCGACGGGCTTCTGGAAGAGATCGATC
>JGI10211J34971_10001285_pt1 | contig 20947 bp, 27 predicted proteins | sample Etolagsediment_FD_34971 | JGI IMG/M metagenome (IMG submission 34971)
CCTATCTCTATAAAAGGTGTGGAGTTCAGGGATAGTAAGGACTAGTTTCCTATGGGTTTAATGCAGTTGCCCTTAGGTTGGGAGTAGTGGGTGTAGTGTCCTGCTACTCCCTTTTTGGGTGAACAGACAACACAACCTAGGAGTGGGATGATAACTGATATGTACATGCCCTGCAACAAATGTGGTACTCTAGGGAGGGATCTGCTACTACTACAGAAGCCAGTAGCGGAGGCCGTTCTGAGAAGGGAGATACCATACCCACGAATACTACTCTGCCCTAAGGGGTGTAGGTATACAGTAGTGGATAGGTGGAACATGGGTATAAACAACACAATTTAATTAACCAACACAAAGGAGCAGTATGAAGGAAGAAATGAAAGCAGAGATGGAGAAGGTGAACCGGAGGATGGTGGATTACATCTTTGGTATGGCTAAGTATCCTGATACCTCTACCAAGCCAGTGGCTAAGAAGAGTGGGAAGGGTAAGCGAGACTACCGCATGTTTGTTGTCACCACAGGCAAGGGGAGTACATACCCTGTCTATATGAGTGGTGGAGCCGCTAAGGAAGTGGCTAACGGTACGCTGTGTAAGGTGCAGGCAATGAAGGGGCACCATGATAACCCTATAATGAGGGTGGCGTAATGAGTTGGGATACTAAAGAGTTATTAGCCTATAATAAATACCCCTTGGGTAATCTACCCACTGGTTCTATCTTTCGTTATGAGGGAGATTTGTATATAGTTGCTATGAGAGGGAATAACTTTGCCTCCGTTAAGACAATCTCACTTCCCATAAAGAATAGGAAGATCCGAGTAGATAGATGTGTTACCCTATTGGGCATAGATCCCGCTAAGACCATGTACGCTCAGGGTCTCCTCCCGAATGAAGAGGAAGACAAGGAGGTTAAGCCAGAGCCAATCGTGACAGTACGGTTTGATGACCTCACCTTCTCTGAGGGTGTAGTAAACTCTACCTCCATAGCCGATCTAGAGGAGGCCAGAAAGGTAGTTAATAGGAAGCTACGTCTATACAAACGCTTTGCTAAGCAGCATAACTGGGAGAGTGGCAATGAGCAAGGATGATAAGCCAGTTTTTGAGATCTGCAATCCTACTTGGGAGTCTGCCTGTCGTATCTACTGTAAGGTACTACGTGATCCTGATTGCTCAGAAGCCTCTAAGGATATGGCAGAGAGGGACATCCTAGGTCTAGCTATCTCATATGATAAGAGTGCCGCTAGAGTGAACAAATTAACCGATAAGTTAGATACCCTAGTGGAAAGGATAAAGGCACTCAATGGATAATATGGACAGAGCAGTAGCGGCACAAAGTGATCCCAGTATTCGTAGGGATACAACTACACTGGCAGGTTTGATACGAGAGATCGACCTGCGTAGAAAGCATGGTGGTTGGTATACCCTAATCTGTATTACAGAAGGCAAGGATATCCGCATTAAAGGATACGGCACGTGGTTGCAGGTCTATCAGGTTGATGGCATAGACTACAGTGGGTGTATGGACATCTCTGTAACTCAGTTTAGAGACCAGTTGAGATTGCCGTTTGTAACTATTGGTGGAAGAACTATAAGTAAGGAGCAAAACAATGATACCGTTTAAGACAGGACATCCCGGCTCTAAGAAGCTACGGGGCAGACAGACCAGAGGGTTCCGACCAGCTGGCACAGGTAAGAGACACTCAGCCAGACCTACAGTAGGTAAGACACGAGTGTTGATAGCCGATCTGTTGAGGTATAAGAGATTGGTAGTGTATAAGCAGGGACCCAAGACACCTGCCGATCATCGTTTGATTAAAAGGATAGAGAAGCTATCAGGGGGTGCACGTGCCAAAGCGGAAACAATATAAATATAATGAGATTAACCCTCGTACTGGTATATCCCAATGGTGGCATAATGTATCTAAGTGTCCAGAGCTGACAGCCAAAGAGAAACTCCTGCTACTAGAGCTATTTAGGCGAACTGGTTGGCATGAGCAGAACTACAAGAGTCCCGGCGGTTGGGCTAATTATAATATGATCAATCTGAAAAACCCCTTAGATAGACCTCTGTCCCGACTAGTCCACTACGTTATAAAGACTGAGGCTGGTGTGATATATAACTGGTACGAAATGACGACAGCAAGGAAACTAATCAAACCTATAGTGGAGGAGTTAAGACGTGTTCAAAGCGAAGGATAAGAACGGACAGGAGATATTCCTGAAAGATAGGGTGGGCTACACCGGTGTGGTAGAAGGTGAGCTTATGGGGGATGAAGTATCCTTAGAGGGTATTATCATCCTAATACCAAGTGAGACGCAGGTTGAGGTACAGCCGCTTGGTGGTGGCCTCCCTTTTCTAATGCCCTCAGAAGAGGTGCATGTTAAGGATAGTCTAGTTCATCGAGTGGCTAACATAGCTACCATTGAGCAGTTTCAAGCACTGATCTTTGATACAGAGAAACGGTATCAGGATGAAGTGGCGAGTGGCAAGAAACCCAGAAAGGGTGGAGGTGGTGGTAAGGCCGCCGCTAAGAAGGTATCCAACCCTTTCGCATAGGAGATAGTTATGACTGATGAAGAAGTGGCAAAGCTAGACTGGAAGAAGAAAGAGATTCACCTCCTAAGAGAGGAGGGTTTCTGTATTGAGATAGTGCATTGGACATCTCCGCCCTACCCTCAGCTAGGGACAGGTGCGAATCATTGGAATGTGTATGTGTATCTATTTCCTACGCACCCACTACTGAAAACGTTACATGGCTCCTCCTCCCATGACTATGACAGGGTGGATGAGCTACCTTTCCACAGGGGGTGTACTTGGTATGAACCCTCCTATGATAAGGATGGTAAGTTGAAGTCGGTTTGTGCCGGCTCAGACTATAGCCATGCCGGTGATGAAGAGTTCTCCTTTCAGGCATCGATACCTAGTAAGGTAACAGAGGATGCACTGGAGCTATATAGCTATGTGAAGAAGCTAAAGGAGGAAGCCGATGCGGGTGCCTGATGTGGTGAAGAGTTTTGTGAAGGAGTCCTATCATTGGGAGGCAGACTTCCCACTAACGATAGAGAGTGCCGAGCAACTAGAGAGTGTCCTAACAGACTGCACTAATGCGGTGATGGATAAGATACTTGTTAACCTAAAAGATAGATTGGAGGGAGGATTATGAGTGATAAGCCAGAAGAGCCTGTCATACGGACAGATGTAATGAGGGGTGAGTTCTCCCCTAGTGGTGTGGAAGCAGCCCGTTGTTTTAGGCGGTTCTACTATCAGAAGATACTAGGGTTGAAGCCAAAGGTGACACCTACAGCCCTTATGTTTGGGGTTGCTATCCATAGTGCCGTGGAAAAGTTCTATGAGCTACATGGCTCCGGACTAAACCATGAGGAGGTGAAGCTAGCTACTGTTCAGACCTTTGTAGAGGAGTGGAATAAGACAGGTCTGGTAGGTGATATGAAACGTAACCTAGAGACAGGTATTCTTATCATGAATAACTACTGTGATACGTACCGGCATGATAGTGCAGACTTCAAGAAGGAAGATATCGAATCTGCACAGTGGATGCCGATGCCTAATGGCACAACACTATTGGTTAAGATGGATAGGGTGTTGAACAATGGTAATATGATCATACTTGTAGATACAAAGACTACAAGTATGCCTATTACCGAGTGGTATTTCCGGCAGTTTGAGAACCACCTACCCACCTCCCTCTATGCCTATGTGGTAGCAGAGCTATTGGGTCACTGTGATCAGGTGCAGATTGATGCTATTAAAGTGCCGCCTCCTCCTGCTACCTCTAAAACGGCAGCCTTTGGTAGGAATAGCTTCATCCGTACTGATCTGCAGATACAGGATGCTATCAATTCCTATAGTAGTATTACAAACTACATTATGAATGTGCTGAACAACAAGCCAGAGGAGGAGTGGGTCAACTACTTCTACTGCAACCAAGCTGAGTGTGATAAGTATGGAGGTTGTTCCTTCCTGCCTATCTGTAAGCATGGGCTGGATCATCCTAGTGTACTGGTTGACTTCGATCAGAGTGAGCCGAGACGTAAGAGTGAGGTAAAGGTATGAATGCGGGATACTATATCTCTATCCTACTATGTTGGTTAGGTATTATCTGTGCCGTATGGGCACTGTGGTTTGATGGTAAGTACCCAACCAGTTCATATAAAATGAACCCACTCTCTGAGTTTGTGTTTTCTCTAGCCTTATCTTGGCTAATACCCGGAGGTTTAATCATAGGTCTGATTACTATGCTACTAGGACTAGTCTAGTTGAAACTCCTCCTCATTCCGAGGGGAGGGGTATATCCTGTGTGGTGGCAGGGTACTGATGATACAGCCTCTTGTACTAATTGTTAGGTACAAGAAAAATAACCGAAGATTTTTATTGACATACATTTAAAGGTGTGATATGGTTCATACCTAAACATAGGAGAAAGCTAATGAAGGTTGGTGATAAGGCATACAGGGTGGTGACTAAGTTGGTACACATCCAGAAGGAGTGTCCTTTCTGTGAGGGTTCTGGGTATATGAAGTCCCTTTGTCCCGGAACGAAAGAATGTCCTTGTAAGGGTCAGTGTACCGGGAGATATGAAGTACGGGGTTACATCGTAGGGCCTCTAACTATTTCTGGGATTAATCACTATGAGGTACCCGAACAGGATACAGTGAGATTCCTCATAGGAGATCCTCCGGTGGGCAGTGCTAACCTAATGACTGTGGCGACAAAGCGGGCAGATGCAGAGGCTCTGTTACAAGACTTTATCTCAACCAGTACAATAACCCAACACTAGGAGAAAGCTAATGGAAAACAGTACAGCAGTAGTATGTTGTGTGGGGTTTACTGCCCTGCTCCTCGCCGTAGTTATCGGTACCAGTGCCTATATGCATATGCAGACAGAGATGGCTGATCGAGGCTATCAGAAAGAGGTTGTCAAGGGTTACTCTGGCCTTGTCTGGCAGAAGGTAGGTGAGTAATGGCCATTATAGATATGGACGAAATGAGGGAAGCCGACGAGCATCCCGTAGTATGGAGTTCCTTTCAAACAGACATCTTTAAGGAGGTGGAGACTAGTAAGAGACCCCTTATAATAGAAGCTGTAGCCGGTAGTGGTAAATCCACAACAATCATTGCCGCTCTGGAGTTAATACCCAGCACGGAGAGTAGTATCTTCGTTGCCTTTAACAAGAGTATTGCAGATGATCTAGCAAATAAGGTTCCGTTCCATGTGGAGGCACGTACCCTACACAGTATGGGCTATGAGATCCTAAGAAACAACTACACCTATGCTAAGTCTAATAGTAAGAAGGTAAACAACATCATGCGGTTTGAGGTGTTGGATACTAAGAATAACAGGCAGCATTGGGAGTGGTGTACTGAAAATGGGTATCAAGTTCAGCGCTTCATCTCTAGTATTCGTATGGGTGGGTGCCAGTCTGTAGAGCTACATGAGTTGGAGGACTGGATAGATCAAGGAGATTATGATATACCCACTGATCGATGGTCACTGCAGGTCATACAACAGGTAGTGCAGGCATGCTGGAAGTTTGATGGCGAGAAGGGTAATTGCACTATAGACTTTGATGATATGATAGCACTGCCGGCCTATTGGGATATGAAGTTCCCTACCTATGATAATGTATTCGTAGATGAGTCTCAAGATCTCAACAAAGCACAGCGTATGTTTATAGGTAAACTACTTGGTTCTACTGGCAGGTTGATAGCCGTTGGAGATACGCATCAAGCTATCTATGGATTCCGAGGTGCAGATCACAACTCTATGTCCCACATAAGGGGTGCTTTTGGGTGTAAGGAACTACCATTATCCATCTGCTACCGATGCGACAAAGCTATCGTTGAGAAAGCTAAGTACTTCGTACCTCACATAGAGGCAAGGGAGGGTGCGGGTGAAGGAGAGGTTAGGTATGTGGATCATGGTAAGCACTGGGATTTCTACCAGAGTGATGACTATATCCTGTGCAGAACCAATGCACCACTGGTAGCAGAGGCTATGAGACTATCTATCCGCGGACATAACGTCTGCATCATGGGTCGGGATCTAGTACGGCCACTAATGAAGAATGTTAAGGTGATGTGTGGTATCTATAATGGTAGCATAGATCAGAGAGACATTCGAGAGTGGACGGAAGATCAGGTGGCCGGTCTATCAGAGAGGAAACAGTATAAGGCCTATAATATGTGGGATCAGGCCGGTGTATTGTGTGCTATCTGTGGCTCTACACCTATGGGTGAGGCTGCCTTTAAGAAGACCCTAGAGGATATCTTCACAGATAAGAGGCCGGTTGTGCCACACATACTGCTCTCTACCATCCATAAGTCTAAAGGGTTGGAGGCCGATCGAGTGTTCATACTTAGGCCAGATCTGATGCCACACCCTATGGCCAAGGGAATTGATGAGTTGAAGCAGGAGGATAACCTACACTATGTAGCTATCACCCGAGCTAAACATATGCTAACTTATTTAGTGGATATGGGGTAGGCTATGAGCAAGCAGGGTAGATGTTCGCTTTGTGATACAGGGATAGAGCGCCCTTGGAAGTCTGGCAAAAGAGTTCTTTGTAATCTTTGTGTTATAGCTAGTAGCTATCGGGATTTTAATATAAGTCATAAACTCTATGTCTGTCAGTGGTTTAAGGGCGTAAGTAGCAGAGCGATAAACAAATGGAGAAACAGATGGAAACGTTAGATCTAAGTAGGATGAGGAAGGAAGAGAAGCCGCTCCACATATTAGTATATGGGGAGGCAGGGTGTGGTAAGACACACTTTGTACGTGACTTCCCTAAGCCTATGCTAGTGTTGGACCTGGATGATAAGTATGAACCCCTCATAGGTGTACCCGGCATTGAACTGGTGCAGTATAAGATGGAGAAGCCGGAAGATGCTAGGCTACTCATACCCAAGTTCTGGAGGGATTGGCAGGCCGCTAAGAAGGATGATAAGTGGGCTACCATAGTGGTGGATAGTATCACAGCCCTTGACCGGATGCTGGAGCGGTACGTTGTTATCACCAGCGGGAAAGGTAAAGCTGCGGGAGATAGAGCTACCATTCAGGAGTATGGAGATATGAAGCGGTGGTACGCCACCTTCTTCCCCTCCCTACGAACTGCCGTGGATAAGAACATTATCATCCTAGCTCATGAGCAGGAGAGGACTAATGATGAAGGGCAGCTAACAAGCATACGTCCCTATATCACAGGCAAGACAGGGGACATACTATCCTCCATCTTCCCGCACACTTTCCACCTAGAGCATGTAACTGGGGCCAAGGAGAGACGAGTACTTCACTATAAGAAGCATAAGAAGTATGTCTGTTCCTCCAGTAGTTTGTCACAGGGTAGTGGGGCTATTGAAGACCCTACCTATGATAAGATACTCGAGGTTGTTACAAAGAATGTAGGTTAATACATAAATGGAGAAAGCTAATGCCAGATAAAGTAATTACAGTAGAAGAGCAGATCAAACAATCAAAAGATATGGTCGCAATAATGGTGAAAAAGGATCCTATTATGGGTATGCTAGTAATGTTAGTACAAAGTCAAACTATCAAATCCATGTCTGCCGTTCTGGGAGAGTTGGGGGTTGCAGAAGAGACGTTGTTGATTGCAGAAAAACGAGTTGAGTATAGCCCTAAGTGATTTAGCCGACCTACACTGAGGTAGGTTAGCTTGTGCACAAGTAATAAACATAAGGAGATAGCTATGGCTATTGTAGAAGTAGAAGGTGTAGACCAGTCCGACGGTGAAGTATTCAAAGTGTTGGAGCCAGGGATTTACCCTGCCGAGATCACCTCTTGTAAGTTCAAGAAGATCGAGAAGGAAGGTTCTGACTATAAGGGTGCAACTATGCTGTTGTATTCTGTCAATGCAGAAGGACCCGATGCTAACGGTGAGCATATTGAAGCCACTGCTAATGGTAGCATCATCCTCCCTTGGCCTGCCGCTATGGATGCAGAGAAGATCCGTAAGTCTAAGGCCTCTGTTAAGAAACTGCAGATTGCCTGTGGTCTGGAAGATATGGGTAACGCCATTGATGATGAAGCCTTCCTCCATGCGGAGTTGCAGGTTGTGCTCTCTATTGAAGAGAGTGAGGAGTACGGCAAGCAGAACAGAATCAAAGATGTAATGCCTCGCTAGTACCCTGTAGTATCAGCCGGGATACCGGTCGAGAGGGTGAGAAGCCCTCCCACTTTAGTTATAACCACAGATAAAGGGCATTATGGAACAGGTCAAATCGAAAGGTGAGTTTGAAGTATTAATAAAAGATGTACTGATTGAAGATAGAGTTAGAGTAGACATGGGTGATATAGATAGCATGGCGTTGACCTTACAGATACAGGGTCAGCTCGATGCTATTATCGTATCTGAAGCACCCAACAAGAAGTGGCACTTGGTGGAAGGAGAGAGACGTATACTGGCCGCTAAGAGATTGGGCTGGACTAAATTAAGGGCGGACAACTTCGGTACTCTATCTGAGATACAGAGGAAAGAAATTGAAATCATTATGTGTGTGCAGAGAAAGCAACTCACATACCCAGAGGAAGCACGTGCCGTTAGAGACCTACTAGATAAGAGAAGGAAGGAAGCTCAACGTGGTGTTACCGCTCTGGGTGCTACTATTAAGAACAAGGATGTAGCACAAGAACTTAATATGACAGAAGCTCGTATGTCTGAGAACCTCCGACTGGCAGAGGCCTTGGATGATCACCCGGAACTAGAGGCATTAGGTCTATCCAGGGCTGAGTGCATTAAGCGGGTTAGGCGGAGAGACTACTACGTACCTCAGGGTGGTGTGTTACAGAAACAGTATGAGGAGAACTTTATATTACAGACTCCGTTGGGTTGTCTTGAGAGTGTAGAGGGTAAGATAATAGACCTCGCCATTCTACATCCCGATAAGGTAGATCTCAAACTACTAGAGGGTGTCATAGCACGGCTGAAATTGGCCGGTCAGATCATTATATTCTGTGAGCATAGTGATATACCGAAGTGGACAGAGTTGCTAGAGAACAGGGACTTCCATGTAGGAGACCAGCCATACATCTGGCATATAAAGAATGAGGGTATCTATCAGATGTTTATATGGGCCGGCAAACATATGGCAGGGCCGATACGTCCCATGCCTATGATGCAGAATGCCGATAGGCCACATAACGCATTATCCAATAAAGCTAAGCCACTGATCATCATTAACCAGATCATTAAGAGTTGCTCTGAGAGAGCGGCCTTCGTGGTGGTTCCCGACTGTGAGGATATAGATACAGTGCGCTGTTGTGTAGAGACTGCTAGAAATGTTAGAGCCGCTTGCTCTAATAAGGTGATGCGGGACAAGTTAATAATGAGCGTAGTTAGGGATTAACCATAAGGAGAAACAAATGCAGAAAGTATGTTGGATTGATGTAGAGACTACAGGTCTAGACAAGGTAAAGCAGGATGTTATTCAGATAGCAGGTATCATTGATATTGCTGGTGTAGAACAGGAGCGGTTTGAGTTTAAGTGTCAGCCCCATAACTGGGGGGATGTACAGCAACGCGCTCTTGATGTTCATGGATTCTCTCTGGATGATCTAAGAAGCTTTCCTACTGCCGCAGAAACTAAGGCTAAGGTGTGTGCTATCCTAGAGTCCTATGTAAACAAGTATGATAAGACAGATAAGTTCGTCTTCGCTGGTTACAATAGTCCCTTTGACTATGGCTTTATGGAAGAGTGGTTTAAGAAAGCAGGAGATACTTACTTCAAGAGTTTCTTTAAGAATGCTTATGGCTACCATTCAGAGCTGATCGATACATACCAAGACTTCATTAAGTATGTACGTGCAGTTGGCACCAACCTACCTAATAACAAGCTGGTAACTGCGGCCGCTCACTTCGGTATTGAGTTCAATGCACATGATGCTATGGGTGATATCGATGCCACTCGGCAGATTGATACCATCCTACAGGATATGTTCCGTGTTGGTGCTGTTAAATACTGGGCGGGTGCTAATGCGGACACTCCAGCGTAGGTACTGGGCCACTCCAAGAGGCTGTCTTCAGAGTTGTCTGGCCGGTTTATTAGGCCTACCTCTGGAGGCAGTACCTCATATAGATGAGTGGTCAGCGGAAGGTCATTGGGAGGTTGGATTTAAAGCTTGGTTGCATAGTAAGACAGACTATACATACCTATCCACTAAAGAAGCTCCTGACTTCTACCACGTGGAGGTATACCTAGATCCGGATACAGAGGGTGCACATGCCGTTGTGTCTAAAGGGATGGAGGTGGTGCATAATCCAAGCCCTAAGGTTAAGTGTCCTGATGACAGAGAAGTTCTTTATAGATTGATTTTAGTAAGGAGATAGGATGATAAGTGGAAGAGCTAGATTGCATTTAGACAACCTCTGGCGTTGGAAGTGTGGTGTGTCTGAACTGCCGATGCCTGAGGACGAACCGGAGGTTATGCTGAGTCTGGATAAACTAAGGCGGAGTCAGTGGAGTGAGACTTTCGAGAGACTTATGCGTAATAGATTAGTTATGGGAAGCTTTAGGTATGGACTGTTACGACGCAACTCCGGAGCTAAGTTTGATAGTATCTCCTCTGCAATAGATAGGTTGCAGGCATATAAAGACTCAGGTAATCAGGAGCATTTAGTTGATGCGGCGAACCTATGTCTGGTAGAATTCGTAGCGGAGTCCCACCCAAACGCGCACATGGAGAGTATAGATGATGGTGAACATGTCAAGGAGATAAGATGATAAGCACGGAGTTATTTGGAGATCCCAATAGTAAGATATGGATTGTCTCTAGTTGCCCTAAGAGAGGTGACACCGTAGGACCAATGTCCTCCACGGTAGGCAAGAACTTTATTGGTAAGCTCTTGGCTGGTGGGGTGAAGATGAAGGACATACGATTTGATTACCTAGTACCTAAAGTACCACCCATAAACCAGCAGAGGAATGGCATACAATACTTCAAGCAGACCGGTGTGTTGGATGGGGAGCTGGCCCTACTAAAGGATAGGATAAGACAGTATAAACCCAACCTAATCCTGGGTCTTGGCTCTGATGTACTTGAGCATCTTCTCGGACATAAGGGCGTACTCAAGTGGCGAGGGCATCCCTTCTACAGTGAGGAGCTGGGATGTAAGATCATGGTGACCTTTGAACCCTATGCCGCTCATACACAGAGTAGGGTACATAAAGAACAGAAGCCAGGCCAGTACACCGCCTTAATGCACGCAGATATAAAGAGAGCTATTGAGGAATGCAAGACACCCGACATGCTACTTTCCGATCCTGAGTTATTGATAGCTCCTACCTATGAGGAAGCTAAGGCTTTTCTAGAAGACCTGCTTGAGAATGCTAAGATTATATCCTATGACATAGAGGTTCCCAAACCCTATAGTGGGCGACTGATGGATTGTATTGGTCTATGTTCCCACACAGAAAAGGCTATGTGTATTCCATTCTACATCTGCAACCCAGACAACCAGATACTTCGGTACTGGAAGAATGAGGTTGAGTTCTATGAGATCTTCTCTCTGGTTCAGCAGGTAATGCAGAGTCAGATACCTAAGGTAGCACAGAATAGCCAGTTCGATACCACCATGTTGGAGAAGTACTATGATATTAAAACCACCAACTTAGTGTGGGATACCATGGTGGCTCAGCATAGTATGTACTGCGACTTACCCAAAGACCTAGGTACTCTTATCAGTTTATATACCGCACTACCATACCATAAGTATATGATACATAGCGCCTCCTCCTCCGATCGTTGGTTGTATAATGCCGCCGATGCAGTAGCTAACCTATGTGTCATGCAAGGTGAGATAAAGAATATGTATGACATGGACGGTAGGGATGCACCTGACCTAGCACCAAATGGTGTTATACCAGATGACTTCTTCTCCACTCCAAGTGCAAAGCATTACTTCGGAGTACCCAACCCAACCATTGAGAGCTGTGTTTACATGCACATTCATGGGGTGCGGGTCGATAGTAAGTTACGAGAAAGGGTTATTAACTTAGAGCGCGGCACAATCGAACAGTTGAGAGGTGCTCTTGCTATAGCCTTAAAGGATTGGAAGTGGGGAGCCAAGGCATCCCCGAATGTATTCAACCCCATGTCACCACAGCAGAAGAACATTCTCTTCTATGATGTGTTGGGGTGTGTAGAACAGAGAACAAACGGGAAGGTAACCAGTGATAAACATGCGCTCAAGAAGTTTAAAGATAGTCCAGATACCATTGTCGCCACCCTTGCAGAAGCCTGCCTCGAAGCCAAAGCTGCCGATGCTAGACTACTCAAGTTCAAGATCGAGCCAGATAATGGTTACATTAGAACCCAATACGACGTTACTGGAACTGACACGGGACGGCTCGCGAGTAAAGAGTCTGACGTTATGCGAGCTGGAACGAACCTTCAGAATATTGCTAAAGGTCCACAGAGACAAATGCTCGTACCGGAAGAAGGTGAAGAGTTTACTTTGGTTGACTTATATGCTGCTGAGGCCTACCTTAACGCGTTAGATGCCGGTGAGATGGACATGCTCAAGATGATCTCTGGTTTAGAGGAGGCGGATGTCTGGAAGGAGTGTGGCTGTAGGGTGATGACAGGCAAGACGGCGGAGAAGTATAAGATCCACAACTGGATGCAGAATGTAACCCGAGAGAGCTGGCCGGCTGAGTGTAAGAAATATGACTACACATACAAGGATGCCAAGCAATCTATTCATGGGTTAAACTACAATGTCATGCCGGATAAGATGAGTACTGAGTCGGGTCTACCTCTCAGAGTTACGGAGTGGCAGTACAGTATGTACCACACTAAGTTCCCGGGGATTAAGAACCGTATGTCTAGAATCAATCAGGAGCTGCAGAGGACACGGAGTTTAACAAGTACGGTTGGGAGAAAGAGAACCTTTCTCATGCCGATCTGTCGGGCGCTATACAACATAGCCTATGCTTGGCCGAGTCAGAGTGCTATCGGGGAGATCACTGAAATTGCAGGGAACTATCTGCATATGATATCTGATCTACATGATGCCGGTCTAGACTACCCACTATGCAGACCTGTGTTGAATACTCATGATGGCCTGGCTATTAGGAGTTATCCAGATGATAGGGATAGGGTCAAGCAGATGGTGATCAATGCCTTTAGAGTGCCACTCCATCTTAACCAATGTACTATTGTGATACCGGTGAGTATCGGCTTCGCCCCTAACTTTAACGATATGGAGACTGAAGATGTGTACTTCTACCCCCTTGACATTTGAGGAAATACAAGACTGGGCAGTGGAGTGTATTAGGATAAAACAAGCCGAGTTTTTTGAGATAATGGCAGAAGCCCACGAGGAGTATAAGGATGACCACAGTTAATCTAGAACCGCCGAAAGATAGGATGTGTCCGGAGGGAATATTGGACAGCTACCTTAGGTATAGTATCCACCAAGAGAGTCCAACCGACTTCCATACGTGGGTCTGTATCTCAATCATAGCGGCCGCATTAGGTAGGAAGTGCCATGTAAGTATGGGTATGTTTGAGACCTACCCTAGTATGTATATCATACTGGTTGGTGAGTCGGCCATAACCCATAAGTCCACAGCAATTAAGATGGGGACCACGCCACTACAGGAAGCAATCCCAGAGCTAGAGTTCCTAGGTGACTGCATGACAGCACAGGCCTTAACTTCCGCACTAGCAGAGAAGAGTGAGGAGGAGGGAGAGGCCGTTGGATTTATTGAGGGTTCCGAGCTGGCCGTTCTACTGGATAATGCCAAGAAGGATGATGTGTTGATCAAGCGATTGACTGACTTCTGGGACTGCCCTAGCCGGCGTGCCTTCCGTACCATAGGTAGAGGAAAGGAGTCCATCAAGAATGTCTGCATCAACCTACTAGGTGGGTCAACACCCAAGTGGCTTAGGAGTTCAGTACCTGAGGAGTCACTGGAGGGTGGGTTCTTTAGCCGGTTGATACTGGTGGAGAGACCACCAAAAGGGGAGAAGAACCCCAGACCTATGATGACAGCGGAGCAGCGTGAGTCTATTGAGTGTGTTAAGAATGATCTACGATGCATCCATGCCAACATGCGGGGTGAGTTCATTGTAGAAGAACGTGCCGCTCAGTACTTTGATGAGTGGTACCATGAACATAACCACCCAGAGAAAGCTCAGTCCTTTATGAGAGGTTACTTCGGACGTAAGGGTGACTTCATGCTTAAGGTGGCTATGTGCTTATCCGCCAGTTATAGTGATGACATGCAGATAACCCTGGATGATATGATCGTAGCCCATAAGTTACTCAACGAGAATGAGAAGTTCACAGAGAACCTAGTTAAGTATATGGGTACTACCGAGGATGGATCTAAGTATGTTAGGGTGTTGGCGATGGTCAAGCAGAACACCGTCAATGCACCGCCGGATGATACCTCTGGGTATACAGAAGAGGAGATTAGGTGTGAGCTATACGAGACCGTGGTTAGGAGGGGTATTGAGCATCGAGTCCTGCAGAAGAAGCTGGGTCACATCATGCGGAAGGATGATATCTCTATGGCCATTGAGGCACTGTATGATGCCGGTGAGATTGCTATTAAGAAGGTAGGTCAGCGTGGTCGTAGGATATATATCTACACCGGTAAGGAAGATTAATAACTAGGAGTAAGAAGATGGGATGTGAAGACTTCAGATGTAGACTATGTGGTGGGACATTCTCCCCCATACTTATGAGTCCCCATGAGGATGTGTGTGAGTACTGTGAAGCTAAAGGGGATACGCCCCAAGAAGGAGAAACAAATGACGGAGCTTAATTCAGCAATGCAGGTTGTATCAAAGGGGTATGCTAATCAGGTGGAGCTGTTAATAGAGACCCACTTCAACCGTAAGTTTGGCAGGTACATAACCTCAAAAGATATACCATTAATACACCGAACCATAAGATCTCTTGGGTCCGGCAGAAGGGTGGAGTACTATACATACAATGAGGTTGAGTTCCTCCGATTAGAAGAACTCAACCCCACTGTACGCACCGAAGATGGGGCGGTCACCTTAGAGTTTAAGTGGAGCATCAGCGTCCATTAGGGCCGATACCACCCAACTCTTCGAAGCGTTCCTGGGAGAGGACAAACTTCTCCTTCCAACCATAATCAATTCTGTACTGTATATCTTTATTGTATGCAGTACAGTTGGTTATGGTTTTCTTGCATCTACGCTTAGCTTCATAGATATCCTTACCCCATGTTGCTGCAAAGGCCACTTCCATTTTACCATATGCCACTCTATACAGGTGCTTTTCGGCTCCTGACGGAGCTTTGACGGAAAGCCCAACAGATGTATCGTATGGGAATGGAGGGTAGGACAACATGGTTACGACAGCCACGCCGTCTGTAAACAGCCGAGGCTTCTCACCAATACCTAAACACCATTCATACATCTCCTGCGGATTCCTACTCAGCAACTCTGTATAGAGGGCGAAACCACCAGTCGAGTGTCCAAACTCAACAGTACATATCTCGTACTTAGGAGTGAGACCAAACTTAATCTCACCCTTGTACTCAATGTCAATAAGACTCTTCACTAAAGCCGGGAGTTGGGGTATGGCAAATGATAGATCATCCACCACTGCCAGTCCAGTACCCTGCACGAAGTCTACCTGAGTTCCCACATTCCCCGTCAGCATTCTAGTTGAGTGGGTCATCTCTATCATGTCGGATAGACCATCCTCAGCAAGGAAGCCATATAGGTATGTTGTGGGGTATCCCTCCACCAGACCATGCTGCTCGCTGAATGCTCTCTCTAACTCGGGGATAGTACTCAGTGTCCTAACCCCCTGACATGTATTTAAACAGGGCAAGTCTGATGGGCCGGTTATTAAAGCTGACTCCACCAGAGATGCCTCTGTACTCTCGTTGATTCCTAGCGTAACTGTTTTGCAATGTTCTATTACCGCTCTATACGAGCTCTCTCCTATGTATCCTATGTTCATTAGCTCTACCTACTTTCTGCACTACGTCGTGCTGTTTCTCTGTTACTGGATCTTTCTGATCCGCGATCATCTGTATCTTCCTTCTCTCCAAACCACTTGGTATACTGTCGCTCTATGTTACCCCAAGCCTTACCTTGGATGGTGGCCACTGAAGCTGTTAGGTCTATGAACTCCTCCTTACTGGCTTCTAAATCCCCCTGCACCATAGTCATAGCAAGGGCATAGACATCCTCAAACACAGTGGCTAGAGCACCCAATACAGGTATCTCACCTATCGTATTGGACCAACCTCGCATCTTATAGTTTACGGTACCGGCAATAACACCACCTAGTATTGGATCCAAGGACACTATATTGGTTGCAGTACGTAGCATCCAAGACTCAAAGAATGTCATCTCATCCTCTTCATCCCGATCACGACCCAAGCTATAGAAAAGCTCCTGAACCAAAGAGATCAATAGGTTGTTAATCAACAGGACATTAACCAGATTCTTAATGTGATGGGATGTGCCGGTCTTGCCACTCTGTCCATTCATCCGGTTCCGTATCTGCTGCCAGTTACGCCAGAACTCCCGTCTAATAGCATCACGAGCTGTTTGGAATACACCAAAGGACATCTTGTATAGGGGGTTCTTAGTGGCCAGAAAGTTACTGGTATAGATGGGATCATTCATCGGCTGAGTTCTAGTCACTATCTTGAGGAAGGTACTCCTCAACTCTAATTCATCCCAACCCTCCCTCTTAGCTCGGAACTCAAGGGAGTTGTAGATTAAAGAGAGTGCTCGACTATCCATGAACATCAAGGTTAGTATGGTACTCTCCTCGGTATTCAAGGCTAAGTCTTTGATGTCCTGGAGGCTTCTAACAGAGCGTAGCTTTCTTATAAGTGTGGTTGGCTCAACCCAGAAACGTCTGGCATTGTTGTCAATACCCTCCGCCCCAACAGAGACGGTAGGGATACGCTCATACCGCTCTCTCAATAGGGGGTCTAACTCCATGAAGAACTTAATAGACTTAGCCGGGAGTACCGCAACCTCCTTGCCAAGAGACAGGAGAAGGTCAGAGATATTAACCTCATAGTTTGTGGATAATACCGCGGATATGGGCTGAAGTGCTGAGATACTAGCCGATAGGTTTAGGATACCTCTACGTGCTGTGTTGTTCAACTTAACCCAAGTCTTCATGAAGTCATCATCATAGACATACCCTGAACTCTCTAGATTGTCGAGATACTTCTTCATAGCTCGGACACCTACATCCCCCAGCATCTTCGTCATCTTGTAGTTTAGTGTCTCTGTGCCATCCGGTCTCATGCCGGTCGAGCCAAACAGATGCACTCGAGCCTCTATCAGAGGTTTAGACATACCCATGTAGAAAGCTACGTTGGATAAGTTCTGGGCCACTCCAGCAAAGAAGTCCTTAGCATATAGTGGGTTACTACCTTTAACGCGAAGGTTGAGAAAGGAGAGGGATTGGATGTGCTGCCTGTACCAATGCCCCTGCTTCTGGCCTATATTATCCATGCTGATGAACTCAGCTACTGCTCGGTCCATACCCTCTGTGAACAGGGGCAGGTACCGCTTTTCCTTAGGTAGTGACATCCCCAGGTTATTAGCCATGTACACTTCATTTAGAAGTGGGTACACCACATTCTCATAGTAGTCGATAACCTTATCAACCACATCCTTATACCTCTGGTCCAGCTTGGCTAGCCCCGTATACAAAGCTTCCTCGCTTGTGAACTGGAATAGCTCCTCCAACCCCTCAGACTCTATTCTAAGACCCCCACGTAGCATCTTATTTCGAGCCTTTGTGTTCTGAGACCAGCCATAGATAAGCATGAGCTGGCCGATAGTGATGTTAACCTTCTGTGTCTTCAGGTACTTATAAGTGTGGTCATATATGCCACTAGAGCCAGGCGGCTTGGGAGTCCTGACTACCTCATCCCGACCAACCCTATTCATCTCAATGGGTATCATTTCACTAGGTAACACCCGACCCAAGGTTGTGGACACTCCATGTTCTGGGAGTCCTTTCCTAATACCACGGGTGAAGTTACGGAATTTCTGAGCCACCAAGTCACGAGTACGACCGCCCTGCTGTATGTCATCTGCGACCTTATTCCAGAAGGAGTTAGGGTCTCCCTCTCCTAGGATACGCATAACATCCAGCTGTGACTTCTTATCCTCCGTATACTCCTTAGCTAGGTTACGAGCTATGCGGATGGACTTAACAGTATCCTTTTTGTTAAGACCCTTTTTATATCTCCAGTTGTTGGTGCTTTCAATCCTGCCCTGCCGATTGAGCTTCTCTCTAGCCCTATCTCGCTCTTCTACGGCCTGCCGTTTCTTAAAGGAGTTATAGTCTCCTATCTCCGTGAGTAGCTCCAGAACTTCCTCAAGCCGGTTCAGTGTGAGGTTCTCCATCGGCTGTTTATTAAGCTCGAATAGATCCTTTATATCGCCCTCCCTCATATCACGAACCTCTGAGGGTAGTGTGGTAATCAAGCCAGCTTCTATCTGACGTATGAGACGGGCTAGTGTGAGACCCTTCTTAACCCTGGCGTACTTACGTTTCTTCACATCGAAGTAGGTCAGTAGGTTCTCTAAGAGATCATTAACATGATCCGGCATCTTCGCCTTCTTAAGTTCATCTACCTTATCCAGAACTGCACGGAGGGCTTTCTGCCGCTTGACATCCTGCGTCTTAGCCGCTTGAGCATCAATGTAGTCCAGCACCCTAATACCAGTGGCTCTGTTCTTAACATTATCTATCAAGGCTTTTAACTCAACAGAGATAGTGCCGGGCTTGGTCGTGACACCCTCCTCGGTAATGATGGAGGTACCTAGCATATGCTTGGCGTAGTTACGAATCGCCTCATGCTGTCCGGACATCTTACTATCCGCCTTACTAAAGGCTTCGATCAAAGCACGATGCTCTGCTATCTGAGGACGGCTCTTATTCACCATGTAGGTTTTGGATACACCCTCTTCATCCTTTAGAGTAACCTCGAAGTATCTATCCTCTGGAAGCATAACCTCCTTAGATAACATACGGTCGAAAGCCTCAGCCAAGCCAGACTCCACATCATGATACTTGAGCGGCATCATCCTGTGTTCACTATAATAGGTGAGCATCTTCTTCCGCATAGCATTAAAGACGGGTTGCATCTTATTGTTAGGTGCTGACATACCACCAGATAGGTAAGCCTCAAAAGAGGTAGCCAGTAGCTCCTGCATATCAACCAACAATCGCAGGTCGGGTTCCTTCAACTCATACCTAGCAGAGAATGGATCAGCCACAAAGGTATTCCACACCCGGGTTAGGCGTTCTTTTCTAGCGGCCTTAGCCCCGCCCTGTAGTTTGGTAGGGTGAGCTTTAATCATAGCTTCCACTAAGGCATTCTGTGTATCCTCATTTAGATAGGCAGAGAATAGGTGAGCGAACTCATGAGCCAGAGTTAGGATATCCCCTGTCTTAAACAAGTCAATCATGAACTTACCCTCTAGTAGAAGGGATAGCCGGCCACGAATCACCTCACTACCACCAGATGTAGTTCGACCACGCTGGGTAAAATCCACACCCTCTTTGAGGTTCTTCGATTCCTTTACTCTTTGGGACACAGAAGAGCCGATAGGCGAGAGTCTTATGTACTCCGCCTGACCCTCACTATCTGCATTCATCTCACCGCCATCAAACTGATATGCATCCATATAGGAGTCATGCCACTCGGTCAACTGAGCGGAGATACTACGTAAGGTAGGCCAGTCTCTCTTGGCCAGAGCGATAGCTGCATCCTTGCCTAGCTGACCCATCTGGGTAACCGGCTCGTTATGCTCCTCGTGAGCTTTAATGTAATCGTCTAGGTATGGTTTGGCTCGCTCCCAGAAGGTATCTATGCGTGCCTGTATTTCATCAACCCTCTCTTCCCTCATTTTATTCCAAGCTAGGTATCTGGGCTTACCCTCTTTTGCGTCAGCTTCCTCAAGGTCTTCGTATTCTGGGTACTTCTTGAATACCTCATACTCTGCATTTCTACGAATACCGTCATTAACCTCCTCCTCGATGGTCATCCAGCCTTCTTGTGGGAACATCAGACGGTTTAGTTTACGTACCTTCTCTCCGTGGCCGGATACGCCAATTCCTTCTCGCTCTTGGGATCTATGGGCTAGGTCACCAATATGCTCTAGGAGATCATTAAAAACAGCCGACCCTCCCTCCTCCTGCAGGGCTAGGACTGTGGTCATCATCTGGGTTTCTGGTTGGCCACGCTGGGACATAGCAGCTTCCTGTGCATCCCCTCCGTCTACTAGTTTAACATCCTGTTTCTGAAAGAGGTCCAAACCCGGGTGGTATGCCTTAGCCTCTTCAATCTTGATCTGCTTCTCGTCGAAGATAACAAAGTTATTAGCTCCATCCTCCAGCTTTGTCCGCTTACCAGAGAGTGACTCAGCTGGGTAGATAATACCATCTATACCGTTCTCCAATAGGAGTAGTGAAGCTCCTTTTTTGGATCCCTCTACCACCTCTATATTTTCGTATAACTCCGCCCCCGTCATGGCTGTACCATCCATAGAGCCAATGTCCTGAAGTACGGAATCCTCCGACTCAGCCAACTTGTCCAATAGATTTTGCGGTACCGGATCATACCAACTCAACAGGTTGTACTCATGTGGTTCCATGCCGGGGAAGATAGTTACCTTGTAGACGAAGGAGTCTGCCTGTGTAAACCCTAAGTCGGTAGCCGATAACGTCTGTAATTCACCCAGGCGAACACCCAAAGATACTATGGAGCGTCTTATATCATCTTGTGTCTGCAGAAATTCTGTTTCCGAGTACTCCCCCTCTCGTTTATCCCACTCTTGTAGGTTGTGCTTTTGCTTCTCCTGCTTCTTTCTCGTATCTGCAATCGCATGGTTGAGAAGCTCCTCCTTATTCAGATGGGGGTTTCGCTTTCTGTATCTTTGG
>JGI10211J34971_10001286_pt1 | contig 20946 bp, 27 predicted proteins | sample Etolagsediment_FD_34971 | JGI IMG/M metagenome (IMG submission 34971)
TTAAGTACATCAAAGTAATTAAATTCTTCTCTGTGTATGAGTTTGGCTTTCTTTTGAGCAAGTCGAATATGCACACTCTCCCCGACATCTAGCTCGTGTAAATCTTGCCCATCAACTATCATAAGTGCGGGGTTTGATGGCGTTTTCATCTCTATAGAGAATTCACCAGGAAGTACCACTGGTCTCTGTGTTAAAGAGTGTGGACAGATTGGAGTTAAGGTAAAAACATTAGCCAAAGGAAAAAGTACAGGTCCCCCAGCAGAAATATTGTAAGCTGTTGAGCCTGTTGGCGTAGCTACAATCACACCATCTCCATGATAAATATTAAAAGCTTTTCCATCTACTAATGTTTCTATACTAATCATATTTGATATTGAAGGACGGGTTAACACAATGTCGTTAAATGCATGAATAGATCTCATCTCACCATTTTTTATGATAGTGGCCTCTAAGACGGCTCGCTCATCAATTCTACAATGTTTATTGAGCATGTTGCCTACAAACTCTTCAAGCTCATCTACGCTGACATCAGCCAAAAATCCAAGATTGCCAGCATAAACTCCTAAAACAGGTATATCATAATCAAAGCTTCTTCTAACAGCAGATATTAATGTGCCATCGCCACCAAGAGTAACAAGGATATCGCACTCTTTACACAAACGACCAAATTCTATACCAATAACATCAATCATTCCACCACTAATGCTGTCAATATATACTTCAATCTTATGCTTAGCAAAAATCTTTTCAAGCGTAAAAAATGTACTTTTTAGTTCTGGAGTTGAAGGCCGTAATACAACACCAACTTTTTTAATACTAATTGTTTGCAAAATAAATCCTACTATAAAATCTGTAAAATACTTCGTCAATTATACACTACATAAGCCAACTTTAGCTATAATCGCGAAAATTATTTTTAGGACTCTATATTTTGAGAACTCATTACTGTACAGATTTAAACGAAACAAATGTAGGACAAGACGTTGTTCTTACTGGTTGGGCAAACAACTACCGTGACCACGGTGGTATTATATTTATAGATTTACGTGATAAAACTGGTCTTATCCAGCTTACTTGTGATCCAGAAGATGGTCCAGAAGCACACAAGATTGCTGATGGTGTTCGTGATGAGTACGTACTTATCGCTAAAGGAACAGTTCGTCTTCGTGGTGAAGGTTTAACAAACCCACGTCTAAAAACCGGTGCTATTGAGATTATAGTCAATGAGCTTGTCATTGAAAATAAATCTGCCCCGGTTCCTTTTGTTATTGGTGATAAAAATGTTGGTGAAGAGACAACTCTAAAGTATCGTTACCTAGAATTACGTGATCCTGATTTATATAATGTATTTCGTTTACGCTCAAAAGTAGCTATCGCTGCGAGAAATATTCTTGATGAAAATGGTTTTCTTGAAGTTGAAACACCAATCCTTACAAAATCAACTCCCGAAGGTGCGAGAGACTACTTAGTTCCATCTCGTGTTCATAGTGGAGAGTTTTATGCATTACCACAATCTCCACAACTTTTTAAACAACTTTTGATGATTGGTGGCTTTGATAGATATTTTCAAATTGCAAAATGTTTTCGCGATGAAGATTTACGTGCAGACCGTCAACCAGAGTTTACTCAGATAGATGTTGAAATGAGTTTTTGTGATCAAGAAGATGTAATTAAAGTAGCAGAAGATTTACTTGTTGCAATGTTTAAAGCTGCTGATTTTGAAATAAAACCACCATTCAACCGTATTTCATACAAAAATGCTATGGAGTGGTATGGTTCTGATAAACCAGACTTGAGATACGATCTTAAAATGGTTGATGTAATTGATATTTTTGAAAGATGTGATAATGAAATCTTTACAAATATAGCTGCACAACCACATAAAAACCGCATTAAAGCACTCAAAGTTCCTGGAGCAGACTTAGTCTTTTCTAAACGTGAAATGAAAGGCTTTGAAGATTTTGTACGTAAATTTGGTGCGCATGGTCTTGGCTATTTTCAGATGAAAGAAGATGGTCTTAAAGGTCCGCTTATTAAGTTTTTTAGCGAAGAGGATATTGCTCTTCTTATAGAGAGAACTGAGCTTAAAATTGGTGACGTTGTATTTTTTGGTGCAGGTGATAGAAAAACTGTTATCGATTATATGGGTAGATTTAGAATTTTTATTGCTGAACATGAAAAAATGAATCTTATTGATAAAAATGCATTTGAATTTGTATGGGTTGTTGATTTTCCTATGTTTGAAGTAGAAGATGGCCGAGTCAAAGCCCTTCATCACCCATTTACACAACCAAAAGATACAGACAAAGATGATGTTGAAGAGATAGAATCTATTGCTTATGATATCGTCTTAAACGGAACTGAACTTGGTGGTGGCTCTATTCGTATCCATAAAGAAGCAGTACAAGAAGAAGTATTTAAACTTCTTGGCATCGGGGAAGAGGAGGCACAAGAAAAATTTGGTTTTCTTCTTGATGCTCTTAAGTTTGGCGCACCTCCTCATGGTGGTTTTGCAATGGGCTTTGACAGACTCATTATGCTCATGACTAAAAAATCTAGTATCCGTGATGTTATTGCGTTTCCTAAAACGCAAAAAGCTTCTTGTATGCTTACAAAAGCACCAAGTCCTGTTGATAACACTCAGCTTCGCGATCTTCATATACGTCTTAGAGAACAGGCTAAATAGTCCCGCAAAAGGAAGTAATTCCTTTTGTCTCGCTAAAGCCGCTTCTGTGTTAAAACACGATGCAGAAAAAAACTAAATTTTTTTCTGTTAGGCTACTAAAGCTAACTTTTTGCAAAAGTTAGGTTAAAACTTCAAGGATAGAGTAATTGAAAAAACTTTTTTTGATCATCGGAGCTCCTGGTTCTGGTAAAACTACAGATGCTGAGCTGATTGCTAAAAAAAATGAAAATATCTCTCACTACTCTACTGGCAATATGCTTCGTAAAGAGGTTTCAAGTGGAAGTAAACTTGGACTTGAGATAAACGATTATATTTCTAATGGTCTTATTGTTCCTATCAACATTGCAATTGAAACTATCATAAACGCAATCAAATCTGCACCTACAGATATAGTTATCTTAGATGGCTATCCAAGAAGTATGGAGCAGTTATATGCACTAGAGGAGCATTTAAACGAGCAACTCAAACTCGTGAGCGTCATAGAAGTAAATGTAAGTGAAACGACTGCTCGTGAAAGAGTTTTAGGTCGTGCTCGTGGTTCTGATGATAACACAGAAGTATTTCAAAACAGAATGAGAGTTTATACAGAGCCATTAGCTGATATTCAAAACTTTTACAATGCTAAAAATATTTTAAAAGTGATTTCTGGTGAAGGTTCTATCGAAGAAATAGTGCAAGAGATGGGAATTTTTATAGAGTCTAAAATAGAGTCTAACACCTAAAAATCTTTAGGATGCTAGAAAATCTTTTAAGCTAATTGTGTCACTATAGCCTTTTCAACATCAGTAATATCTGCTGTTCCATCAACCGTAATATACGTCAATGTATTTACTCTTTGTGCCTGTTCTTTATAGTATCCAATAAGAGGTTTAGTCAGCTCATGATAAACTTTTAATCTATCTAAAACTACTGATTCTTTATCATCATCACGCTGCACTAAACTTTCGCCAGTAGCATCATCTTTTCCCTCAATTTTTGGTGGATTATAGATGATATGATATGTTCTTCCGCTTGCTAAGTGAGCACGACGACCCGACATGCGTGTAACTATCTCAGAATCAGGAACATCTATCTCTATAACTGCATCGATTTCTATGCCTGCGTTTGTTACCGCATCTGCTTGAGGAAGTGTACGAGGAAAACCATCTAGAAGGTATCCATTTTTACAATCATTTTCTGCAATTCTATCTTTAACAAGCCCGATAATAATCTCATCAGTTACAAGTTGACCAGCATCCATAGCAGCTTTTGCCATTTTACCCATCTCTGTTCCAGCCTTAATAGCCGCTCTTAACATATCTCCAGTAGAGATTTGAGGGATGTCGTACTTTTTTGTTAAAAATTGAGCCTGAGTACCTTTTCCTGCACCTGGAGCTCCCAATAAAATTATTCTCATGATTTATCCTAATTATTTATTTAATGAAATTATATACTATTAATATTATAATAAATTTATACTATTGTTAAAATGCCATAATATGGCATTTTTATTATATTTATTGAGAAGTTCACTACTAAAATGAGACTGCTTCCATTGGTATGCAGATAGTGAACATTACTTCTATTCTTCTTCAACAAATCCAAAATCTTCGTCTTCTTCACTCCCTTTTTGAGCTTCTAATATGTCAGCAATAAGCTCTCTGCACTCATCCTCATCTATATCACCACTCTCGATATCATCTAAAACATCTTGTAAATCAGCTTTAAATTCACGAAGTTCTTCTATCTCTTCTTTTGCATCTTCAGTCGCCTCTTTATTATCGGCTATCTCTTCAAATATTTCATCTAATCTTTCATCTAAATCAGGAATTACACTTTTCGTAAGTAATTCTTCTAGTTTTTGTGCTTGTGTCATAGCGGTCCCTTTTGTAGTTAAATTCTTGAAATTATACTATAATTTAGTATGAATTTTTACGCATTAATTATTGGAACAGAAATATTAAACGCAAGAAGAGAAGATAAGCACTTTACATTTCTTAGAGATGAGCTTGCAAAGCACGGACACGAACTCTTTGCCTCCTTTATCGTTAAAGATAATATTAAACTTATTAAAAAAAGTTTTGAACTTATCAAGAATGATGAAAAATCAGTACTATTCTCTTTTGGTGGCATTGGTTCTACTCCGGATGATTTAACGAGAGAAATTTCAGCTGAAGTTTTTACATCTAAGCCGCTAGTAAGGCATAAACAGTTCGAGCAAGATATTATTGAAAAATTTAAAGATGAAGCTTATCCGCATAGAATACATATGTCAGATCTACCTTTAAACGCAAACCTGCTTAAAAATCCTGTAAACAATATGTCTGGATACTCTTTACAGAATAGATTCTTTTTTGTGCCAGGATTCCCACAAATGGCACACCCTATGCTTGAAGATGTAATCAAAACACACTTTGCATCTTCAGAAGAAAAATTTAGATTTACACTCATTGCCAACACAAGCGAAAATACACTCATTAATTTAATGCAAAAAATTCCAGATGATGTAGAATTGTCATCTCTGCCAATTTTTAAAGAAGAAAAAGCATCCGTGGAACTTTCTCTCTCTGGATATCAAAAATCAAAATTAGAATATTATTTTAATATTTTCTGCAAAGAGTTAGATAAAAAAAACATTGTTTTTTATTTGTTAGAATAGAAAACTACTGATTAAAGGAAACAAGTGAAACCAAAAGATGAAATAACTAGAAGTTTAATAATAGACAGAACTACCTGGAAAGAATCTATGAAATACTCACGCGACAGATATAAAATGAGTCTCAGTAAAGTTATTGAGGCGCTCCTTCAAGAGTGGCTGGACAAAGAGAAAAAAAAACCTCTTGATAACTCAAATCAAGGTCAGTTTTTTCATTAATTATTTATCTTGCATACGCACTATTTTTAGGGCTATTTTCATCGTAGTCAAAAAGTTTTAAAATACTTTTTTTATTCATTTTTCTTGCAAAATCAATAGCACTGAAACCTTTTGAATCTCTAAGTTCTAGATCTGCACCACTATTTAAAAGAAGTTTTGCAATATCTATTCGACCATAACAAGCAGCTGCCATAAGAGATGTAAAACCACTTTTTCTATTTGTTTTATTTATATCAAGTCCTTTACTTATTAAATACTCAACCATTTCTATATTGTTATAAGTAATTGCCATATCAAAGATGCTCACCCCCTCATCATCAAAGTCAAATATATCTGCTCCACTTTCTATAAGTAGCATTAAAAGTTCACTATCACATCCTGCCCTTAGTGCACATGCTAAAATTGACTCACCAGATTCATTCGTTTGACTTACATCGGCACCATTATTAATATATTTTTTAACACCAATAAAATCGTTATTATTTAAAAGTTCTATCCAATCTTGCAAAAAAAGCACCTCCAATTATGTATGTCTATAGTATATATCAATAACTATTAGTAGTTTTTAAGTATAATTGCATTTATAAATTAATTAAGCGAGAATTCAATGGAAATTATTCAAACAACAGATGCTTTTAAAGCTCTGGTAGAAAACATAAAATCAACAACTATAGGCTATAGAGATCCTTTAGCATTTGGTGTCATGTAGAGTTGACTTAGGGCAACTCAATGTTGAAAAATCACTTCAAGCTACATATCCACTTATTAATTGGGATGAGAATTATGGAAGTGCTGCAATCTTTGCAAGAGCATTAGAAGAACAAGGGATTGAGATAGATTTCACGCAAAGTGAAGTTGTGTACAATATAAACTTAGAGTTTTTAAGATCTTGTCTAGCTGCGTTTACGCCATATTCTGATGAAGCACATGGTGATGCGCATAAAAATATTCAAGTTATTTCTGCTCTTTATGCCCAAATTATTAATAGCGGCTCTTTAGAGGGTGAATTTAAACTAACTTTTATTTTTGATGATGCACCACTAAAAAGCGTTGAAGCTTCTTACTTAAAATTATATGCTATTTCACAGGCAAAAGTTCCTCTTAGAGATATAAATTTAAATGGTGCATTTGGTGCACTTCCGAATGTTGCTTGGTCCGCAGGACAACCAATTGAACTTGATTATCTTCGTGAATTTGAAATTGAATTAAAACTTTCTAATGAATATCCTCATATTGATTTTGTAGATAAATTTCCAAGATTTTTACAGCATATTATTCCAGCAGATAACACGAGAATCCTTGAGACTTCAAAAGTAAGGTTTGGAGCGCAGCTTGCTGCTGGAACAACGGTAATGCCAGGTGCTTCATATGTTAACTTTAATGCAGGAACAACTGGTCCCGTAATGGTTGAAGGTCGTATATCTTCTTCTGCAATTGTTGGAGCAGGGAGTGATGTTGGCGGGGGTGCTTCTATCCTTGGTGTTCTTAGTGGGACAGATGGTAACCCTATCTCAATAGGTAAAAATACTCTTTTAGGTGCAAATTCAACTTGTGGTATTCCTCTAGGAGATGGCTGTATTATTGATGCTGGTCTTGCTATTTTAGAAGGTACAAAAATTGCCATTTACCCTGATGAACTGAAAAAAATCATGGAAGTTAATACAAATGCAAATATGACTGGTGAAATATTTAAAGCAAAACAACTCTCATTCTTTAGTGGCCTTCACTTTAGACAAAATTCATTAACTGGTGAAATTACAGTATCTCGCTCAACAAGAGAAATTAAGTTAAACGCAGATCTTCACTAACAAATTAGCTAGAACACTCTCAATTGAGAGTGTTCATACTCTTTAAATTTTTTAATAATCCTGCATCATCGTCATAATCTTTTAAATTGTTTCCAACACGTAGAGTGCTAAAAATACTTTTTCCAATTACAAACCTTCCCTCAACACCATCACTTATAGTTTTAATCCCCCAAGTATTTTGAAACACCACCACCTTGTTATCATAGGTGCCAACATATAGTACAATATGGCCTTGTTTATAGAGTAAGGTCTTAAAAGCTATACCTTTTTCTTTAATAAGAGTTATCTTTTCTTCATTTAGAAGTCCATCTAAAGATGTAACATTTCCGACTTTGCTCTGTTGCAAAGAGTTTCGAGGGAGCCAGACTCCAAAAGGCAGAAATAGATCTCTAAGAGAAGACGAGCAATCTCTTTGTCCATACATTCCACCCCAACCATAATTTGATTTGGAAACTTCACCTATTATCAAATTCATATTTTGAGAAGTAAACTCTAAAACACCCTTGTTTGCATGAGATTTAGAAATTTTTGATTGGAGAAAAAGAGGTTCTTTGTTTTTATACTTAGAAATTACCAGAACCGTATATTCATCTTTAGTCTCATTGATTAAGGCAAACATCATTCCAATCTTTGTTTTAAAAAGAAACTCACCCTCTAGAGAGTACATTGGCGTATTTTCGTGAGTTATAAAAATCTGTTGAGCTTTTTGCCATACATCAGTATGTTTTTTATCTAAAAAAACAATTGAGTTGGCTTTTACCCAACCAAAGGCAAAACTACTAAAGACATGGACCCACTCTTTATCTTTGGAATAATGTGTAACAAAAAGCGGCTTATTTGCATGCACTAAACTATTTTGTAGATAGTCAAAAGGAAAACCTTCTCCTGTTTTTTCTGGATTTCGAAAAAGTGGTCTATCTGTTGGAAAAGCTCTTATATCAACTTCTGTTAATGTTATAGCTCTTTTATTGAGTGTTGCATAATTTTCATAATTAGATTTTTTTTGCATATTATTAATAAAATCATCATGATGCAACTGTAGGTTTTCACCATAACTTTCCCCATTGCTAAAAGTATTAAATGCCCACTGAACGCTATTTTTATCACCTATTGGAGTCTCTATATTCCAAACAGTAAAATATTGACTTTCAAATTCACTTTGGTTTGCTTTAGAAACATTAGAATCTAATACGTCAGAATAACTACTTGCAGACTGTGGTATGTATAATAAATCATCTACCTGCTTAATTTCTTCTACTTTGATTTCTTTTTTTGTAGAGCATCCCAGTATAAACAAGGTCAAACAAATGGCATATATTATCTTCAAGCCTAATCCTTTTTCTAATCTACATCACCAAACCTACTAACTACTCTTCCTATGACCTCTACTTCACTGGGGTCAAGAGTTTGTGTTGAGTATACTTCATTATCAGATATTATATCTATCTTTCCATCTATTCTTTTTTGTATACGTTTGATAAAAAGGCCCGCCTCCGTTCGAAGTGTAAAAATACCACCACGAGCAAGATCTTTTTTTTCTCTATTTATAAATACTATATCATTATAGCTAAAGGTAGGTTCCATTGAATCACCAGACACATTTATAGCTTCAATATTTTTGAGTTCTTTTTCGCCACCGAGCATAAATATAAATTGTTGTGGTATTTCCAGTTCTTCTATCTCTTCACATTCAGCATCAGAGCCACCACCTGCACTTGCATTTATATCACTAAAGTATTTAATCATGTAGAATTTATTTGTAGCTTCAACCAAACTTTCAGGCGACTGACCATAAAGCATCCAATTAATAGATATAGATTTTTGAGCACAAAAGTCTAAAAGTTCTGTAAATGGAATTTTATCGCGTTTTTTCATAGTGGCAAAATTCATCTGCGAGATACCTAATATATCTGCTACATCTTTATCAAATATTTTTCTTGTATTAAAGTCAGAAGAGACTATGCTTTTAATCTCTTCAACTATTTCACTAAAACTATTCATGATATTCTCCCTTATGTTTTGTGTATTATAATGTAAATTTGCAATAAAATCAATAATTTAATGACAATTTGTCATATTATTATACTATTTATAAATAAAATTGTAATATTTTTCAATTTAAATAAAGGATTTGAAATGGCAATTATTCTTAAAAATACAGAGAGTCTGTTTGAAAAATTTGAAAATACTATTGGAAACTGGGCTGAAAAACTTTTTTAGAAGCTCAAAGTGGAAAGTGACATTTGCTAGTACTTCTAAAAGTTTAAAGCAGTGAGAAACTGAATTTCGAATCGATTAAGAGTTCTTTTTTTTCGACTCTTCTTCTAGCTTGTAACCCTCTTCTCTTTGAGCTGATTTGTTTTTATGGTAACCACCAAAAATAAATACCATAAAAAGAATAAAAAGAATAACCATTATGGTGTCAAGAACTGGATGCATTATATCCCCTTAGTAAAAGTAGTGTAATTTTGTCTGATTGCATCATAAAGTACAATTCCTGCACTTATCGCAAGATTAAGACTTCTACCGTCTTTTGTCATTGGTATTGTTATATTTTGACTCTTGTATTGATTGAGTATCTTTTCAGGTATTCCTGCTGTTTCACTACCAAAAAATATATAATCATTTTCTTTAAACGCAGCTTCAAAATAAGGTTTATCTGTTTTAGTCGTTGCAAAGTATGCGTTATCAGTTATTTCATTATTATTAAAAAACTCATCTAAATTTTCCCAAACATGCAAATCTAACTTATCCCAATAATCAAGTCCTGCACGTCGCACTGCTTTTTCGTCTATATCAAAACCGATAGGTTTTATAAGGTGTAACGAAGCTCCTGCGTTTACGCATAAACGACCTATTGCACCAGTATTATTAGGAATTTGAGGATGTACTAATACTAAATTAAATGACATTGTGAAACCTCTTAAAAAATTACCGTTTTATTAGCAAAAACAAAAATTCTATCTTCAAGTGCTAGTTTAAGAGCGCGAGATAACACAACTTTCTCAACATCTCTTCCCGAGCGTTGCATATCTTTCCAACTATAAGCATGATCAACATGCTTAACTTCTTGAGCAATGATTGGGCCTTCATCTAGGTTATTGTTAACAAAGTGGGCAGTAGCACCAATAATCTTAACACCTCTATCATACGCTTGCTTATAAGGGTTAGCCCCTATAAACGCAGGTAAGAATGAGTGATGAATATTAATAATTTTATCTTGATAAGTCTCTACAAATCCTGGAGTTAGAATACGCATATATTTAGCCAGAACAATATAATCAACATTTGAATAGCTATCAATACACTCTATAATCTTTTTCTCATGTGCTGCGCGTTCTAAATTCTCATGAGAAACATTTATATAAGGTATATTAAACTTAGTTACAAGTGACTCGAGTTGATCATAATTAGAAATAACTGCCAATATATTTGCTTCAAGTTCACCCGATTCATGACGAATAAGTATATCACCAAGTGCGTGTAACTCTTTTGTGGCCATAATAATAATATTTTTTTTCTTTGGTTCTATAACTTTAACAGCAGAGCTAGTAGGAAGTATAGCTTCTATAGCACTTTGTAATTCAATTTTGTTTATGTCACCATCAACAACGCTTCTCATAAAAAATTTATTATTTTCTTTATCAACAAATTCACTATTAGATAGTATGTTTAAGTCACTATTGAAAAAAACAGTAGATACTTTATGAACTAAACCTTTTTCATCATTAGCATCTATTAAAACTCTATATTGGCTCACTACTTATTTCCTTTTTCTTCTATCTAGCAATATAATTTGCTATGATTGAACCCATTTCACTTGTTGAACAAACTTCTTTAGCATCGAACTGGGCAAGATCACCTGTTCTATATCCTTCACTGAGGGCTTTTTTAATTGCGTTGTCTATTTTATTAGCAGCTTCAACTTCACCAAAAGCATATCTCAACATCATAGATGCAGATGCAATAGTAGCAATAGGATTTGCTATACCTTGACCTGCAATATCTGGAGCAGAACCATGTATAGGCTCATAAACGCCTATTTTATCGCCAACTGATGCTGATGGTAAAAGACCTATAGAACCACATAGCATAGAAGCTTCATCGCTTAAAATGTCTCCAAAAATATTTCCAGTTAACATTACATCAAACTGCTTTGGATTTAGAACAAGCTGCATCGCTGCATTATCTACATACATATGAGAAAGTTCAACATCTGGGTACTCCAAAGAAACCTCAGTTACAACATCTCTCCACAATTGAGAAACATCAAGAACATTTGCCTTATCTATAGAGCAAACTCTTTTTCCTCTTGTCATTGCTATTTTAAAGGCATGATGAGCTATACGTACAATCTCATCGCGAGTATAAACCATAGTGTTCCAGCCTTTATCTTCAGTGCGGCCTTTAGGCTCACCAAAATAGATGCCGCCAATAAGTTCACGCACAACCATTATGTCAACGCCCTTGATAATTGCTGGTTTTAATGATGAGGCATTAATCAACTCATTATAAACAACAGCGGGGCGAAGATTTGCATAAACACCAAGCTCTTTACGAAATCTTAAAAGTCCACTTTCTGGACGTTTTTCACGAGGTAGTGAATCCCATTTTGCCCCGCCAATAGCTCCAAAAAGAACAGCATCAGAATTTAATGATTTTTTAATAGTCTCTTGAGGAAGTGGGTCACCTGTAATGTCATAAGCACAACCACCCATTAACGCTTCATCGTAGCTAAACTGAAGGTTACAGCATGACGCAACTGCATCTAAAACTTTTACAGCCTCATCAACAATCTCTGGACCGATTCCATCACCTTTAATAAGTGTTATTTTATAGTTTTTCATTATTTACCTTTTACTTCGTTAGCAGCGAAATTCATTAAACCACCTGCGTCTATTAACTCTTGCATAAACTCTGGAATTGGAACAAAGTTATATCTCTTATTTGTTGTTGTGTTTGTAATTGTACCTGCATTCATATCTACACTTATACTATCACCCTCATTTATCTCAGCACTCTCTTTAAGTTCAAAAATAGGTAGCCCCATATTAAATGCGTTTCTATAAAAAATTCTTGCAAAAGTCGGTGCAATTACAGCAGCAACACCAGCAGCCTTAAGTGCTATTGGTGCATGCTCACGTGAACTTCCACAACCAAAATTTTCACCTGCAACTATAACGTCACCGACACTCATGTTGTTAACAAATTCTGGGTCTGCATCTTCCATAACGTGTTTTGCTAATTCTTGGGGAACCGAAGTATTTAAGTATCTTGCGGCAATAATCAAGTCTGTGTCTATGTCTTTACCAAATGTCCAAACTTTTCCATCAATATTTGCTTTTTGCATATAAAATCCTATATGTATGTAAATTATTTTGCGATTATATCCAAAAAGATGTTGTATATTTATAAAAAGCAAGCTTGGAAGCTTTTTTTCATTTTGTTTTTTTGCTCTATTTAAGAGTATCTGGGTATAATCCACTCTTTAAAAAACCTTAAATCATGGAGCATATTCCGATATGACAGCAAAAGAACTCAACAAAGCTATAGATTCATTTTTTAGTGAAAATAAATCAAAAGATTGTTTAACTTATGAATCTCTTATTCAGCTTTTTGAAAAACAACCAACAGCAGCACAAGCTAAAAACATTTTAAAACTTATCATTAAAAATAAAAGTTGCATCTATACATCTTCGGAACATGCTAAAAGACTCAATGATAAAGAGGCAGAAGCTAGACGTAGTGCACAAAGAAAAATGCTTAAAGACAACGAATCTGACAAGTTTGACATTCTCAAAGAACATGAATTACTAGAGTGGTCTCGTTCTGACTCTCCAGTACGTATGTATCTTCGCGAAATGGGACAAATACCTCTTTTAACAAAAGAAGAAGAGATAGAAATTTCTAAAAAAATTGAAGGTGGCGAAAGTATTATTATTGATGCTATCTGTTCTGTTCCTTATCTCATTGAATTTATTTTAGACTACAAAGAACCTCTTATAAACAGAGAAAGACGAGTAAAAGAACTTTTTAAAAGCTTTGAAGATGAAAAAGAAGAAAGTGATGACTCAAATGATGATACATCAGATGAAGATGAAGAAAAAACACTATCTATTAAAGATAAAAGCAGAGTAGAAAAAGTTTCTACAAGTTTTAAAGCCTTAGAAAAAGCTAAGAAAGAATGGACTAAATTTGCTGATAAAGCTCCTGAAAATCTAGATGCTGAACTAGATGAAGAGATTATTCAGTATTATCTTGGTGTGACCTTTAAGAAATCAGTTTTAAAAGATAGACTGCTTGATCTTGGACCAACATCAAAACTTATAAATGAGCTTGTCAAAGCTATGGAAACTGCTCTAAAGAGTGATGAAGGCTACGATAAAGAACTCAAAAGACTTGAGTATAAACTTCCACTTTTTAATGCGACTTTAAAAGCCAACCATAAAGTTTTAGTGGGGAAAATTCAGGATTTAAATAAAGAAGATATTTCTAATATGGTACCCGAAGCGACTATGGTTTCTACCTATATGGAAATAAAAAAACTTGTGCAAACAAAAGAGGCTTCAAAAAATAGTTTCGACATGGAGCCTGAAAAGCTAGCAGATATTTTAGAGCAGATTAAACGCGGCAAAAATATCTCTGAAATCTCTAAAACTAAAATGGCAAAATCTAACCTAAGATTAGTTGTCTCTATTGCAAAACGTTACACAAATCGTGGGCTTCCTTTCCTTGATCTTATACAAGAGGGAAATATTGGACTTATGAAAGCTGTTGATAAATTTGAATACCAAAAAGGTTATAAATTCTCTACATATGCAACTTGGTGGATTCGTCAAGCAATTTCACGCGCTATAGCTGATCAAGCTAGAACTATTCGTATTCCAATTCACATGATTGAGACTATTAATAGAATCAATAAAATTATGCGTAAACACCTTCAAGAACATGGTAAAGAACCAGATGTGGAAACAATTGCAGAAGAAGTTGGCTTATCTATAGAAAAAGTTAAAAATGTCATAAAAATTACAAAAGAACCTATCTCTCTTGAAGCGCCTATTGGTAGCGAGGAGGATGGCAGATTTGGTGATTTTATCGAAGATAAGACATCTCTATCTCCTTCAGATGCGATATTGAAAGATGATTTAAGAATTCAAATTGAAAGCGTACTTGAACAGTTAAATGAAAGAGAAAAAGCTGTTATCAAACTGCGTTTTGGAATTATGGATGATGAGAGCGATAGAACACTCGAAGAGATTGGAAAAGAGCTGAGCGTAACTCGTGAGCGTGTACGTCAGATTGAATCTAGTGCTATCAAAAAACTCAAACATCCTAAAGTTGGCCGTAAATTAAAAAACTATATTGAAGAATAAAAAAAGAGCTGTGGATGACTTTTGAACAACAGTGGATAGAGTACGATTATAATCCTTTTGTACTTTTTAATAGTAATGGAAAAGTACTCTCTTTAAACGCAGAAGCACAATTTCTTCTGGGCTCCGTAACTGTAAATGAATTGTTTGATTTAGCCAAAGCTTACGCAAATGTAAGCTTTGGTTTCAAGACTACTTTTGTGGATTTAGAGTTTAATCGTTATAAGTTTTTTGCTTTAACTATAGGCTATGAGGATGAAGAGAAGATCGGCATAAAGCTCTATCAAGCACCTTCATTTAAAATAAAATCACCTCAATCTGATGGACAACTTACAAATATATTTACACTTATTGACTTGTGTATCTCTTCAAAATCAATCAATTCAAAAATTCAATATTTAAAAGAGTATGACCCTACTATTCCAAATATTATCATAAATTCAAATAAATTTATAAAAGTTTTAAATAAGATATATTCTTGTTTTGAGGACAATAATAGCATACACACAAAAGTATTTTATAGAGTTGGTGAGCATATTAAATTTGACAAAAAGAAATATAGTCTACTTTCTATAAGAGTTAGTGCAGATAAATTAAATAAAATAAGATGTGATGAGCTGAAAGTTATGGCAGAAAACAACAATTACTATCTTAATGCTCAGAAAGATTTAACAATTAATATCCCTATGATCACCTCATAGATTATTCACGCTAAGAGTTAAACTCTTTAGCTGCAATTGAACCAAAAATAATCCCAAGTAAAATTGATGGAAGATAGATAGTTATATTAAGCAATTCATTATTTTCAAGTGCTATAAAACCTAAAACTAAAAATAAATAGGGAACAAGCCTAAAGATGGAAACAGTTCCTCTTACCCCATGTTTCATACTTTTTAAGCTGAGAGTTTTAATCTTTGCTTTTTCTTCTTTAATAATTGTTTTGAAATCAAGTTCCTCAGCAGATACCTCATTTATAGGCTCTTCATACCCCAGGGCACCTTCTCTGACTTCGTCATTCACCTCGTCATAAAATTCATAAGGGTCTTCTATGGTATCAAGAAGTTCTCTATCATTTGTGAAATTTTCAGCTTCAACTTGCGTTTGAACCATTTTTTTATAAGCAAACGCAGAGCCTAAGATTATAAAAAAAGAACTTGCAAACGCAACTTGCAAATTTATAAAAAATTCAAAAGAGTAGAAATAACTTGTAATAACTAAAAACTCTATAATAAAAATCAGACTAATAGTTTTTTTCACCATAATCCTCATCATCTTCATCGTCTTGAAGTTTTTTCTTGATTGCATAACGTGGCTGCTTTGCTAACTCTTCATAGGCTTTATACTGCTTAGAATAGGCTTTATAAACATTTAAAATTGCAGCGGCAATTCCTACTGCTACACCTATCCAAAATAGCCAGCCAATACCAGTTAAACTGCGAAGAAGCCATCCAATACCAATACCCATAAGTACAGCAACTACCATAGATATGCCTAAAGACAAACTATCAGCCGCTTCTATAAGTGGTTTTATGCGAGGTTTCTTCTGTTCTTGAGCATCCTCTTTTGTATCGTAATTTATCTTGTCTTCTTTTTCAATCTTATTGTTATCCATTTGCTATCGCTTTAAACACTTTTTTGCTTGCTTTTATTGTATCATCAATCATTTTATCTGTAATTGCAGTTGAAATAAATCCTGTTTCATATAGTGAGCAGGCAAAGTAAAAGCCCTCTTCAAGCATTAATGAGTGAAACTTAGCAAAAAGTACTGCATCTGATCTGCAAGCATCTGCAAAATTTTTAACAGGTGCTTCATTAAAGAAAAAACCAAACATGCTACCTCTTGTGTCTATCTGCATTGTTATTCCACAAAATGCAGCTTCTTTTTGCATTCCCTCAACTAATCTCACAGCACGCTCATTTAAAGTACTTATAACTCTTGCGTTTTGTTTTAACTTACTCAAAGCTGCAAATCCAGCAGCCATTGCTACAGGATTTCCACTTAAAGTACCTGCTTGATATACTGGTCCATCAGGTGAAAGTTGTGACATGATTTCTGCACGTGCACCAAAAGCGCCTACAGGCATACCACCACCAATTACCTTCCCAAGTGTTACAATATCGGGTTTTACGCCAGTAATAGATTCAGCACCGTTCACTGTGCCTCTAAAACCACTCATAACTTCATCAAAAATAAGCAAAGCACCATTCACATTACAAAGTTCTCTTAGTTCATGCAAAAAATCTTTTTCAGCAGGAACAAGACCCATATTTCCTGCGATAGGCTCAATAATTACACATGCAATATCAGCAGAGTCTGCAAAACATTTTTTTACACTTTCAATATTGTTATATTCAGCCAAAAGAGTGTGTTTAGTAAAATCTGCTGGAACACCTGGTGAGCTTGGATTTCCAAAAGTAGCGGCTCCTGAACCAGCTTCCACTAAAAGCGCATCACTGTGCCCATGATAACAGCCTGTAAACTTCACTATATCATCGCGCTTAGTAAAACCACGAGCAAGACGAATAGCACTCATTACAGCCTCTGTTCCGCTACTCACAAAACGTACTTTATCTATAGAATCAAAAAATGAAACTACAAGCTTTGCTAGTTCTGTTTCAGCCTCTGTTGGTGCTCCAAAACTAAGTCCATGTTTCACTGCGTTTATTACAGCTTTTTCTATTGCCTCATCTCTATGACCAAAGATAAGAGGACCCCAACTTTGAACATAATCCACATATTTATTTCCATCAACGTCTGTAAGATAAGCACCCTCACCTTCTGTAATAAAGATAGGAGTTCCACCAACACTTTTAAATGCTCTTACAGGAGAATTAACTCCACCAGGTATTAGACTTTGTGCTTCTTGAAATGCTTTTTTTGATGCTTCTGTGCTCATATAATGACCTTAATAATTTTTTTGTAATTATAGCGAAGTAGTATTAATCTTCATTTGATATAATCACTCAATTACATAATAAATGGAAAAAATTGAACAGATCATCTTTTGCACTTTTTGTCGCACTTCTCATACACTTGTTACTCCTCTGTATTTTTTGGATATTAGGTACGATTGCCCCAGAAGTGAAACAGACTTCTAAAAAAGAAGAAAAAAAGATTAAAATATCACTTAAAGAGATGCCAAAAAAATATAAAAAATCTGGTGATACAAAAGAAAAAGTACCACCAACACCAATAGCTCCACCTATGCCAAAAGGTTCTCAACTCAAAAAAATTGTAGATAAACCTCCTGTTAAATACGAGCCAAAAAAAGCAGTAAAAAAGCCAACTTTAAACAAGCCAAAAACTTTCGTTAAGCCTAAACCAAAGCCTAAACAAAAAGTTGAACCTCTACCACCACAAAAACCATATATTCCTCTCCTTGCAAAAAAAACAGATGAGAACCTAAGTAAAAAAATAAAAAAAAGTGAGCCAAAAGATCCTCTATATGCAATGCTTTCTCAAGACAAGTCAGTTGCTCAAGATCAAAAAGCAGATTCAAAAGCAGAGAAAGCCGGAAACATTTCTCAAAATATAAAAGAATTATATGGAGATGAATTTGGTAAATTAACACCTGGACAGCAAAAATATATACTTGATAATCAAGAAGTTATGAGAAGAATAACTCAAGAAGTTTTAACCCGTGTTGCAGGAGTAAATCTACGTAATGATTTAAATGTTAATCGAAGTAATGTCATAGAATTTAAACTTCACCCAAATGGGGATATGAGTGATTTTAAGTTCTTAGAAAAAAGTGGCTATTATGTTCTTGATGATACAACCAAAGAAACAATAAGTTACGCTTATAGTAGGTATCCAAGACCTAAAGAGGTTATACTCGTAAGATACAATGTTTTTTATAATCTAGCAAGATAACACAATATTATTTTTTTGGGTTGTTAATAATATAACTCTTTTTAATCCCGATCATCTCATATACTGATATCTCTTTGCCAGCTTCTTCAATAAGCTTATCCGTATCTGCAAATTGGTTCTTCATCTTACGAATTTCTTCGTATCCAGTTGGTTTGATTTCACTCATGGCAATGTTTATAGTTCCAGCCCACATAAGAACTATCATGATCCAAACAATCTTTTTAGCTCCAGCATAGACTCCAATAAAATGAAAACCAATACTTAGTAAAATTGCAACTATTATGACAAAACTTGTAGTCATTTATTTATTTTCTCCCCTCTTGGTTTCATTTCAACGCCTATATCTTTGACCATACTCTCACCAAAGCTCATAACAGCCATAGTGCCAAAAATCATTAAAATTGTGACAAGTAAAAGAAAAACGAGAGCCATGCCATATTGTTTTAATACAGATATCATCTACTTGGGTGCTATTCCACTAAATTCTATACATCTTGAAGTGTGAAAATCTCTCTCATAAGAATCATTTTTAAACTTATCACCTTCGAGTCTCCATCCAAGTTCTTGTGAAAGTAAAACGGATCTTGAAATTGTACGACGCATTTTATTTTCACAAATTATAGTCTTGCCCTCATTAAAAATTTCTTTTACGCCTTCCATTCTTGATGTTGTCATATAGTAATGCAAACCAATCATAATTACAAGAAATCCACCTACGCCAAGCATTCCTCTTTTAAACGCAACTTTTGGTACAAAATCTCTTGTTGTGACAATAGCTGTAACCGTCAATATAAACGCGCCGATAACAAGATAAACTGCCTCTAATTCAAAAAAAAGTTCCATTTTATCTCCTATGATATGTATTTTGCTTCCCAAGCTGCATCAGCTTCGGTAAAGTACTCTATGCGCACTTTTTTAAATTCTCGAGAACTATATAAGGGTCTGTGAGATTTTGATTCTATCTCTTTTGCCATTTCTTCTATTATGCCATTAGTCTCGTCTGTTGTTTTTCCATGTACCATAGTGAAAAGATTATATGGCCAGTTTGGATACTTAGGACGAAGATAACAGTGACTCACTGCACTAAATTCAGCCGCAGTTGCACCAATCTCTTCACCCTTATCTTCATCCACGTCCCAGACTACCATAGCGTTAGCATTAAATCCGGCTTTTCTATGGTTTAGTATTGAAGCAAATCTTCTCATATATCCAGCTTCTTGAAGCTCTTTTAAAATTCCAAAAAATTTATCATAATCAATTCCAAGTTCATCAACCATTTTTTTAAATGGTTCACTTACCATTTCAATATCATACTGAGCTTTTCTAACTATAGCGTGATGAAGAGGAGTCATATTAACTTCTGTATGAACAACTTTTTTAACTTTCTCTTTCTTCTCATCTTTTCCAGTAGTATTTAGTTTAACATTAATCTTGAAAAGTTTTAAGGTTGGAAGCATGATAAAATCATCTGCTTGAGTCAGCTTTGCAAGTATATCAACTGTTTTGTCAAGCCCTAGTTTAGAGTCTGGAGAAACGCCAAGAGTAAACCAAATATTAAAATCATGATTTCTTTCATAATTATGAGAAATACCAGGATGTGAGTTAATGATTTCAACTGCAGCGTCAATTTTCTCTTTTTGAACTTTAAACGCAACTAAAGACGATTTATAGCCTAATCTTTTAGTGTCAAAAATAGCAGATGTCTGACGGATAATACCAGCTTTCTTCTCAGCTTGAAGAATTTTTAAAACTTCATCTTCGGTCATATTTAATTCATTAGCAATCACTTCAAAAGGCTTTGCAACCAGCGGAAATTGCTTCTGTATTCTAGATAATATTTCGTCTTTTATCATTGTAAATCTTTATAATAAATTTAGTATTTGGGATTGTAATCTAATTTTTATTAATCGTAGTTGACATGCATCAAGTTATCAATTTTATTTATTATGCTATTATGTCACCAAAAAAGATGAAGAGATTATATGGCTTACTTCCCAGCTTTTTTAAAACTTGATAATAAGAAGACGCTTATAGTTGGTGGTGGATATATAGCTTACGAAAAACTTGAGCATCTTTTAGATTTTACTCAAGATATTTCCGTTATTGCTCTTAAGCTATCAGAAGACATGGCAAGAGCTATAAGAGAGAAAAACCTTCACTTTGAAAAACGCAGTTATCAAACTGGAGATATAAAAGATTTTGCAGTTGTTATTATCGCTATAGATGATATCCCTCTTCAAGCAGAAATATTTACTGAATCAAAACAGTATAACTGCTTATGTAATTCTGTTGATTCAGTTGATTATTGTGATTTTATTTTTCCATCTTATATAAAAAAAGATGATTTAACAATT
>JGI10211J34971_10001288_pt1 | contig 20908 bp, 21 predicted proteins | sample Etolagsediment_FD_34971 | JGI IMG/M metagenome (IMG submission 34971)
GTCTCCAGCGGCTACTCACACAATCCGCTGGCGCCTTTCGCGCTCCTAAACGCCAGCAAACTCAAAACAAACATGCACGACTACACCGGTGCCAGAGGAGACCTCAATGAAATCCTGATACAATATCCCGACTGTAAACTTGTCGACCAGGCCTCACTATACCTGGCAGAGGCGACCATGGCCGGCGGCCTTTACGACGATGCCATCAAAATGTTCCAAAAGGTTTACAACCTTGACTTAAACCGCCAATCACAACTCAACGCCGCCTACGGACTCGGTAAATGCTTTTATGAAGCACAACAATACGCAGAAGCCGCAAAGTGGCTCACCCACGCCATCAAACTCACCGACAACGCCGCCGACCACCGTCTGCGTCCCGCTTACTTCACACTCGGGAAAGCATACACCGCCCTGAAGGACTACAAAAAGGCTTCAGGGACCCTCAGAAACGCTCTCGAGAACTCAGCGCACAAAAAGGAATACATAGAAATCACTCTTGAACTCGTCCACACCGAAATCAAACAGCAAAATTTCGTGGTTGCTCTGAACATCCTTGAAAACGTCCCCGTCTCACAACTATCGCAGGAATACGCCTGCCAGGTCCTGGTCGCAAAAGCCCGGATTCTGCATGCCATAGACCTCAACGACACTGCGATTACATTGCTGCGCCGCAAGATGGAATTTATTGCCGATTCACAGATAAGAGCAAAGCTGTCCTTCGAATTGGCTAAATGTTGTGCGGCTATCGGCGACTTCCGAATTGCCCGAAGAAGATTGACCGATGTCCTTATCGACCTGCCGCCGGGGCCATTATCACAGCAAGCCAATCTCCTCCTCGCCGAGGTCTCTATGAAGCTCAACAAAAACAAACAGGCAGAGAACGTCTGCCTGCAGCTTCTAAGCGGCGGCATCGACGATGAAATAAAACAAAAGGCATCGAATCTCCTTGGTCAGATATATACTCAACTCAAACGGCACGACAAAGCGGCCCTGGCTTATGCCGGAATATTCGACAAAACAGGAGAAACCGTACCGTGAAAACAGGCCCGGCAAAATTCCAGTATATGCTTATAGTCGCTGTCGTTACACTGGCCGCGTGTATCTCCAATGCCCAGACACCATCGGCGCGGAATGAAAAAGACGACATAATCAACAACTCAAGAATCGCCCGCTGGAAATTGCGGCAGACGGGCATTTTAGCCATGCCGGCCCCGCAAAGGTCCGACGCAAAAATCCAGGTCCGGCAATTCATCAAGCAGTTGCAGTTACTGAGACTGCCGAGACCGGAACAAACCGCCCGTGCCGACATTCGGCCGGTTCAACCCATCGGGCAGACGCATGTTGCCCAACAACCGGCTTCTGCGCTGCCGAAGCCGGACAAAACTCAAACGTCAAAAGCTCCCGTTACTGATGAAACGGCCCGCGTCCTTGCCGTCTTGATGGATAACCCGCAAAACATCCTCGACCCCCTATCCATAGCTGATGCCCTGTTTCACCATGGAAATATAAAAGACGCCGCGAAATTCTACCAGCTCGCCCTCAATCGCATGGCCGACGAAACCGGCAAAACCGATTATCCTAATCGTCCCTGGGTGCTCTTTCAGGTCGCCAACTGCATTCGACCTGATGACGCCCTCGGAGCCTACAAGCTTTATCAGCAATTAATCGTTGAATACCCAAACTCCAACTGGACGGCCGCGGCACGGGCCCGGCAAGAGGTCATCGCATGGTATGAGCAGAACAGGCCCGCAAATGTACTGGAGAAATACATCAGTGAACCAAACAGCCTCTGACAATATAAGTTATAATGTCCTGATAATAGACAACGACCAAAACCTGGCTCGTGCCCTGCTTGAAACCTGCGCGCACAGAGGCATCCGGGGGACCGTAGCGGCTGACAAAAAAACCGCTCTCGATTACCTCAACCAAAACGGCTGGAATATGATATTCATAAATCGTAAATTCGCCGGTAATTCCTCGCAGGCCGGCAATTTACAACTGTTTTACCGAATAAAAGCCGACCACCCCGAATTGCCTGTTATAATGATAAGTGAGGCCGACTCAGCCCAAACCGCTGTCAGCGCGATAAGAGCCGGATGCGCCGAATTTCTTGTTAAACCGGTCACAGCAAAGGACGCCGAAAACATCCTTGACACATACCTTCCCAACCACAAAACGCAAACGATGGCCTGTGCTCACGACGGAACCAGGTGCCTTTATAATATCATAGGCACAAGCCCCGGCCTCGCCCAACTTGTAACACTGGCAAAAAAAGTGGCCCCCACATCCGCCCCCGTTTTAATCACCGGCGAAAGCGGCACAGGAAAGGAACTTATCGCACAACTCATACATAATGAAAGTCAAAGGTCACACGCACCATTTGTCAAGCTTAACTGCGCATCATTGAACGACTCACTCCTTGAAAGCGAACTCTTCGGCCATGAGAAGGGCGCCTTTACCGGCGCCGTCGTCCAGCACAAAGGCCGATTCGAAAGAGCACACGGTGGAACGTTGCTTCTCGATGAAATCACCGAAACCCGGCCGGGATTCCAGGCCCAGCTGCTCAGGGTCCTTGAGCAAATGGACTTTGAACGCGTCGGTGGAACTGAAAACATAAACATCAATGTGCGGGTCATCAGCACAACAAACAAAGATATCCTCCGCGAAGTCGATAAAGGTCGATTCCGGACAGACCTCTACTACCGACTCGCCGCAATAAAACTTATCGTTCCGGCGCTGAGAAACCGCAAAGAAGACCTGCCACTGCTCGTGTGGCACTTCGTAAATCAGTTCGCGCACGAAGCCAAAAGACGCATAACATCAATCAACCCCGCAATGCTCGAAGTCTTTGAAAAATATCATTGGCCCGGAAATATACGCCAATTACGAAACGTCCTGAGAACTTCTATAATATTGGGCTCAGGCCAGACACTGTCCCTGACAGATATCTCCTGGCTGCTCGATGAGTTACAGCCGCGATGTGGAGCCGACAACCTCGACCTTTCGCGACTGGCCGGCACAACACTCGAAGAACTCGAACAAAAGGCAATTCTCACCACGCTTCGCCATACAAACGGCAATCGGACAAAGGCCGCTAAAGTCTTAGGAATCAGCGACCGAACGTTAAGAGACAAAGTAAAGAGATATCGTAAACACAGAATGCCTGCAACTGACATGCTAAACACTAAAACCAGCTAATAAATTTGGAGAATAAAAAATGGCAGATGACAAAGAAAAAAAGGACGAAGAAAAAAAAGACGAACAGGAATCAAAAGCCGAGCAAGAACCCAAGGCCGGTGACAAAAAATCTGTCGGCTTCGGTCTCTTCACGTGGTTCATCCTGGGCGCCATAGTAATCGCGGGACTGGCCGGCGGCTTCGCACTGGCACAGCTCCTGGCCGGTACCGACCAAAGCTCACCCCAGCAGCCTGAAGTCAAAAAAACCCAGGCCGATAATATCCCCGAAAACGATACGATTAATGACATGCTCATCGATAAACCCAAAGGCGAAAACCTCTGGCCCTACGACCTCGAGCCGGTCATAGCAAATCTCGACGAGCCCGGCGTAACACGTTACGCAAGGGTAACAATAACTCTCCAATTAGACCCACAAATGGACCAGGAAAAGGGAACCGTTTTCCTCGAAGGGAAAAAACCTGTCTTGAGAGACTGGCTTACAACATATATTGCCGGTCTTAGCCTCGAACGGGTCAGGGGCACCAGGAACCTCAGCCGGATCAAGCAAGAAGTAAGAGACTCCTTTAACGAACTGCTCTTCCCGGAGGGCAAACCATTTATCCGCGACATTCTTTTCAAGGAGTTCGCTATCCAATGACAAAGCCCCTCGAAGACAAAAACTTAACCCGCGATAAGCTCCGTCAGCTCATCACCTTGGCAAGAAAGCACGTCCCCGTCGAACAGGTCCAGAGCGACGCCACCCAGTACGACTGGCGACGACCCCATCACTTCAGCTCCGGCCAGTTTGCCGCGCTGGATGCCTTCGGAAAGAAACTCGCAGACCAACTCACCAAGACTTTCAACACCCTCTGTCAGGGCGACTTCAGTGTCACAATAGCCTCCACCAGCCAACTCTTCGCCTGTACAATCGCCGGTGCCGTTTCAAGCGAACAGCCGGAGCATTATTTCCTGCCATTCACCACGGCCGACAATAACCACTGCGGATTCGTCAGCATTTCGCCTGAAACCGCCCCCGTGCTCGTCGGACATATGCTCCGCGACTCAGAGATAGGCGCCCGCGAAGATAAGAAACTGTCCGAGCTTGAAGAGTCCATACTAATGGACATCACTATTGCTATGGTTGACGCTCTCATTATCACCTTGAAGGAAAACTCCGGCCCCATTATCCAGAAGTCTTCGCACCTCATAAAGGGCAAATGGCCCCTCGATTTCGATGACTTTAAAGACCTCACCAGCATCACTGTTACAGCGAATCACCCCGATGGAACCGTTGAGCTTGCGTTTACAATGCTCTCAGACATCTTAGAACCCGTTCTGGGCATTAAAGCAAGACCTGACCAGGGGCTCTCGGCTCAGCAAATCCGCAATATGATCCTGCAAAGCATGCATGATGCTCCGATTAAAGTCACCGCTCAGCTCAGTTCCGCATCAATGTGCCTTGGCGACGTAATGAACCTGTGTGTCGGCGACATATTACTGCTCGCCAGAAAAGTTGACGAGCCAATTGAGGTGCTTCTGAACGATCGTCAGACTTTACGGGCCTATCCCGCCGCCTCATTCGGCAAATACGCTATTGTAATCGCGCCGCCCGATACCGAATAATTATCAAAACAGAAGTGAAAAGGAATAAATAACATGGCTGAAACAGAACAGGCTGAAACAGAACAGGCCGAGCAAAAACAGACCCAGGGCCAACAGCAGCCCGAGGCCCAAAACGCTGAGTTCGCTGAAGCTCAGGATACCGGCTCTGCATCCGGCGAAGAAAACCTCGACCTTCTGCTCGACATTAGTATGCCCGTCACCGTCAATCTCGGTAAAACAGACGTCCCCTTTCGAAGATTGCTTCAGCTCGGGCCCGGCTCGGTACTCCAACTCGACAAAACAATCGGAGAGCCCGCCGAGCTTTATGTTCAGGACATAAATTTCGCCACCGGAGACATCGTCGTCGTGGACGGCAGTTTTGCCGTAAGGATAAAGGAAATATTAGGCACGGACCAGCCCGAGCAGGTCGCCGAGGAGCAGCAGCAATAGAAAAGTATTTCCTTGATGGCCACTACGATTAAAACCCAAAACGGTGTCACAGGAAAAACATGGCAGAAACGAACAGATTAAATACTCCGGCATTGCTTACCACAAAGTTAGCCACGAACAGCAACATCATTTTTGCTGCCGGGCTCGTTGCAATCCTCGCCACACTCTTGATCCCACTGCCCACATTTGTCCTCGACATAGGTATTGCCTGCAGCATATCCCTTTCGATATCCATCTTGATAATCGTTCTGGCTACCGACCAACCGGTTGATCTGTCCACGTTCCCGTCACTGCTGCTTATCACCACTCTCTTTCGACTCTCCCTCAACGTCGCCTCCACCAGGCTTATCCTGCTCCAGGGCGATGCCGGCAGCATCATCAATACATTCGGTACCTTCGTCGCCGGCGGCAATCTTATCGTCGGCATGGTCATGTTTATAATTCTTGTTGTCATACAGTTCATAGTCATTACAAAAGGTGCCGGCAGAATCAGCGAAGTCAGCGCAAGGTTCGTCCTCGACTCTATGCCCGGCAAGCAAATGTCTATCGACGCAGACCTCAATGCCGGGAACATCACCGATGCTGAAGCACGAAAACGCCGAGAGGACATCGTAAAGGAGAGCGAATTCTACGGTGCCATGGACGGCGCCAGCAAGTTCATCAGCGGAGATGTCAAGGCCGGCCTGATAATCACCGCCGTAAACCTCATCGGAGGCATAATCCTTGGCTATATCCGCGGTTTGACAATCCAAAACGCAATAAAGCTATATTCAGTACTCTCAATCGGCGACGGTCTCGTAAGCCAGATACCATCAGTCATCGTCGCGGTAAGCTCCGGATTTCTCGTCAGCAAAATCAGGTCTGAGAACACCGTCAGCTACGAGTTGACGAGGCAATTGCTCAAAAAAGCTCAGCCTATTGGCATCGCCGCCATCGTAATCGGCGCATTCGCCTTCGTCCCGGGCTTTCCAAAAACACCCTTCCTCACCATCGCCGCAGCTTGCGGATATTTCGCTTATTCAACTCGTGAAACAGAAAAGGAGTCTAAGGCCGAAAGCAAGACACCTTCCGAAACGGCTGCGGAAGACAAGGCCCCGGTCGAAGAACTCCTAAACGTTGACATTCTCTCGATATTGGTCGGCGTTCGGTTAATCAGCCTTGTGGACCCGAGAAAGAAAAGCAGCGTCTTCGACCGCATTGGAGCGCTCAGAAGAAAAATCGCCCAGCAGCTGGGTGTCATCATCCCGCTTGTCAGATTGCGGGACAATATCAATCTCGAACCGAACGCCTACGAAATACGTCTTTATGACCACGTAATCGCCTCCGGACATATCGAACCGGACAAGTTCCTCGCAATGGATTCAGGCACCGTCCAGAAACCCGTGCGAGGCCAGCCGACTAAAGAGCCTGTCTATGGCCTGCCAGCTCTATGGATTAGCGCTGCTGAAAAAGAAAACGCTGAGCTAAACGGCTATACCGTAATCGACCCCGAGTCCGTACTCATCACACACCTGTCGGAGACCTTACTTAGACATGCCCACGAACTGCTCACACGAGAGGATGTACAACAACTCGTCGACCGCCTGCGGCAATCTCAGCCGTCGCTCGTCGGAGAAGTCGTCGGCGAACTCGTCTCCGTCGGACTCCTGCAGCGCGTGCTCCAGAACCTGCTTAAAGAAAATGTATCAATTCGTGATTTGACCCTTATTCTTGAAGCACTTGGTGAACACGCCTCCAAAACCAAAAACGCCGCTCTTTTGACGGAAGTCGCCAGGAAAAAGCTTATGCGAACAATTACCGAACAACATAAAACCCCAACCGGAAGCATTACCGCTATAACGCTCGACCCCCCACTCGAGCATCACCTTATATCAACCCTCAACCAGCAGGCCGAAACAATATCACTTACAATCCCGCCCGAAATGGCTATCGAATTGAACAGGAACATCGCCAGCGCCTGGAAGTCGGCCATGGACAAAGCCTTCGACACCATAATCCTACTCTGTGACGCCAGAATCAGACCCGGTATATATAACATGATAGAAAGAAGCATACCGCGTTTGCCCGTCGTAGCTTACGATGAAATCGCCCCGGCAGTGACCATTGAGCCTCTCGAGACAGTATCTTTAACTGAAACCGCCGGACTAATGTCCGCCCAAAACCAACCCGTTGGAGTATAACCTTGAAATAGACCGCCAACCAAAGGAGCCCGAAGGTGCAAAAATCCATCCGTTCAATTGCGATAACTTTTGCCGTGCTAATCTTCTTTGTAATGGCCATCATCGGCTGGTTCAGCGGCCTTTCACCTGCCACATGCTGTTCAAGGTCGGTCATCGGTGCGATAATCACATATATCGCCGTCTCATGTTCGGCCAAGGGAGTGATGAGCATTATTATAAATGAAATCATTGAAAGTAAAGTTAACGAAGCAAATCAAAAAGGATAAGCAATAGTGCCCCTCAAACCCGAACAAGCTGTTGATTCTGTTAATGCTGCTGTTGCCCAGCCGACCCACTCGCCGGCCGAAGTGGTCGAATTCGTCCGTACCCCCGAACGCCCCGCCCAAAATCACTTAAAAGAAACAGCCTTAAAGGCCTATACCCGCCAGACCAAAAAAATCCGCCAGGACGAATTCATCCTCGAATTTCTGCCGATGGTCCACAAGATAGTTCAGCAGGTCGTTTCTTTCCTTCGTCCGCCGCTCTCAAGAGAAGACCTCGTCTCAGCAGGCACCATAGGCCTTGTAAAAGCCGCCCGCGATTTCGACCCGACTCGCGACGCCGAGTTCAAGACCTATGCCTACATCCGTGTAAGAGGGGCCGTTCTCGACGAGCTTAGAGGCTGGTCGTTCACCCCTGCCAGCGTCAAAAAGCAGTTTGATCAGGCCCAGCAGCTCCTGCGCCGGATAACCAAACAGACCGGCCAGGTGCCCTCCGACGAGAACCTGGCCCAAAAGCTCGGCATGTCGGTCGAGAAGATGTACAGGATGTTCGAAAGCGCCCGCGCAAAGCACTTTCTCTCCATCCACGGCATAAGCGATGAGGCCCCTGCGCTGGGCGCCTCGCTGATGGCAACCGACACCAACCAGCCCGGCGACAGGATGGAGCGGGACGAACTGGTCGGCGAGTTGACCAGGCAGATTCAGCAGCTCCCTGAAAAACAGCGTAAAATCATTATACTGTATTACCATAAGGCCCTTACAATGAAGCAGATAGCTTCGGTGTTGAAGATTACCGAATCCCGTGTAAGTCAGTTGCACGCAAGTGCGTTATTTAAGTTGTCCGTTAAATTAAGGCAGTGGGATGACACCCGATCCTGACCAACCTTTTACTCCGGTAGAGCCTCCTCGCCACGTTGAAAGCCTTACACCGGTCAATGAGCGTGTAGCGAGGAAACAGGAGCAGGAAAACAAACGCCGCCGAAGACGCAGGCCGAAACAGCAGATTGACGAGCAGCTTGAAGAGGAAATGGCAAACGAGCAGGGTGCAAACAGCGATGGCCACATTGATTTTCGCGCGTAGCTTCCGATGAAGGATTTATATAAATGGCACTGAAACAGATAAGAGTATTAAAAAGCGACCAGGTAAAGGTAAGTGGGACTGTCCGTCTGACTCCGGGAGGTGCTGCCCCTGTCAGGACCGCGTTTTCCGCCCAGACGGACACCCCACTCACCGAAGTTCAGCCTCAGTCGGCACGCATAGTGGAAAGCAACAGCGAATATGCCGTTATTGAGATAGTCTGTGCCTGTGGCGCTAAGAACCACATACAATGCAATTACGCCGACATGGCAAAATCCGAAAAATGATTCTGTTAAAGGAAAAGGAATAAATTATGCGAGTTACAAAGATTATAATAATGCTTTTCATCTTGGTGACAATAATGCTGCTTGCCGGCTGCAAGCTCGTTGAGGAGCCTATCGCCGTTGACGTCTCACCACAGCCTCAGCCGGTCCTGGTGCCCGACCACAGCGATGAGTCCATCGAACGTCGCTTCACCGACCCGCAGGATGAGGCGACTAATGTGGTCCAGAGCGCCCTGATGTGGTCGCAGAAGTACGAGGAACTCTCGACAAAGGCTGAAAAGCTCAGAGAACAGAATAATGCCCGGTTCCTCGAGAACACCGACCTCAAGCGCAAGTTATCTGAGCTTCAGGCCGAGCTTGACCGCACGAAAACCGAGCTCGGCGAGGCTAACGCCTTTCTGCGCCAGATGCAGATGGAGCTTACTAAGTGGAAGGCCGATGTCTTGGGCTTTCGCGATGAGACACGCAGCGCCCAGGCCGCCCAGTTGGAGGCACTGACTAAAATACTGAGAATCTTAGGCGCCGAACCGGTGGAACCTTCTGAAACTGAAACCCAGCCGCAGACCGAGCAGCCGGAAAATAAGTAACGACAAATTCGCGGACAGAAACAATGAATAAAGCAAAAATAACATTATTACTGCTACCTGTGGTGCTTTCGTCGAGCTGCACGTTATACAGACCCATCGTCCCGGAGACCGGCCATTACTACATAAACCCCTACGCCGATTTCTCTACCGTTGGCAAGACAGTGGTCTTCGAACTCGACAACCTCTCAACCCGCCCGGGCCTTTCAACAGACCTCACAGAGGCCATCACCGATGCTGTTCGCAAGAAGCACCTGTTCAGTCTGAGCACCCTTTACCGCGACGCGGCGGCCTGGCGAAACCTCGACTTGAACGATACTGCATCCTATTCATTGGAAGAGCTTTCCGCCATCCGAAACCAGCTAAAGGCCGATGCGGTTCTTTTCGGCCGAATCACTCAGTATTACCCCTATCCGCACATGCTGGTCGGACTCCACTTAAAGCTGATTGATTTGCGTGACGGCAGGTTGCTCTGGGCCACCGAGCAGGTCTGGGACAGCACCGACAAGCGGGTGGAACGGCGAATGAGGCTGTTTTTCAACAGTCAGATGCGGGCCGGCTACCAGCCTCTGGACTGGGAGCTTCTTATCACGAGCCCGCGGGCCTTCAACAAGTTCGTTGCGTGTGAGGTCGCTCAGACCCTCCCGCGGGCCAATCACTATATTCCGCTTGGGGACGCCTTACGGCGGAGGCTTCGGCCTGCGTCCGAAAAAGTCAAAAACTCTACAAAAAATCCGGCCATTTCCAAAAAAAACTTGGAAATTGCCCGAAAAACATTAAAGTTTAATCCTGAACTTGCGAGAATTGACAGGGGAAAGACCCTCTAAAGAAAAAAGGAAAGCTAAAGATGTCGATAGACATAACCAACAATATTACTCTTGACGCCGCCGGCGGCAGCCTTGAGCCCGCCAAGAACGCTGATTTAGACAAGCCCTCTCAAGCCGGCGCCGCTGACAGCACTTTGCGGGCCGAGTATGAATCATTTATTCGCAGGGCCCTTGAGTTGGAAGATGCCGACCCAAAGGCCGTTGACGAGGCTCAAAACGAGCTCGAATCCGGGCTATTAGACACACCTGAAGGTGCCCAATCCGCCGCCGAAAACATTCTAAAGTCCGGCATTTGAATAGACGATGGTCTATTAGAGTGTCGGTACGTATAGAATATTACCCTCACTGTAGAAATTTGGCATTGAACAAGGCAGATTATGGCACAGTCGCAAGCAGAACTTGAATCCATGACGGCCGAGGTGACTGTGGAGGCATTTAAGACCTTCGCCGAGGACATCTCTACGATGTTTGATACACCGGTCAGTGCCGGGCAGATAGAGGTTACTACAGGCACTGTAAAGGAACTCAAAGATACCTACAAGAAGCTCGCGGCGGTGTGCTCTGTCAAGGCAGAAGGTGCGGTCAACGGCCAATTCCACGTTGTATTCGACCGGGAAGGGCTGTTTACCATCGCCGGTACATTTGTCATGCAGCCCGAGCAAATCATTACGCAAAATCGACAGAGTGGCACCGAGGAGCAGGCTAACGAGATCGGCGACGCGCTGGGAGAAGTGGGCAACTTGATGGTTAGTTCGTGGGACCGGGCTTTTCAGGAAGAAAAGGCCGAGTACAAGCATTTTGCCCAGAGTGGAACCTTCATTGGCAATCCATGGGCCAAACCCGAAGAAAAGATTGGCCTTGCCGATGACGAGGAACTGCTGATTCTTACGTTTGAAATGACGATTGACCCATTGGGGCCTTTCAGGTGTGCGGTACTTTATCCTAAGTCGGTATTTGAACCTTCCGCCGAGGAGGCACGTGCGGACGCTGAATCCACCGAGGAACAAAGTGCCACTGAAGTCCCCGCCCAAGAAACCGCTACAGAAACAGCGTCTGGAGAGGAAACTACCACGGAAGAAGCCTCTACGGCCGAAGCCGCCACAGACCAAGCTGCTGAGGAACAAGCTGCTACCCAGGAAACCCCTGCCGAGCAAGCTGCTACAGAAGCAGCCTCCACGACGGAGGCCACCACAGACCAGGCTCCTGCCGAGGAAGCTGCCGCCCAGCAGCCTGATGCCGAAGATGCCCCTGCCCAGGCCGAAGCTGACACGGGGCAAGCCTCTGCTGAAGAGGCACAGGCTGATGAAGGCTCTGCGGACGAGGAGCCGGGCGATGAGGCCTCGGCCCCCCAAGATGTTGACCGGCAGCAGGATACAGGTCAACAGGCCGAATCGGACGACAAACAGGAGGCGACACAACCAGCTCAGGCTCAGGACCAGCCGGTTTCCGATGCTATTCGCAAGATGAAGCAGTCTCCGGCGTTTTTGCCAGGCCAGTTTGCCGAAGCCAGCGCCATCCTGACAGGGCTTGCCGCCAAGGATGTGATGAGAGTGGATGTCGTCTGGGTCTCAGCGGAAGCAACGGTCGAGCAACTGCTCGCGAAAATGCAGCAGCATGATACAGGATACTTACTGGTTGGCGAAAAAGGAAATCTCGAGGGAATAGTATCCAAATCCGATGTTCGGGGGGCGTTAAGTCCATATCTGCAGTCGATGTTTACAAAATGGCGCGGCCCCATGGATGTTGCGACGCTGCAAATCAAGGCACAATGGGTCATGAGCCGTCCCGTTCGCACCGTAAGGCCGGATGCGACATTGGCAGCGGTAATGCAGGCCATGAGCGAACACGGCGGCCGTTGTATGCCCGTGGTGGATGAACAGGGTAAAATACAGGGCACTGTAACGGTGTTCGATATCTTTACCGCCCTGCTAAGTTGCGGTACTGATGTTCCGACCGCCGGCAGAGCTGCCGAAGCCCCGCCGCTGGTCTAAGCCCAACCTTTATTATCACCCAAAACATACCGGTATTAGCACCCAGAACATACCGATACCATTGGCGGCCCTTAGCGTCGAAATATCCCTACAGAATCTATTGGCATCCGACATAGCCAAATCCCCTTTTCGCAACTGCAATTTCACATAGAGTTTAGCTGTTTTTTAAGGACTGTCCCTACCCGCGGACGCACTGTCCGGCACCGTATAATTACCCTGTTCTGTAATTTTTTTTAAATTTTTTTCAAATAGGCTCTTTGGGCCGATGGCACGATGTCCGATAAAATGGGTCGGCGCCGGAAGACTTTTTGTCCTTTATGGGACTTTGCCCAAATGCCCGATATTGTCCGCTAAAGTGGTCAAAAAGCGGCTTTCTGGCCCGATAAAAAACCTTAAGAGTTTAGGTCCCCCTCCGATAATACAGGTTGTGAGCAGATGAGTTAAATTTTTTTATCGGTGTTTTTATTACGTTCCGATAAGTTGCTCACACTGGAAATTTTGCTTCCGGTAATAAGGCTTGCGAACTGATGAGCCGGCCAATTTTATCGGATTGTTCATAGAAAGTTTGATTGTGAATTGAAAGGTATTTGCCAGTTGAGTGGTGCAGGTTTTTTGGTTGTGGTTTTTCGTAAGGAGACAAGAATATGTTAACAATTAAGAACAATGTTATGGCGGAAAACGCCGCAAGGCAATTGGGCATAAGCTATGATAATCTTGCCCGGTCTGTCGAGAGGCTGTCGTCCGGCATGCGTATTAACAGCGCCATGGATGACGCCGCTGGCCTGGCTGTTCGCGAATTGATCCGTGCTGATATCGCTGTGCTTCAGCAGGGAGCGCGGAACGCACAGGACGGTATCAGCATGCTGCAGATAATGGAAGCCGCGATGGCGTCGATTGACGATGCCCTTATCCGTATGAAGGAGCTGGCCCAGCAGGCCGCCACCGGGACGTATTCCGACATGCAGCGAAGGATTATGGACAACGAGTTTCAGGAGATGGCGGCTGAAATCACCCGTATCGCAACCAAGACCGAGTATAACACCACAGCCATGCTCAGCAGTGCAACCGGCTCGCAAGTCATTCACTTTGGAGTCAGTTCGGCCGGGGAGGAGTCGAGCATCACAGTCAGTTCTATTGATGCAACGGCCGTGGCATTGGGCATTACCAGCGCTATCAACCTCACCACTACAACTAATGCCGCTACCGCACTGACCACGGTAACCACCGCGATTCAGGTAAAAGACAGTGCCCGCGCCAGCTTTGGATATTCCATGAACCGGCTTCAAAGCAGTACTGCCGTGCTTAATACTCAGGCCGAGAACATGCTTGGAGCGGAGTCGCGTATCTCAGATGTTGACGTGGCCACGGAAGTGGCTGCATTGACCAGAACCCAGGTCCTGGCACAGGCAGGTGTATCGATGTTGGCCCAGGCCAACACAATGCCACAGATGGCCTTGCAGCTACTGAGGGGCTAAACCACTAATTTAGGCTAAAATCCTTGCAAGAACCTGACAGATGACTGCTCTCGTTTGGGGCAGCCATTTGTCTTGCGCAAAGTCAGAGGTAGGAGGTCAGAGGTTAGAGGTCTGAAGTCTGACCTCTGAAATCTGAAATCAGAAATACAACCATCCCCAAATCCTTCGGATTTGAGGCTGACACACGCTGCGGAGCCACGAATCACCGTTACCCAGAATCTGGACTTTTTTAAACCATACCGCTTTTCATGCCCGATAAAAACCTGCAATTGGACAAATTTGTCGGTGTTTTTCCGGACCTTTTTATGCTGCGAAATCGCTGTTTTTGATGCCGAAAACCGCGATTTTGGCAAGATTGGCTATGGGCTAGCTTTTTATGGGACGATAAAGTGCTTAAGTCGGCACAGCTACTTCCGATAATAGTCTTTGAACACAGCGGTAAATGATGATTTTATCGGATTGTTATTTGAAAGCGTAAACGTAAAAATGTAAGAAGCTTGGTCCTTGCAAGGGACTCTGGTAAGGAGAATTGAAACATGTTAGCTATCAAAAACAATATAATGGCAAGCAACGCAGCGAGGCATCTGGGTCGAGCCTATGATGCGTTGGCCGAGTCGGTGGAAAGGCTTTCGTCGGGCCTGCGTATCAACAGTTCAAAGGATGATGCCGCCGGCTTAGCTGTTCGGGAATTGATACGGGCCGATATCGCCGTAATTAGGCAGGGCTCCCGTAACGCTTCGGACGCGATCAGTATGTTGCAGACGTTCGAAGGAGCCCTGGCGGCCATCGATGACGCACTCATCCGCATGAACGAGCTTGCCGAGCAGGCCGCTACAGGGACGTATTCTGCGCAGCAGCGGAGAATTATGAATGCGGAATTTCAGGAAATGGCCCAGGAAATCGATCGTATCTCGACGAAAACAGAGTTTAACACCGTAACTATGCTCGATAGCGGTACCGGCGTCAACACGATTCACTTTGGCTCAGGTTCTATCCTCACCGTTAATTCCGTTGATGTTACGGCTGCGGCATTGGGCATTACCAGCGCTATTGACATCACGACCACGACCAACGCCGCTGCCGCAATGACCACCATTGGTTCTGCCATTAGGGTAAAAGATAGTGCCCGAGCCAGTTTCGGTTACAAGATGAACCGTATTGAAAGTACCGCAACGGTCCTTGACATCCAGGCTGAGAACATGTTAGCCGCCGAGTCGCGTATATCGGACGCAGATGTGGCCACGGAAATGGCCGCCTTGACCAGGAACCAGGTCTTAGCACAGGCAGGTGTTGCCATGCTGTCACAGGCTAACGCACTGCCGCAAATGGCCTTGACACTATTGAGAGGATAATGTTTTAAGCTTCTTACCACGTAATGGCGGGGTGGCTGTTCCATTGGGGGACAGCCACCCCGGCCAGAAAGCTTAAAACGCCAAAAATTGAAACAGCCTTTAAGAGCAATTTGAGGCAGAATACTTAAAACGGGATGGTCGGATTATATATGGAGTAACAAAATGAATGATACCGGATTATACGAAGAAACAGCGGTAACGACCCAGAACAGGGGGCGCTTGGTCGTGATGCTTTATGACGGCGCCATCAAATTCCTCAAGCAGGCCCTTAAGGCGTTGCAAGCGGGGGATTTTGAGGCCAAGGGTCAAAATATTATAAAGGCCCGCGAGATTATTTTTGAATTAAACACTGTTTTAGACATGGACGCCGGTCAAGAGTTGGCCCAGAACCTGCGCAAGCTGTATAACTTTATGAACAAGCACCTCACCCAGGCCAATATCAGCAATGACCCACTAATGATTCGCGAGGTGATCGGGTTGATGGAAGAGCTGAATCAGGGCTGGAGAGCGATTGCCGTCTAATTGAACAAGACTATAATATAGGTTTGCCCTCATTATTGGAGTGCGACTACCTCGATTCTGGGTTTCAGGTTAAGCTCCCGGCATTTTTAGAAAAAAATTTTGGTGTGGAGAAAAATTTTTCTCCACATCTTTTTCTATATTTCCTACATTATCTATCTCACCAGTAGAAACACTATCGGTCGTATTGTTTGACTCCCCTTTTTTGCACAACAAACTCCTCAAGTGCCCGTTTCATCTGCCGATAATTGCATTTAGCAGAACCTCGGCGTGGTTTTTACCGCGCTGTATCTGCCCAGTGATTTTAAGTTAATGGTCCTGACAGGGGCAATTTTATTTAAAGGAGTTAGGAATATGTTAGCAATTAAGAACAACATTATGGCGGAAAACGCCGCAAGGCAATTAGGCCTGAGTTACGATTCTCTCGCCCAGTCTATCGAGAGGCTGTCATCCGGCTTGCGTATTAACAGTGCCAAGGATGACGCCGCCGGCTTAGCTGTTCGCGAATTGATGCGGGCCGACATCGCTATGATTAAGCAGGGTGCTCGTAACGCACAGGACGGCATCAGCATGCTGCAGACCATGGAAGGTGCGATGGCGGTGATTGACGACGCTCTTGTCCGTATGAAAGAGCTGGCCGAACAGGCCGCTACCGGGTCGTACTCTGCCCAGCAGCGAAGGATTATGGACAACGAGTTTCAGGAGATGGCCGCTGAGATCGACCGTGTCGCGCAGAGGACTGAGTTTAACGAAACAAGCATGCTCGACAGTGCAAGCGGTTCGTCAACAATCCACTTCGGTGTTGATTCAGGCGGTACCGCTTCGAGCGTCTTAGTCAGTAGCGTCGATATAACGGCCGCGACGTTGGGTATTACCAGCTCTATCGACATCACGAGTACGACTAATGCCGCTACCGCACTGACCACGCTAACTACCGCGATTGCGGCAAAAGACAGTGCCCGTGCCAGCTTCGGTTACAAGATGAACCGTCTTGAAATGAGTACCAAGGTGCTTAATCTTCAGTCCGAGAACATGATGGCAGCGGAGTCGCGTGTCTCAGATGTTGATGTCGCCACGGAAATGGCCAATTTGACCAGAACCCAGGTCCTGGCACAGGCGGGCGTGGCGATGTTAGCCCAGGCTAACACGATGCCGCAGATGGCCCTAACTCTGCTGAGATAATCCCGGTCGGGTATTAAATAGTGCTTTATCGGTAGATGGCTGCGCCGTTGGGCGCAGCCATCTGCTGAAAACGTAGCGCGACCGTGAGTCAGCGAGTGGCCAAGCGCCCCACGGCGAATGGTGAATTCTGCCGCCGGGTAACTTGAAACCGTAACTCATTTATGGAGTGGCACAATGAATGGATTCGATGTTTATAAGCAGACAACGGTAACGACCCAGAATAAGGGCCGGCTGATTGTGATGCTTTATGACGGGGCGATAAAGTTCCTGAGGCAGGCGATTCGAGACCTGGAAGTCAACGATTATGAAGCCAAGGGCCGGAATATTGGAAAGGCTCAGGACATCATAATCGAATTGAACACCGTCCTCGACATGGATGCCGGCGGTGAGGTGGCCCAGAACCTCCGAGGCCTTTATAACTTTATGAACCGTCACCTAAGCCAGGCCAATGTCAAACGAGACCCTCAGATGCTCCGTGAAGTGATAAGTCTCCTCGAGGAACTCAACCAAAGCTGGCGTGCAATCACCTGCTGAAAAAATTATCCCGCCAAGAACAATAGCCGGGACAATGTTTCATTATGCTCAGCCTTAACCATCCATAATCCTTTTATCCTTCATTTACTCACGCCCTGGAAGCTGAAAGAGGGCTCATCCGCGCGGCCGTCCCACACGCCGCGATTATCGGAACCCCTAAAAGCCCAAATTGTGGGAGATACTCCTTAGGAGAACCAAAATGGGACTATTTGGCCCGGGCGTTAAATACCCACGCGAAAACTGTCGAAAAAACGAATAAGTGGCTCCGTATGGGCTAATGGTACGCAGTTAGTTGGACGTAACGTGCGAGCAGTAAAACAGCAACACAGTCATACATTGTCGGAAGAGGCATTTGGCCGCCTGGTGAATAATGTCGCGGAAGCCTTGTATTCAATTATATTTGTTGACTCGGTGCGCATGAATTTTATCAGCAGCAGGGCCGAGTCGTTAACCGGGTACACCTCTGAGGAAATACTGACCGATAATATTAACTGGATGGATATAGTCCACGCTGATGACAGACACAGACTCCTTGAAGCCTTTGAGCAGTGCAAACGTCTGGCAAAGGGCTTTGAACTGGAATACCGACTGATAAACAAGGATGGCTCCATTCGCGAAGTTTTAGACAGGACCCAGCCGGTGTTCAATAGCACCGGTGAGGTCATAGGTGTTGACGGCTTGATAGTGGACGTAACCGAACGCAAAAGACTCCAACGGGAGCTGGACCGAACCCAGATGCTCCAGAACATAGGCCGTCTGGCGGCCGGCATCGCCCATGAGATCAATACGCCCATACAATTCATTGGTGACAACATGCGATTCTTGTCCGACTCATTCGAGCAGGTGATTGACCTGCTGGGAATATATAAGCAACTGGCCGAATCTCTAACCAAAGATGATATGTCGAGCGAATCACGGCACGCCGCTATTGAAAAAGTTGCCGCCGCCGAAGCCCGGGCCGATTTGCATTTCCTGGCCGAGGAGATACCGCGGGCTATTGAGCAGAGCCTTGATGGTATTAAGCGCGTAGTGACGATAGTCGTGGCGATGAGGGATTTTTCCCATATTGACGAGCGACGTATGGGCCTGACCGACCTCAATAAGGCTTTGAAGAGCACAATAGTTATCTTGCGAAACGAAATCAAATACATAGCCGACGTGAAAACCAATCTCGATAAAAATTTGCCGAGGGTTTACTGTTGTGCCGACGATATGAACCAGGTGTTTTTGAATCTTTTGATTAACGCCGCACACAGTATTGCCGAAGTCGTCGGCACCGGTGCCCGCAAAAGAGGTCTCATTACCGTGACATCCCGCCGGGAGGGTGAAAATATGCTGATTTTGGTATCTGACACCGGCACAGGTATCGGGCCCGACATTCAGGACAAAATATTCGACCCGTTCTTTACCACCAAGGCCCCCGGTAAAGGGACGGGCCAGGGACTTTCGCTGGCTCGGTCGATAGTGGTTGATAAGCATGCAGGGGCCCTTGACTTTGAAACCGAGTTTGGTGTTGGTACCACATTTACCGTTCGTTTACCGATAGAATCAAGTAAGCAGAAGAGAAATGGACGAAAAAAAACGCATACTATTCGTCGATGATGATCGTAGTGTGTTGGACGGCCTGCGTCGAATGCTCCACAAGATGCGCGACGAGTGGAGGATGGAATTTGTAACGCGAGCTTCCGACGCGATGAAGGTAATGAAGAATACGCACTACGACATTGTCGTATCGGATCTCCGGATGCCGGCCAAGGACGGCGTGGAGTTTTTGGAAAAGGTGAGAAAAAAGTATCCCGATACGATTCGTTTTATGCTCAGCGGCTATTCGGAACAACCACTTCAGGGCCGCGCCGCCAGATGCGTTCACCAGTTTGTCTCAAAACCATGCGATGCCGACCAATTGAAGAACCTGATTTCACGGGCCTTTGCTCTCCGTGACCAACTAAGGTCAAAAGAGGCCTCGAAGGTTGTTTCCACCCTTCGCTCTTTACCTGTCATGCCCAAGGTTTATCAGGAAGTCATTAATCTGCTTAGTGACCCTCAATGCAGTTCCCGCAACGTTGGCAAAATGATAGCCAGTGATATAGGTATGTCGGCCAAGATACTTCAAGTGGTTAACTCAGCCTTTTATGGCCGCCCCGGTCGAATCGTCGACCCCGTTCATGCCGTTGTATATCTCGGATTGAAGACGGTTGAAGCCCTTCTGTTGACTCAGGGAGTGTTTTTGAAGCTGTCCGAACAAAAGGCCGGCCAATTCCACGCTGCCGGTCTGCAGGAACATTGTGTCAGGGTGGGAGCACTGGCCAGGGAGATTTGCAGAACTGAGCACATGAGTGAGGAGGATTTGGACGTCGCCTCCATGGCCGGCATCTTGCACGATACCGGCAAAATGATCCTTATCGCAAAATTTTCTGACAAGTTCGCCGAAGCAATCCGGATTTCACGTGCCGAGCAAATACCTCTCCACGAAGTCGAGCTTAACCTGTTAAACGTAACACATGCCCAACTCGGTGGGTGTTTGCTTGACCTGTGGGGCATTCCAAACACGATAATTGAGGCTGCCACCTTCCATCACGAGCCCTGGCTGTGTCTGAGCAATGAGTTTTCAATCATTTCCACCGTGTACATAGCCAATGCAATTGACCACCTGCTGTGTTGTGGACTTGGTGATGGGTGGTATGAGGGCATTGACACGAATTATCTGGATCAGCTTGGTGCTACAGATAAATGGCCGCAGTGGTGCACAATGCACTTGCCTGTAGAAGCTGGAGAATATGAGTATGTCGGTTGAAATAAGCAGAAAAATTCTTTTTGTGGACGATGAAAAGAACGTGCTTAACGGCTTCAAACGCCAGTTTCGCAAAAAGCTTGAGATAGAAACGGCGCTGGGCGGCGAAAAAGGCCTAGAGCTGATGGCCGATTCAGGTCCCTTTGCCGTCGTCGTGTCCGACTTACGCATGGACCGAATGGATGGACTGGAATTCCTGCGTCAGGTACGCAGGTTGAGTCCCGACAGTGTATGCCTCATGCTCACCGGCTTTGCCGACCTTGATGTAGCCGTCGGCGCCGTCAACGAAGGCCGGATCTTCCGATTTCTTACAAAGCCATGTCCCCGTGAGGTCCTACAGGAGGCCCTTGACGAAAGTCTCGAACATTACAGGCGCCTCATGACGGTAACCAGCTATACATATACCACCCATGTGGCCGATGCCGAACCGGTCTCGACCCAGCGAAGTCAGGGCTGTCTGGCCGTCACAGGCTATACCGCCCAGGATTTTCTCAAGGATCCCAACTTATGGCTTTCCATGGTGCTGCCGGAACACCGCTCAACGGTCAAAGAAGGTATCGGCAGAGTCGCCGCCGGTCAGGAAGTCAGCCCAATCGAGTTTAAGATACGCACCCGTGACGGC
>JGI10211J34971_10001289_pt1 | contig 20880 bp, 25 predicted proteins | sample Etolagsediment_FD_34971 | JGI IMG/M metagenome (IMG submission 34971)
GCTGTTGCGTTTCCTTTTGGTCATTTACTTGCTCCTCTTTTGAGCAAGTTACCAACTTAAACAGCTGTCTAAAAATCGGGGACCACTATAGTCGGCAAACTTGGACAGCAGCAGGTTGAAATGCTCAACAGCGGCATCAAGACAGCTTCAGAAATGGTTGCTCCTCTCGGCAAAACCCTGACCGACCTTGCAGGAAATGCCCTGAATGCAGTCAATCAGGCTCTGCAGAGCGTCTCTTCGGCAATCAGCGGCAAAAAATAAAAGCCCGATACGAAGAATCTTTTCTCAAAGCACCCTGGGCCTCAGCCACAGGGTGCTTTTTTATTTGGTTCAGCTGGAATCTTTCCCTAAATTTCATAAAGACAGGAATGGTGGATAACCGCCTTTTTCAATAACAGGAGCAGGACAATGGATAGATTTGCAGGGGCATTCACCCAGTGGACAGTTGCATTCGGCAGGTTCACAGAGATTTTCACCGACGGTCACTGGTGGACGATGGGTGACTATATGGAAAATGTGGGGAAAACCACAAAGCGGCTCCTTGTCAATGCATATCCATATATCAATGGCGGAGGATCGTCTGGTCTCATGAGCGGTTCCTCACCTGAAGTTTCAGGCTATGCACGACCGACCAAATCAGTTGCAAAACGGTTTGAGGACTGAGCCTGCTATACGCAGATTTTTGACAGAAAAAACGGGATGAACATCCCGTTTTTTTTATGCCCCCTCAGGACAGCATTGCCTCATAGGCAGCTATAAGAGCCCCGTTCACCGCCGACCACGACTGCTGTTCAGCATACGCAAGGCCCCTCTCTCTCTGTTGCTTCAGAATATCGGGCGAATCAAGCAGCTCACGACACCGGGCAAAAAAATCATCGACATCACCCGCCCGGGCAACAAAACCGCCACCAGAAAGCTCAACAATATCGCGACATCCTCCAATATCCGACACAACCGCAGGCAGACCACATGAGACAGCCTCAAGAGCAACATTGCAGAATGCTTCGGTAGTGGACGGAAAAAGAAAGATATCTCCGCTGGCATAGGCACGGGGAAGCTCGTCCCCCGTCAGATATCCCGTAAAGACCGCCTCCGGCATATGACTTCTGAGTTCATCCTCCTCAGGCCCCGACCCGATCATGACAAAGCGGACCCTTGCGCCAAGCCCCTCCGCCATAAACCGCTCATACACTTCCATCACCACACGGATATCCTTGTACCAGACAAATCGTCCGGCAAAAACAAATACCATTCTGCCCTCAGCATTCCACTCCTTACGCATTGCATCAGAACGCCTTGCAGGATTGAAAAGATCGCGGTCGATTCCCCTGGACCAGATACCTACAGTGCGTACTCCTTTTTCCAGCAGTTTCCTGCGGACAATCTGATTCGGCGCAAGCACCGTATTACAGTTATTGTAGAACCAGACGAGATAGCGCCAAAGAGCCGGAGAGGCAAACCCGAGACGATAATAGGCAAGATAGGAAGGGAAATCGGTATGATAGGCTGAAGCAACAGGAAGCGATCGCTCTCTGGCATAAAGAAGAAACTTCCGGCCGATAATGTCCGGGGTGGAAATATGGACAATATCAGGAGCAAATCCATCAAGCTGACGACGGGTCCGGGAAGAAAAGAAACCAAGCCTGTAATCCGGATAGAGAGGAATCGGCACCGAAGGCATCATGTGAACCTCAACCCCGTCATGGTCCGCCCCCGGGGCAACATCAGGAGACCAGACTATAACCTCATGGCCATTCTTCCTGAATGAGGAAACCAGTTGATAGATTGATTTTACCGCACCGTCCTTGTCCTTGACATATGTTCCGGCGTAGAAAGCAATCTTCATGGCATGCGGTTCAATTCAGGTAAATCTTCATCGGGATGATGCAAAGGTAACATTTCCTGCTAAAAAAACATCATGCACCAGGGCAGAGTCATTGTCACCGCAGAGCCAGCCGACCCACAACGGGGTTCACCAGCCGGCGGTAGTCCCTGTAGGGAAGACGCAGCAACTCTGTATGGGCTCCGGCATTGAAAGCAATTTCCTCATCCTCGTCAAGCTCTTCGGACACATAGACCTCCATTCCATAGAGATTGCCGAACGGAGGCATTGCGCCGGGCTCGCATTCAGGAAAAAGGTCACCGAACTCCTCTTCATCGGAAAGAACGACATCATCGGTTCCAGCCAGTTTCCCCAGAAGCTTGAAATCAATCTGACGGGAAGCAGGAAGCACCACCATGGCCATTCTTCCGTTCAGCTTCACCATAACGGTTTTCGCCAGTTCCTTACCCGGCACATGAGCCGCAGCGGCAATCTCCTGTGCCGTGTATGCAGGGGAATGGCTCACCACGAAGTATCGGACCGCGTGGCTGTCGAGGTACTCGCGTAATTTCTTGATAGGCATGATGCGGCTCCCTGTTTTCTGGTTGAAGGGTTCTACAGAAGGGGGAAGCGTCATTGACAAAAAAACCGTCTCTCAGCAGAGTCTTTACTTTTTAAAGTTATGGATTCAGCGAGCAAAATCCAACTGCCGACGCGTCCTTATCAGAAAGAGCTGAGCGCCTTGATTGCCTCACGATACCCGGCCTCAATGATGGCGGGTATCTGCGCCATGTCGACAAGATTGAAAGCAGACAGGTCGGGAGCGATGCAGAGGTCCGCAGCTGCTGTCTGTAAGCGGGTTGTATTGGTTATTGCGCTGTAAAATGAATTCAGAAGAAGGCCGGCAATATTCTCCGGCCGGCTGAACGCATGACGGGCAAGCAAATCCACACAGACAACGGGGCTGCAGCCGTGCTCAACAAGCGGAGAAACAGGCACATTCTCCATCAGTACACCGTCAACAAGCAGGGCTCCCTCAAAGTCCACCGGACGGAACAGACCGGGTATGCAGCTGCTGGCCATCACGGCAATTGCCACATCCCCTTTCTCCAGTACCACTTTCTTTCCCGAAGAAATATCGGTGGCAACAATGGCAAGAGGAATTGCGGCATCCTCTATGTTTTTATGCCCCAGAAGATCGTTGACAACACTCCCGAACTTTTTGTTTGAGAGCAGGCCAAACTGTGAAATCGATGGTCCCGAAAGGTCAAGCCAATCAAGTTCCGTTACTACCGTGACTATCTCCTGCCAGCTTTTCCCAAACGCCATGAGGGCGGCGACAAACGAGCCGATGCTGGTTCCGCTGATCATGGCAGGCACTATCGCCAGCTCCTCAAAAGCCCTGAGCACTCCCAAATGGGCGGCGCCAAGCACGGCCCCGCCTCCCAGTGCCAGCCCCGGCGTCAGCCCCTGTTTCATAAACACTCAACCNTAGAAGATCCCTTTGCCGTACCAATGCAGTTTTATCTACATTACAAAAAAAGAATAACAACCTAACTACAACAGTCTTACCAATGGAATGGATCACCCAACCCGAGGCCTGGATAGCGCTCGCAACCCTGACAGCCCTTGAAATTGTCCTTGGCATTGACAACATCATATTCATCTCCATCATTGCCAACCGCCTCCCCGAAAACCAGCGTGAAAAAGGCCGGACGATAGGGCTTGGTCTTGCAATGCTCACACGAATCATCCTGCTGCTCTCCATCAGCGTCATCATGGGGCTGACAGAGACCCTGTTCACCCTTTTCAGTCACCATATTTCCGGACGGGACCTTATTCTTGTAGTCGGAGGGCTTTTCCTGCTTGCCAAAAGCACCCATGAAATCCACCAGAACCTTGAAGGAACCGAAGAGGGCGCCACCACCCGAAGTACAGGGAACTTTCTGTTCACCATGCTGCAGATAGCTCTGCTCGACATCGTCTTCTCGCTCGATTCCGTCATCACTGCCGTCGGCCTTGCACGCGACCTTCCGGTCATGATCATCGCCATCATGATATCTGTCGGAATCATGATGCTTGCCGCAAAAGGCATAAGCGAATTTGTTGAACAGCACCCGACAATCAAAATGCTTGCCCTCAGCTTCCTGATTCTGGTAGGCGTCACCCTGCTTGCCGAGGGGGCGGACTATGAAATACCCAGAGGCTACATCTATTTCGCCATGGCCTTCTCCGTATCCGTGGAAATGCTCAACATCCGACTGCGGGCAAGAGCCACCCAACCAGTCCACCTGCACCCATCGCTCCCGGCCAACGGGGAAACTCCCGAAGAAACCGACTGATGGAAGCGGGGTCTACAGCATCAGCCGATCCAGAAGAACAGCCGCCGAAACTGAAGCGTTGAGCGATTCAACCCGCACCCCGCCTCTGCCGTGCGGAATGAGCACCAGCCGGTCAGCAAGAGAGAGAACACCACTGCTTATTCCGTTCGCCTCGTTTCCTACAACAAGAACCTTTCGCTCCGGCCAGTCGGTAAACTCCCTGAAGTCTCTCCCCTCAAGCGAAGAGCAGAGAACCCCATACCCATTCTGCTTCAGCCGTTCAAGCTCATCTGTCAGGCTGTCGACACTGTAATGGGGAAGGCTGAAAAGACTGCCGGCAGAGGAGCGGACCGTCTTCGGATTGTAGAGATCCACTGTGCCCGGCCCGGAAAAAAGCGCATCAGCTCCGAACCAGGCCGCAGTCCTGAGAATGGTTCCCGCATTGCCCGGATCCTGCACACCGTCAAGGGCCACGACCATCCGCCCCTCACCTGTGACAGGCAACTCATCCACAGGTGAAAACCGTGGCTGTCGAAACGCTCCAACAACCCCCTGAGGGCTCTCTGTCCCGGTCAGGCGCAGAAAATCCGCCGAATCCACACTGAATACCTTTCCCCGATAGGCCTCTGCCTCAGGCAACAATGCTTCAGCATCGGGGCTCAGGAAAAGAGCGACAAGAGAATCCGGACCAGGAAGATGGAGGAGTAGTTCCCTCACCGTCCGCAAACCCTCACCGAGAAACATCTCTTCCTGATCCCGGTACTTCTTCCGCTGCAATCTGAACATCCGTTTCAGCATTCCCTGGCTCGCCGGTGGAAAGAACAATCCGCTCACGATTTTCCTCCCGCTCTTTTCAGACTCGCAATCACCGAAGATGGGTTATGGGAAAAATCCGACGGCATCGTTCCCCCGGTCCCGGGCGCCACTCCCACCTCATCCTCCTCTTCCGGCGCGCTCATGCTCCGCTTGATATACTCCTGAAAGCTCTCTTTCTCCATCTGCAGCTCTCCAAGAGTCGAAGGCCGTTCAACGAGAGGCACATCACCGGGAACGACGGCACTTCCACTAAAAAAATCATCATCAGAAGGGTAGGCCTTCAGCCGCTCCCTCATCATGACATCCTGCCTGGCCCTTCGCCGACGGGCTGAAACAGACTCCACCTGCTCCCGCTGCCCGACAAGCATCCTCAAAGAAACGAGCGCACCCGCCAATGCCACAGCCAGGCTCAAAACCAGAAGCATCGCCCCGGTGTTCAAACCCCCATACACAGCGAGAAAAAGCTCGGCACCAGCAAGAACCGAGGAGAGAAAAAAAAGAAGCATCGCAAACAGACGATCACTCATGACAGAAGGGATAAAAGAGCCTCTCAGACGGGTCCGCAGCCGAATGCAGCAGAGCGCCATTGGCAATTCAATGGAATTTAAGCGTTATTAGTCATTATAATGAAACTCCTTCACTCAGCCCATGACCCACATCCGCCCCGAACTCATTGCACCCGCCGGCGATGCCGCATCAATGCAGGCCGCCCTGCAGGCCGGTGCAGACAGCGTCTATTTCGGAGCAGACCAATGCAACATGCGTGCCGCAAGCAAAGGGTTCACTGCGAAAGAATTCCCCGACATCAGGAACCTCTGCACCAGTTACGAAGCAAAGGCTTACCTCGCACTCAACACCACAATATACGACGGCGAACTCCCCAGAATCAGGGAACTTGTTGCCAAAGCGAAAACTGCGGAGCTTGACGCCGTCATCTGCTGGGACATGGCAGTCATTGAAGCCTGCCGTGAAGCCGCAATGCCCTTCCATCTCTCAACCCAGGCATCTGTCAGCAACTTTTCCGCCGTCCGTTACTATGCCGGACTCGGCGCCAGTATGATTGTGCCCGCCCGCGAACTGACACTTGCTCAAGTTAAAAGCATTACGAAGGAAATTGAAAAAGAGAGCCTACCCGTAGCCATTGAATGTTTTGTCCACGGCGCCATGTGCGTAGCAGTTTCAGGTCGATGCTTTCTTTCTCAGGAACTGTTCGGAAAATCAGCAAACCGCGGAGAATGCGTCCAGCCATGCAGAAGAAGCTACCTTGTCACTGACACTGAAGAAGACCACGAGCTGATTCTCGGAACGGACTTCGTCATGAGCCCCCGTGACCTTTGTGCCATTGAGTTCATCGTCCCCCTGATTGACGCAGGCATACGGGCATTTAAAATCGAAGGCCGGAACCGCAGCCCTGAATATGTACAGGCCACCACGGCCGCATACAGAAAAGCCATAGATTTCTGCATTGAAGAACGAAGCAAACCCGGGTTCCGCAAACGCAATGAAGAACTCATCGGGAACCTGAAAGAAGAGCTTGCGCTGGTCTACAACAGGGGGTTTTCAAACGGGTTCTATTTTGGAAGGCCCATGGATGCATGGTCAGAAGCCTACGGATCGCAGGCCGGGGAGAAAAAAACCTATATCGGCACAGTGGTCAAATACTACCCGAAAGCTGGTGTGGCAGAAATTCTCATCCATGCCAGAGGGTTGCATTCAGGCGAAAAAGTCCTCATTCAGGGGCCCCGGACAGGGAGCCTGCAGATGAGGGTGGAAGAATTCTACACAAACGACCTCCCCTCCCGGAATGCAGGAAAAGGCGATACCGTCACCATACTGTGTGAAAAGGCAAGGAAAAACGACAGGGTCTATGTAAGTCTGCCCCGAAACGGGGACCGGTGAGGCCGGCCCCCTCAGGCTTCAGCTGAACGGATCAGCCGATTTCAACCAGTTCTATTTCAAAAGTAAGCGCCTGTCCGGCAAGAGGATGGTTGGCATCCAGCGTCACCGAATCCTCGTTCATGTCAACAATCATCACAATTGCCTGCTGTCCGTCAGCAAGTCCAACCTGCAGCTGCTGGCCGATCTCCAGCTCCATATCAGCACCAAACCTGCTGCGGTCAACCGGTGTCACCAGCTCTTCACTGTGCGGCCCGTAAGCCTCTTCCACAGGAATCACCGAAACCCTTACCTCGCCGGGAGCCATATCAATAACGGCGGCATCAAACCCGGGAATCACCTGACCACCGCCAACGGTGAACTCCAACGGCTCACGGTCTGCCGATGTATCAAACACTGTTCCATCCTCCAGCTTGCCGGTATAATGAACCTTTACCTTGTCGCCCTGTTTTGCCTGAGCCATTCACTCCTCCTTTTTATTCGTCTGATCTGATTATTACACTTCGGAATCCATACCAGATGTTTACTGTCTGCATTCACCGGCACACATCCTCTCTGCCCTGCGAAACTATGGAAAAAATGGCAAACATCACAGTTTTTCCATACTCCTTTCGTCTACCACCGGCCCCTGGTCCATCTCCATCCTCACTCGGGGAATTCCTCCCGGATGATCCGTACGGATGAATGCAACCAGCTCTTCGCGAACCAGGCAACGCAGCTCCCAGAGATCCGAAGCATTGGCCGCACTCACCAAGCCGCGCAGCTCAACAGACTTTTCAGTGGTATTGGTAACCTGAAGCTTCACCACCCGGCCATCCCAGAGCGGTGAGGCCCGCACCACCCGTTCCAGTTCGGAACGAAGGTAGTCTATCGGAATGGCATAATCGGCATAGATGAAGACCGTACCGAGCAGCTCCTGAGACTTCCTGGTCCAGTTTTCAAACGGCCGTTCAATAAACCAGGTAATGGGAACAATGAGCCGACGCTGGTCCCATATCTGAACAACAACATAGGTCAGCGATATCTCCTCAATCCGCCCCCACTGATTCTCCACAATAACCACATCATCAATGCTTATAGGCTGGGTGATTGCTATCTGAACCCCTGCAATCAAGGTAGAAATGCTCTTCTGTGCCGCAAAAGCAATCATGACTCCCGCAATGCCTGCTGAAGCCAGAATGCTCAACCCAACCTGACGAACCGTATCAAAAGTCATCAGGACACCCGCCACCGCCAGCACAACCAGAAACACATTGAGAATTTTACGGGCCAGGCTCACATGGGTCGCAACCTTCCGTGCGGAAGCCTCGCTATTGCGGAGCCCCGAGGCATAATGGAGAAGTATAAACTGCTCAAGCACGGCCAAAAGGCGCATCAGGAACCATACGGCTCCAAGAATGGAGGCAACGGTGAAAGCGTGAGGCAACACAGGCACTGCCATCTCAGACAGGGGAAGGTAAGGCAATGCCGCCGACACCACAAGAAGCACAGCCAGCATTCGGAACGGCATGGAAAGCAGATCAAAAGGAATNCCACTCTCCCTGACCCGCAACTGAACCGCTCTGACAATGCGCCGGAAAACGCTGTTGGCNAGAAAATAAAAGAAGAGGGCCGCCAGAGCAGCAACCACAGGAAGCAGATATCCGCTCTCCCATGCCTGATTCCATGCCTGAATCAANACATCCATACGCTTATCCCTTCAATCTTTCTGATTCGCTCTTTGAACGGCTGACGCAGTCCTCTATTGCCATGCCGGCGAAATAGTTGCCAGTCAGGAGAATGCCCTTCTCACTCTTAAGAATCGAATCCGTTTTTGCCAGCCACTCATGATGTCCCAGCCGAAGAGAAGGAACAACATTCGCCTTGAGTGCTATATGCTCGATTTTGCCCATCGGCAGTCCAAGCACCTCGGTAATCCGCTCTTTCTTCTTTTTCTCGGACACACCCGGCTGGAAATGGAACGCGAACCCACGGAAATGCTCATCAGGGACCGTATCGCGCGAAACAACCGAGAAAAACAGATCGTCCGGCGAAATCACCGCAGCCACAGGCTTCATGGAAACATTGGCGCTGCGCACAATAACCCCGACGGTATCAACCTCAGCCGCCCGCAGTTTTCCGAGATGAGCCGAAAGNTCCGGCGACACATTGGCAAGAAGGGTTGAAGCCACAGCAGAAGGAACCGCAAGGGCCACCCGTGCAGCAGAATATTCTTCGCCAGACGCCGTCTTCAACCGGTACCCGTCGTTCTCTCTGGTGATGGACACAACATCGCTGCCGGGTTTCACCTCTATGCCCGGCTGCTTCGTGATTGCACGGGCAACACTCTGCAATCCGCCCTTGAAAGTATAGTTTTTAAGAACATCTTTTCGTTTTTCGCGGCTCTTGAACATCATGTCGGCCGGAAAATCATCAGACGGCTGTGAGGGAACGGCATTGAAAAAGTGCCGGATAACCTCATCATAGTTCCGCTTCCCTACAATCTTCTCATAATACGAGCGCACGCTCCTGCCATCTTTCTTCAGTTTGAACAGGTTTGGCACCGACATCAGCAGCTCGGCTATATGCAGCTGCGAAACAATGGAGTGGATTTTCTCGTTCTTCAGAAAGGTAAAAGGAACCTTGGCACGGGGAATCATCTCCCCCATCATCCCGCAGGCCTCCACAATACCCAGAAGAGAGGCGTAGGAGCTATAGCAGGTATGCGCACCAAGCTCAAGCCAGAACGACTTGTTGCCCATCGTGTATTCATAGGAAGCAAACGAGCCTCCGGCAGTCTCGTTTTTTTCAAGCAGCATCGTTTTCATGCCCGCCCCGGCGGAGTAAAATGCCATACTGAGGCCACTGATACCGCCACCAACAATCACTACATCATATTGCATCATGAGTTCACTCCGGGTTTAAGAAAAAAGGGTTGTGGCGCCGATCTCGCATACCGGGATTTGGCCCCTGGAAACAACGCTCAGAAAGTTCAGTAAGTTAGTGAAATCCAAACGGAAACCTCACTCTAAATCAAGCCCGAAGGCACCCCTGCCCTGAGCCCTTACCGCTCCCTTGCCTGCTCCAGAACACGGCCCTCGCGGAAATTCCGGGCATAGCGGACATAATTTTCCGGCGACTCTTCAATCGTCTGCCGCTCCTCATCGGTAATCGGGCGCATGACCTTCGCAGGCACACCCGCAACCAGCATCCCCGCCGGAACCCTGAAGCCCGAACGGACCAGCGACCCCGCAGCCACAACCGAGTATGGCTCTATAACACAATCGTCCAGCAGCGTCGCCCCCATGCCGATAAGCACAAAATCCTCAACCCGGCAGGCATGCAAGGTAGCCCCATGACCGATGGTCACATTGCTGCCTATGTCAAGAGGCCCCGTGTCGTGCGTCACATGCAGCGTCACATTATCCTGCACGCTCGTCTTCTCCCCTATCCGGATGGGACATACATCCCCCCGCACCACGGCGTTGAACCAGATGCTTGAATGTGCCCCGATCTTCACATCCCCTATTACATAAGCCCCGTCAGTCATGAACACACTCTCATGCAGCTCAGGCCACACCCCCTCATACGGCATAATTTTTCCCATCGACAATACTTCTTTTAGATAAGAGGACGCCGTCCCCTGAAAGCCTTTCTCTGTCATTGAAGGTACGCAAACTTCAGGGGAAAACTTTTGCATCTTGCCCTCTCATTGGTATTTTGAATACCTGAAGTCAATGGCACCAATGAGCACGATCTGCATACAGCTATGACCACAAAAAGCATCAATGAAAAATACTGCTCTGCATGCGGAGCACTGATCAGCGCACAAGCTGAAATATGCCCGAAATGCGGCGTACGGCAATCGCCCGCGCCCTTTCCCGGCAATCTCGGCAACCTTGCCCCGAACGGAAGAAGCAGGCTTGCGGCAGCACTCTTCGCCATATTCCTTGGCAGTCTGGGCATCCACAAGTTCTATCTGGGAAGGGTTGGCTGGGGCGTCATCTATCTGCTCCTCTGCTGGACAGTCATACCCGGCATTGTTGGCTTCATTGAAGGAATCCTGCTGCTCATCATGAGCGAAGAGGATTTCAACGCAAAATACGGCAATGACTGACATGAACTCAATACTCAGCTGCAGCGGCCTGCAGAAGGCATACAACCGCCACCTTGTGGTCAAAGGCTCGTCAATAGAGGTGCGACAGGGAGAAATTGTCGGACTTCTCGGGCCCAATGGAGCCGGTAAAACAACCACATTCTACATGATTGTGGGACTCGTCAAGCCCGACGGGGGCGATGTCTTTCTCGACAGTACGAACATCACCGAGGTACCCATGTACAAACGGGCCCGGCTCGGCATAGGATACCTGCCGCAGGAGGCCTCGGTATTCCGGAACATGACGGTTGAAGAGAACATTCTGAGCGTTCTGGAGTTCACTGATCTCACCAGGCCGCAGCAGCTTGAAAGAACCGAGATGATGCTTGAGGATCTCAGCATCAAAAACATCCGCAAAAGTATGGGCTACGCACTCTCAGGAGGCGAAAGAAGGCGGACTGAAATTGCGCGGGCTCTGGCACTCAACCCAAAGTTCATTCTTCTTGACGAGCCATTTGCCGGTGTGGACCCCATTGCCGTTGAAGACATACAGCAGATTGTTGAAGGACTGGTGCGCCGCAACATAGGCGTCCTCATCACCGACCACAATGTGCACGAAACCCTCTCCATCACCAGCCACGCCTATCTTCTCTTCGACGGAAGCCTCTTCATGCACGGCACCCCCGAAGAGATTGCAAACAACCCTGAAGTCAGGAAAATGTACCTCGGCGAAAAGTTCAGCCTGGAGCGCTACTGAACGGTCAGCCTCTTTGTTCGCGCAACCCAACCACCCCAAGCCTCATGATAGCCGAACATCTTCTTTTCCGGTCCGAAGGCGGTTTCATCCGCATTCCAATCTGGGGTCACATCCCTCTCTCCGGGCCGCTGAAAAAAATCATCTCACATCCCTCATTCCTCCGCCTGAAAGGCATCCGGCAACTCTCCTTCTCCCAGCAGGTCTATCCCGGAGCCACCCATACGCGCTTTGAGCACTCAATAGGGGTCTACCACCTCATGAAGCTCATCCTGCAACGAATGCTCACCAACCCGCTGGCCATAAGCCTGCAGAACGGCAACTTCCGCTTCAACGACCACAACTGCCGGGTGCTCCTGTCGGCCAGCCTCCTGCACGACATCGGCCACTACCCCCACGCCCACATTATTGAAGAACAGATTCCCATGTCGGAAGGAGAGGCGGTATTTTCGCACCACGAAGAGCTCTGCGACCACTTCATCTACGAGCAGCACCCCGGAATACCCACCATTGCCGACATTCTCCGCGACGACTGGAAAGTTTCACCCGAAAGTGTGATATCGCTCATCAAAGGCCACGACACATCGCACTTCAGCAAACTCATCAGCGGAACGCTCGATCCTGACAAAATGGACTACCTGATGCGTGATGCCCACCACTGCAACATCCCGTACGGGAGCATTGACATTGAACGGCTCATTGAATCCTTCGTCCCCGACCCTGAACGCGAGCGGTTCGCCATCACCGAAAAAGGGATAGCCCCGCTTGAAAGTCTCATGTTCACCAAGTACATGATGATGCGCAATGTCTACTGGCACCACACCAGCCGGTCCCTGTCAGCCATGCTACGCCGCCTTCTGCAGGATATTGCCAGCGAAAACCTGCTCCCCCCTGAAACTCTCCGGACGCTCTTTTACGGCAATGCAGACGACCGGGTGCTCCATGAGCTCAAAGAAGGCATAAAAGAGCGGCATCACCCGCTCTCTGAACTGCTTGACGATATTATTATGCGCAGGGTCTACAAACGGGCCATAACCGTCTCTCCCTACCTTGATGACATCGGCACCACCGACGAACAATGGTTCGCATACAACGCCGACACCGAAAAACGGCGTGCGAAGGAAAAAGAGATCTGCCGCTATCTCAATACCCGATTCGGCCTCCGGCTCCACGGCCACGAAGTGGTGATAGACCCTCCCTCAAAAAAGGATATTTTCGACTATGCCGACCTTCGCGAACTCAGGGTCTACCCGACCCGCAGCGAACATGTCCACTACTCCCTCCAGCTCAACAGCCAATACATCCGCTTTGACGACCTTAACGAATCGGTATTCCGCTCCGACTTCATTCTGGCCTTTGAGCGCTACACAAAAAAATTCAGACTGCTCGCCCGCCCCGACCTCGTGGAACATCTGGTTGACAGCCGCCGGGAGATCATGGAAATGATGAACCACTAAAGGGAACGGGCAAAAATCATATATTGTTACCGATTACTATCACTACCAACAACAGAAACAATATCATACCAGCATGGAACAGCAGGACAAATTCTACAAAGGGCTCTTCTTCGGCGCCATGTTGGGGACTGTCGGCGGAACCCTCATGGGTCTCCTCTTCGCCCCCTACAAGGGAAGTGAAACACAGCAGATCATTTCCGGAAAAGTGAAGCACGCGATAGACAAGGCAGCCGAATATTACGAAGGCGGAGAGAATGACGACGCCTACAGCAACGAAGCAAAAAAACGCTCGCAGGACATCATCACCACAGCGCGCGAAGAGGCAAAAAAAATCCTTGACGAAGCCAACAGCATCATCAAGGACATAAAAGGCCATGCGAAAGCAGAGGAAAACTGAGCTGTGCTGAACTGGACAACTGGCGGCACTGATACAGGGCTGGGGGATGTGCTGCTTCTGCATGCTTTCCCGCTCTCTTCAGGAATGTGGCGACCACAGCTCGAAGCTCTTGCAACAGCAGGATACAGGGCAATTGCCCCGAACAGTTATGGCATAGAAGGCTCCACTGAAAAACAGGAGTGGTCGTTTACAGAATACGCCCACGACCTTGCCATACTGATGGAATCGCTCAACATGAAGAACGCCACCATTGCGGGTCTCTCCATGGGAGGATATCAGGCACTGGAATTCGCAAGGCTCTACCCCGAAAAAACAGCGTCACTTGTACTCGCCGATACCCGGGCAGAAGAGGACGCTCCCGAAGCCGCAGCCGCCCGGCGCGAGTTCATAACCGCAATTGAAAGGGGAGGAGCTGAAGAGGCTGTCAGAAGAATGGTGCCGAACTACTTTTCAGAAAGCGCCCCAAGAGAGCACCCCGAACTCATTGAAGAGGCCTCGGCAATGATTCGCAGCCAAAGCCCCGAAGCCATTACGAGCGCAATGAAAGCCATTATGAGCCGCAGGGACCAGCGGCCCCTGCTTCCGGCAATCACCTGCCCGGCACTTGTCATCTGCGGCAGCGATGACCGCCTGACTCCCCCCGAAACCGCTGCCCTCATCAGCTCTGCCATTGCGGGAGCCCGTCTTGAAATCATTCAAAGAGCCGGCCATCTGGCAAATATGGAGCAACCCGAAGCATTCAGTGCTGCACTACTCAATCATCTTCAGCAGCTCAACGGCTGAAACCCCCCCTCACACCTCAAGGCTCTCAAGGAGAGCAAAGAAATTCGGGAACGATACCCCTACAACCGCACTGTCGGAAAGCTCAATATCCATGCCTGTTGCCCTTGCGGCAATAGCAAAGCTCATGGCAATCCGGTGATCATCAAAACACTCAACCACCACCGGTGAATGCTGTGCCCTCACCCCGCCACTCACACGCATGCCGTCAGGAGACTCCTCACACAAGCAACCCAGCCGCTGAAGGTTGACAGCCAACGCATTGAGGCGGTCACACTCCTTGGTACGCAGTTCTCCGGCATTGCTCACCTCAAAACTGCCCGACGCAAAGACCGAAAGCACCGCAAGCATTGGAATTTCATCAATCACCCGCGCCACAACGCCCGGATCACTGATTGAAAGCGGCTCAAGAACACCGCCGCCGCAGGCAAGAATATCGCCAATATCCTCTCCGCCGACTGTCCTGCGGTTTTCAATAGTAATCTGTCCACCCGCCGCAATCATAATATCAAGAAACGCCGCCCTCGTCGGATTCAGGCAAACATCGCGAATCATGATTTCAGAACCCGGTGCCAAAAGAGCAAGAGCCACAATAAAACATGCAGCCGAAGGGTCGGCAGGAACAAGAAACGGCCTGGCCTCTATACGGCGACGCCCGGGAACCACTATCACCCGCTCTCCATCAACCTCAGAGGCCTCCAAACCAAGCATCAGCTCCGTATGGTCACGCGAGAGCACCGGCTCAATAATGCGGCTTTCGCCCTCAGCATGAAGGGCAGCAAACGCCACCAGCGACTTCACCTGCGCCGAAGGCACAGGAAGGCGGTAAACAATCGGGCGAAGCTCCTTCGTGCCGGCGATGCGCATTGGCGCCGTGCCTGACTCCGAAAGTTCAACTCCTGCCCCCATATCGCGAAGCGGTCCGGCAACCCTCTGCATCGGTCGTTTCATGAGCGAACCATCACCCACCAGCTCACTTCCGAACGGCTGTCCAGCCAGAATGCCCGCCATCATACGCATGGTGCTTCCCGAATTATTACACTCTAGCGGAGCCCCGGAAGGGCGGAAACTCCACAGCCCCTTCGACTCAATCACCACACGACGGATTGTTCCACCCCAGGGCCCCGGAACCTCCTCCTGGGTGAGGGGAATACCGCACGCACCAAGAACACCAAGCGTAGACTGGTTGTCAAACCCGCCCGAAAAGTTCGTGATTTCTGTAACGCCCTCAGCCAAAGCGCCGATTAAGGCAGCACGATGGGAGATTGATTTATCGGGAGGAAGCGTGGTGACCTCACCCTTGAAAACGCTCATGGTTCAGCTTGTTGGATTAAAAAAAAGCAGCCCCCAAAGGAGCTGCTCTGCATAACGGATTTCATCAGAAACAATCATGAATTCTTCTCTTCGTTTGCACGCTGGGCTCTACGCCGGCTTCTTGAGCGCTTCAAACGACCATCCACTGAAGGTTTGACAAAGTATGCGTTTTTTCGAAACTCCTTTAAAACACCTGCACGCTCATACTTCTTCTTGAAGCGTTTCAGCATCTTATCGATCGATTCATTATCGTTCATCTGCACACTGACCAATGACATTCACCCCCTTGAAAACAGTATTACCGTTTCAGTTTCGTTTTGATAATGTCTGTAATGCTTTCGGAGCTTTTCTCTTTGGCAGGGGTCAACTGCACATTTTCAAGAAGCTGTTTCCGACCGCTCTTACAGAACTCAACAATTATGACATAGGCGCCGCTTCCGGTCGCCTGCTTTTCGCGAACCACCCCCACCTCATCAAGCGACTGGTGATAGAGCGCATCTCCCGTAGCATAAATACCATGGGGAGAGTACTGCTGGCATTCATCAGGAGTGAGTTCTTCGGGACTCACATCCCGATCTATCTGTATCTGCCACTCTTTAAGCAGATGCACCTGATTACAGTGGACACAGCGAACCCAGTACTGATTTTCAGCTGAAGGCGACAGCTGTTCCTCGGTCTGTTTCTTTTTCCTCGTACTTTTCTTCGGGGCCACAACCACAAGAAGGTCATCCTCTTTAGGCTTGTCGCTCGGCTTCCACTCACCGACAAAAACCTTTTCAGTCACCAATCCGCATCCTTCACAATGCGAGGGCTTGATTTTTCCGTCAAAAATAAACTGTCTTTTTCTCGACTCAGCCTTCATTGCATCTTGATTTCGCTGCGTTGGAACCTCTGCATCAGCCGCCCGGAAAAAATTATGGTACCGGCAGCTGCAGGGTACAGGACTGCTTAATTAAGGAATTACTCCCAAAAAAACAACCCGATAATTCCAACACCCCTCATTTATGCGTCAAGGCATCAATAAGATCTGATTTCGTAAGCAGTTGCAATTTCCCATCAACGAGGCTTATCAAAACGCCGGCAGCATTCTGCTGCAATTTTTCCGACAACTCCGAAATAGTTGCATCCGTCTGGCAAACCGGAAAGGGTGGTTCCATAAACCCGACAACCTTCGAATTCATGGCATCATCGTTCTCTATGAGGATGGAGAGAATCTTGTTTTCACTGATGCTGCCAATCGGAGCATTGTATGAAACAATCGGAAGCTGCGACACATCATTCTGCTTCATCATCTCAAACACCTCAGCCAGCGTGTTTTCAGGATAGGCCACAATAAGGTCGCGCGGCGCCTTCAGCTGGAGGATATCCTCAGCCGTAATCTGTTCAAGAGAGAGCTTCTCCCTCCGATACAGCCCCTTCTCGCGCATCCAGTCATCACGGTACATCTTGCTGAGATAGTACCCCCCGAAGTCGCTCAGAACCGCCACAATGCAGGCAGTATCGTCCAACTCCTCACCCGCCCTGAGCGCCGCTGCCATAACCGCCCCCGAAGCACTCCCCGCAAACACGGCGTCACTCCTGAGCAACTCCCGGGCACAGTTCATCGCCTCCCCGTCCGAAACCTGCACAACCTCGTCAATCAACGACGGATCCCAGAAGGATGGCTGGCGCTGCGCCCCTATCTCCTCCAGTTCAGAAAAAGAAGTCTCTCCCGGACGCCCATCATTCAGGAGAGCAGAAAAAACAGACCCTACCGGCTCCACCCCAACAATCTTCACCCCCCTGTTTCTCGACCTAAGGGCGGCCGCAATACCTGAAATCATGGCTGCCGAACTCATTGGCACAAACACATGGGTCACCTTCCCATCCGTCTGGGCAGCTATTTCCGAACCCGTGACATCACGATGCACCTCCAGATTGAGCGGATGGTCATACATTCCGGCAAAAAAAGCATTCGGGATATTGTTCACCAGATTCCCGGCAACATTCATACAGCTGCGCGATTCGCCCGGCAGAGCCTCCGAAGGAGTAATCACCAGTTCCGCCCCCAGAGCCCGCAGAACATCGTGCTTCTCCCGCGAAATCTTGTCCGGCGCCACAAGAAGGACCTTATACCCATGGCTCACCGCCGCCATGGCAAGAGCAATCCCGCTGTTGCCATATGTCCAGTCAACAAGAGTCATCCCCGGATGAATCAGCCTGCGCTCCTCAGCATCCCGTACCACAGCAGCCGCAACCCGGTAATAATGCGAAAAGGCCGGATTCATGTATTCCAGCTTCGCCATCACCGCAGGCCTGATATTGCGGCTCAACTGACGCAGCTGAACCATCGGCGTTTCACTATGCAGATCAAGAATATCGTGGTTCGGCATGATGCAAAATAGCGCTATAAGTTGAAAAGAAGCGGAACCCTCCGCCCACAGTCAGCCTAAAATATACATTAATTCAGCAACAAAGGCGGAACACCAAACCAGTACGCTCAGTCATGAGTGTCCCCAACTTTTCAAAAAGCCAACACCCAATAAAAAAACCCCTTAGAGTTGGGTAGAGTTGGGGACACTCATGACTATGTGTACTTACGCTTTACAAACAGGCAAGGGGCACTTTTTATTCAAACACAAACAAAAACGCTCCGCCGAGGATGTCCCCGACTTTTTGCTTTTATTGAATAATAATTGTCAGCAACGAAACCACTCTAAAGGCAACTCTATGCCTGCCCCGACACCTGAACCCATGACTGAAGCGATTGTTTCGCTCCAGCATCTGCAGCACAACCTCTCTGAAATAAGGAGGAAAACAGGAGAAGGCGTACGGATTATGGGCGTTGTGAAAGCCAATGCTTATGGGCACGATGTCCACAGGGTATCAGAAACCCTTGAGCAAAACGGCGTTACCGATTTCGGGGTGGCGAACATCCAGGAAGCCATTGAGCTGCAGACCGGCAGAGCGCTGAAAAAACCAGCATCAATCCTTGCCTTTGCCTCTCCCCTCTCCTCCCAGATCCCCTTTTATCTGAAGCATGGCATTGAAATGACCCTCTGCAACAAGGAAACCCTCTTTGCGGCGGAAAGCCATGCAGCGGCAACCGGAAAAAAACTGAGGGTCCACATCAAGGTCGACACCGGCATGGGTCGTCTGGGTCTCCCCCCTGCGGCCGCCATGGAACTGCTCCGGGCTTCCGAACAATGCCCTGGCATTGAGGTGAAAGGCATCTATACCCATTTCGCAGACAGTTCCGGGGACATGGAATTCACCCGCAGGCAACTTCGCGATTTTCTCTCACTTGCATCCGAATACGAACACAGCTCCGGAAAGCAGGTTCTCAGGCATGCGGCCAACAGCGGCGCCATTCTCTCCCTGCCTGAAGCCAACCTTGACATGGTGCGCCCCGGCATAACGCTCTACGGCTACCATCCCGCAAAAGAAACAGGAACAAGACTCAGCCTCAAACCGGTCATGCAGGTGGAGGGGAAAATTGCTTTCCTGAAAACCGTCCCTTCCGGCTCAACCATCAGTTACTGCCGCACCTGGAGGGCACCCGCCACAACAACCATAGCCACCATTGCAGCCGGCTACGCAGATGGCTATCCGAGAGCTCTCTCCGGCAAAGGAGCCCGGGTGACTGCGAACGGCCAGAGTTTCTCGCAGGTGGGAACCATCACCATGGACCAGATCATGGTGGACCTCGGAACCAGCAGCACCGCCAAAGTCGGCGACAGGGTCGTACTCTTCGGCTGGGAAGGCCCCACAACAGCCGAAACCCTTGCAGACCTTTCCAACACAATCAGTTACGAAATTCTCTGCGCTGTCTCCAGGAGAGCAGATCGGATATTCAGGTAATTCCCCGTTCGCTTTCATCAACCGGAAAGCGTATTTTGAAGTAAAGTCATGACGATCCCCCACGAAATGAACCCTCTGGAACGACTTTCGGAAAAGCTCAGCCTTACGCGGGCAGAAATACTGACCATCTCGACACTGCTGGCATTTCTGGTGCTGGGCGTTGTGCTTCGCACCTTCCAGTCAAGTGAATTGGAAGCCACCGCCCTGCAGCGGGCCGAGGCTGCCATCTTCAGCGACGCTGAAACCGACAGCCTTATACAGCTTGCAGTGCGTGATCAGGCAAGGGTAGCACAAATAGTTACCGAGAGCCTTGAAAAAACACCATCAAGGCTTAACGGAAATGAAGAGAAACTGGCGCGCAAAGCCACCAAAAAGCCCTTTACCGGAACTGTTGTTTTCAACCGGGCGGGAAGTGAGGAACTGCAGCAGATCAAAGGGATAGGCCCGGTCATGGCCGAACGGCTCATTGCCTTCCGAACCGAAAACGGCGGACGCATAACAACATTCAATGAGCTCCTCAAAGTCAAGGGAGTCGGCCTGAAAAAACTTGAAATTCTAAAAAGGCATCTGTCGCTGGAATAATGAGCCAAAGTATTGTTGCATGTACCATAGATGCTGACGAATCGAGCATTGTCCGACTGAAAAGCTCTACAGGAGAAGGGCGAATCCTCTCCGCTTACCGTTCATTCCCCTTTGGACGAACTGACATCACCTCACCTCAGGGAGCGCGTCTCTTGAAAAAGCTGGAATCATATGCAGCACAGTGGGGGGGCGAAAACATGGCGATCACCGTCTCCCACGACACCCTGCACCCGCTGCCCGCATATTTTGCCCACAACGCAACCCCTGAAACGCGCCAGAAGTACTCCCGCATAGAGGCGGCCTATTTCCTTGACAATCCCGACGGGCACCTGTGCGACGCCATTGCATACAGCGAAAACGGCAGGGAGACAGCATACGAAAAAAGCCTGCTTCTCTTTTACTCAGACGCCTGCATGAAATCAGCTGAAAAGCAGTTCATGGAAAACCATCCCATCATTTTCAAAGGGTCACACATCCTCCCGTTCCTCTCAATGAACGAATACTGCAGCGAACCACAGGCCATCATTGAGATAACCGGTGACCATGTCATGCTCCTTATAGCAAACAGAGGGAAACTCAACCATTTTGCTTATCGGCCGGTCAACAGCCATGACGAAGCGGAATACTTCACCATAAAGGAGCTGCAGGATGCGCCCCTATCCAAAGAGATTGTGATACAGGCAGCCGATACCGGAATAAAAAAAGGCTTCAGAAAGCTTATTAAAACCTGAATTGATCGATTAGTATCTGACCAGCAGCATCAGCCGGTGAAAAAATCCCGGTTGTCCCTATAGGGCTACCGTTTTAATGTTTTGTTCTGGTCCGT
>JGI10211J34971_10001290_pt1 | contig 20858 bp, 18 predicted proteins | sample Etolagsediment_FD_34971 | JGI IMG/M metagenome (IMG submission 34971)
CCTATATCCGGACTCTTTGCGAGGATATTGGGAAAGCGGCTGGAACTGAAGCGTTTATGGAGGAATTGAGGCGCACTGCTGTGGGGCGGATTCGGGAGGATTCTGCGCATACGATGCAGGTGCTTGTGGATGCATATTGGCTCTGGAAGGAGAAAAAGGATGATTCTTTATTGAGGAAGTGCATTGTGCCTGTAGATACTTTAATTGAGTTCAGGAGGGTGTATGTGAAGGACAATGTCGCTGGGAGTTTAGCGAAGGGGGCACAGCTGATGGCTCCTGGGCTTACTGCCGCTGAGCCTTTGATTAAGAAGGGGGACACTGTTTCGATTTATACTGAAGGGGGAACGTTTGTGGGTGTTGGGATTGCGCTTTTTGATGGGCCGGAAATGAATGAGCAGAAGAAGGGGAAGGTTGTGAAGAGCGAAAGGATTCACTTTAAGGCTTAAGAATGACAAAACTGGCTTTTGTCAGCTTTGGAAATTCGTCAGAATTTACAAACAAATAAAAAGAAATGGGATACGTATAAATACGCACTTTTTGCGGAGATGGCAGAATCTGGTTATCGCGCACGCCTGGAAAGCGTGTGCCCTTACGGGCTTGGGAGTTCAAATCTCCCTCTCCGCGACCGAAGTGGGCGGGAGGGGCAGTAATCGGAGGCGAAAGCCGAAGATTACTCCAACCCTCTCCGCGTCAATTTTTATGACCATTATAGAATACATCTAGACTTCTACCGGGTTCTCATCTGTTGAGGGCTCCCAGTTTTTGGAGAGGGTCTCCAGGACAAAAGAATGGGGATTCAAAACCATAAATTCTAGTTCGTCTGGGGTTGAAGCATTCAATCTGATATTGCGTTCCTTGAGCCGATTTGCAATTCCTTCAATTGAAGCATCTGTTGCAAGTGTGTAGCTCTCTATAACCATGAAACTGGGCACGAAGTTTGCATAGGAAACAACATTCTTGAAAACCTGGGAAAGTGCGGCGTTGACTCGACCGAGAACGTGGGGCTCAAAATATGAGGAGGTTTGCGTGGAAAGCACGCCTCCTTCATTCATTTTGGATTTGAGAAGTTCGTAGAATTCCTTTGTGAAAAGGAGCTTGCTTGGGCCTTCTGGGTCAGTGAGGTCAAGAATTACTACGTCGAATTTTTCATTTGATTCTTCTAAGAATTTGCGTCCGTCCCCTAGCTTGATTTCAACGCGGGAATCATCAAATGCACCATTGGAAATGGAGGGAAAGTATTCCTTTGAGGCTGAGATTACTTCTGGGTCTAATTCTGCAATTACTGCTTTTTCTACGGGGTGCTTGAGAACTTCGCGCAATACGCCTCCATCTCCGCCGCCGATTATGAGAACGCGGGAGGGGTGTGGGTGCAGGGAGAGGGGAGGATGCGTAACGGTTTCGTGGTAGTGCTTTTCATCTTTGAGTGAAAACTGCACAATGAAATAATCATCTTCACCAATCAGCATCATTTTTCCAAAAATGGAAGAATCAAAAACGATTATTTCCTGGAAGGAAGTTTTCTTTTTTGCAAGAATTTTCCCGTTTAATTCAGCTTTAAGTGAGGGGTTGATTGTATAATAAACGATATCTTCACTCATGGGAATCACCGCATAATTCTCTGTGTGGAAACCTTGGTGGGCCTGAACTTTCTTTTGATTGCTTCAAAAGCCCTGTCTGCATTCTTCGTGTCTCCACAGGTGAAGATATCTACGGCTGCAGAGCCATCCTGCTCAGGCCAGGTGTGAATGCTGATGTGGGATTCGGCAAGAAGGATTACAGAGGTAACTCCATATGGGTCAAACTGGTGGTGGTTTTCACCGAGTTTGGTAAGATCAGTTTCAGAAACTACTTCATTTAGAAGCTTCGCAACTACGTCAGCACGCTCTAGAAGATCCGGAGGGCATCCATGCAAGTTTACAAGTAGGTGTGTTCCCATGCTCACCCTCATCACCTTCCTCAGAATCTGAATCCATGGAGAAAGGAAATGAAGGAAAAAGGATTTAAAGGAAACGGAAATTCATTCGAAAATCTTGCTCCAGTTCCTGCGAGGGCGGTCTTTCCAGTATCCTTTGTGGTATGCGTAGTTTGCAATTAGGGGAACTACTGTGGTGGCCTCTGCATAAACCATCTGCTCGTTCACAGTGTCCACCTTGCCCCAGGAAGATGCTTCCTTGAGCGTGGAGCTGGAGCATGCGCCATCGCGCACATCCGCAACAGTAATCTGCACTGCATATTCATGCATCGGAACTTCTTTTCCGAGGCACTCTGCACATACTACCGTATCCTGGGCAAAATTCTTGGGAACTCCGCCTCCAACCATGAACAAGCCAGATGTGGGAGACTCGATTTTTATTTTCGTGAGTTCGTGGAAATCCTTTACTGAATCTAGGGAAACGTGATCCTTGGGGCGCTCTGCCTGGTGCATTACAAGGCCGAAGCCTGCACTGGAGTCTGAGAATGCGGGGCAGAAAATGGGCACATTGTTTTCGTATGCAATCTGAACCAGAGAATCCTTTTTCTTTGCATTTTTCTGGAGGTATTTGCCCATCTCCGCAATAAATTCACGGGAAGAATATGGGCGGGGCTCCAGGGAATCTGCAATTTCTTTAATTGTGGAATCACAGGCCTGGAGTTCTTCTTCATCAATGTAAGTGTCGTAAATACGGTCGATGTAGCGCTCCCGGAGCTCGGTATCGTTTACAAATTGGGAACCCTTGTAGTGCTTGAAGCCCAAGGCTTCGAAAAAGTCCATGTCTACAATAGCTGCACCGGTAGCGACTATTGCATCAACCATGTTGTATTTTACCATATCAGAGTAGACCTGCATGCATCCTCCTGCACTGGTGCTTCCTGCAAGGGTGAGGAAATTAGTGCACCCTTCTTTTTTGAGCATCATGTTCAGGATGTCTGCGGCACGTGCGGTGTCCCTTGAAGTAAAAGACATGTCGCGCATTGAATCCAGCAAGTTAGTTCCATCAAATGAGGTTATGTCTATGTGCTTGACTGTCTCCTTAAGGTAATCTTTCTTGTCCATACTGCCGTTTTGGGAGAGAATTGCTTAAAAATTGATTGCTAGATGAGCTCCGGGAGCAAAAAGAACTTTATCTGCCAGTTTCCCTCGGTGTTTTCCAGGCAGAGGGGCGAGGAATAGCGGGAAATGTGGATTGGGGGCTCAGGGGAGCCTGTGAGAAGCAAGGCTGCGAGCTTTTCCATGTGGGGAAGGTGGCCTACGAACAGGTAGGTGCCGGTTTCTTCCAGTGTGGAAAGCTTTTCTTGTATTATGGATGGGTCGTCCATGGGCTTGAGGCCTTCAATTTCTTCTGCAGGAGCGTTGAGGGCGGAGGCAAAGATGCCGGCGGTTTGGCGGGCGCGAAGCTTGGGCGAGTGGAAGATGCGTGTGGGCTTTGTGCCCAGTTGCTGGAGTTTTGCTGCGATTGCTTTGGTTTCCTGGATTCCGGTTTCGGAGAGCGGGCGCTCCGGGTCTTCTTCCTCAGATTTTGCATCGCCGTGTTGTATTAGGTAGATCTGCATGCAGGAAATGGGGAGAGAAGGTTAATAGGGATTATGGCTACTTCGGAGGGGCTGAGAGTATGTTTAAAAAGGTTACTATAAATTAATAGACCCTACGCATATCCTGTGTGTCATGTCACTTATTCATTCAGGGAATAACTTCTCTGAAAGAACACACTGGATTTTGTGTCAGAGCTCTAGGGCGGAAAACCCATTTTGGGTTTAAAAAAGAAAAGTAAGAAGGGTTGCTCTATCCGAAAGGACTTCCGCGCACCCTGAACGATTGGTGAGCTAATGGGAAAGGCCAAGAAGAAAGATAAGAAGGACAGCAAGAAGAAAGAAGCTGCTAAAGCTAAAGATAAAGAAGTGTCAGCTGATGCTGCAAAAAAACCTGTAAAGAAGAAAGCGCTACCAAAAGAGGAAGAAGGCGTTAGGGGAATTATCAGGCTTGCAGGAAAGGATGTGAGTGGGCACCTTATCCTCAAAAGAGCATTGCTCAGGGTAAAGGGAATCGGCCAGACCACCAGGGGGCTAGTTGCAAATATTATATCAAAGGAGCTCAAGCTTTCGCCTAAGGTAAAGGTAGGTACCTTTGATGATGATCAAATTGAGAAGATTGATGTTATTCTTGCAAATATCCAGAAGTATGGTGTGCCTTCCTACCTTTTGAACAGGAGAAGGTCCCGGGAGACTGGGGAGGATGAGCACAACATAATGAACGACCTCGTGTTTGCGGAGAGGCAGGATGTTGAAGGTGAAAAAAAGCTCTACACCTGGAAAGGCTACAGGCACCACTATGGGCAGAAGGTGCGCGGCCAGAGAACCAGGAACACCGGAAGAAAGGGGATGTCCCTTGGTGTGATAAGAAAGGCCATGCAGCCGGGGCAGGCACCTGGAAAGAAGGATGACAAGAAGAAGAAATAGGTGAATGATTATGGGAGACCCAAGAAAATTCAGCAACAAATACGAGCACCCCAAAAGGCTCTGGGAAGTTGGCAGGATTAAGGAAGAGAAGGGGCTTAAACGCGAATATGGCCTCAAGACCATGAGGGAGCTCTGGGTAATGAACCAGGAGCTCAAGAAGATGAGGCGTGAAGCGAGAAGGCTATTGTCAGTTGCGCAGGACGAGAGGGAAAGGGACCTGCCTAAGCTTATGAACAAGCTGGCAAGGCTTGGAATTCTTAGTGCGGACTCAAAGCTGGAGCAGGTGCTTTCGCTTAACGTGCGTGATGTGCTCGAGAGGAGACTTCAGACCAGGGTGGTTAAGCGTGGGCTTGCAAAAACCGTGAAACAGGCAAGGCAGCTTATTACCCACGGGTTCATTTCAGTAAAAGGAAGGAAGGTTGATTCACCGAGCTACCTTGTTCCGGTTTCTGAAGATGATTCCATTAACTATTACAAGAAAATAGATCTTGAGGTGTCTGAGCCCGAAGAAGAGCCTGCACCAAAAGAGGCGCCTAAGGCTGAAGCCGAAGAAGGCGAGGCAAAGGAGGAGGCTCCAAAGGAGCTTGACCTTCCGCCCGCAGCGGAGAAAGTAGTTGATTAAGGGTGACGATTATGGCTGAAGAAGAAAAGAAAATTGAGGAAGCGCCTAAGGCTGAGGAAAAGAAAGAAGAGAAGCCTGTAGAAGCTCCAAAGGAAGTAGTAAAGGAAGCAGCTCTTAAAGAGGAAAAGAAAGCTGAAATTAAGGAAGTGCCAGCCGAAGCACCTGCGGAAGAGGAAGAAAAAAAAGAGGTCAAGAAAAAGAAGCCGGGGAAGCTTGCAATTGTGCACGTTTACTCATCCAAGAATGACACCATCATTACCGCAACTGATATCAGCGGTGCGGAAACCCTTGCATGGGCAAGTGGAGGGATGATGGTTAAGTCCTCAAGGGAAGAGGGGAAGCCCTATGCAGCAATGCAGGCTGCACAGAAAGTCGTGAATGAATTGAAAGAAAAGGGAGTGGATACTGTCCACATAAAGATTCGCGCACCTGGAGGAAACGGTTCAAAGACTCCAGGAGGAGGAGCGCAGGCAGTGGTGAGAACCGTTGCAAGGATGAAAGTTCGTGTGGGAAGAATAGAAGATGTTACGCCCATACCTACGGACTCCATGAAAAGAAAAGGTGGAAGAAGAGGCAGGAGGGTGTAGACATATGAAAACAGAACTCCTAGAATCAAAAGGAAACAAGGTTTCCATAAAAGTGAGCGGAACGGACCTTACGTTCCTGAACACTGTGCGCAGGTACAGCATGGGAAGGGTTTCCATACTGGCTGTGGATTCCATTACTCTGTATGAGAATACCTCATCCATGTTTGATGAATATGTAACTCACAGGATTGGGCTTATTCCCATTATCACTCCCAAGGGAGTGAAAGAGGGGATGGAAGTAGCCTTTTCTTTGGATGAAACCGGGCCAAAGGTTGTGTATTCCGGAGACATGAAAACAACGGATAAGGATGTGAAGGTTGCAAAAGACACCATCCCGATTATTACGCTGTTTGAAGGGCAGAGCCTGAGGCTTGAAGGGAGGGCAGTTGTTGGGACCGCCCTTACGCATGCAAAGTTCCAGGCAGGGATTGCAGCATACGAGGAAGATGAGAAGGGGAATATCGTGTTTAAGGCCGAGAGCTTCTTCCAGATGAACCCGAAGGAGATGATTGTGCGCGGGTGCAAGCAGCTTGAGGGAGACCTTGCTGAATTGGGAAAGGCTGTGAAGAAGGCGAAATAAAATGAGTGTGCAGGGGGACAAGTTTTCTTTTTCTCCAGAAGTTATTGAAGAGTTTTTGAAAAAGCAGTATGGAATTGTTGGGAATCATTCTGCAGTTCAGATTTGCGGGTGGACTAAGCGTATGCTCCGGGGAAAGGGGGCTTGCTATAAGCAGAAATTTTATGGTGCTGATACTGCTTCATGTGCGCAGATGAGCCCTGCCGCTGCGTGGTGTTCTCAGAATTGCGTATTTTGCTGGAGGCCCATGGAGTGGATGGAGTTTAAGCCCATGGATGATGATTCTATTGATTCTCCTGAGGAAATAATTGAGGGAACTGTTGCGGCTAAGCGGAAACTGATTTCCGGGCTTGGGGGGGCTGATGATGTTAATGAAGAATTGTTCCGCAGGGTATTGGATTCGTTTCCTGCGCATTGGGCAATTAGCTTATCCGGGGAGCCTACGCTTTACCCTAAGCTTCCGGAATTAATTAGAAATTTGAAAGAGAGGAAGGAAGTTAAGACTGTGTTTTTGGTTACTAATGGGCAGGAGCCGGAAATGCTGATTAGGCTTAAGGAAGAGAAAGCGCTGCCCACACAATTGTATATTTCTGTGGACGCTGCGGATGAGGAAACTTTTGATAAAGTAAATGTACCGGTTTACCCGGATGGATGGGAGAGGATAAATAGGACGCTTGAATTAATTGCAGATTTTCCGTGCAGGAGAGTCTTGAGGTTTACTGTGATTAAGGGGGTTAATGATTTGGAGGGGATGCTTCCTGAGTATGGGAAGATTTTTGAGAAAAGCGGGGCAGACTTTATTGAGGTGAAGGCATATATGCACCTTGGGTATTCAAGGAAAAGGTTGGGTGCGGAGAATATGCCTGAGCACCAGTATGTGAAGGAACTTTGTGAGAAGCTGCTGGAGTTCCTGCCTGATTATATGCATGAAGATGAAGAAGAGATATCCCGGATTGTGCTTCTTAAAAATAAGAATTCTAAATATAGAAATATTATAGGAAGCGTTGAGGGCTAGTGGAAAAGTGACACATTTTTATAAACTTGTTCACACATATTATACCTATGGCACTGCCTATCCGCAGAGTGGATTCTGGCAGAGTGGATTCTAAAATTCCAGCGAAGCCCAGGGGGATGTGGGTGAAAGTTGTTCCACTGGTTGCTGCACTTGCAATTAGTGGGGTTGTTGCAGCAAAAACTATTTTTGGGGGGAACACGGATGAGGGAGCAGAAGTGTGGAAAGAGAAAAGAACTCCTCAGGAAATTAAGAGTCGGGAGAAACTGAAGAGGCAGAAAGCGAAGCTGGAAATGCTTAAGGGGATTATTAAGTTCCAGAAGATGAAGGAGCAGGGGAAAATCGGGTGGGGGGAAAATGAAGATAAGAGTATGGAAAGTTTTCCTGTATTTGATGGGAAAAGGTATATGGAAGCACTATGGGAATATGAAAAAGATGAGCTTTGGGAACTTTTTGCTGAGCAGTGCGGGACAGTAGAGCATTTAGAAAAAGAGCACAAAGATGCACTGGATGATATGGATATTGAGCTTTCAACCGGGAAAAGATTTCCCAGTGAAGAAGAGGAAAAAGAAGAAAATCTAGTTCTTGCAAAACTGAACATAGAGAAAAGAAAACGGGATTTAGTGCAGGGAAGGATTGATGAGATTGAATTGAGTGAGTATGGGCTTGCGGGAAAAAACAGGGAAGAGCTTCAATCTATTTTGTTTTCAATGGAAGAAATGGAGGTGTACTGGGGGGTTGAATCCATGCCATGGGAAAAGGAGCAAACCATGTACCTTGCAAGCATTGCCCTAGACCGGCTGTTCTGGACTGATGTTTTTGGAAGTAGGGATTAGGAAGTAATTTCATCCATTCTGTTGGTTTTTTCTGCTTCTTTTATTTCCTGGGCAACCCTTCTTCCGAAGCTCACTGGTTCTCGGTATAGGTAGGAAGAGTAAGGGGTGAAGCGGGTTCCAGGGGAACCTGGCATGCGGAAGGAAACATCAAAAACTACGAAGCGTTCCTTGCCGTCTTTTTCTTCAATTGCACCCTGCAATGCAAAGGGGCCGATTAGGCCTTTTGGATAGAATTTCTTTACGGTTTCTACAAAGCGCTCGCCTGCTTCGATTCCGGTTTGGAGGAGGGATTCGCGCATTGTGGATGCGATGTGGCCTGCTTCGATTGTAGTGAAGCGCTTGTATTTGAGGGCTTCAATCTGCTGGGGGGCCGGCAATCTTAAGAGGCCATCCAGGTTAGTTTGGCGGCGGCAATCTATTCCCAGGAGCTCGAGCTCGTTGTGGAGCGGTGAATAGAAAAAGTTGAAATTAAATTGTGCACCAAGGATGAATTCTTCGATTCGTGCAACCTTGAGATCTTCCTCTTTTATTACGTCCTGGGCAAGAAGGGACTGGCTTCTTTCCTGGTATTCTTCAGGTGAAGCTGCAAAGAAGAATGCGCGTTCGTAGGAGCGCTTTGCATCCTGCACCTTAACCAGTGAAAGGGAATCAATGGAATCCGGGGTAAATGTTTTAGCGATGTTTACATCTGCGGCTTCGAGCAAATCGTACTGGTTGTTTTTTACTGTGCGTTCTTCTGCGCGAAGGAGGTATTTGTTTCCAAAGATTGGAACGTCAAATTTGTTTTCAATGTTATCATAACCAACGTAAACGGAAAAGGAGCGGTTGGGAATAAATATGGAATCCTTAAGCTGCTCTAGGACTTCGGGCTTTACCATGTCCGTGAATTCATCCACAAGGATTACTTCATCCACGATTCCGATTTCTTTATCTCCGCGCTTGCGGGTTTTGTAGTGCTTGGAATAGGTACTGTCACGGCCTTTCTTGCATACAACTACTGATTTGTATCCTTCTGCTTTTGCTCCTTCTGAAACATCCAATGCTGAGTGGCTTCCTAGTGTTGAAATAAACATATTGCTCACCTTGGGGATATTCTGCACGATTAGGAATAAAAGAGTTGGGGGTTCGCATTAATAATGTAACCCTGGTTACAGGAGTTGCAAAAAAGCTTCCCCTGTTAACAATTAGGTTTATAAACATTTTCCCACTAATTATAACACTATGACCAGATATAAATCACAATCACATAGGGTAACTGAGACAAGGAGGTTGTCACAGGTAAAAACACTCAAGAGCAAAGGCAACTCTCCAGAAATATGCGAAGCACGTGCAACAATGCAGGGGCTCTGCCTGAATGCGCACAGGAATGGAATTGGAAAGGGAGTTGCGGCATTGGCTGCAGTGGGAGTAGGTTTCCTGGCAGCAAAGAAAGCATCTGCAGAAGCCACAGACATTATGATTATGAAAGAAGAGGACGCGCCTAAAGAAACATGTGTTAATTATTCTCATGAGGTTTCTGTTGCGCTTGCAGTGGCAGCAATGATATCAGCAGCCTCCACTGTATCTTTTGGAAGAAAGGCATACAAAACCAGGAGAAAGGTTCCGGGAATTATCGGGCCTTCCGGGCTTGTGCCCCTTAAGCTGAGGAAAGATGAGGGGAATCCATTCCGCAAAGATGGGGTAAGTGATGAGGAGTATGCAAGAATAAGGAAAGAGACGCATGTGTGGGGAAAGAAAAACAGGAAAGAGAGATATATGTTTCATATTGATATGAATAGTCTGGATGTGAGCCTTAACCCTACGGACTTCAAATTCACATTTAACAAAAATACCCTGCCATTGGTGGCATCAATAGTTGCAACCATGGCATTTGCAACCGCTTTATTGTATCTGAATGCACCTGCGGAGAAACCTGCAGAGCCTGCAAAGATTGAGCAAAAAGCAGAAAATGGCAACTAATTTATTTCGGGAACCAGTTTGTCCTGAAATATTCTTCTAGTGCCTCAGGGTAATCTTCAAGTATTGATTCTTTTCCAAGGAATTTTGCTTTTGAAATTCCAGCTACATGAGAAGGCAAATCCTTGCGCTTCTTGAATTCCTTAATTGCACGCGAAATGTTCCAAAGCTTCCTTTCCCCCATTGAATGGATTCTTCCATGGTCAAAAAAGAACGGCTTTTTGCGCTTGCGCATAAACACTGAAACGTGCTCGGTCTGGTCTAGATACGGGCCGCGGAAGGTTTGGGTTTTGGGCAGCACAGGAGAGCGCAATTCAAACAGGATGATGCACTCTGAATCTGTTGCGTGCGGATGCACCCCAAGCACCTTGAACTCTAGTTTCTTTAGGTATGATTCCAGTTGGCCTGAAACCCTCCAGACCTGGCCCCAAAGTACGTCATCCACTATTTCCTCCTTTGCAAAGGAAAGCGCGAATATGTTCCTTTCTTCTGTTCTTTCTTCAAGCTCTTCCCTGCTCACTTCCTTGGGGAAAAAGAACTGCTCTGAGGGCTCTGCAAGATATGCTGCAGAAAGGAATACGAAGCGCTGGAGATTTTCTCTTGTAATCACTGCAGCAACATTCCTTGTGAGGTCTACCGGGTCGATTACTGTGAGTGGCGTATTGAAATCCGGGACTGCGCGGAGGCTCTTGTACTTCTTCTCCTGATCGATTACGGCCGGGAGTTTCCACATGGACGCAGCCTTGAGAAACTTCTCGAATGAACCATAGTGCAGAACCATGAGCTCGCAGAGATAGCCTGAGAAACCCTTGGTCTTGATTTCCGCCCCATATATGAGATTTGCCTTGAGAAACTGCTTCAGGAGGAGAACTTCCTTCCTTTGGGCAGCCTTCATCTTGGAAAGAACATACTCTGTGTGGAGCTGGGAGCGGTCCACAGCAGACCTTACGCGTTCTCCTGCCTTCATTTCGTAAGACGGAACAAGGTCGAGTCTCTTTCCTTTTAGGTAGATGCGGAGATAGGGATGCTCAGCGTATCCAGTTTCTCGCTGGGCGCGCGGAAAGGCTTTTTTAGCGGCTTTTTCCAGCTTTTTGAACATTTCCTCCTTTGAGTGGGAAACCGGGAAAATGGCGAACAGGTCGATGTCTCCGGCTCCTTTCAGGAAAGTGCCCTTGGCTACGGAGCCTGCAAGAAGGGTTTTCACCTCCTTGGGAAGGTGCTTTTTGAGCGCTTTCTGGGTGCTCTCTGCAAGCCTTTTTGCCTCTGAGGCTTCCGTCTTGGAGGGAGTAATCTTCTTCAGCACCGCGTTTAATTTCATGGGTTTAAAGTAGGCAAGAAAGATTATTAATGAAAGGGGTCAGAAAAGGCATCCGTCGGAGGGTTTTTTTACGACGGTATAATTATATTAAAATTAAACAAAGGTTTATAAGCTAAATCTTCTAAATTCTGGGCATGAGATGGCTACCGATAATCATCATTATGGCCCTTCTGTTTTATGGATGTGTGGAAGAGCGCCAGGTAAGCATTACAGGCTACGAGCAGGTTGAATCAATAACCGGGATGGATATCACCGGGGACGGAGTAAATGACCTAAAGGTTTACACCTACAATGCGAAGGAAGTAAACGAGGAAATCGGCCTGTACATGCGGAAAACGGTAACCACCTATCCTGTTTCTTATTCGGCACAGCTAACTACGTATCCCCCTGTAACCGGGATGGAGCTCCAGGGCATAAAGGACAGCATCGGGGAGTTCAGGGATGCGAAAGCCTCTGGGGAAAGTGCATGCTTTTCAAAACTGGGCATAAGCAAGGATTCCTGTGGGGATGAAGATTCATGCATTGAAATGTGCACCACCTCCACATGCGAAAAAGTAGTGGAGTACAACGAGGAGAGCTTTGGCCATGAATTGTATTTGTTCAGCTACAACACAGGGGAGCTGGACCAACTAATAACTGAGGTTGAGGCAACGGGCTCAATCAACACGCAGGAAGACAAGGATGCGATGGCAGATAAGCTTGCGAATATGCTTGCGGCAACTGCAAAGCTCAAGGGAAGCCTCCTGTTCAGGGCGGATGTGTTTGGAGCGTGCACGGCCCCAAATTATGATACGAGCAAAATAAGGGCGGCAATCTCAAAGCTCGGAGAATACGAGCTGGAAGCTGGAAACTATGAGTACAAAGTTGTGGTGCTCTTGGATGGGGGGGATGAGGATGAGTTCCTTGAGCTTTATCTGAGGGACAGCCCGCCAATACTTGTAAGCGTGGAGCAATTCTCGCTGGATGTGCTGGGCAACGGAAAAATCTATGAAACGGAGCCGCTCACGGTTGGGTGGGACAGCGTGGAAGTGAACGCGCCGCACAGGCTTGTATATTATGATTTTGTTTCAACTACTGAGCCAACCGAAGAGGTGATGGCAAAGTGGAGGTATCCAAGCATAAGGGAGAGGAATCTCACTGCGCTCAAATACATAAACCAGATTTATGAGAACCCGGTAGGGCAGTTTATATTCGGAGTTTCTGCAGCGGTATTCAGCATCTTCCTCTTCCTGGGGTACTATGCGGCAGTTGGGGCTGCAGTTGCACTTTGGGTAATAATGCTGTTCATCCTGCTCCTTTTGCTGGAAACACTCTACCATGTGATAAGGGCGGCGATGGACAAGAAAAGCATAAAGGAAGTGCTTATGGATTCGTTCGGGGCACCCATGCCAGACTGGAAAACGTATGTAATCGTAGGTGGGGCGCTCGTGCTTGCTGCGGTGCTTGTGAATATGTTTTATACGGCCCCCGTAGAGGCCAGGCTATTTGAGATGGAGGCACTTATCACTAACCTGGGCTCGGATTTTGCAGGAGCGGTAGTAGTATTGCTTTTCGTTATTGGGGTGTATACCCTGTTCCTTGTGTTTGAAGACATTCTCAAGGGGCTGATGATAGGGAAGGATTATTATGAGCTCAAAGGCGCAACAAAAGAAGACAACCTGGCGGAACTTGCAAATCTCAGGGAAATCTGGCAGGCATTGCGCATGCGCGTGGAAGATCTTTCCAAAACAGGAATGGTGGTTACGGAAGAGTATGCAATTATTGTTTCCGTTCCTGTGGAAAGGCTTGAGCAGATGATTGAATCTGGCAAGCAGGGAATGGCAAAGCAGCTCATCAGGTTCAACCAGGAAAGGCTGGAAACACTGGATGGAAGGCTGGACGAGAAAGTAAATGTGATGAACGAGAAATGGCCGGAATGGAAAGAAGAGCTTGCAAAGGCCATTGCGGGAAACGACAGCGTTCCGCTCAATACACTATTATTTATCCCAATGCAGTGGAGGGAGTGGGCAGTTGAGAAATACATAAGCGAGAACAGGACAAAGGGGTATGTGCTTGAAAACGAGGTGATTGTAAAGAGGGAAGTAAAGGTTGATGAACTCCTTACAAAGAAGCTCAAGGACCTGCTGAAGAAGAAAACAGTGAAGAATGCCGTTCTGCTTTCGCAGGACATGGAAGTTTTCAATTCATTCCACAAAGGAAAGAAAACCGTAGTGGATGTTCTTTTCCTGAAGCTCAGGTCATATGTAAATGCGCTCTCAAAGAAGATGGGTGCATCCGAAGTGAAAAGGTTTGTGGTTTCAGGAAAGAAGAATGCTGCTGTATATGTTATGCATGGCAAATACCAGGCGTTAATTGTTGCTGACAAGGCAAAGATAAGGGAAGTCGTTGAAGACTGGAACGCCATGGTCGAGAAACTATCTTAAGCTAAATGAAAGACAGGAAATTACGGGAGTGTGAGTAAAAATGGTCGAAGAATATGGAGCTGAATCCATCAAAGTGCTTGAAGGCCTTGAAGGAGTTAGAAGAAGGCCGGCAATGTACATTGGGGACACTGCAAAGCGTGGGCTGCACCACCTCATTTTCGAAGTGGTGGACAACAGCATAGATGAGGCGCTTGCGGGATACTGCAAGAACATAGAAGTGCTTCTGAAGAAGGATGGCTCAGTAATGGTCAGGGATGACGGGAGAGGAATTCCCGTGGACGTGCATTCAAAAACAGGGAAATCTGCGCTTGAGCTGGTAACCACTGTGCTGCATGCGGGTGGAAAGTTTGAGAAAAAGGCCTACCAGGTTAGCGGAGGGCTGCACGGAGTCGGGCTTTCAGTAGTGAACGCGCTGAGCGAGTGGATGGAAGCGGAAATACACCGGGCAGGAAAAATCCACATGCAGAAGTACAAGGTAGGAAAAGCAATTACTCCGGTGGAAGTAATTGGGGAAACTGAAACCACCTGCACAATAATCAGGTTCAAGCCGGACATGAGCATCTTTACCGGGGAGCTGGAATTCAACTACCTGAAGGACAGGATGCGGGAGCTTGCGTTCCTTAATGCAGGGCTGCGCATCGTGATGCGGGATGAGGAATCCGGACAGGAAGAGGCATTCCAGTATGAAGGAGGGCTGAAGAGCTTCGTGGAATACATGAACAGGTCCAGAAAGCCAATCCAGCAGCCTTTCAGCTACGGGAAAAATGTGAATAATGTTGATGTGGAGTATGCGATACAATACACCCAGAATTTCACTCCTGTTGTGCACTCATTTGTGAACAACATAAACACTATTGAGGGCGGAACGCACCTTGTGGGATTCAGGATGGCGCTTACCCGCGCAATAAACGAATACATGAAAGACAACAAGACGCTCAAGGGAAGGAAACTCAGCGGGGATGATGTGCTTGAAGGGCTTACTGCAATCGTGAGTGTAAAGGTTATGGAACCCCAGTTTGAAGGGCAGACCAAAACCAAGCTCGGGAATACGGAAGTGAAGGGGATTACCTCAAGCATAGTATATGAGAGCCTGATGCAGTTCCTGAATGAAAACCCATCTGAAGCAAAGTTGATTGGGGAAAAGGTTCTTGGTGCGCTGAATGCGCGCGAGGCTGCGCAGAAAGCAAAGGAACTCATCCGCAGGAAGAGCGTGTTCGAGAGCAGCGTGCTTCCGGGGAAGCTTGCGGACTGCATTGAGCGCGACCCGCAAAAAGCTGAAATATTTATCGTAGAGGGAGACTCTGCCGGAGGAAGTGCGAAGCAAGGAAGGGACAGGCAAATCCAGGCAATCCTTCCGCTTAAGGGAAAAATCCTTAATGTGGAAAAGGCGCAGATTCACAAAATCCTGAAGAATGAGGAAATCAAAACACTGATTCTGAGCCTGGGGACCGGGTTTGGGGATGATTTTGACCCGGGTAAATTGAGATACCACAAGATTGTGATTATGACGGATGCGGATGTGGATGGAAGCCATATCCGGACGCTGCTGCTTACGCTTTTCTACAGATATTTCAAGGTGCTTATTGAGCGCGGCTATCTTTACATTGCACAGCCACCTTTGTACCGCGTAAAGAAGGGGAAGGCGAGCGAGTATGCATATAATGATGCGGAGCTGGGGATTGCGCTGGAGAAATTCGGGGAAAACTCGCACGTGAGCAGATACAAGGGGCTCGGTGAGATGAACCCAAGCCAGCTCTGGGAAACTACGCTCAACCCTGAAAACAGGAATATGAAGAAAGTAACCATTCAGGATGCGGTGCTTGCGGATGAGCTTTTCACTACGCTGATGGGAGAAGATGTTGAGCCCAGGCGGAAGTTCATAGAGGACCATGCAAAGGAGGTTGCAAACCTGGACGTATAGGTGATTCTCATGGCAATTACAGATATACCGATTGAAGAGGACATGAAAACCTCATACATGGATTATGCAATGAGCGTTATTGTGAGCAGGGCGCTCCCGGATGCAAGGGATGGGCTGAAACCCGTGCACAGGAGAATCCTGTACTCGATGCATGAGCTTAGCAACACCCATTCAAAGCCGCACAAGAAAAGTGCGAGGATTGTTGGGGAAGTGCTTGGTAAGTATCACCCGCACGGTGATGCTGCAATTTACGATTCTCTTGTTAGGATGGCACAGCCGTTTTCACTGAGAAGCGTGCTCGTGGATGGGCAGGGAAACTTCGGAAGTGTGGACGGGGATTCCGCGGCTGCTATGCGTTACACTGAGGTGCGCATGAAAGCAATTGCGGAAGAACTGCTCAAGGATATTGAAAAGGGCACTGTGGATTTTACGCCTAATTTTGATGGGACGCTTAAAGAGCCCATGGTGCTTCCATCAAGGATTCCAAATCTTCTGGCCAATGGGTCTGCGGGAATTGCAGTGGGAATGGCTACGAATATTCCTCCGCATAACCTGGGCGAAATTTCAGATGCAATTATCGCTGCAATTGATGGGGCGGATGAGGAGAGGATCCTGAGCATTGTGCCCGGGCCGGACTTCCCTACGGGGGGGTATATTGTGGGGAGGATGGGGATACACAGCGCCTACACAACAGGGAGGGGAATCATCAGGATAAGGGGAAGAACAGAAGTGAAGGAAAAAGAAATCATAATTACCGAAATCCCATACCAGGTGAACAAGACCTCGCTCATCCAGCAGATTGTTGAGCGGGTAAAGGAGAAAAAAATAGATGGGATAAGTGGGCTGCATGACCATTCGGACAAGGATGGGATGACCATCAAGATTGATTTGAAGAGAGGGGAAGATCCGGAAATTGTGCTCAGGCAGCTTTATGCACATACGGATTTGGAGAAGAGCTTTGGGATAATCAACCTGGCGCTTGTGGACGGGAAGCCGAAACTGCTTACCCTGAACGAGATGCTCTGGGAATTCATAAACTTTCGGAAGGAGATAATCACTAAGAGAAGCCAGTTTGAGCTCCAGAAAGCAAAGGACAAGCTGCACCTGCTCGAGGGGCTTGCGGTCGCGCTTCAGAACATTGATGCAATTGTAGGGATGCTCAAAGCAGCTAAGAATGCGGAAGAGGCACGGATTGCCTTGGGGCAGGTTTACGAACTTTCCGAAAAGCAGGCTGCAGCCATTCTTGACATGAAACTGCAGAAGCTCACGAATATGGAGCGCGAAGGAATCATAAACGAAAAGAAGGAAAAGGAAGAGGAAATAAGGATACTTGAAAGCCTTCTTGCAGATGAAAAGAAAATATTTGAAGTAATAAAGCGGGAAGCGGAAGATGTGCGCGCAAGGTTCGCAGATGCAAGGCGCACTGAGATTCTTGATGCGGAAGAGGAAGGGGACATTGAATCACTTATTCCAGATGACCAGGTTGTAGTCACATTCTCCAAAAGGGGTTACATAAAGCGGGTTCCGCTAGAGGAATACAGGAAGCAGAGGCGAGGCGGGCTTGGAGTTATAGGGGCAGAAACTGTGGAAGAAGATTTCATAGAGGATGTTATCGTAACTACCAACCACAAGTACATGCTGTTCTTTACGGATGCGGGAAGGGTGCACTGGCTCAAAACCTACCGGATTCCAGAAGGGGGAAGGTATGCAAAAGGAAAACCGATTGTAAACCTTCTGGAACTCAAGGAAGAAAACGTGAGCGCATGGGTTGCAGTGGATGAGTTCAGCGAGAACATGCACCTGATGATGGCAACCAGAAACGGTTCCATTACTAAGACTAAACTTTCCGCGTACAGCAGGCCCAGAAAGGGAGGCATCATTGCGATTACCCTTAGGGAAGGGGACAGTCTCATAGAAGTACGGAAAACAGATGGGGAGCAAAACTTGATGCTTGCTACCAAAAAGGGGCTCGCAATCCGGTTCGATGAGAAGGATGTGAGGGAAACTGGGAGGGGGTCAATGGGAGTGCGCGGAATAAGGCTCAAGAAAGGGGATGAGGTTGTTGGATTTGCAGTATGCAGCAAGCCGCACATACTCACCATAACCGAGAACGGGTATGGGAAGAGGACCAATCTTGAGGAATACAGGCTTCAGGGAAGGGGTGGCCAGGGAATAATCAATATAAAGACTGGAGGGAGGAATGGAAGCGTCGTTGGAGTGAAATCCGTGAGCGACGAGGATGAGATTATCGTGGTAAGTTCCAGGGGAAGGATTGTGAGGCTGGGCGCAAAGGACATCTCAACAATCGGGAGGAACACGATGGGAGTGAGGATTGCGAAACTCAAGGAAAAGGAAAAGGTTTCCTCTTATACTGTGATGAAGCAGGAGGAGGAACCCCTTCCTCAGGAAGAGCCCATCCCAGGGGAAGAAAAACAGGTGCCTCCGCCCGCCGCACCGGAGCCCCGGGAAGAAGAACCCGCGGAACCGCCTGCAGCTGAGCCTCCAAAAAAAGAAGCGCCAGAAGGTGCGGAGTAAAGTTTTAAAGGAGGAATGTAGATTATGAAATGTGATAACATGTGGAAGAAGGTCCTGAACAGGGAATCCATGAAAAAATTGGTTGTTCTTTCAATTTTAAAGAAACTTTTTATATTTGCATTATTGTTTTTTGCAAGTGATGCTTTTGCAGCGAGCTGTGAGGCAGGTTTTACTGATACCATAAACATGAAGGTTATCGACTATAAATATCGGCCTATTGAGAATGCAAAGGTTACTGTAACCTACCAGAAAGACCAGACCACGGGGAAGGGATACGTAACTACGAATCCCCGGTATACTCCTGCAGATGGAAAATTAACTGAAACAATTCGAAATACTGAGGTTTTTGATGACAGGGTAAAGTGTGATGTCACTATTACTGCAGAATACGATGGGGAAATTGTAGAGAAAGAGATTACGGCTGAAAATCATTATGCAGAGATTATTGTTAGGTTTGAGGATGTTCGGCTGCTCAGCCTCAAGGTTGTGGATAAGCTGGGAGCACCCATTGCGAATACCCAGATAAGGGTTAACCAGATGTACCTGAACACCAGCGACAGCGGGCAGGCAAACGTGCTCGTAAATATGGGAACAGTGGAGGTTGCAGTCCCCTACCTGAGCGGGGTGATTACTCAGGACATAGAAGTAACTGATGATATTTCATATACTCTTCATGCAAAAGTGTATTCGATGAACCTGGAGGTTGTTGATGACCAGGGCGATCCACTGGTTGCGCAGATATTCGTGGAGGACCAGGAGTATGAGGGAACGGGCGTGGAGATAGAGGAGATTGCGCTTACGAGCCCATATGTAAAAGTTGTCTACGGCTCCCTGGAAAAACTCCCCCAGATCGACCTTGTCCAGCAGACAGATTACCTGGTTTCGTTTGACCTCAATCCCCCTGAAATAAAGGATGTGGAAGTGGAGAGGGATGGGGAGGATCTGAGAATAAGGTTTTTTGTGTATGATTATGGAACATATGCAACCGGGCCGAANCTGGATGAAACAACCGTAAGCTACACNNTGGGAGGCGTAACAGAATATGCAGTGCCTTACGTGGACAGTGGCTCATATATAGTAGAAATGCCGACNCCTCCGGTAAACACACTGCTGAGGTTTACAATTACAACATATGACATGGAAGGCAACATGAATACGGTGAATGGGCAGTATCTCGTAACCCCCGAGGATGGGAATGGAGTTATCNTCCCTCCGACGAACGAGACCAATGGGGATAATGGCCAGCCACCCACAGAACCGGAGGATAATACGCTGCTGATTATCGTCGGTGTGGTAGTTGTTGTTGTGCTTGCGTATGCAGTGTGGAGTTATGTTCGAGGGCTGACCGAAGAGGAGTAACGATAGCTTTATAAATCTTTTAGGCGTAATAATAATGTTAATAAAAACGGAAAAAGGTGAAAAATGTGCCAAGGGGAAGAAGGATCGTAATAAACAAAAAAATTGACGATGATAAAGTTGACACTTTTAAGTCCCTGGATATGGGAGAACTTAAGGGTGAAAGGGAAGGCTGGGAAACACAGCTCTCAACATCCATAGAGAATGTTATGGAAGCTGCCAAGGAAATGAGCTCCAGGAAAAAGCTCAATGATGAGGCACTCCGCAAAGCAGGTCTGTATTCTATTCAAGAAGCATATGAATTCCTCAGGTCAAAAGGTTTGGACATTTCCTTTAGGGCTTTTGGAGGAAGAATTGAAAGGCGAAGCATTCCCTCCGTAAAAATTGGCAAGAAAAGATATCTCCCCCTTCAGTCCCTTGACGACATGCTTGGCATAAGCGACAAGTTCTATACGGTCCGGAAAGCGTATGAAGTTTATAGGAAGTATAATAAAAATATTAATTATCGTGCGTTCATTGGAAGAGTCGAAAAGGATTCCATCCCTTCCCTGAAGATTGGGACAAAGAGGCTTATCCCGAAGGACGCTATTGATTCCCTAAGCCACGTTGCAAAGAAATACTACTCAGTAAGCGAGGCCCTCAAGGAACTCCACAAGAGAAACGTAACAATAAAGAGGAACGCATTCGAGAGGAGGCTTGACAGGAACCGCATCCCACATGTGAAAATCAGCGGAAGAAGGTTTATACCTAGGGACGTTGTTTCTGAGCTTATCGACAAGGAGCTTGCCCTGAGAAAGGGCAGCTACTAGCCTTTTATCTTTTCCCTCCTAATCTTTTCTGATGGTGAGAAAAAAGGCTGTCCTGCTTAATGTTGATTATGTAATCAAGAAGGGGCAGACTTACGCACGCCTCGAGGTAAAGGGGAAGTGCGCTTCTACATTATATTATAGATGCGACCCGTATTTTTTCGTGGATGCCCCTTCTGCAGCAAAAGAGGAAATTCTGAGTGTGGTTGCGAAGGCCAAGGATGGGGAGATTGTTTCCCCTAAAAAGATTGAGGTTGTGGAGCGGGAGCTGCACGGGGAAAAGAAAAAGCTGCTTAAGGTGGTTTGCAAGGCTCCCCGTGATGTTCCGATTATTGAGGATAAGCTGGATTTTGCATGCTATGAGTATTCTATTCCCTTTGGGCGCAGGGTGATGATGGACCTGGGGCTTGTTCCGCTCTCTATTATCCATTATGAGAGGAAGGGGCGAATCATTAAGAAATTCACTAAAGTAGGG
>JGI10211J34971_10001291_pt1 | contig 20854 bp, 14 predicted proteins | sample Etolagsediment_FD_34971 | JGI IMG/M metagenome (IMG submission 34971)
TTGCTGATCCTTCTATTCAATTTTGGTTTCTCAAGAGTCTTCATTTTTAATACCCCCATTACTAATTACCATTATATCAGAATGTGGGGCAAATGTCAATGACATACTAAGAATGTGTGGGGGAGATATGTGTTTTTTATACAAACCAAGGCTGGAGGGCTGTCAAGCGGGGCATTATAGGGCTTTTAAGCAAAATTTTTTCGGCGAGTCTTAATTTTTTTTTTGGGCAGAAAGGGACATTGAAGGCAGCATGTAGCAATGTCATTCTGAATCCCAATGTATCGGGATGAAGAATATCGCTCCTACGATCATTTGAGATCCTTCGCAAAAGTGAAGCGAAGGGCTCAGACAGAGGGGTGCTCAGAGGGCGAGAAACAGGCGCTTGGGATTGCAAAGATTGGATTCCGGATTCCTTCGGCTGCGCTTCCTTCGACGTTGCTCATGACAGGCAGGACAAGCAAGTACGGAATGACGACCATTTGTCATTTTTTTCCGAGGCAGGGGATGTAAAGATATCTCAAAAAGGAGTCAAATGGGATGTTTTTGTCTTGACATTGGCCCATTAAGGTCATATAATGATGATGCTGCATGGAGGGCAGGATAGCAAGGGAGGGCAGGATAGCAGTAGTTAAGAGAGGAGGTGTGATATGAACACGCGCGTAATATCTGCTTTAATGGGGATGGTATTAATCCTCGCCGGTTCGGCCGAGGCCGACTGGTGCGAAACCAACAACGATAACGATCCCTGCGGCGGTTTGGACCATATAGCTTACTGGGTCGCGGCATGGAACGGTGGTGGTGAGAATCCCGATACGGACTGGTACACTGCGAGTTATTTATCCACATGGTACGGAACTGACTCTGGATGGGTGAGCAATGTCGTCAATATTACGGATGAGGATGCCACCGCTTACGCCGCCGCGAATAAGCTCGAATCCTTCTATAACGTCAGGGCGTATGTTTCTCTCAGCACCGCCGACCTCGACGAGGAGTTCGGCGTCATAGTGCGGGCCAGTGATTTTGATTTTGAAGATCCCATCACCGATGTTAGCGGATATGCAGCGACTTTCAGCGTCAACAATGCCACCGGGCCGGGCGACCCGATGCTCTTTAGCCTTTACAAGATTGTAAACGGTGTAATTGTCGATTCCGAAACCGCGAACCCCCAGGTGCCGGTCGGTTTCGATGACCTTATTACGCTTATTGAGCTTACCGCATACGGCGGTGATATTACCGCCCGGCTCTTTGACGATTCGGATGATACAGTCCCGCTTCAGACGCTTAACATGACCGATTCAGCTCCTTTGGGGGCGGGCTATACCGGTGTAATCAATCTGGATTACATATCGGCCGATGGGATTAGTTCGTTCTACGATACACTCTGGTCGCTCACTATCAACGACCCGGCTGGTGATTTGGATGATGATGACGATGTTGATTTGGCTGATATGGCCATACTTTTCAGCAATTGGCAGGATACCGGATGCAGCGTGCCGAACGACTGGTGTCAGCGCGCTGATATAATTATTAATGGAACCGTTGACCTGACCGACCTTGCAGAATTTGCCGCAAACTGGCTTGTGGGGACTTAATACTGAATTGACAAGCCGTGCTTTGTAGAAAACCTCATAGATGACATCCTGAGTGAAGAAAGTTTATCCTGAGCTTGCCGAAGGAAAGAATCTCAATCGTTCGTACGCACGAGATTCTTCATCCCGATACATCGGGATTCAGAATGACGTATGTTGTATTCAGTGCGGGATGGCAAAATCATGAAGCTCGACTTTTCAAGACAGGCTGAGTAGGTGTAAACGGGAAATCCGGCCTAACACATTTTACCGTCAAAGTAATTCGGCTGTGCCCGGCAAAACGCCCTTGAGTGAGCAAGATATGCCAGCCTTCTTTGCAAACATCATCTATTTATTGCCGTTGGCCCGGCCGGCAAACAAATTCAAATTGAACAAAAAATTAGTTGAAGTGGTTGTATTTTTTGGATAAACAGGTTAGTTTGGTAGCGATGAAGGTCCGCCAATATGACTGAGCAAAGGTTATGCGGACAACAATCGGCGAGTTATTGAGTAAGGAATAGACAATGGCCAAATCATCTTCCGGAAAAAAGGCCCGCGGCGGCGGCAAATCCTTGTCCACACGGTCGATACATGCCGGTGAGCCGAGGAGAAAATATGCCGACTCATTAACAACCCCCATTATTCAGACTTCTACCTTTACATTCAGGGGCAGTAAGCACATCGAAGACTTCACGAAGAAGGGCAAAGAGCATTTCGAATACGGCAGATACGGCAATCCCACCGCCAAAATCGCCGAAAAGCGTCTTGCCGACCTCGAAGGCGCTGAGGCCTGCGTCGTCTTTTCTTCCGGAATGAGTGCGATTACCACGACGATTCTTTCTCTGGTCCAGTCCGGCGACCATATCGTTATCACCGACGACAGCTACAAAAAAACACTTGAATTTTGCAGGTCATATTTGAAACAATTCGCCATTGAGTGCACTATTGTCCCGTTCGGAGATTACAAAATCTTTGAGAAAGCAATCAGAAAGAATACACGTTTCATATTTTCCGAATCACCGACCAACCCTTACCTGAATATCTTCGACCTTGTCAAAATCAAGAAGATAGCGGACAGGCACAATGTTCTGACACTCATAGACAGTACCTTCAGCACCCCGTTCAACCAGAGGCCGATTGAGTTCGGGATGGACATTGTTCTGCAAAGTTGCACAAAGTACCTCGCAGGCCACAACGACATCTTAGCCGGCGCCGTGCTCGGCAAAAAAAAGCTGATTGACAGGATACGGGACCTGCACAAGTCAATGGGCGGCACTATCGACCCTCACTGTTGTTATCTTCTCCTTCGAGGCCTTAAAACATTCGCCTTGCGGGTCCAAAAGCAAAATGAATCCGCCTTAAAAATCGCCCAATATCTCCAAGGGCACCCGCGCATCAAAAAAGTTTACTATCCTTTCCTCAAGAGCCACCCTCACTACAGAATAGCGAAAAAGCAGATGGCCGGAGGCGGCGGGGTCGTTTCATTTGATATAAAGGGCAATCTTAATACCTCAAAGCGATTTCTCGATGCCTTGAAACTGTGCTATATCGGGCCGAGCCTGGGCGGCGTCGAGAGCCTGATAACACATCCTGCGCTGGTGAGTTATTACGACTACACGAGAAAACAACGCTATGAACTGGGAATCACCGATACTCTTTTCAGGTTTGCCGTTGGAATCGAAGATGTCGAAGACCTCATCGAAGACCTCGACAGAGCCCTGAAACAATAGCACCACAGAGCCCCAAACGTAAGTGCCGGGTCAACTTGGTGGACTTCGCCATCTTCGCACAAAAGTGGCTCGAAACCGATCGCAACTGACCTTCGGACAAAACAGGCAACTTCAAGTCCCAATAGTAAATAATCAATAGAAAATGGAAAATTCCAATGCTATTCACCATCGACCAATCAAGCCCGCGCAGCATTCCACTAACCAGCGACCAGCGACTATTTTAGCGCGGAAAATGCCCGCTAAAATATAGCCGTCACCGGCCCCGATTTAACTGTTCTTTTGGCTCTAAGCCGTGAGCGAGGAGTTCGTCCCTGAAGTTAATGCTAAGCCCGCAGTGGTCACATTCGACGAGCTGTATGTGACGTATCACACGACCGGTTTTTCTCCCGAATAACGAGCCTATCACCTCAGGCGCATCATAGTACAGGAAACGAGCCTCCTTGCCACATTTAGGGCAGGCTCTCTTTTCAGTCGCCAATTTTTGCGTCCTTTCACGTAGAGATATTCTTCTCTACCATATAGCCGTCACAGACACCCCAAATGTTGATGAAATTTTTCAAAAATCCCCCAGGCTTTTAATAATTATCCCTATTTATTTTCTCTGTGGATGATCAAAGGGCCTTAAGGCCCCTCTTGAACTCTCCGGAAGTCCACAGTCCTTGGGACTCCTTACGGAGGACGCCTAACGGCGAAATCCCAAGGATTAGACTACCCGAACGAGAGTGACTATAAATTTGGGTTAACCGACAGCCGGGAAATTCTGGTAAAATGCAGGAAAATGTGGGAAAATGAGGGAAAATTCTGTTTTCTGCGTAACCGAAGCGTTTTTAGGGTACAGTAAACAGTGAGATGGACACACTATTCGGCAAAAGACAGTTGCGCCGGCTGGTGCGAAAGGACCCAAAGGCTATAGAGCGATGGTTTCACGCCTATTCGGACACGCTCTATACTTTTGTGTACTACCGCCTTGGAAAGGATGCGAACCTTTCTGCGGAAATTGTGCAGGAGACATTTCTTAAGGCTCTAAAGCGCATCCGCCACTACGACCCAAAGCGGGGCAGTATGTTTGCCTGGCTGACATACCTCAGCAAAAACTTCATAAAAAAGGCACTTCGCCAAAGAGCCAGGGAAACATCTTATGAAAGGCTGTGGCAGGATGTTGACAGCGGCCTTTTGCGGGCCTTTGAGCAGATAGCGACCGAGCCGCTGCCGGATGAGCTGATTGAAAAGGCCGAGACCGCCGAGTTAGTACAGATGACGCTTGCAAATATACCGGCCAATTACAAGTATGTGCTGAAGGAATATTACTATCGGCTGAAGCCGCCCAAGGAGATAGCTGTTTCGGTGGGTGTCAGCGAGGGGGCGGTTAAGATGATGTTGTATCGGGCACGTCAGGCATTTCGGGCGGCATTTCTGAGACTTGAGAAATCCTTTAACCATCCGGATATAGCGAAAGGAGGGCTGGATGAGTAGCTGGGGTCATCTTGAGCGCAATATCGAAAGGCTTTTAAGGGCGGTGGAGCCGGAATTAAGACTGCCCGATGACAGGAAAGAAGAAATCTTAGCCGAGTTGGCCGAGGAGGGCGAGGTTTTATCTTCGAAGGACCCGGCTCGGCGGCTGCGAAGAAGGATTGTGATGCGGAACCGGGGCAAATTGGCGGCGGCAGCGGTTCTGGTTATAGGGGTTTTGGTTGGTGCGGTCTTGTTGTGGACCGGTTCGATTCAACCCAAAGAGCAAATCGCAACGCGACAGAAGGAGGTTATCGAAGAAAGTGTATCTGATGAAGAAAAAGCTGCCGACAAGCCTGTCGCTAAAGAGACGGATTCACAGAGGGCGAAGGTAGAGGAGGAATTGAAGCGCATTGCGGCGATGTTTGCCGCCGGCGACGTTGAAGGCTTGATTGCAATGCTCTCAGATGAACGGTTAGAGCTTAGAGCGGCAGCAGCTAATTATCTTGCAAAAGTGGGCGATTTGAGCGCGGTTGGGGCACTGGTGGAGGCGAGTAAAGAATGGACGGAAACCGATGTGGATAATCCATTTTCCAAGGCCATTTTAGAAATCATGACCAGAGCCGTGGAGGAGAAAGCAGAAGCTGCCGCCGCGAAGGTAGAAAAAAAGGCCGAGTTCAAGCCGCGGGGTGCGCTCAGCGGTATTATTACCGATGCCAAAACCGGTGAGCCAATCGCCGATGCCGAACTTTTTCTCCATGGGCCTGATAATGCCTATTTGGCTACGAAGACTGATGTCGATGGAGTATATAGTTTTGGGAAGGTGGAAAAAGAAGGTGAGTATAGGATAAGGATAGATTTAGTTGACTACGTAGGTCATCGAAAATGGGAGAAGATGCCTATTGTCTCATTACGCTCGGATTCGGCGGTGGTGAAGCATTTTGAACTGGCGCCGGCATGCGTGATTGATATTGAGGTTGTGGATGAGGCAGGCGAGCCGGTGCCCGGAGTTTATCTTGTGTTTAGGTCACCTTCAGTCAAAGGCGAAATTTGCCCGAGCCAGTTTGTTGATAAAAACGGAGCGGCAACTGTTGGTGGATTTGAGCCGTCAGAGACCGAGTATATAATCGTGGCCAAACATGATTTAGATGGTACCAGTGAGTATGCGCCTTCGACACTTAAGGTTAAGCTTAACAATCCTGATGTTACTGAGTATGGCGAGATTGTTATGAAAAAAGGCGTAACCGTGAAAGGCTACGCTGAGTATTCCGATGGAGTACCGGCTGGAGGGGCAAGAATCAGTGCAAAGCCGGATTGGTGGCCGGAGAATTTAGGGCTTCATGACTGGTACGAAATTGGTTCTGATGGAAGCTTCAGCATAGAACACGTTGCTGGCGGATTGTATGATATCCAATTCAGGGAAAGGCAAGATTGGTTTACAGTTTCGCAGGTCAAGCTACCTCTGGAGAAGGATGTGTTAATGGTGAAGATACCGAAGGTATCGCCGGGGCCTTTTGTTTCCATAAGTGGCACAATCGAATTTGTCGACTTTGAAGAACCGCCCGATGTTTACGTACATGCCTGGTCACGTGAGAGTGACGGCACTATATACCTCAGGTCCGGCGAGAATAAGTTCATTATAGATGGATTGCAACGAGGTGTTTACAAAATACAATGTAGCGGCAACGGTATCCAGGGAAAAGTCATTGAGGATGTCAATGCACCTACAGATGATCTCTACATTGAACTCGTATATACCGCCAAACCCAAGTTGAAAGGCCTTGTAAGAAGGGCCGATACTGCTGAGGGGGTAAGAAAATTCAAGGTCCGCGCCGTGAAGGTAAAAACCTTGTACGGCTCCAACTACGGGCAGGATGGCAGATGGCGAGAATATTCTTCCGCTGACGGCGAATTTGAATTTGAAGTAGCCGGGCCCGGGATTTACAAATTGCAGGTCGATGTGGAAGGATTTGCATTAGCGACAAGTGACGAGATTAATACAGATAAGATTGAGCCGGTAGTACTGGAGGTTACCGCGGGAGGTTCGATAAAGGGAAAAGTAGTTGACGAAGCGGGTCAGCCGGTATCTATGGCTAAGATAGTGCCGCTCTCCAAGGCGAGCGGCACTACGTCGGACACTGCCGATGTCTTTATCTCCGAGGATGGCGCGGTTAATACCGCTAACGGTGAATTCTTGTTGGAGCACCTACCGGCGGGCAGCGAGAGTCTTAAGGTTACTCATCCTGATTACAGCTTTGTTATCATCAAAGACATAGAAGTTATGGAAGGCAAGACAACAGAAGGTATCGAGGTTGTGTTAACCAAAGGCGGGACAGTTGAAGGTTATGTTTATGATGCCGAGGGCAATCCGCAGCCGAATGTAACGCTGTATTTCCAGGATAAAAGCGGCTACGGAGGCCTCGGTGATGAAGAAGAGGCCGGACGATTAGCTACGGTCGTTACCAACGCAGCCGGGTTCTACCTGGCGACAGGCCTGCCGGAGAAAATGTGCTATGTCAACAGAAGTAGTCCGTGGACCAGTCTGGGCGTAGTTCGTCGCGCTGTAATGCCTGCTAACGGCAAGACTTTTGAGCTTAATTTCGGCGACAAACCTGTGGTTAGCGGCCAGGTTGTTATTGATGCCGAACCTTTGATGAACACGCGCCTCTCGTTGGCCGACGCTGACAGCACACCATACTTCGGCGCGTTCCAGAGTGCCGTTTTGACGAATGACAACGGCCAATTTGCCTTTGCAGGTGTCCCTGCGGGGCAATATGCGATTCATTACGAGAGGGGCCGAAAACGCAACGATTGGGTAAAGATAGCAACGGTTGACATGGGCACCGAAGATATTGATATAGGCGTTATCGGCGAACAGGCAGGAACGATTCTTATATCAGTAGCCCCTGAAGATCCGAACGATGCACTAAACGTCATTGAGGTCTATCTGCAGGAGGGGACAGAGGTCTGGCAAGCGAGAGTGGGCGATGTTAGTGAGCCGGCGGCGCAGGGTGAGCCATACATTATAAGCAATGTCCTGCACGGAACGTACACGGCCGTTGCTGCACGTGCAGACGGCCTGCAGTTGAGGGAAAGTGTCGAACTTCGAGCCGGTCAGGAAGAAGTTGAGGTGACAGTGCAAATTCCAAAGGGCACAGCAACGGTCGGTGGGCAGTTTATAAGTGATTCCGAGCAGCCTTTATTGCTGTTCAGTTCAGACGAAAAAATTACCTGCCATATTAGTCCCGGTGAGGACTTTTACAGAATTGAAAATCTACCTGCCGGGGAGTATTCAATCGGGAACTACTTTATCGGCAGTGCTGCGCCGTTGGTGAGCTTTAGTTTGACTGAAGAGGAAGAGAAAACGGTTGATATAGATACTTCCGGCTGGTCTGCACTGAATAAAGCATCTTTGCTAACGCAGGTTGTTAGTGCCAATGGTGTGCCGATTACGACAGCGGAGGTCTGGCTGGAAGGTGATGGGGGTGTGATTGAGCCAATTACGAGCACGGGCGTGGGCCGGTTTTTCGTAACAGAGCCCGGCGAATATATTCTTCACGCAGTTTATCTCGGCTACGAGGAAGTTACGAAGGCTGTTTCTCTTGAGGCAAAAGACATAACAGCGGCCCGCACGGAAGATTCAACTGTCTTTATCAGGCTCGAAAAGGAATAACCGGTTTACATCTCTTACCAGAATTTGATGTAAAGGGCGATTGTAATAGCTATGACGATGATGCCGAGCCAGACAACCGAAGGTGCCGGCCTCATATCAAACTCTTTCCTCACGGGCATTACCTTCGGCTCAGCTAATGGCTTGAGCTTCGTTATGATGCCCATCGCCAGAATCAATACTCCAAAGGTAATTGCCATCTGATTCAGGAACGCCATGCTATTTAGTTTTCCTATCCATGAAATCTGGCGCAATGAATCCAGTGCAGGCTTAAGTCCTGGAATAAATTCGAAGAACTTCAAATTCATAAAACCGTATATAGGAATATTCAGGGCCATAGCAGAGATTCCAGCCGCGGAAGGCGCACGCTTGAAAACCAAGCCAAATGCGAACGCTGCCAAAATACCCGGCGTGATGAAACCTTGAGTTTCTTGAATGTAATTGAATATGCCCTTGAATTTTTCGCTGCCCAACTTCGGAGCTATCAGACAACCGATGACAACGAATAACAGTGTCGTTACACGTCCCATCCAAACCTGGGCTTTTGGAGAAATGGTATTATTGATTAAGCGTTTGTATAAATCCATTGTAAAGATAGTTGAGGCCGAGTTTAGCATTGAGGCAAGTGAGCTAATCACCGCACCGGAAATGGCAGCGAAGATGAATCCTCTCAATCCTGGATTAATCAGATTCTTAATCAAGAGGGGATATGCGGCGTCATTTTTGGCCACAACTTGTTCCTGATAGAGTTGAAATGCCATTATGCCTGGGAATATCATGATGAAAGGAATAATAAGTTTGAGAGTTGCTGCGAAGATAATCCCCAACTGGCCTTGACGAAGAGTTTTCGCTGCAAGAGTCCGCTGAGTGATAAACTGGTTTAAGCCCCAATAGTAAAAGTTCGGTATCCAGATACCAACGATAAGGGCCGTCCAAGGAATGATAGGATGGTCCTTGGGCAGTATCATGTGTAGTTTGTCAGAATTCTGTTCACTGAAGTAGCGTATTCCATTAGAGAAGACCTTCATAACTCCGGCTCCAGCCTCGGTGGAAGGACTCAACTTACCTATCGCAAGGAATCCAAGAACCATTGTTATAGTTCCACCGATAATTAAAGCCGAACCTTGGAACAAATCGGCCCATGCGACTGCCTTTAATCCACCCCAGATTGTGTACAAAGCAGCGATAGCACCGATAAGCAATATGCTGTACCAAAGATGACGGGGATCGTTTATATCTCCAAAAATTGTCTGCAATGTTAGACCACCCGAATAAAGCACGGCTGCAATTGCGACAACCACGTACATAATCATCACGTAAAAAGCCATAATCGAACGGGCCGTGGTATTGTAGCGGTATTCAAGGTATTCGGGGATTGTGAAGATGCCACTGCGAAGAAACTTCGGCAGAAAGAAAATCGCAACGAAAACAAGTGTAATTGCCGCAATCCATTCATAGCTTGCAACAGCCATTCCCATCCCTGCGCCCTGGCCTGCCATTCCAACAAAGTGTTCCGTTGATATGTTAGCCGCTATCAGACTCAAGCCTATAAAAGGCCAAAGCAGACTGCGGCTTGCAAGGAAATAGTCCTCGCCCGTTTTTTCCCTGCGACTTTTGTACATGCTCACGCCGACTACGACGCCGAAAAACGCCACAAATACACCGATATCCAAGGCACCTAATTGCATAATACATCCCTTCACTAATTTGACAGTTATCCATCCATCACTTTACCAATGGCTGATATTATACTTTTGCTATCAGCAACTGCAACGGCAAAATTGTGTATAAGGCAAGTCGCCGCCCTCCTCGGAAGCTACTTTCCCTGCTGCTCTAACCGCTTCACATAGACGTAGTAAGCCCCGAATGTCCTGCCATCATCCAGACCGTTTACAAACCACGCCTGGGCGCGCGTCTTACCGGCCTCCAGCCGCACACGAAACTTAACCTCCCTCGCCTCCGCCCCGACCGGTTTCGTCTGGTCAAAATTGGCAACTTTGAGCCTCGCATCCGTCGCGGTAATAACCTCATATTCTTCATCCTCATTGTTGATGTCAACCGCACTGCTGATGGGCCTTTTCACCTCTTCGGGCCAGCGCCGCAGCGAAAATTCGTACGTGCCGTCGCGTTCTACTTCAACAGCCCAAAAACCGTCCGCTCGCGCACCTTGCTTGACCTGCTCGTGGTTCCACACTACCTGCCCGTGGATGTCGTGACTCATCAGACACGTCGGATTTTGCTCCTCTGACCCAATCACAATTTCGCAGTACTCATCAAAGCGCTCACAGATGTCATCCCACCATTTTTCATAAGCCGCCCGCAACTTCTTGACAACCTTCGGGAGTCTTTCTGCAAGGTCATTCTCCTGGCCGGGGTCGGTTTTAATATCGTAAAGCTTTAGCCCGTCAATCAATCGCCACCGGTCCGTCATTGTAGCACTTTGGCGCCATTTGATGGGATGGTCAACACGCTGCGAGTCCGTAATCAATACGCGCTCGGCCCACTCGGAACTCCCACCAGCTAATAGCGGCGCTAGACTCAGACCGTCCAACTTCACACCGCCAGGCTTCTTTAGTCCGCACAGTTCGATAAACGTTGGAAGCAAATCAATATGAGCCGTGAGCCGGCCGATATCACGCCCTCCTTCAAGCCCCCCGCCCGGCCACCGAATAAAACACGGCACGCGATGCCCGCCATCGTATTGGGAGCCCTTGAAACCGCGCATACCCCCTTTATATCTGGCCCAGCAGCCGGCAGGCTCACCACCGTTATCCGTCATGAAAACAAGTATCGTATTATCAGACAGCCCAAGTCGATCCAATCGGCCCATCAACCGCCCCATATTTTCGTCAATATTCGTAATCATCCCATAGAACGCCGCAAGAGAGGATTTTAGCCCTTTATCCTTATATGGTTTGCTGTATCGATCAGCCACGAAAAACGGCCCATGGGCCGCATTGGTCGGAAGATAACAGAAAAATGACCGGTCTTTATTAGATTCAATGAACTTCATCGCCTCATCGAACCACACATCCGTACAATAGCCTTTGAACCGCTCAGGTTTTCCGTTGCGATAATATGTGTCATCGAAATAATCGTTACCCCAATAATCGATGCCCTGGCCTATCCCGCCCCCACGGTGCACCAACGATTCACCGAAGCCGCGGTCTTGCGGCCTGAATGGATAGTTATCCCCTAAGTGCCACTTACCGAAGATGCCCGTACGGTATCCGCTCGCGCTAAAGACATCGGCCATCGTTACCTCGTCCTTGCGCAGCAACGAGCGCCCCATAATCGTATGCCATACACCCGTCCTATTGCAGTACCTGCCCGTCATTAGTGCCGCCCGCGTCGGCGAACACGTAGGGCTAACATGAAAGTCCGTCAGCCTAACACTCTGTGCGTGCAGCTTATCTATATTCGGCGTCTTGACGTGTGGATTGCCGTGGCAGCCCAGGTCACCATACCCCTGGTCATCGGTCATCACAATAATCACATTCGGCCGCTTTTCCAAAAACTTACCAGCAGCCAACATCGATGGACCCACCGCCACCGCCGCCGCACCTACGCCCACAGCCTTCAAAAAATATCGACGCGTATTATAGATGGCAGCCATTTATTGCTTCCTTTCCCAAATATTCAATTTGAAAGTTATCACTTCTTTTTACCATCCTGTGTCTTTTCTCGATAGGCCCGGCCTGTCTTGTATAACATGAGACGATTGCTGATTTCAGATATTGCTTTACGAATCTGCATAAAGTTGAGCCGGCATTTAACTGCGCATGCCTTTAATGGTTCTGTCAGAAACTCCGAGGTACTGCCAAACCTGACGACTCTACCAGGGTACCATACCTGTCCGGCAAATCCAACCTTTAACTGCACTTTTACAGTTTTAGATTGCTCGTTTATACGATTATGCACGGCGCGTTGTACGGAAATGCCGAAAGGGGTTGCATTGTCGCGGCGAATCTGGTTAAATCATGACGTGCAAGCTCTGCAACAACATTTTGGGCTGGTTTTGCGTTCTTTTTCCTGAAAAACGGTTGACAGCTCAAGGTGGAAGTGATTATCTTAAAAGTAGTTAAAAAAACCGAGGGCCCGTAGCTCAGCGGTTAGAGCAGTGGACTCATAATCCATTGGTCGGAGGTTCGAATCCTCCCGGGCCCATTGTTAGGTTCCCGGCTGGCAATCAGCCTGGCTTCCAGCCAATACCGGAAATATTATCAGGAAATGTATTTGAACAGATAGTATCAAAGTAACTCTTTGTAACCGTCGTTGACGTTGCAGTTGATCGAATGGAAGGAAGTTGGGATGTGTGAGGAAAACAAGCTTCAGATCGATAGCAGCATTAAAATAGCAGGAAAAATCCGAAAAAGAACCTTAGAGCAGGCAAATAGCTATGAAGCTAACAGGTATTCCAAGCGAAGGAGGGGCAGAAGGCTTGACCGTATAGACAAGGCTTTTGCACGAAAAGTATATGCTATGGTTGGCGGCGATAGCTGTATAGTCGATGTACCTTGCGGTAGCGGGAGATTCTATGATGTTTTTTCGAAGGCTAAAAGCCTGATAATGGTTGACTGCGACTCCAATATGCTTAAAGTAGCACGGGAAAGGCATGGCCAGGCCGAAAACGTTAAAATGCTGCATGCTGACATTGCATCTTTGCCGCTGGATGACAATTCGGCCGACCTATGCTTTAGTATGCGATTGTTTCATCACATGGAGACAGAAGGAATAATACTTAATGCATTGGAGGAGCTGGCACGTGTTTCCGGCAAATATGTGGCTCTGAGTTTCTACAACAAAAACTGTTGGAGATATTATTCACGCAAATTACGACGCAAAGAAGTTACGGGACATTATTTCAGTTTTTCACGTATGGTCTCTATTGGCAAACAGGTCGGACTTGAAATAGCTGCAAAGCATCCTATAATCAATTTGGTCGAACAGCAGTGTCTGGTGCTTTTCAAAAAAGTACAGGATTTATAAGCAAATATGTTTGTATTCAACGAGCAAAAAATATTTAAGTCGGCTTTACCTTTAAAATACAGCGACTCGCGAAGGGCCAAGTGGTGGCTGAATAATGAAAATCTGACCGCTGTGGCCAAATCCTGCGAAAGTATTATCACCAAGAATGCCGAATCAGATTTGCACCATAACGTTGAGCTACTTAAACGGGAAGACAATAGACTTGTTTTTCGGATCAAATCACCATCCGTTGCAAAGTTTTTTGTTGTAAAGGTTTTTCCGTTACGATGTCTCAGGCACAGATTGAAATATCACTGGATGAAATACCGTAACCGCAGATTTGCCTTTGGTGAAGCCGTCAGCTTGCTTATTGCTGCTGAACGTGGGTTAAATGTCCCAAAAGTTTGTGGCTACGGACAGCTATATGGTCCGTCTATGCTAATAAAAAAAAGTGTATTAATTCTTGAGAACCTCGCCAACCACATTCCGATTGGTGATATATTGCGGTTGAATAAGGATGACCAGGAAAAATGCGTTAATATACTAAGTCGAGCCATCCCATTTCTTGTCAGCTTATATAAAACAGGCTGTAATCATATAAGTGTAAATTCGGGCTGCATTATGCTCAGTAATGAAGATTCGCAACAGGATGATTTTATCTTGGATTTTGAATACGCAAATTTTTTTGACAAACCCAGTCTTGAATTGTTAATGTTTGAAGCCGCTACCTTGGCAAAACATTGCAGGACTTTAATTACACCCGAGACAATCAATAAGTGGATGGCTGAACTATTAGATGCCGTTGAAATCCGAGACCGCCTTAGCAGAGACAAGTTAATAGAGCGTTTTTATTATCACTTTAACACACAACTGTCTCGAAAAAAACGGCAGAAGATTGGTGCCCCGTAATTTCCGAAGAACCTGAGGACCTTAAACAAATATGCTGTCGTTAAGCAAACGAAGAATATTAAGATCCGCCTTGAGATTTAAATACAGCGATTTGCACGGAGTAACATGCTGGCTCAAAGATCAGAATCTGACTGCTTTGGGTGAATTTGTCGTCGATGTTGTTAGAGGTATTGTTAGCAAGGTCGCTGGGCCGGACATCGAAATGCTTAAGTCGGCCAAGCGAAAAATAGTTTTCCGAGTGAAGAATCCCGAGAATTCGCAGGAGACATTTGTTGCAAAAGTCTTTTTCTTGAATCATTTTTCACACAGACTCAGCTATCATCTATATGGTTTGGACGAGGCTGCAAATTCGGTTCGAGCAAGGGACAGGGGGATAAATGCTCCCGAGGTCTATGGATATGGTGACATACGTGATACATTGGGTTTTGTTAAGACCAGTATCATCATTCTCGAAGATTTGCGTCATATGTCAACGATAGGCGAGTTGATGAGCACGATGTCGGAAGCTGAACGCACTAAAATATTTATGAGTACGATCCCGTTGTTTATCAGCCTTTACAGGGCCAATTGTAACCACATAAACATAAACAGTAACGCTGTTATGCTCGGTGGCGACAATACGAATTCGGCTTTGTTCTTGCTGGACTTTCAGCACGCAAAGTTCTACGACAAACCCAGCCTTAATATTCTAATGTTTGAGGCCGGCCATTTTGCATGGTCATGTCGGCAGTGGATATCTACTGAGACAGCCCTGGAATGGGCTGATAGGATAGTAAGTTATGTTGGTATCAAAAACCCGGACGAGCAGAACAAGACAAGAAAGACTTTTGAATACTATTACAGGGGTAAAGGACGAACTCCTACACAAACCGCGCTGTCACGGAAACAGCGGAAAAGAATATTCTAACTGCGTCAGTATCGCAAAAGACACCATTGAACTCGTAACCAAGGGGGCTTACGAAAAACCGTGGGCGGTGGTTTTGTAAAAGTAGCTGCTTTTACAAAGCCTAAAGGAGCTTTTCAATCGCATTAGCTATGTCATATTTTGTCGCGGCCCTCGGGTTAGAGAGTTTGCGTTTACTGTCCCGCCAGCGATGGAAAAACTGAAATGGTCGGCCTGAAGTACGTTTTACCAGAAGCCTTAACAAGGGCTCCTGGCCTCTATAAGACGTAGCTACTATTCCCATAACCCTATCAAGAAATTCAATGCCCAGATCACGCACTATCCACTTACAAAGTGTCAACAGCTCGGTCCCGGCAGCTTCCATTACCGATGGATATTTGGGTTTGGCTTCAAAGTCAACATACCAGAACTGTCCAACTGAGCATATTACGTTAGTCGGGCTCGGGTCATAATGCACAAGCCAGTAGTCATCATTCCTCACGGCAAGCTTATGTCGTTCTCTCATTTCGTTAAACAGTCTCTCCAAGGTCTGAAGTTTCTCATCTATAGGGAAGGTATCGGTCGACAGGTATTCACGCAAAGGCATGCCCTCAATACAACTCAATACCAGGTATGGCTCATCAACATCCGGAATAACTCTGTCATATATCTCCGGTACACTGAAACCGGCTTTTTTCCAATGATTTATCATCTCTCTCTCCCGAGAGCATCGTTGCATATTATCAGGGCCGATATAACACTTCACCAAGTATTCACTCTGACCGTCAGAGAGGATATATAGCGTATTTGTTGGCTTACAGAATGACTTGAATGGTGATAACTTCATGGGTCACCTTATCAAAGTATCACAAATCTCTCAGCACGTAGACGATGTCAGCGGAAAACAAGGTGGGAAAAAACCTGGCTCTTATGGATTTTCGAGGTGAAAGTCTTTGTTCTATCACCAGAGATGCTTTTTGAAACACACGCTCAACTTCTGCAGGAACTTGAAAACTCTTATGACTGAGACTTATCGGCGGAAATTTACCGAAAAGGTAAGCAATGCGAAATCTATAATACGTGATATTCGGTATAACGACTATCATATGTCCGCCTTCTGCAAGAACACTCTTGGCCTGTTCAAGAAATCTAAGTGGTTCAGTGAACCAATGCAAAATCATGCTGCAAATTATAACATCAAACTCGACTCCAAAATCCGGTATCCCGTCATTCAAATCCGCTTGTCGGACATTATCGGTTGGAAAAACATACATTTCGATTGCTTCAGATGATATCTCCACACCATAAGTCTCATGTTTTTGCTGACAGGTACTAAATACATGACCAGCCCCCATGCCACAATCCAGAACCTTCCCACCTTTCTCAGGCAATATCTTATCGACAAGGTCAATCAAGAACCTATGAAGTCGTCTTTCGTGGATACGCCCCTTGTCTTTTCGTTGCCGCCAGTATGTGTCGGAATTGTCTACCCCGAATTTTCTGGTTGTCGCATCCATTTTTATTCTTCTCATGAATAACAGCCGGACATTTACCTGGCCCTGGCTACGTCCTAATTCTCAATGGAAACATTACAATCTCCATCACTGGTTCTGACACTAAAGAATACATATTCTACCTATAGGTACACTTCTACCACAAGTACTTATTTGTTTTGAGAACAGTTTTCACAGCCAGCGATTTCCGACTCTACTAAAGACGCGCCGAACCTGCGCATTTTGCTCATAGTGAGCAAGGCACGAAGTGAACACAGTGAGATGTTTGATGTCGCCGTCATCGGCAGGAAACTGTGCGCTCTGATTACGGAATGTGTAAAAACGCAGGTTCCCAATAAGGCTTAGGCTGGGCTCACGGCTGATAATATTGACCAACCCATTATTTTTAACGCACCCGCTGATTAACGCTCAATTGGGCTGAATGTTACCTTGATTGGTTTGGTCGATTCAGCCTTTATCCAGACAGCCAGGTCGCTCCCTTCCAGTCGATGGCTGTGGCCGAAGCGGAAGTCTTTACCTCGCTTAATTTCTCTGCCGTCAATTTTCAGCTCAACATCTTTGTCGCCCCAGTTCTTAACTACAAAGGCCGGATTAACAACAGGTGAGTCGTTATCGGCCTTGATTTCAAATTTCAAGGTGTTGCTTTTGCCTGAGCCTGACCGTTTGATGTTGTAACAGCGCTCAGCGATGGAATAGCTTTCATCCTCGAAGCCATCCACGGTGATTTCAAGTTTCGGAGCCTGCGCCCACGACCGGGCCAGAGGAGCTAATTGACCTGCGGTCTTGTTTGTTGTCATGCCGAAGAGCATAAACTGTTTCAGCGAGTTGGCTGTCCTTTCATTCAGCGGATGGTCTGTTCTGAACGGATTTCCCGTTATGCATGTACTCGACGGCCTGCCATCGACCATATAAAGCTGTTTCCCGTCGGATGGTATTTGGGCTACCGGCCAGTGGTTCCACCAATAAAAGCAGTGCGGCCAGGGTCGGCCGTTGCCTTCCAGCAGGGCCTCGCCCAGCTCCGGATGAATAATCATAAAGGGCCTGGACTGGGCCTTTATGTTATACTTCAGTATGATTGGGTCCGGAATATTCTTACCTTCCGGTTTGCCTGTTTGGGCCCAGGAAAGTTCGGACTCTTCGCCCTTGAGATTTGCGAGCGTAACGGCTTCGGCTTCGAGGATGTCAGCAGGTGTAAGACCTATCGGAACAATGAAATTGTCCTGTTCATAAGAATGCCATTTATCCAGCTCTGAGCACCAGTGGATAAGTTTCCTGGCCGCTACGCCGTCCGGGTAAATTGTGAGATAATCGTCGCACCAGTCACCCCAGCCCGTCAACGGGTCAACATGCACAAGTTCATACTTGATGTCATTCATTGCATGACGCCAGTGTATCATCACCCGGGCATCGTTGTTTTCAATGACCCGAACCCGCGAATACCGGCACTGCCGATCCATTAGTGCTTCCTGGCAGCCTAACGGCCCAACGGTTTCCGCGGCTTCGTGCATCAAGCCAATATCGTTTTCGGAATACCAGACCGGATAATTATTTATTCCGTGCCAGTAAACCAGCTTGAACGGATACTCATCGAACATAACCACAACATCAGCATAATCGCCTATTCGCCAGGGACGGTCGTAATCGGCGTCATATTTTAGCTTGGTAAAGTATGCTCCAAATGGTTTCGGTCCTTTGGGCCCGGTGGGAATCCTGCGAAACTGCAACGGCTGGGCAACCTTCGGCTGGACTTTATTATACGCTTGCCGCACTTGGGCCTGACTCAGTGCACGATCATAAATCCTGATTTCGTCCATTAGCCCATCGAATGAATAGTTGATCGGCAGCGTAAAACGCGGCCTCTCCGTATGAGCGGGACGTAACTTCTTTGTATCTCTGCCGATGCGCAGGTCTGCATTCTCTGCGGGTGTAAACTTACCGCTGACCGCAAGTTTGCCCTCCTGTTTAGCGTTAAGATAAATGGTGATACCGTCGTTCTCGTCAAAGACACCCACGATATGCGACCACTTCAACAGCGGCACAACAGGTTTGCCCGGTCCGGTAAACGGCTCAGGTGGCCCTGCCGTCCCCTCTAAATGCTCCCACGCCTGTTCATCTGAATTCCACGTATGCCGTGTGTGCAGGCCCGGGAAGGGCATTTTCGAATTGCATTCGTGCCACTTTCCATCTATCGAAACGTGCAACCCAAAACGCCCATCGCCATCTACGCCGAAATAATATCCCCTCTCGCCTTTTCTTTGCATCACAATCGGACACCAGTTCCACGGATACGCCTGCGGAGCAATCCAGGCCTCAATGGTGAATCCGCTTTTGCTTAACCTTGGAGCTTTTGCCGCTTTACGTTTAATGGCTGAGGTGAACTCATCAAACTTGATACATTTGCCGCTGACGCCTTGTGGATATTTGAAATTTCCCTGAATTTTATCTGCGATTCCGCTTATACTGTCAGTTGCGACTTTACCTTCCTGGTCAAACTTCCACCACCCAGTCAATCCTTCGTCAGCGGCGATTGCCGGTGTGGATAATAACACCGCCACCATAGTAAGACCTGTAAGGAAAATAAACTTTTTCACTTATTACCCTTTAGCCTGTCTTGCAAATTTTCTGAGTCGAAACGGCGTCGAGCTCGATTTCAAATAAAAGGTCATCACGGCAAATATCACTATGTGCCACCGCAATAGACATGTGAGGCAAGCGATTTTCCCGACAGTATTTGTCTAACAGCGGCGCGTTTTCTATATCCTTGAAATAAGCAATAGCTCTGCTGGTGTCGGCCCAGGTCATATTGCAGGACTCCAGAATTGCCCTCACAACTTCCATGGTCAGGGCGATTTGCTTTTTCACATCTCCCACATGGGCCGTTTTGCCGTCTAGCTCGATGCTTGAAGTGCCCGATATATACAGCCAGCGGTGGTCGGGCAGGACGACTTCGACCGCTCTGCTGAAGGAACTTTTGTAGTCGATGGCCGGACATTGCAAAGGTGAAGCAATCGCTTTGACGCCGACATTATTATTTTTTGCTTTTACTGCGAAAACTTCCGCAACAAGTGCAGCACCTGCAGGATTCGCCACGCCGACACCGGTACTTGCCGGCACTACGCCTTCAAATACGCCTCGCTCCGTGAAGAAGTTATTCCGCACCATATTAAATTCGTCGTACCACGAAAGAATCTCGTTTATATAAAACCATGTGCGGACAACGTTGGAAAATCCCATATCGATAGTTCCGAGAGCCGCTTCTATCTTTTCAAATGTTGCCCGGGATTGTTCAGTTCTCGAGAAGGATGTATCAGTTGGTCGCAAATCACCCAATAAACAATACGTTGCATCATCATCATCAAACACGCCGCCAACGATATTGCCATCCAGCCGAACCGGCTGGACGGAAACACCCGAAACCGCATAGACCTGGGTGCCGGTCAGGTTTTTCTGGGAGAAGCCTGCCCCTTCTATCCAGGTCACCGGCCAATTGACCGTCCCACAGGCACGCGCCAAGGCATCCATACCACCGGCATACAACTCACAGTCGCCGAAGACATCCTGCGTTACAATCCCGGCATTGTGCCGGCGCAGAAAGTCGCCCAAATTGTCGAACATTGAATAGTGCTTCCCAGCCTTGTCGGGATGTGCGGTTATATAAAACTTCCTGCAACATGGTCTTGAGACCGTTACAACGTCAAGCTCATCCGAGGCGATTTTTGTTATCTCGGCAAAGGTCTTATTATTTTGACTCATTTGGTTACCTTATCTTGCGCCCACTCATATAACATCTCTTCATCAGAATTAAAGCCCCTACTGAGAAAGAACAAACTCAGCCAAATCATTAATCTCCTGCTCACTCAGGGTCGAGGTCCTTCCATGCTTATCGCCCACGTTGTATTTCGTCAACACCTCTTTTATGGTCACCGCACGACCATCGTACAGGTACGGCCGGGTCCGCCACACTTCAATGAGCGTGGGCGTGTCAAACTCACGACCCTCCTGTCTGTCCTTGCCTGTCCCAACGTCATATTTTTTCATGTCGGTAAACAGTGGTGCGGGATGGCATGATGCACAACCGGCCTTTTCGAAAACCTCCCTGCCGCGCTTGGCTGCTTCGCCCAGTTTGCCGTTCACCAGATACGGACTTGGGACCGGCTTGAGGG
>JGI10211J34971_10001292_pt1 | contig 20852 bp, 18 predicted proteins | sample Etolagsediment_FD_34971 | JGI IMG/M metagenome (IMG submission 34971)
GTAGCCCCTCCGACCGCAACAAAACGCAAGGATTTGGCGATTTGTGGATGGGCTTGGGTAACCGCAATCAAGGCCTGCAACAACTGCGGTGTCAGAATCAGACTGTTCGGCTGCCAGCGCAGCAAGGCTTGGGCAAAGCGATCTGCATGGAAACGACTCGACCCTTCCATGCCAACCTCCGCCAAGGCCGGCAATACCACAGTACCCCCCATCCATAGCGTCAAATCCACACCCGCAAGGTTTTCCAACAACACACCAAGCGGCAACACGGAGAGATGCGTATGCGTAGAACCCAAATCCAGCACGGCATCTAGGCTCTGCACCACCGCTTCCATCGCCGCCTGCGTCAGCGCGACGCCCTCGGCGTGCCCGTCGTTCCGGAGGTAAAGGTGAGCTTGGCAATCCCCGAGGGAATCGGTGTGGACCAACTTACATTTGGCAGGCGCTTAAGGTAGCCCATCACCAAGGGCTGACCCGCATCGTTCAATTGCGCCGCATCATTTGCCCAGAGTGCATCTGCATGCGTCACTGCGAGCGCATGCTGAACCTGTGCTTGGGTAAAAAAAGGTGGAATGGGCAACACACACACGCCCGCAGCACGTGCCGCCAGATCCATGCACACCCACTCCGGACCGTTATCGCCAACCAAGGCAAGACAACGGACACCGTTCAGCACTTCGATTAAGGACTGGAGACGCTTCCATAACGCCGCATAGCTCAGCTCAACGGAGACCGCACGTAAAGCAATCTGATCCGGCTGATGCAATGCATGCGCGGCAATACGCTCGAATAGTCCAGCCAGTCCCTCTTCACATGTAGGCTCCTGCATCGAGCTCATGCGGCCTCTCCAATGCGCTGGCCATAGCCAGCCGCATAAGCGCGATTCCAAACCGATTCCAACAATGGCAAGCTGCGTCCATCCTGGATGGTCTGCTGCAAAGCGGTATAGCCCTGCACCACCGAGCCCAAGAAAACTTGTGGTTTTTGCTCGTAATACCGCCCCCAATGTGCCGCGCCTTCTTGCAACCGCTCCGGCAATGCGGGCCCGAGGGCCTGCAATTCAATGCCCATACGCGCAAAGCTGTTTTGCAATCCGCGTCCGGCCGTGAAAACCACCCAGTCATAGCCAGCGCCTCGTAAATACGCAGTCAAAGCCGTAATCAACGAACGCGCACCACCCGCTGAAGCCACTGCAAGATTGCCGACCTCCATGATGCGCTCGCGCCGCACGGGCTCCGCGATGCGTGCCGCTACCACCTCTTCAATGGACTGGTCGAAATACTGTTCGAGAAACATGGGCATCGGACCGCCCGGTGAGAATCCCAACACTGCACGCAACTGATGCGCATTACGTAGCCCTAACAGCTGCGGCAGAAAGTGACGCACCTCTGCACCATGGTGACGCTGAAATACATCCTGCACGAAGGCTTCCAGCTCGGCACGCGCAACGTGCTGATGCTGAAATTCGCGCACCAACTCGATCTCGCAGCCGGGCTCAACCGCATGCAGGGACAACACCGGCAGTGCCGTTGAAGGCGGCTGCCAGTGGGAACGAATGCGCTGCCACAACTGTCTCATGGTGCGCACTGTGCATGCTCCGGCTTAACGCCGGCTTAATGTCGGACAAATCACAAAAACAATGCACACAGGCGCGCTTGCGGGGGGCATAAAAACCCCGCAAGATGACCGGATCACCGGCACCAGACCGGACTTACCCCGACCGCCACTGGACTGAACCCATGCTGCATAGTGCTGTGAACCTTCGATACCTACCCCTTGCTGTTCTGATTGGAACACTGCTGATGCTGCAAGGCTGCGGCGAAGAGAAGACCCAGACCAAGAAAGAGCGCAGCGTTCGTATCACGACCACTGCAGCCATAGCCATAAACTACGCTGAATCGACCACCAGCCTCGGACGCATCGAGAGTCGTTTTCCGGCACGCGTAGCAGCAATGATTGCGGGACGGGTTTCAGCAATCCACGCTGAACCTGGTGATCGCGTCAACAGCGGGGACCTGCTTGCTGAGCTTGAACTCACCGACTCCGCACTCGAACGCGAAACCGCTGCAGCAAAGGTGCGCGCATTGGAAGCGAGCCTCATTGACTTGCAACAACGTCTGCAAAACGCATCCGGCGGCTTAGCGGAAGAGCTGCGTAAGCAATTTGCAACCACCGAAGATGAGCTCAACTCGGCCAAGATTCGCAAGCAATTGACCGAAACCCGACAAGCACGCACCCGCATCCTTTCCCCAGTTACAGGCATTGTCGATAGCCGCGAAACCAGCCCCGGCGAATACCTGCGCATCGGCGATCCACTATTCCAGGTCACCGGCACCCAAGAACTTCGCGCACGCTTGCCACTGCCACAAGCCCTTGCCGAACGCCTGCGTCGGGGACAGAAGGTGGAATTGAAAAACTTGGCCGACCCAGAGCGCACACTCGAAACCACCATTACTGAGATTCGCCCACGCGTAGGTGAAGCATCGCGTGCCGTTGAAGTCTTGGTGGAATTTGAAAACCCAGGCAACTGGAAACCCGGCGCCAGCCTCAATGCGCGCATCATTCTCGAAAAGCCTCAATCCGTAGTCGCGGTTCCCGAAGCGGCCGCAGTACTGCGCCCAGCAGGAACCGTGGTCTACCTCATTGAAGGGGATCGCGTTAAGCAACGCGTGATCGAACCCGGTCCGCGCCAAGATGGAATGCTCGTCGTGCGCGCTGGCCTCGCGCTCGGAGAAATCGTCGCTGTGACTGGAGCCGGCTTCCTCAGCGAGAATGCCAAGGTCAGCATACAAAGCACCGACTCAGATCCAGTCAAGAATTAAGCTGAGCGACACACCATGAATTTGCCAGAAATCGCGATCCGCCAGCATGTACTGGCATGGATGGTGAACGCAGTGATTGTGTTGTTTGGTGTCATTGCCTGGAAAGACATCGCCGTGGATCGCTTCCCGGCCATCGACTTTCCTGTGATCTCGGTCACCACTACCTTGGAAGGCGCTACACCAGAAACGATTGATGCCACCATTACCTCGGTGTTGGAGTCACGTCTAAACAGCGTCACCGGGATTGAACACATCCAATCCTCTTCAGCACCAGGCGTTTCTTCCATCGATCTTGCCTTTCAACTCGACAAAGATTTAGATGCAGCCTTCAGCGAAATCCAAGCCGAAGTCAGCCGCACCCTACGCCGACTCCCGGATGAAGCCGATGCACCGGTGGTACGCAAAAAGCGTGTCGGCGCGAGCCCGGTGCTGTGGATGGCGCTCAAGGGGGATCGCACCCTGCAGCAGCTGAACCAGTACGCGAACAACGTCATCAAAAAACGCTTGGAATCTGTAGCGGGCGTCGGTGAAGTTCGTATCGGCGGCCGCCGCGCACGCGTCATGCGTATTGACCTTGACCCTGAGCGCATGGCCGCATTCGGCATAACGGCTTCTGATTTAGTGCAAGCATTCGGCCGCGAACATGTGCACTTGCCGGGTGGGTTCTTCACTTCCAAGGGCGCTGAACGCGTAATGCGCCTCGACCTTGAAGCTCATACCGTCGATGAGCTTGCTAGCATGATCGTGGCATGGCGGGATGGCGCACCCGTGCGTGCGCGTGATATCGGTGTTGTCAGTGATTCACTCGAAGACTATCGTTCGGTTGCTTCACATAACGGCGACCCAAGCGTAGGCATTGGCATTGTGAAGACTAGTGAAGCCAATACCGTTGCCGTAGTACAGGCAATCAAACAGCGCGTGGAAGAAGAAGTGCGCCCAACCCTGCCACCCGGCATGCGCATTGAGTATTCCACTGACGCCTCCATCTCTGTGCTCGAGATGATCGCCTCCTTAAAAGAGCATCTCGTAACCGGAACCATCCTCGCCGCGATCGTAGTGTGGTTTTTCCTGCGTAGCTTTGCTGCCACCATCATCGTTGCACTCGCCATCCCGGTTTCACTGCTAGGCGCCGTCAGCGTCCTACAACTTGGAGGCTATTCGCTGAACTCAATCAGCATGCTGGGGTTGCTACTGCTCGTCGGTATCGTGGTCGATGATGCCATCGTAGTACTTGAAAACATCGTCCGTCAGCGTGAAAACGGCGTGGCCGATACGCGAGAAGCAGCCTTGCGTGGCACGCGGCAAGTGGTGTTTGCAGTTACCGCGTCGTCGCTTACTCTGGTTGCAATCTTTGCACCGGTCATTTTCATGGAAGGCATCATCGCGCGCTTCTTTGAATCGATGACGGTTGTCATCACCCTAGGCGTCTTGGTCTCGTTATTTGTTTCACTCACCCTGACGCCGATGATCGCCGCACGCCATCTTGGTACTGTGCATGAACATTGGGCGATCTATGCCTCATTCGAGCGCATCAGCCAATGGTTGGAACGGCAGTATCGCAACATCCTCGACTTTTCATTACGCCGCCGGAGCTTCATTCTCCTACTCGCCGCCGCAACCCTGGTTCCCAGTGCGATCTTCATGCAACTCCTTGGCAAGACCTTCGTCCCAGAAGAAGACGAAGGCCGCTTCAGCCTACGTTTTAAAGCGCCGATTGGCGTCAACATTGAATACACTGAAGAGCGCTTACGCGAAATTGAAGCCGTATTGCGTGCGGTACCAGAGGTTGAAGGCTGGTTCTTAGCCGTCGGCCTCGGCAGCTCCGGACAGGTCAACAGTGGCCGCGGCTCCATTCGCCTCATTGCAAACGAAGACCGTGATCGTCACCAAAAAGAAATTATGGCGGATGTGCGTAAACGCCTCGCCAAGATTGCGGGTGTGCGCGCCTTCCCCAGCGCGCCCTCCGCGATCCCAGGATTGCGCGGGGAAAAACTACAGTTCTCTCTGCGCGGCCTGAACCTACAGAGCGTTGCAGACGAAGCCGAAGCTCTACGCACAGCACTGCAAACCAATCCCGATCTCGGCAACATCGACCTGGATCTGGATGTCGAGTTGCCGCAAATGCGCCTCAGCATCGATCGTGAACGTGCCGCAGAGCTCGGCATCTCTTCGCGTGACGTAGCGGAAACCATCAGCATGCTCATTGGCGGGGAAAACGTTGCTCGCTTTAATGAAGATCCAGGTGATGGCGAGCGCTATGACATTCGCGTCAAATTCAAAACCGACAACCTAGGCGAAGCTGACCCGCTGACCCTCATCTGGCTGCGCAGCAAGAATGGTGAACTGGTCCGTGCAGATAGCGTGGCGCGCTTTGAAAACCGCCTTGCGGCAGACAGCATCGCCCGTCTCGATCTTCAATATGCCGCTAACTTCTTCGCTGATCCAACCATCCCGTTGGGCGAGGCGGTTACGCTCGTAAAGAACGAGGCGCTTGAGATTCTCTCGCCTGGGCATGGCATTACTTTTCTTGGCCAAGCTGAGGAGATGGGGAAAACTGGTAACGCAATGATTTTTGCTTTTGGCCTCGCCTTGGTCTTGGTTTATATGGTACTTGCGAGTCAGTTCAACTCCTTCCGCCAACCCATGTATGTGATGCTGGCACAACCATTAGCAGTCGTTGGTGGTGTTACAGCGCTCTACGTAACCGGACAAACGCTCAATATTTACTCCATGATTGGGTTGATTCTTTTGGTGGGCTTAGTGGCAAAGAATGCCATCCTTCTAATTGACTTCACCAACCAACGTCGCGCAGAAGGCATGGAGATTGATGCTGCATTAAAAGACGCATGTCCGACACGCTTGCGTCCCGTGCTGATGACCTCCATTACCGTGATCTTTGCACTTCTTCCGGCTGCACTGGGCTTGGGCGCTGGCGCAGACACCAACCAACCACTCGCCATCTCGGTCATTGGCGGCATGCTCACCGCCACCGCGCTCACCTTGGTAGTCGTACCCGCGGCCTATTCGTGGATTGAGTCACGCCTGAAATAAACTACGCTGACTCAAGAGAACCCTCGCCGATCGCCACGATCCCTTTTTGGTGGACGCCTTGCGCCTTCCTGGCCGTTCTCAGACGACATCCCTGTCGACTGAAGCCACCGAAAATGGGACACGTGACATCCGCTCCGCCAGACCTAGAAAGAAAAACATCGAAATGCCAAACACCTGCCCTCACTTCCGCATATCGATTCATGATCCGCGTAGTCATCGCTTCGAAGTCACGCTCCAGCTACCTGCCAGCGACACAGAAACGCAGCTCTCGCTTCCTGCATGGATTCCCGGCAGCTACCTCATTCGGGATTTCGCTAAACATGTACATGAACTACGCTGCGATCATGCAGCACTTCGACAAATCGACAAACACACATGGATACTTTCGTCACATACGGAGAACGCTGAAGTGCGCTATGCCGTGCACGCATTTGATCGCTCTGTACGCACTGCCTACTTGGATCATCTGCGCGGGTTCTTTAATGGGAGTAGCCTGTTCCTCCAGGTCGAGGATGCCAGCGAATATACGATCGAAATCACAGCACCATCCGATCCTGCGTGCGTAAACTGGGTGCTCGCGACCAGCCTGAGCCCCGTCAAAACCGATATGCAGGGTTTTGGCCATTATCAGGCGAATAATTATTTGGATCTGATTGATCATCCAGTCGAACTAGGAACGCTACTGCGTCAATCGTTTACAGCAGCCAATCATCCTCATGAACTGGTTTTGAGTGGCGCCCATCCCGACACCGATTTGGATCGGATCTGTACAGATCTCAGCGCAATCTGTGCTACGGAGATTGATCTGTGGGGCGAACTACCACTACAGCGTCCCTATATCTTTCTGACCGCCCTGACTAAAGAAGGCTACGGCGGTCTTGAGCACACACATTCCTGTGCGTTGTTATTCAAGCGTGATGGTTTACCGCGTATAGGTGAGCCCGAACTTAGTGATGATTACCGCGATTTTCTTGCGCTATGTGCACATGAATACTTCCATCTATGGAATGTGAAACGCCTAAAGCCAGCTGAATTCTCACCGCCCGATCTCAGTCATGAAATCTGGACCCGTCAGCTCTGGCTATTCGAAGGAGTTACGAGCTACTACGATGAGCTGTTATTACTGCGCAGCAAGCGCATTGATGCAACCAGCTATCTTGAAATGCTGGCGCGCGCACTCACGCGTTATCAACGCACTCCGGGCCGCCAGAAACAGGATTTGGAAACATCCAGTCTAGAAGCCTGGACCAAGTTCTATCAGCAAGAAGCGCATAGCCCTAACTACATCGTTAGCTACTATCTGAAAGGCGCCATCGTTGCATGGTTACTGGACCTGCACCTACGCCAGCACAGCAGCGTCACGCTCGATGATGTGCTCCGTGCGGTGTGGAAGCGCTATGGCAATGATGCGCAAGGCTTGCCCGAATGCGCTTGGGAACAAATCGCAGCTGAGGTCTCTGGACTCGACCTCTCTGGCTTCTTTGCGCAGACCATCCGCAGCACAGAGGAGCTCGACCTTGCCAGCGTATTACAAACGTTCGGGATCCAATACCGACTACGCCCCGCCCACAACAGCAAGGATCGCGGCGGACGTCTGAATCAAGCCACAGCAGACAGCCCAAAAAGCTGGATCGGTGCGCGCTGGGCGGATCACAATGGAAAAAGCGTTGCACAGTTTGTCGAACTTGGCGGTCCAGCACAGCGCGCCGGACTCGCCCATGGTGATGAATTGGTTGCGCTCAATCATCAAAAAGCTTCAGCCGATGGATTGGAAGCCGAACTCAAGCGCACCGCGTCGGGTTCCATCCAGCTCAGCGTATTCCGTGAAGATCAGTTACTGCATTTGGATGTGATCACGACCGATCCCCCGCTGGACACTTGGGAACTCGGGCTTGATCCGGAGTTGGACAAACAAAACCCGACGGCAGTGACCTACCGTCGGGCATGGCTGGGCGAGTAACGAATCGCGCCGGAGTATGGGATCACCGTTTCAGGGGCGTCAATCGACAGGAATGTCGATCGTCGAGCGCGCCACGGACGGCCTTGAGCAAACCCTGAAACGGAATACCGTGATCCGGCGCTGATGTTTATTTCGCAAACGCGCGCGCGAGAAATCCTTCGAGCTGCGTCCAAGAGTCTTGATCCGCATGCGCGCTATAGCCGAGCGGCATCCCAAACTTCTCTGCAAAACCATCCGCCGCTGGATTGGTGAAGGCATGCTTCACGCCCGGGTAGGAAATGAACTGGTATCCCACGCCGGCATCCACCATCTCGACATGAAAGTTCGCAACATGCTCAGGCTTAATCAGCGGATCCGCCGCACCGTGCGCAACCAAAATCGGAGCCTTCACTACACCCGCTTCAGCGCGAGTCTTTGGTGCCAGGCTGCCATGGAAGCTAGCGACCGCGGCAAAAGGCTTGCCTTGACGCGCCATTTCTAAAACCACACCCCCACCAAAGCAGTAACCGATCGCAGCCACGTCCTGCCGCAAGGTTTCTGGCTGGGCCTTGAGTTGCTGTTCAGCGGCTTCGAAACGCGCCTTCATGGCGGCAGGATCCGACCATGCTGCTGAAGAAAAAGCCTTGGCATCTTTCGGATGATCGGCCGTCTTGCCGTCCCCATAGAGGTCCATGGAGAGTGCAGCGTAGCCCATCGCAGCCAGCTTGCGTGCGCGCTCACGCGCGTAGTCGTTATGACCCCACCACTCATGCACGACCAATACCCCCGGCTTAGGCGAAGTCCACGCATCGTCATAAGCGTAATAGCCCTGCATGCTCACGCCGCCTGCACTGTAGCTCAGCTCACGACCTTTAACTTCGGCCGCCACCTGAGCAGAAAACAAACTAACACCCACAGTCAACGCAATCGGCGCCCATGAACGACGCATCGATGAAGCAAACATAAAAACCTCCTAGGTTAAGAAAGCCGCGCAGTAACGACAGGACTGTGCGTTGTTGTTATGAATTTTTGATGACACCGACCAGATCGGGCGAGGCACCGAAATGATCATAGCCCGATTGTAGGGTCGCAAGGGAGACCCCGAAATGGTTGTGAAGTTCCACCTTCCCGGCGCCTTGCTCGTCAGCAACGATCTCACCGACCGCTTGCCAGCCTTCTGGCAACAACAAGGCGAGCGCATCCGCATCTGCGGCACGATAGGTGAATACGAGTTGATAGTCCTCGCCGCCGGTCAGCGCATAGATCAAGGCATCATTGGGCTCGAGCACCTGCAGTGCAGGATGGAATGGCAGTGCGGAACAATCGATCTGCGCTGCGACGCCGCTGGCCTTGAGTAGATGTCCCAAATCCGCCAAAAAACCGTCCGAAACATCGACACATGCATGCGCCAAACCACGCAGTCGCTGGCCAAACTCCACTCGAGCTTGCGGTCGCTCAAGCGCTTCCCGCACCTGCAACAAATCTGGATTTAAGGGATCGGACTGCAGAAGCTGCAAAGCATAGGCTGCCCCACCCAGCGGCCCACTCACCGCGATGCGATCACCCATCTGCGCACCGCTACGCAATATTGCCTGTCCGCTGGGCACCTCACCCTGCAAAGTCAGGCTCAGCGTCATCGGCCCACGCGTGGTATCGCCACCAACCAAAACCACGCCATAACCCTGCAACGCCTCATGCAAGCCACGGGCAAACGCGTGCAACCAGTCGGCGCTAGCGGTCTCGAGCGTGAGATTCAAAATGGCCCAACGCGGGNTTGCACCCATCGCCGCCAGGTCACTGAGATTGACCATCGCAAGCTTGTAGCCGAGCGATTCCGGATCGACATCGGGGAAGAAATGAACACCCGCCACCATGGTGTCACTCGTAACGACCAGCTGATGATCGGGGGATGGCGTCAGAAGCGCCGCATCATCCCCAACCCCTCGCACAACGCCCAAGCTTGGCACGCGCTCAGCTGCCTGCGAGGGCGCCGCAAAGAAACGTGCGATCAGGTCAAATTCAGAAAGCGGCGAGGACATACGCCGAGATGTTAGCGCGCACCGGTCTCCAGCGTGCGCAAACTGCGCGCAACCCGGTCGAGCGCGGCGTTGATGTAGGTGTGGCCGGCTTCACCACCAAAGCGCTTAGCCAGTTCAATGTATTCATTCAGCACCACGCGATAGGGCACATCCAAACGCTGCGCCAATTCCCAGGTACCCAGGCGCAACAAACTGCGCTCAATCGGGTCGAGTTGAGGCACCGGACGGTCCACAAACTCGCCATATTGGAGATCCAGCGTCGCTGGATCGTTACTCACGCCACGCACCAATTCCTCAAAGTAGCTGCCGTCGGCCTTTGGCATCCCAGGGTCGACCCGGAACTGATTCAATAGTTCGGCCAACTCCGTATCGGCGAGCTCACGCTGATACAGCGCCTGCAACGCAAGACTGCGGGCCCTTGAGCGCTCACGACTCATGACAAAAGGCCCAACGGACTCAGCTGCGAGAGATTTTTTGTCAGGCCAAGGCGTACGCACTCAAGCAAGCGTCGTTTACAGAAAGTAAATAAGCATTCTGAAATCAAGTGCGGTGCAGTCATGGCGAAACAGATCCGCAGCACTTAGAACTGCTTAAGGAGGTTCACCATTTCTATGGCCGACATTGCGGCTTCCACACCTTTATTGCCCGCTTTCGTACCGGAGCGCTCAATCGCTTGATCAATGCTATCGACGGTCAACAGACCAAAGGTCAGCGGCACACCGCTCTGTAGTGAGACTTGCGCCATGCCCTTGGTGGCCTCACCCGCAACATATTCGAAGTGTGGCGTACCGCCGCGGATCACTGCGCCCAACGCAACGATGGCATCGTAGTGACCGCTGGCCGCCATCTTCTGGGCCGCAATCGGCATCTCAAATGCACCGGGCACACGCACAATCTGGATATCACTCTGGGCCGCACCATGACGGACCAACGCATCAATTGCGCCCTCAAGAAGGCTTTCCACGACAAAGCTATTCCAGCGGGCAACCAACAAACCAAAACGCGCGCCACGCACAATCATGTCGGCTTCGATTGTTTTCACAGAGCTCATNATTCTTTCCTTTTCATTCTTCTTTAAGGATGCAATCAGCCCTCACCCGGGCTGACATGTTCAATAATTTCAAGACCAAAGCCNGATAGCGCATGCATCTTGTANGGCGTACCTAAGACTCTCATNTTGCCCACGCCTACGGCATGCAAAATCTGCGCGCCGATCCCGAACACGCGCTCATCATATTCACTGCTCGGCGGTGACTGCTGCGCCTCTAGTGCGGTTTGCAGCGATTGCAGGCGCTTGATCAAGCCAGCATCGCCCCCCTCCTTGCGCAAAACCAATAGCACCCCCGACGAAGCATTGGCAAAGTGTTTGAGCGAATCCTGTAGGCGGCGACTGCAACCGAGATTCTGGGCATCCAGCAAATCACACAAGGTGTCTTGCATCTGCACGCGCACGAGCGTCGGCTGATCCGGGCGCACCTCCCCTTTCACTAAAGCAAGATGCAATTCGCCACTGCCCACCGTTTCACGAAAAGCGCGCAAACGGAAGGCCCCTGCAGCGGTTTCTAACGGCAGGTCTGCGACCTCTTCCACTGTTTTTTCATTGCGATTACGGTACTGAATCAGATCTGCAATCGTGCCGAGCTTAAGGTTGTGCTCAACAACAAACTGCTCAAGATCGTTACGACGGGCCATACTGCCGTCTTCATTCAAGATCTCAACAATGACCGCAGCCGGCTCACAGCCTGCCAGTCGTGCCAAGTCACAACCCGCCTCGGTATGACCCGCACGCACCAAGACACCACCGGGTTGCGCCATCAAAGGAAAAATATGACCCGGCATGACGATATCGGCCGGTGTCGCGTTCTTGGCGACTGCCGCTTGCACCGTGGTCGCACGATCGGCCGCTGAAATCCCCGTGGTCACACCCCGCGCCGCTTCAATCGAAACCGTGAAATTCGTGCCATGCAGATCATTGGTGTTTTGCACCATCAAAGGCAGATTAAGTTGCGCGCAGCGTTCGCGACTGAGCGTCAAACAAATCAACCCGCGACCAAACTTCGCCATGAAGTTGATCACTTCAGGCGTGACCTTCTCTGCCGGAATGACAAGATCGCCCTCATTCTCACGATCCTCATCATCCATCAGCACGATCATGCGCCCTTGGCGCAGTTCTTCAATCAATTCTTCGGTGCTTGCCAGCGCCATGTCTCCAACCTTTTTCTCTGTTTTCGTTCTTTCTATTTTCGTTGTTATGAATGACCGCGCAGATAGCCATGTTCTGCCAAAAATTCCATCGTGATCTGACCCGCATCGGCATACGCAGCCTTGTCACCCAACAACAAACGCTCGAGATAACGCGCGATCAAATCCACTTCGAGATTGACACGTCGCCCCGGCTCAAAGGCGTTCATGGTGGTTTCTAAGGCCGTGTGCGGGACGATATTCAGACTGAACACTGCCCCATTCACCGCATTGACCGTCAGGCTGATGCCATCGACCGTGATCGAGCCCTTCTCGGCGATGTATTTCGCCAACTCATCCGGCGCACGCACATCAAAGCGAATCGAGCGCGCATCTTCACTGCGCGAAACCACTTCACCTACGCCATCCACATGCCCGCTGACCAAGTGTCCACCCAGACGCGTGGTTGGGGTCAGTGCTTTTTCGAGGTTGATGGAACTGCCAACGACCAAGTCGCCGATGGAAGAACGACGCAGGGTTTCACCCGAGACGTCGGCCACAAAACCATCGCCCGGCAACTCGACTGCGGTGAGACAGACGCCGTTGACTGCGATGCTGTCACCGAGCTGAACATCCGACAGATCCAGCTTGCCGGTGCGGAAGCGAAAACGGGCATCGCCGCCGCGACGTTCCATCGTCGCAACTTCGCCAACCGCTTCAATAATTCCGGTAAACATGGGTCAATCGGTTTTCAAAGAACAGGGTATGAGGACTCGCCCAAGCGGGGCACCAAAGGCGATAGAGGATACACGGAATCAGCAGGATACGGCAGCGTTCTCAGTCTGCACGACGCACCAAACGCAGGCGCCAGTCCGCACCCAGGCGGCGCTGTTCAACCAATTTCAGTGGCAGTTTGTCCGCCATCGTATCCAGATCCAGCGCCAACAACGGCCGTGCGCGCTGACCCAACAAGACCGGCGCCTGATAAATCACCAACTCATCCGCCCAGCCTTGCTCAACAAACGCGGCGGCCAGCGTTGCACCCGCCTCCACCAAAACCTCGTTGATTTCCAACTCCGCCAGTCGGCGCAACACGGCTTCAAGATCCAGCGTCTGCGCATCACCGGCAACCACTTCAACCTGCACGCCCCGCGCATCCAAGGCCTGCGCACCTGCGGACGAGGTGAACACCCACGTCTCTGCCGCCGCATCACGCAGCTTNGCCTGCGCAGGCAGCTGACCGGCCGGATCCAACACCACACGCTTAGGCGACAGGAACGGTTTTGTNAAATCACGCACCGTCAAACTCGGATCATCCGCCAACACGGTGCCAATCCCCGTCAAAACCGCCGAAGACTGGGCCCGCAACCGATGCACATCGGCACGCGCCTGCGGGCCGGTGATCCACTGGCTCTCGCCCGAGGCCATCGCCGTGCGCCCATCGATACTCATCGCCAGCTTCACTCGCACATAGGGCAATCCGCTGCGCATCCGTTTCAAAAAACCGGGGTTCAGCGCTTCGGCCTCAGCGGCCATCAGACCACTCGCAACCGCAATGCCCGCCGCTTCGATTGCGGCCAAACCATGATGTGCAACCAGCGGATTGGGATCCAACATCGCCACCACAACACGTGCCACACCCGCATCGATCAGGGCCTGATTACAGGGCGGCGTACGTCCATGATGGGCGCAAGGCTCTAACGTGACATAAGCCGTTGCTCCATGCGCTGCAGCACCGGCCTGAGCCAAGGCATGCACTTCCGCATGCGCTGCACCCGCACGCTCATGCCAACCCTCGCCAACAATTTCACCATTCTTCACCAGCACACAACCGACACGCGGATTCGGGTCCGTGGTCGTGCAACCACGCGCAGCCAGGCGCAAAGCCCTCGCCATGAAACGATGGTCATCTGCAGTAAATGAGGAAATGGCACTGGCCATGATCAGGATGCCATTACGACTTCTTATTGCGCTTTTGCTCTTCTTCGGCAATGAGCTTGAGCTGCAGCTCGCCACTGCCCAGACGCGTCTCTTGCTCAAGACGCTCAATCAATTCACGGAAGGCATTCACATCTTGGAAGCTACGGTAGACCGAAGCGAAGCGCACATAGGCCACTTCATCCATACGCCGCAACTCATGCATGACCCACTCACCTACAACCTTGGCCTCGACTTCACGCTCGCCCAAGGTGATGAGCTTATGCCGAATGCGCTCGAGCGCGGACTCCACCTCTTCCGTACCGACCGGACGCTTTTCCAGCGCCCGCAAAAAGCCACGACGAATCTTGGCTTCATCAAAGCTCTCGCGATTTCCATCGCTTTTCACGACCCGCGGCAGGGTGAGATCAACCACCTCAAAGGTGGTGAAACGTTCGTTACAGGCCTGACATTCACGTCGACGGCGGACTTGTTCGCCCTCACCAATCAAACGCGAGTCCACAACGCGTGTGTCTTCAGCTCCGCAGAAAGGACAACGCACGCGTGCTCGCTTCTGAACTTAGCCGAAGATGAACTTAGCCGTAGACCGGGAACTTGGCACAGAGCGCGAGGACCTTGGCCTTCACGCCGTCGATGACCGCCTGATCACCACGGCGATCGATGACATCGCACATCCAGCCCGCAAGCTCGGTGCACTCCTCTTTGCCAAAGCCACGCGTAGTGACTGCCGGAGTACCAATCCGAATGCCGCTGGTCACGAATGGCGACTGCGTATCATTCGGTACCGCATTCTTATTCACCGTGATGTTGGCTGCGCCTAACCACGCATCGACATCCTTACCGGTCAAACCGGCACGCAAGAAGCTAATCAGCGCGAGATGGTTGTCTGTACCCCCAGAAACCACGTCGTAGCCACGATCGATGAACACCTGTGCCATAGCGCGTGCGTTCTCGATCACTTGGGTCTGATAGGTTTTGAATTCTGGCTCCAGCGCTTCTTTAAACGCCACCGCCTTCGCGGCGATGACATGCATCAACGGACCACCCTGGGTACCCGGGAACACCAGCGAGTTGAGCTTCTTCTCAATCTCTTCGTTCTTCTTGGCGAGAATGATGCCGCCACGCGGGCCGCGCAGGGTTTTATGCGTCGTAGATGTGGTGACATCTGCGATCTGCACCGGGCTTGGATAGACGCCAGCTGCGACCAGGCCCGAGACGTGCGCCATGTCGACCACGAGGTACGCGCCCACCGCATCGGCGATGTCGCGATAACGCTGCCAATCGACCACGCGCGAATAGGCCGAGAAGCCGCCGATGATCATCTTCGGCTGATGCTCTTTGGCAAGACGCTCAATTTCGTCGTAATCGAGCAGGCCGGTTTCCGGATTGAGGCCGTACTGCACCGCGTTGTAAATCTTGCCGGAGAAGTTCGGCTTGGCACCGTGGGTGAGGTGTCCACCATGCGCGAGGCTCATGCCGAGAATCGTGTCACCCGGCTGGATCAACGCCATAAACACCGCTGCATTCGCCTGCGAACCGGAGTGCGGCTGCACATTGGCGTAGTCGGCACCATAGAGTTGCTTCAGGCGCTCAATCGCCAGCTCTTCCGCGATGTCGACAAACTCACAACCGCCGTAGTACCGCTTATGCGGATAGCCTTCGGCATATTTATTCGTCAGCTTCGAGCCCTGCGCCTGCATCACCCGCGGACTGGCATAGTTCTCCGAGGCAATCAGCTCGATGTGCTCTTCCTGACGGCGGCCCTCTTGCTCAATCGCGTTCCATAACGCGTCGTCATAGCCCGCAATCTGCATCTCTTTGGAAAACATTCGGTGATTCCTCCATGATGGGCCCGCGTACACACGCCGGCCCCGATCGTTTATTCCAGCGCGCATTCTACCGACTCACGCCCAAGCCGCACGGCAACCTCGGATAAAAGCCTTTGATTGGGGGATGGAAACCGCCGCCTAGCCTGCTATCCTCCTGCGTTCAGGCCGCTGCCGCGCTGTGCCCGCCCGGATTCATGATCCGAATTCGAGACCCGCAGCCAGCCTTCCTGAACAATTGAGCCTTCAACATTAGATAGACGACACACCACTGGAGAGATTTCATGCATATGAAAAAGATTTTGGCTGCTTCCGCACTCGCTGCTGCGATGGCTGCTCCGGGCGCACAGGCGTTCTTCTGGGACTTCATGGATAACGATGGCTACGGCAACGGCTGGAACGGCCCGGGCTGGGGCAACAACTTTGGCGGTAACCGTTGGGGCGGCCCATTCAACTTCGGCGGCGGTAACTGGGGCCCGGGCGGCTGGGGCGGCAACAACTGGGGCCCAGGTGGCTGGGGCGGTAACAACTGGGGTCCGAGTGGCTGGGGTAACGGCTGGGGCAACAACTGGAACCAAGGCTGGGCACCAGGCTGGAACGCACCGGGCCAGTGGAACATGCCGAACATGAACATGGGCACCAACAACATGGGCCTGAACACCATGGATCCGGCCGCACGCGATGCTGCGATCAAGAACATGGAAAAGGCACGTGCCGAAATGCAGAAGCGCGCCGAGCAGATGCGGCAGGGGCCGCGTGAACCGCGTGCTCCGGGCGCCGCACCGGCTGCTCCTGCGAAGTAAGGATTCTCCTTACATAAAAAAACCCGGCTTCGGCCGGGTTTTTTTATGTGCAACCCGTGCAACCCCTATGTAACAAGAAATATCATTTTGTAATCTTATCTTGGTGAATTGACGTACACTTTACGTGCCATTTTTTGACCCCACTTCGTAAAAACTTAAGTAACTCGATGTCACAACAAAACCTTACTCCCCAAGGCTCACCGCCCTACGCCTATTACCCCACCGACGATGAAATCAACCTGATGGATCTCTGGCGGATTCTGATGGCGCGCAAGATGCTGATTGTTGGCATCACCGCTGTTGTGACCTTGGGCGCACTGATCTATGCCCTCTTGGCGCCTTCGATATACAAAGCTGAAACCGTATTCCTGCCACCCAGCCAGCACGACATCCACGCACTCAATGTGCAAGGCGTGCAAGGCGTGCAAGGCGTGCAAGGCGTGCAAGGCGTGCAAGGCGTGAGCGTGGACTCCGTCTACGCACTGTTCAAGCGCAACCTTGGGGCACTCTCACTGCAAAAAGAATTCTTCATTGAATCGGGCGAGCGCGAGGCGGTGCGTGCAAAAGCAGGCCCGGAGGCAACGGAAGAACAACTCTTCACCGCGTTCAGCGCAGCCCTATCGATTGAAACAGACAAGAAAGATAAAGATGGTTTACGTTTTGCAGTCCGCGATGCAGACCCAGAAAAAGCGGCAGACTTAGCCAACCGCTTCAGTAGTTTTGCCGAACGCGCAACGGTCGAACAGCTGATCCTCGATGTGCAAACCGCAACCAGAAATCGCATTGCGGCCATCGAAAACAGCATTGATTCAAAACGTAAAATTGCAAAACAACGTCGCCTTGATCGTATCGCCGAACTCGAAGAAGCCCTGCTAATTGCTCAACGCCTGAATCTGTCCGAACAAATCGACGCCCCCGCACAAATCACTGCCAACACCACGGCGGGTGGTGGCATCTCCGTAAACACTGGCTCAACGCCGCTTTTCTATCGCGGCAGCAATGCCCTCATTGCTGAACTGACCGTTCTCAGGTCTCGCGCAAGCGATGACCCCTTCATCTCTGGATTACGCGACTCCCAAGAAGAGCTCGCTCGTTTGAGGTCTGTGAGCCTGGATCCAGAAAAATTAAAAGCCGCAAAAATTGACCAGCCTGCTTTTGCACCGACCGCACGTGAAAAACCCAAGCGCAAACTGATCGTCATGCTCGGCTTTGTTTTGGGCGGCATGCTCGGCGTGTTCGCAGCGTTCTTCGTGAACTTTGTGCAAAATCAAAAACAGAATGAAGCGGAAGCGACCGCCTGAATAGGCTCATCCTGTGCTCTCTGTGGTCTTAGGCGGAATACTTGGCTTGTTTGCCTTGATTTTGATGATTTTTTCTTTCCTGGTTCGGCGAAGAGTTAAACCACTCTCGAAAGGCCCGATAGAAGGAGTTGGTCTCGCGGTATCCGAGTAGCAGGCTGATTTCCTCTATGGGGTAGCGGGTCTCATGCAGGTAATACTGGGCGGATTGACTGCGGCAGATTCTCACGACCTCTTTGAAGCTGGTGTTGCGTTCCTGCAAGCGCCGCGCTAGCGTCCGCTGGCTCATGGTGAGCTTGGCCGCCGTACGTTCCAGAGTCACCACGCCGGACGGCAGAAGTTCCAGCACGATCGACTGTACCAAAGCGATAAAGGCATCTTCCCCATCATCGCCGTCTGTCGCCCCAGGGTCGTCAGCGCTACCTAAAATGGAAATAACTCCTCGGTTGGACGACAGGATGGGCAGATCCATGGTGCTGGCGGGAAATTCCAGTATCGCCTGGTCTCCTAGGGTAATCGGACAACCCAGTTCGGCCTCGATCTGCGCCTGATGGGGCACGGCATCAGTGATGGTCACCTGGCTCGGNACCACAGTTCGGGCGGTCAGGTTGCGGCAACTTTTCACCAGCCAGAGAAAGCTCATGATCTGGCCGATGCCGACCAGAGGAAAATCCCCTGACAGGGCGCGTAGTTCGATCCGCAAAGTCTCGGCCGATTCGCGGATCACCCAATCCACTGGNTCGATCAACAGCTTGAAATGGGCAACCCGGTGGATNCCTTTGCGCAGATTTTCGCTGCACTGCAGGGCTAGGAAGGCATGNCCAAAGGCCCCCTTGGCAAAACCGTCGGCNAGCCGNATATGGAANTCATCGCGTCCGTACTCACTGANGATTTGGGTAAANGCCAAGCCAACCTCTCGGGCCGACAGGCTCAGTTCATCTTGCTTTAACAGCTTGCTGGNCAAGCCCATGCATGCAAGAACCCGGTGCGGATCAACCGCCAGTAACTGACAGGCCGCGATGAATTCCTGAGTAATGTTGTATCTCCGGCTTTGCATGACGATTAAGGCATTCCCTGATTTAAGGCCCGTCCAACAAGCCCGTTTGATGACGTAAGCGTTGAGTAAAGGGACTATGCCCGCATTTGCAACTCAAATCGCCACCCTGGCGAGAATGGATAGGATTGTGGCGGCCAATGATATGTCCATTAGATTCTGCATCCATGATTATTCCCTAATAAACATCAGCATCCGGCAAATCAAGACACAAGCTCTGCGTCGGAATCTGTCTCAGATGATTAAGTACTCAGATGCAGCGGCAAAGACAATTGGGCATTCGGCAAGCCGTGCTGCTGGCCACGGCGCTCGCAACGCAAACCGCGTTCGCGCAAACCATTCCCGACGCCGGCAGCCTGCTACGCCAGCAGCAACTGCAGCAGCAACCGCGCCTGCCGCTGCAGATCCCGGCCATCCAACCGGCTGACGAAGAAAAAAAAACAACCGACGACGGCATCCAGGTCCCGATCAAGGGCCTGAAGATCAGTGGCGACCCCCAGATTTTCTCGACGGACGAACTGCTTGCCCTAATCAATGACGCGATCGGCCAAAGCCTCGGGCTCGGTGGCCTGCAGAACCTCGTCACCCGCATCACCCTGCACTACCGCGGCCAGGGCTATTTCCTGTCCCGCGCCTACCTGCCACCGCAGGATGCTAGCGCGGGCATCATCACCATCGCGGTACAGGAAGTGGGGCTCGACCCCGCCGAAAACGCTGTTGCCATCGTCAGTGATAACTTGCGCCTACGCGAGGACATCGCCCGTCGCATCGTGCTGGAAGCCGTACCCGCCGGGAGCGCGATGCGCGAGACCGACCTCGAGCGTGCCCTGCTCCTACTCAACCGCCTGCCCGGCCTCAATGCCCAGGTCAACCTGGAACCCGGCAGCCAGCCCGACACCAGCCGCCTGCTGATGGCCTTGGATGAAGGCAAGCTGGCCAATTACAGCTTGGGATATGACAACGCCGCCGGCCGCTACAACGGCACCGACCGCCTCAGCGTTAGCCTCAGCCTCAACGACCTGACCGGCAGCGGCGACCAACTGCAGATTCTGGCCAACAGCAGCAACAGCGACAACACCTACGCCGGCTTCAACTACAGCCGCCCCCTGGGTTATCTCGGTCTGCAGCTAAATGCCGGCTACAACCATCTAGTGTACCGCCTAGGCAAGGAACTCGAGGCTCTAAACTTCAACGGCTACTCCGACAACGTCAACCTCGACCTCAGCTATCCGCTCAAGCTGACCCGGCTGGAAAGCCTCTGGCTCAGCGGCGGCTTCGACCACAAGAGCCTGGTGGACCGGGCCAACGGTGTCACCACCAGCAACAAGACCGTCCAGACCCTTAACCTGCGCGTTGACTGGCAACACTTCCACGACGATGGTCTGACCTTGGGCGGTTTCGAAGGCCGTGCCGGTAACCTCGACATCGATCCTGCCAGCGACGCCTACGCCGCTGACCAAGGCGTCAATGGCCCGCGCAAGAACGGTGATTACCAACTGTTTCGCTATAGCCTCAGCCGATTACAGAAGGTCACCCCGGACCTCAGTCTCTTCGCCGGTCTCGACGGCCAGTTGGCCGCCAACAACCTCGACAGTGCCGAGCAACTGCAGTACAGCGGTCCCTACGGCGTGCGCGCCTACCCCACCGGCGAGGGTAGCGGCGACGAAGGCGCCAAGCTGACCCTGGAAGGGCGCTATAGCCTGAAGCAAGCTACCGTCCTCGGCGATCTCCAGGCCAGCCTGTTCTACGACACCGCGTGGCTGTCCCGGTACCACGACCCCGAGCGCATCAACCTCGGCGGGCAGCCCAACGACTACCGCATCAGAGGCTGGGGAATCGGCCTGAGCGCGGTCCGTTCGGACAAGTCCCAGGTGAACCTAGTGTGGGCCACAAAGATCGGC
>JGI10211J34971_10001295_pt1 | contig 20802 bp, 27 predicted proteins | sample Etolagsediment_FD_34971 | JGI IMG/M metagenome (IMG submission 34971)
AATGCGAGCTTCGAGATAGTCAAGAGTACCCGCAGCATCGACTTCATCTGCAGTTGCTCGAGCGCGGTAGAGAAGTTCCAGCAGTTTGTCATTGTCTGCTGCGAGTCTTCCGAACATGACTGAAGCATCTGGAATGTTCAACTCATCTTCGATACGTGTGATTTCTGAATATCTTGAGAGTGAACCTGGAGCAAAAGATCCTAGCTTGCGAATTTCCTCTGCAGTGGTATCAAGTGATTCCCATACTTCTGTGTAGAGATCACCAAAGAAAGTGTGATATTGAGCAAAGTTCGGACCGGTAACATTCCAGTGATAGTTGTGTGCTTTGAGATAGAATGAGAATGAAGATGCGAGGATCACCTTCATCTGTGATATGAGTTGTTCTTTATCCATGGTGTGTTCCTTTTATTGTACATTCTTATTTATTTCGGATACTCTTTTTCTCAGTCCGCTACTTGAAAACCGATGATCTCGCTTGTTGAAATACAGCTGGATACCACGGCGCTTGCATATTTCGCGACCAGTAAAGTCTTTGTCTCTGTACTCTTCACCAAGAATGCGCATATCAATTGGAAACATCTCAAGAATATCTTCCAAGTCTCTTTCGTTCTGATATGTGACGATTTCATCAACATATTTAACTGCCGAGAGTTGTACATATCTTTCTACCAAAGTCTGTACTGGAGCATTCTTTTCTGGGCGATCATCACTCGGATCAACCTGTAATGCGACAATCAAATAATCACAATGCGATTTAGCTTCACGTAACATTTGAATGTGACCCGCGTGCAACAAGTCAAAAGTACTACATGTCAGACCGACAATTTTTTTAGATGTTCCCATGTTTCTTCCCAAGACTTGACGTTGTATACAAATCTGTTTCGTTCGAGTACTCTCTGAGCAAGAGAATAATCGTTTCCGTTTGGATTCATCTTATCACCAAAGAAATGAAGTTGATCACTCGTATCAAAATCTTTTATGATCTGAGACTTATCCTTTCCTTTGAGCGTAATATCTATTCCAGTTTCACCGGCAATTTGTATATCAAAATCCGAATACTTTCGTCGAAGTGCCGCAGCTATGTGTTCTCTTTCCTGAAAGGCATTATCATATTCAATATATTCTTGTCGCTCTGACTGAGTACAATTACGGCCTATAATGGAAAAGTTTACTAGACCAGGTCTCTTGTCTAGATGAGTTCCAGTTCTTATCTTGAAGTTACTTTCGCTAAAAAATCGAGTAAAATCTTCGTACATATTGCACGGTATTTCAATTTCCGAAGATCTAATGTGTTGATCTTTTTCCCAAACATCGTTACCAGAACACTGATAAACTCTTTCACAGAGGTCATATATTTTTTGACCAATCTGCTGAAGTGTCTTTTTTCTATCGCTTCCTGTTACAAGATACACACTATGTTTTGAAGCAAAATCTTGAAAGTAATCTCTAAAATCTTGCTCTATAGGTTTACGACTTGGCGTAAGAGTACCATCTACATCAAAAATATACTTTTTCAAATCAACATTCCAATCCAATGAGTCACATCGTCGCAAGGATCATTACTCATATGTATTGCCTCCTGTAAGAATTTACTATTTATCAGACTGATAAACCAGCATTCGAACAGTGATTTACATATTCAGCGATCTCTTCGAGAGCATCTTCCATGTGTTCGAACCGATGACTACCACCAGCGTAGTGAACCATTGGAAATCCTTCGAGCGCTTTACGAGTTTCAAACGAGTCAATTACTTCATCACCCATGTCCAAAAGAACTAGCGGCAAGAAAGCGGTATCAGAAGATACTTCGGTTTGATAACTATTGACTGCACCCTCAGTCAGAGTCATATAGTCACCAGTTACGTAGTTCAGATGAGGCTCATCAATGTATTTGCGAAGAGCTTCATTTGGATCCAAACAAGGATTGATGATTACAGAGGGCATGCCGAAGTGCTTTGCCATTTCTGCAGCCCAGAAACCACCAAGTGATGTACCGACAAAAATGACTTCTTCATCCGGAACTTGACTTTCAATCTCAGAAAAGATTTCGTCATATGTTCCGAACGTGTTGTAAGTAATACCAACAACTTCGCCGAGAGTCGAGAGTGCTTTAACTTTTGTTGATAGAGGATCATAGGCTGAATTGAAGCCATGAAGATAGACATAGATCATACTGATTCCTTTCATTATAGAATCATCATAAACCAAAACTGGCGATTTGTCAACTCAAAATTGGAAGATTCGGAGTTCCCATTGCAGCTTTCAGATGATACTCACCACCGAGCTCGCGAACATAAAAGTATGGTCTTAGCTTTGGAAACTTATCATATGTGAACCGATCTTTAGCATCGAGGTTGTCAGCTCCAAACTTTTCAAGACGAATTACTTTTTTGCCAGTAATCTTTTCGACTTGATCTGGTGTAAACATGAAGTTCTTGAGTTCATCCCAAGGTACAGATTTCATCATTGTAGCAAGAGCAGGTCCTGATTTCTCACCGTATGATACTCCGAGTGAGTCCTTGAAAACCTTTGCTACGACTTTTTTTGCTTCGTCAGAACCATCGGTGGCAATTGCGACAGACTTTCGTCCGCCTTTGTCTTTATAAAAGACTGCTACTAGTAACTTGTCACCTTTCTTATAGATCTTCCAGAAAGGAATCTTTTCAAGCATCTCTTGCTTTGAGTTGAAACCGGAACCTTTGATGCCACCGATAGGAGCATAGGACTTTTGAACTATATCCCAAGCTTGGTCAATCCATTTCTCACGTTGAGGAATAGACTGTGGACCAATGAAGTTCTTGTAGTTCTCGTTTAGATACTGAGAAAAGGAAAGCATGATAACCTCTTTTTCTCAGTATTTATACTTCGAAGAATTAGATGAAGTTGACGCTGACGCCAACATTCATCTCAGCATTCCGCTTTGCGGAATCGAAGTCAACGAAAGGACCTGCGGATGTAAACTCATCGAGCAGACGACCTTCAGGAGTATACAACATGTAGCCGTTGAATGACTTGTGGATCATAACGGGCTTGATCGAGTTGGTTGCTTCGTTGTATTCGTTGAAGGTCATCATAGGTAGGTTCCTTTCGTTTTACCTATTATTAGTATATACTGATTCTCTGCGTTTGTCAACCAAAAATTCCTTTCAAAACAATCCAGAAGAACAAAAGCGGAGGCAGCAGAAACAACATCAGCAGTGCGAGCCAAAAGTTCTGACTGAAGACCAGCAGAGTACCGCGGATCAAGATTACAAATGATATAATCAGTATGATGGCTAGAAGTGGATCCGACATGTGTTCCTACCTTTCAATATAAATAGTAATACGATTCGGCACAAATGTCAACAGGAAAATTGAATGATTACGAACTATCTTTCTCCACTTGAGTTTATCATCACGGTCAAGAGACTACCAAGTGTTGAGTTTTTCACTCAAAGGACTTCGATACCGGGTATCTCTGTAAATCCAATCGAGCATCCAACTCCATTCAAGCCTACATTCGAAGGTGGAGATCGACTGAACTATGATGATCTGAATTTATCGTTCGTAGTAGATGAAGGCATGACGAACTACCTCGAAATTTTCAATTGGATCAAAGGATACTCGTTTCCAGAAAACTTTGATCAGTACAAGAACCTTGCAGCAAGTCAAAATGGTCTCAAGTCTGATATCTCGATCAAGGTACTCAATAGTCACAAGAACCCTTCTTTATTAATAGACTATCGTGATTGTTTTCCAATCAGTCTTTCAGAAGTAACACTGGATACCACGCAGAATGACGTCATATATCCAGAAGCGACAGTCACATTCCGATACAACTATTTTGACATCACAAGTATTAGTTGACATTTCATTCTTGTTGTGATATAATCGGTATTATTTGTAATGGAGGAATTAATGACTGACGATATCAATACAATGTGGTCGAAGGACTGCAAAATTGACGAAGCAAACCTTGTAAGCGAAGCAAGAAGAATTCCAGAACTTCATAGCAAATACTACAATCTTTTCTTCAAGGAAGCACTTCGAGTCAAGAAACTCAAGTCTGACCTAAAAGAACTCGAACGAGCAAAGATTGAGTACTACAACGGTTCAATGTGTGAAGAAGAACTCAAGGAACGCGGTTGGAAGCCAAATCCGCTCAAGATACTTCGAAACGATCTTGATAGATACATACAGAGCGATAAAGACGTGATCAATCTGAGTCTCAAGATCGCCTTTCACGAAGAGCAAGCCAACTATCTTGAAAGCATTATCCGCCAAATAAATAATAGGAACTTCGTAATCAAGTCAATGATTGACATGCTGCGTTTTCAAGCTGGAGAATTTTGATGCTTTATAAATAAGTCATGTAGGCCACGGGAGACCGCCAAGAATCCCTGCCTACTCTAGAACAACAGAGGAGTTCCAGCATGATTATTTATAAAGACGTAATAAGCGAGTTTCTGAATGTGGAAAGTTTACCACAAGAAACATTAGCCGAAATTAACGCAGAATTTCAACAGAAAATAAGAGATGAAAGTCTATCCAATGGGTTTGCTACTTGGGATAAAGAAACATTTCCAGATCATCCCTTCGTGGGAGGCGAACTGCAGAAAGAAAAGGTAAATAAAGGAACGCATCATTTACAAAATTCAATAACTGCAGTTGGCCCTAAAGGAGATCTAGTACGTATTGATAAAAATATTTATGAAAATCAAACAGAATATGTAAATTTTCAGAGTGATGAAGGTTATATCAGAAGAGGTTTGGATCCTAAAAAACACAGAAAAATTCCAAGAGAATTAGGATCAACTTATACCATGAGCGATAATTCGACGCAAAAGCTCAAAGGAGAAAATCGCACTGAAAATCAAAAAAGAGCTTCATTAGAACACAGCAAGAAAATGAAAGGTAAAAAAATTTGGCCAGAAGGACGCGGAATTCGTTCTGAAGAATGGAGAAAAAATCTCAGCAAGCCAAGAAAAAGTATGAAATTTAAGGAATATAAATGTCCACACTGCGGAAAGGAAGGTAGAGGTAATTCTATGGCTAGATGGCATATGGATAACTGCAAATATAAATAGATGGCAGGGGAATTTTAGTGAGATATAAGTTATGACAGAACAAGTACTAATTGAACCGTACAATGAAGTCTACATGAAAGTAACATCAGATCCAGGCACTCGTCAAGAGATTATGAATTACTTTTCATTCAGGCCTCCAGGTTATCAGTTTTCGCCAAAATTCAAAGCAAGAGTGTGGGATGGATACATCAGACTTTTCCAACCCATGAAACCTATGCTCTACGTTGGTCTACTTCCTTATCTCGAAAAGTTTTGTAAAGAGCGTGAGTATGAACTAGTCGCGCCGCCAGAACTAGCAAAACCAGAAGATATTGATGATAACTACGGCTATGAGATAGCAAAGGACATCGGCTGTAAATTTACACCAAGAGACTACCAGAACGAGTACATCGTAAATGCTCTTCGGAATCGTCGTTCGCTTTCTCTTTCGCCAACTTCCTCTGGTAAGTCACTCATTATTTATCTCATTCAGCAACACTACTATCATACTCTTGGTCTACGAACTCTTATCATTGTACCAACTATTTCTCTCGTGCATCAGATGGCTGGAGATTTCGTAGACTATGGATGCGATCCAAGCAATATTTACAAGATTCAGGGTGGTGTAGATAAGAACACATCTTCACCAATCGTCGTGAGCACTTGGCAATCTTTGGCAAAGCTTCCAAAAGACTGGTTTGACCAATTTGGCGTAGTACTTGGTGACGAGGCTCACTTATTTAAAGCAAATTCTTTACAGAAGATTATGGAAAAGCTTACAGACTGTAAGTATCGCCACGGCTTCACTGGTACAATATCTTCTGATAGTAAGGTGCACCATCTTGTACTTGAAGGATGCTTCGGTTCTGTCAAACGCGTAGTCAAAACAAAAGATCTCATGGATCAGGGGACAGTCGCAGACTTCAACATCAAGGCTATCGTTTTGTCACACTCAGCAGACTCTCGCAACAAATTCAAAACTGCCATGAAGAGTGTGCAAAACAAGGCAAAGCGCTATCCCGCGGAGCGAGAGTATCTTGTCAATCACGAAAAGCGAAACATTTTCATTCGAAATCTTCTCTGGTCACTCAAAGATCAGAACAATCTTGTACTCTTTGATCTCGTTGAGAAACATGGTAAAATACTTGAACCAATGCTCAAGAGAGACGATCGTCAGCTTCACTTCATATATGGCGGTGTTAGTGGAGATGAACGTGAACGAATTCGACATTTGATTGAAAATGATCCTATCAAGCAGCATGACATACTAGCTTCATATGGTGTTTTCTCAACTGGAGTCAACCTCAAGCGACTTGACAATGTGATTTTTGCATCTGGTTCTAAATCTGAAATTAAAGTACTTCAATCAATCGGTCGTACTCTTCGGAAAGGTAATGGCTCGGATAAAGCTACTCTTTACGATATTGCTGATGATCTGAGTGTTGGTTCATTCAGCAACTACACACTAAATCATTTTCGTAAACGCATTGAGATCTACTCTTCAGAGCAGTTCCCGTTTCGTATCTACACAGTGGATATTTGATTCCTTGAGCTTGCTCAAGTCTTACGAACCCTTGTTTTACTGAATCAGAATCACTTTAATAGTTTGTTTGAGATAAATCTATTATACCACATTACCAGAATTTGTCAACTAAAAAGTTTGATCTGGAACAAAAAAAGTTTGTTGACAAACACAAAAACATATGATACTATAAATCTATATTAGTATAAAAGGATTATTGCATGGCAAAAAGAGCAAAAAGAAATTACGTCAACAACAAAGATTTATTGGAAGCGATGATTCAATACAAAAAGGCTTGCGCAGAAGCTGAAGACTGTGGAGATGAAAAGCCAAGAGTTCCAGATTATATAGGTAAGTGCATTTATCAAATAGCAACAAGACTTGCAACAAAACCAAACTTTTCAGGCTATTCATACAAAGAAGATATGATATCGGATGGTATCGAAAACTGTCTACAATACATGCATAATTTCGATCCAGAAAAATCACAGAACCCATTTGCTTACTTTACGCAGATCATTTGGTATGCTTTTCTTCGAAGGATTGCAAAGGAAAAGAAGCAGATGTATATTCGCTTCAAGTCTTCACAGAGTATGATCGCTACTGGTGGTACATATGATTCAAACGAGATACAATTGAATTTGAATACGAGCGCAGATTATATCAATCAATTCATTGAAGATTTTGAAGACAAAAATTTACCAGCAAAAAAGAAGGAAAGTGATACTTGAAGCTAGCGATAGTTAATGACAGTCATCTCGGATGCAGGGGAGACTCTCGTGTATTTCTAGATCATCAACAAAGGTTTTTTGAAAATATTTTCTTTCCGTACCTAGATGAGCACAATATTCGAGTAGTCCTTGATCTTGGAGATACATTTGATCGAAGAAAGTACATCAATTATGTAACTCTCAAGAAAGCAAAAGAGTTTTTCTTCGATGAAATGTCAAAGCGAAATATCGAGTATCATGCAATAGTTGGTAATCATAGTGTTTACTATACAAATACCAATGAAGTGAACTCGATGTCTTTACTTCTGAAAGAGTATAGTAACTTTCATTTCTATGAACACGAACCAAAAGAGTTGACATTTGGATCAACTCAGATTATAATGGTGCCATGGATTACTAAAAGTAATTCGGATGCTTGTTTTCAAGCGATATCAGAAACAAAGGCTCCAATCTTGATGGGACACCTTGAGATTCAGGGTTTCGAGATGATGCGAGGTACTATTTGTGACCATGGCTTAGATAAGAATTTCCTATCAAGCTTTGAAGCCGTATATTCTGGGCACTTTCACCATCCTTCAGAATATGGCAATATCAAGTATCTCGGCGCTCAATATGAAATGACCTGGACTGACTATGATGGCAAACGCGGTTTTCATGTTTTTGATACAGAGTCTCGTAATATAGAATGGATCGAAAACCCCCATCGAGTCTTCTACAAGCTTGATTACGACGATGTTGATATGACGATTGAAGATATTGCTTCACTTGATACATCCATGTTCAGAGATACTTATATCAAAGTCATTGTCAAAAATCGAACAAACGCGTACATCTATGATCTATTTCTCAATAAGCTATCGGACTCTGGTGCAGCTGACGTCAAAGCAATTGACGACTCACTCAATTTGGAGTCTGCTGGTGTTGATGAAATTCTTGATGAAACTCAAGATACAAAAGATATACTTCATAACTATATTGAAACAATTGAAACAAAAATCAACAGAGATCAAATCAAAAAGTTAGTTGATGAACTTTATATAGAGGCAATGAGTATTGAATGAGAATCAATTTTAAAAAGGTGCGGTATAAAAACTTTTTAGCCACCGGAAACGTTTTCACCGAAATTGATTTAGATAGACATACCACTACACTAATCAGCGGTTCAAACGGTAGTGGGAAATCAAGCTTATTAGATGCTATAGTATTTTCATTATTTGGTAAAGCGCACCGCAAAATCAATAAGCCACAGCTGTTGAACTCAATCAATCAAAAAGATCTATTAGTCGAGATCGAGTTCGCTGTTGGTCAAAGTGATTATTGCGTGCGCAGAGGTATTCGCCCTGGAATATTTGAAATCTACCGTGACGGTCAACTCGTAGATCAAGAGTCTGCAAAGCGAGACTACCAGACTTATCTTGAACAAGACATACTTGGTATCAATCAGAAATCATTCAATCAGATTGTGGTACTTGGTAGTGCCACATATGTTCCTTTTATGGAACTATCTGCTGGTGCACGTCGTCAAATTATTGAAGACCTACTTGACATTCAAGTCTTTAGTACCATGAACATTCTTCTGAAAGAGCGTATGTCTCAAAACAAAGACGATATTACAGACAACAGCTACAAGATGGACATTCTGGAATCAAAAATCGACTCAGCAAAAGAACACAACGAGTCTATTCGTAAGATCCGAGAAACTGAAGCCAATAAAATTCGCGATCGCATGCAGGAGCATATTCAAAAGATCGAAAGTGAAAAAGAACAAATCGAAACAATTCAAGAAGAGATACAAGCTCTGATCGAAACCATATCGGATAAAGCGTCTGCTAAAAGCAAACTTGAAAAAGCAAAAAGCTTAAAGAGTGAACTTGATACAAATCTTCGTAACTATAACAAGGAACTCAAGTTCTATCATGACAATGACAATTGCCCAACATGTAAACAAGGCATCGCGCATGACTTCAAAGAAACAATTGTAGAAGAGAAAAATACTAAGAAGGTTGAACTTGAAGATGGTATGAAAAAGATCATCGAAAAAATCAAAGAGATCGAAACACGCGTTGAAGAGATCTCTTCGGTCGAAGATCAGATACAGCAGAAAAACTTGACTATCGGTGAGCATCGAGCGCAGATCAAGATGTCAAAGAACGCTCTTGTTTCTGCGAAGGATGAACTCGATGCAGCTGAAAAAGAAGTCGAAGAAGTTGATACAAAAAAGTTAAAAGCATTTGAAAAAGAACTCAAGACCATGCAAGATGATCACAAGAAACTTCTCGATCATCGAGATACTATGAGTGTTGTCTCTACAATGCTAAAAGATGGTGGTATCAAGACTCGAATCATTCGGCAATATGTGCCGGTAATGAATAAGCTGATCAATAAGTATCTTGCAGCATTTGATCTTTTTGTTGACTTCCATCTTGACGAGAGTTTCAACGAAGTAATCAAATCTCGTTTTCGTGACACGTTCTCGTATGCTTCATTCTCGGAAGGCGAGAAGTTACGCATTACACTTTCAATCATGCTTGCGTGGAGGTCAGTCGCAAAGCTGAGAAACTCAACATCGACCAACCTTTTGTTACTCGACGAAACACTTGACGGTGCACTCGACAGTATCGGTATCGAGAACCTAATCGACACACTCCACGGTCTCAACAACAACGATAACATTTTCGTTATCAGCCATCGAGGTGAACAATTTGGAGAAAAGTTTGACTCACACATTCGATTTGAAAAAGTCAAAAACTTCAGCCAGATTGCATTTTGAGGTTGACAAATTCTGATCTGTAGTATACAGTATTATTATCACAACATGAAAGGATCATTATGAAAGACTTCTACACGTCTGTAGAGCGTCGCGGTAATAGTTTGCTTTGTAGAGGCTATCGCAACGGTAAGCGATACTCAGAAAGCGTAAACTTTGCCCCGACACTTTTTGTTCCTACTCGAGAACAAACAGAATACAAAACTTTGATTGATGAAAATCCAGTGGCTCCAGTAAGTTTTGACTCTATGTCAGAAGCTAAAGCATTTGTGGATCAGTACAAGGATGTTGGTAACTTTTCTGTGTGCGGAACCACAAACTATGTGACACAGTATATTCAAGAAAATTATCCAGGTCACATCACTTTCGATCCAAGTCTTATCAACATCGTATCTTTTGACATCGAAGTCGATATTAGTGATGGCTACGCTGATATTGAACAAGCAGACAAAGAAATTACATCTATTGCATATAAGTCTTCGAAATCAGACACATATCATCTTCTTGGTCGTAAAGACTATGACAAGTATAAGACGATCACCGGTATTGATCCAGAAAATATTACGTTCATGAAATTCGACTCCGAAGCCGAACTTCTTCGTCGATTTGTTCAGATCTGGATGAATGATTATCCTGACATCGTTACTGGATGGAACGTCCAATACTTCGATATTCAATACATCATTACTCGTATTCAAAACATTTTTGGTGAAGCTTACATCAAGAAGTTCTCACCGTGGGGAAATGTTCGTAAGATCACAAACGAGATCTTTGGTAAGGCTCAATCTACTTATGCCATCTCTGGCGTGTCTGTGATTGACTACATGGATGCATTTAAGAAGTTTGGTTACAAGTATGGACCTCAAGAGTCCTACAAACTTGATCATATCGCGCATGTCGTCCTCGGTGAAAAGAAACTTGACTATTCCGAGTATGGCGGGCTGACTGAACTCTATGAAAAAAATCCACAACTTTATCTTGACTACAACCTTCAGGATACTCGGCTCGTTGAACGTATGGAAGATGAAACTGGCCTACTTGCGTTGGTCATGACTGTTGCTTATGGTGGCGGTGTGAACTTCAACGATGCATTTGGCACAGTTGGTATCTGGGAGTCTACGATCTATCGTAAGCTGATGGATAAAAAGATAGTTCCGTTTCTCAAGGGAAGCCCAGGAGAAAGAGGCAATGAACTCGTCGGTGGATATGTCAAAGATCCAAAAGTTGGTATGCATCCTTGGGTAGTATCTTTCGATTTGAACTCTCTGTATCCTCACCTCATGTTACAGTATAACATGTCACCAGAGACTTACATCGAAGACGAACGAACCTATGTTACTCAAGAAATGGTCTTGAACGATCAGTTTCAAAACGCCAACAAAGATCATTCTGTATGCGCAAACGGAGTTCACTTCACGAACGAAAAGCTTGGTATCATTCCAGAGATCATTGACGAGTACTATGGTAACCGTAAGAAAATCAAGCAAGAAATGCTTCGCGTAGAACAGCTTCTTGAGAACGAGTCAGATCCTCGTAAAAAAGCAGAACTTAAGCGTGAAGCAAACCAGCTTCATAACTCTCAGATGGCTATCAAAATTGCGATGAACTCTTTGTATGGAGCTACTGCAAACATTTACTTCCTCTATTATATTGGTGAAATGGCCGAAGCGATTACGACGTCTGGTCAGCTTTCAATCCGATATGCTCAAAAATCTGTCAATGGATATTTGAACAAGGTTCTGAAGACTGAAGATCAAGACTATATTATTTACATCGACACTGACTCGATTTATGTCGACTTTGGTCCTCTTGTCAAGAGTGTTTTTGGTACTGTAGATATTACGCGAGAGCAGGGCGAAGAGTTTCTTGACAAGGTCTGCTCGACAAAGATTGAAAGCGTACTAGAAAAAGGCTACGAAGAGCTCGCAAAGAAGATGGGTGCGTATCGTAATGCCATGGTGATGAAACGCGAAAAGATTACAAACAAATCGGTGTTCGTTGCCAAAAAGCGTTATATCATGAATACGCTAAACTCCGAAGGCGTTCACTATGAAAAGCCAAAAGTTTCCGTGACCGGACTTGAGTCTGTTCGTTCTTCTACTCCAGAAGTTTGTCGAGATAAGCTCAAACAAGCATTTGAAGTCATCATGAACGAAGGCGAAGAAGCGTCTCAAGAGTTCATCGAAAAGTTCCGCCAAGAGTTTCGTAGTCTTCCCGTAGAAGCGATCGCGAAGACGTCTGGTACTGACAATATCAAGAAGTATCAAGATCCTCGTGGTGGTTACAAGAAGGGTTGTCCAATGCACGTTCGAGGCTGCATTTTGTACAACCAGTTCTTGAGTAAAAAATCACTTGATAAAAAGTATGAGCAAATTCAGTCGGGAGACAAGGTAAAGTTTGTGTATCTCAAGTTGCCGAACCCAATTCAAGAAAATATGATCTCGTTTCCTGGTGTTCTTCCAAAAGAGTTTGCTCTTGAGAAATATATAGACTACGACAAGCAGTTTGACAAAGTGTTTCTCAAGCCGCTTGAAAACATACTTGAAGCTCTGGGTTGGTCTTCAGAAAAGCTCAACACAGTCGAAGACTTTTTTGCATAAGGAGAAACTACATGACAAAGCTAGAAAAGAAAATTAGATTCTTGAGAGATCAGCATAAGAGACAGCATGATATTGTTGAAACTCTTGAAGCAGAAAAAGCTCCTGAAGAAATGATCAAAAACCACAAACGGCTCAAACTTTCTATCAAGGATGAGATCGCAGCTCTGGAAAATGAAATGGAAGGATTACAAAATGTCGGCTGATATGGCACACGATATATACATGATGCACAATAAGTTTGGTGTGCGTGAATGGTTTGAAAATAACAAGCACGATAAAGACTTGATGCGAAAGTTTATTGCATTTCGTCTTATGATGCAGTATGAGGAACTCGGTGAAACAATGTCTGCAGCTCTCGTTCAAAGCAATCCTGAAGAAGTCGTAGATGGATTGATTGATAGCATCGTCTTTGCCATCGGTACACTTGATATTATGGGTGTGGATGTCAAAGCTGCTTGGGACGCGGTATATGAAGCAAACATGGCTAAAGAACCTGGAGTAAAGCCCGGCCGACCCAACAAATTCGGTTTGCCTGATTTGTTGAAGCCGTCAGGCTGGAAGCCTCCTAGTCACAAAGGAAATCACGGCGAACTTTCTGGTATTCTTTCATAATACAGTTGACATTTGATCCGAATCGGTATAGTATCATAATAGGTAATACGAAAGGAACCTACCATGTTTAAGATCATCTTTCAATACTTCGACCGTTACGATGAGCGCCGCGAAATGAGCTTACACGGCGAGACCAAAGATCAATCATACTCAAATGCCTATAACTGGGCTTTGGCTAACGGTGACGTTTCGGTGATTGCACTTTATGACATGAGAAAGGTAGCTGCATAATGGAAAAGATTGTTCGTGATGGAATGGTAGCAGTTGCGGTCAGTGGTGGCTTTGGTGCCGGATGGTCAACATGGAATGATGTTGACCCGCGAGACGCTCGGTTCAACCAACTATTCTTAGATGGCAACATTGACGAAGTTCATCGTATCTGTGATGAAGAAAAATTGGGTTACGCAGGTGGTGCTCGTAAGGTAGAAATTGAATGGGTGCCCGAAGGTACTAAGTTTCGCATTGACGAATACGATGGTTCCGAAACCTTGGTAACAACAGATGATTGGATCACTGCATGACACCGTTAGAAATTTCCGACCATAAAATGCGCTGGATGCGATCTGGACATAACCATCCGGTTCGCATCCATAGCGATCTGCGAAGTCAAGCAAAGGACTTCTGTAAGGTCCAGATGCACTCTTCTCAGTGGGTACATCGTCAGTATACAAACGTCTATGAGGACACGTTCTTTTTTGAACATCCACAGGATGAGAGAGCTTTTCGAAATAAATTCAAAAACTGGGTTGACATTTGATCCGAATCAGTATATACTAATAATAGGTAAAACGAAAGGACCTATTATGAAATTAATAGCGAAACATATGGCGAGCGGTTCAGAACGGGAGTTTTCAAACTCCCGTGAAATGATGAACTTTATACAACCCGTAAAAGAATACTGGGTTGTATTTTATCGTTATTCAAACGGTTTTGAAACCGAAGGAGTTAGTCTATGAACCGCACTTCTGCTTATCGCTTCACTGTTCGTATGGTCAACGGCCAGGTTCATTCTGAAGACCAAGCCGCGGTTGACGGTCTGCGTACTGTTGTCAAGCTCGGTAACTATGCTTATGGCACTACTCAATACGTAAAGCTTCAGGGTCGCTTGGGTAAGAACAACCCTAACGCATGGAAGTATCGTCAGTATCGCAACGGCGGCATCTACGGAAAAGCTCAGTGCGTTCGTCTTCCCGATGCTGCTACTGCTGACGTTTATGTGTACAATCGCTAATAGGAATGTTAGAAATGTCTGCTTTATCTAATTTAGCTGATCTGCTTGAAAAGTATGTATATGATAACATAGACTCTTATTGGAAAGAGGCTGAAACCTATGGTAACGTTACCTTGACTGTTACTCCCGATCAATCCTACATCACTTCTGACTCTGGGATAGAAAAAAGAGGCAAAAAGTTTTTAGCGAGTGAAGCTAAAGGTGTCTATATTTGGTTATATAATGATGATGTGCTTTATGTAGGAAAGACTGATTCTAAAACACAAACTATTCACACGCGCCAAAAACAGCATCGTGATAGTTTTCAAATGAAGATTGACTCTGAGTCGTCAGGGCGAAAGTATCGTGAGTATATGAAAGAAAACGGTTTACAAACTATAAATGTTGTGATAAAATATATCAATACTAATAAGTTTAATATTGGAGGCATGTCAGAACTGCTCGAGTCTGCAACAATTAAAACTTATAAACCAAAGCTCAATTTTGAAATCAAAGGACACGGTTCCAGAATTTAAAGGAGATGATATGACAATCGAAAATCCAGAATCCGTCAAGGTACTACAAGAATGTATGGACTTGCAGCTACGAAAGAGCCGCGACTATCAAAATCCAAACTCTACAGTGAAACAAGCAGACTATTATCCGAATGGTGTGATTACAATTCACGACATCATGCACGCTAAGATGCTTCGTATGAAGTCTGTCATGGAAGCTATGCAAACTGATGGATATGATCCTAATTTTGAAAGTCTTGAAGATAGCGCAAAAGACCTAATCAACTATGCGAGCTTTTTCGTTTCGTACTGTCGCGGTGAAATTCCTGGCCAGTCGATAGAACATGATATTTTCAATCGCAAGCGCGAAATTCAATTTGAATTCAATGAAGAAGATAGTACTATTACTGTAACCACTCTTACTGATTACGACGAAGGAATTCAACATTATGACGTATAATGTCAAAGAAAAAATTATATCACTTGGCTATTTTGCTGAAAAAGTCGTAAAGGACTATTTTGAAAAGAATGGATCTGTAGTAGAAATGGCGACAGATCCATTTGATGGTACTATGGACATGCTGATTGATGGTAAGCGCTGTGAAGTCAAGTTTATGACACTTTATCACTTCTTCAAGTCTTATGCAACTCGAGGAACTGTTATGCAAGCTTTCACTGTTCCCATTACACAACGAGATGGGCGTGTTGCACAAAATCAGCTTGATAAATGTCTCAACGCAGATCGCTGGTTCATAGTTCAAAATCCTTCAGATCGACTGGGCGAAAAAACAATCAAGATCTGGGAAGCTCCTCCGCCTGGACAAAGACGCTTTTCAAACATTCAGAACTCGAAGGATCGTCGAATTATTGCTGGATTTCTCAAAAAAGACTTCAAAGTTCTTGTTGACATTGATGATCCAATATTATATAATAAGATCAAGAGTCTAGACATTTCCCAATTTTCATAGGAGAATTTATGCAAACAGTAAGTGATATTCGAAACAAACTTATTCAAAAATATAAAGACGAAGACTTTGTCGTTGATAAAACCGGCGTAAAAACCGTGGAAATCATCGGCGAGTCTTTTTTAGTTGACGAGGACTGGATTATTCGAAAACCGAATTATGACTATATCGCGCGCGAGCTTGCTTGGTACGAGTCTCAGTCTCTTTATGTCGAAGATATTCCTGGAGATACGCCACAAATCTGGAAAGACGTTTCGTCAAAACACGGGCGCATTAATTCCAATTATGGATACTTAATCTTTTCCGAGAAGAACGGAAATCAGTATACAAATGTACTAACTGAACTTCTTCGCAATCCAAATAGCCGCCGGGCCGCGATGATTTATAATCGCCCATCCATACATGACGATTATCGTGAAGACGAAATGAATGACTTTATTTGCACCTTTGCAAATTCTTTTCATATTCGTAATGACAAACTTCATTCTCACTACATTCTCAGGAGCAACGATGCGGTATTCGGCGCGAACAATGATTTCGCGTGGGCGAGGTATGTTCAAAGTAAGCTCGCCAATGAACTTCGTATTGAAGTTGGTGATCTAATTTGGACAGCTTCATCTCTTCACGTTTATGAACGTCACTTTAAGTTTATAGAGGAACTGATTTGATGAAAAGCAATAAATGGGATATTAGATATCTCAAATTAGCAAAAGAAGTATCTACTTGGTCTAAAGATACTAGTTCAAAAATTGGAGCTGTTGCTATTGGTCATAAAGGCCAAGTACTTTCTCAAGGATATAATGGTTTTGCTCGAGGAGTAAGAGAAGATCTTGAACCTCGTTGGCAAATAAAAGAGCATAAATATAAATTCATCGTACATGCTGAAATGAACGCGATTTACAACGCTACTTATAACGGTGTATCTCTTGATGGCGCTACACTTTATATCTGGGGACTTCCCTGCTGTTCAGATTGCGCAAAAGGCGTAATTCAAGTAGGTATCAAAAGAGTTGTAATGCCTCAAAAGGATTATCCAGAATATTGGATAGAATCATTTAAGCTTAGCGAAACGATGTTTCGTGAAGCTGGCGTAGAATATGAATATATTGATTGTGAATTAGATGGCAAATAACTTAAAAGACATTTACGTTGGAGTGAATAAACAAGATAGCAATCGAAGAAAAAACGATTTTTATCCTACACCACCATTAGCAACTTATATTTTATGTAAATACGTTCGCCCTCCACAGAATGTTGTCGAGCCTTGCGCAGGCCGAGGTAATATTTCGATTGAACTCGAACGAAACGGTCATAATGTAAAATCGTTCGACTTAAATGAATATGACAACAATCTCGTGGAAGTTGCGACCGGCGTCGGCGTACTTGATTTAGAAAGACCGGAAGGCTATGATGGATTGGTTACAAATCCGCCGTACCATAAAGATCTTCCTCGAAAAATTGCCGAAAAGGCAGTAAAAGAATATCCTTATGTAGCAATGTTTGTTCGTTTGACGTTCCTTGAAGGAAAAAAACGAAATAAGCTGTTTACAAATTACCCACCAAGTGATATTATATTTTTGAGCGATAGAGTTAAGTTCGATCAAGGTCACGTAGAACCCGTAGAAAAACAAGATCAAACTGGTGGCATGATCGCCTATGCATGGGTTATTTGGGATCGTAGAATTTTAAATTTTGAAAAAACTACTAAACTGCATTGGGCTCTTTTAGAAAATGACTATGGCGAATGGCGAAGACAATATGAGGCGACTAAGTGAAAATACTTCTTCCATATTTTACTCGTAACAATATTAAAATTTCTGATCCTGTTGTAATTGGCGGGATAGAACGTTTTGCACAATTGATATATCAAAACTTTGATAATGTAATCCCTGTACATTTTACAGACGAAGATAGAAAGAAGAGACGCGTCACAGACTTAATCTCTGCTGCAGCCGATCATCACCAGCCTGATGTGATCATTGTAAATTATGACAATGACCCGATCACTGTTAAACTACAAGCCGTAGTGAAAGTTCCTATCCTTTGGATTAGCCATACTGGTGCCGGTGGTATTTCTAAACTTGGTCATGTAAAATCTATGCAAGAGTTTCTTTCTAAGAATGGAACCCTTTCCATGGTGAGCGAACATCAATGGCAGGGTATGGACAAACTATCACGAAGAGTAGAAAGTAAACCTCTTGATTTGAATGGTGGTTTCATCAATTCTTCGTTTAGCCATGGAACTGAAGTTGTAGCAGAAGCAGAATATGACGCCGTGACTGTTGGTAGAACCGATAAAACTAAAAACCCATTTTGGATGCACAACAAACTTAAAAACTCTGGTCTTCACAATATCGTTCTTACGAGCTATGTTTCTGAATTGTTGTATGGCGAACACAAAAAATATCACGAAGAAAACTTACATTGGGAAGCTCCGAACGAAGTAATTCGCGGTCTTAGCTATATCGAAACAATGAAAAAGATGTCTCAAGCAAGTTGCTATATTTCTACTTGTCCATCAGAAACTTGGGGTATTACTGCTCTTGAAGCTCTTGCACATGGATTACCAACAATTTTAGTTACAAATTCTTCAGAAACTCACGCTTCGGAGTGTATTCCGGCAATAAATAGGGATATAGTCAAGGTAAAAACCACGGTTAAACCCGGTGAACTTGAAGAAATTGTACGAGATTTTAAGAAAGTTTCTTTCGAGGAACGTGTAGAAATCTCAGAACGAACAAAAGAAAAACATTCTGTTGAAAGATGGAAGTCTAATATAGAAAATATTGTTGATAAAACTATTGATAACTACAAGAATGAGTCTAAAGATTTGACTTCATTCTTCATATAATGGAGACGCATTATGAAAATTTTAATTACAGGGTTCAATAAAGAGCAGTGCACAAGAGACTATTTTCTTACAAAAGAACTTAAAATTCTCAATTCGCATTATTCGCTCATACGGTGTTTAGAAGACATGGGCCATGAAATTGATCAAAGACCTGTATCTATTGGCGAAGATCTTTCTGGTTACGACAAGGTTATTATCTATCTTGCTTCTGTAAAATCTTTTAGCCACTATGCGTTTGACGCGCTTTATGCGCTGACAGCACGGCCTGATGCTATTCTTGGAAACGATGACTGGCAGGTTGCTGAAGTTGCTTATTCATTTCAGGTTTATAAGAAGAACCTCGAAGAACATCGCAATGAGCCTTTCCTTAACTACCACACAAACAAGTATCTCGCAGATCTTTATTGCGGAAATACTCCAATTGAAGAACTTGGAAATCATATTGATATCTTTATCCAAGGTTGCGAAATCGTAAATCAGAAAAAGAACAAACTGATGCTCTGCGCCTTCGCTGGTGGTGATAACTCAAAGTTTCGTTTAAATTGGAATGGTGAAATCATTCGATACAATCCAAACCCGTACAATCTTAATCGTTGTCCAGAAAACAACTATGGTGAAGATCGCGGTATTATGGACTTCTTTGGCGAAGAAGAGACAGTTATTGCTCCAGAAGAAAAAGAACGTTGCTGGATTTTCTCTTCTATCGTACAGAGCAAAACTATGAGTTGGTTCAATAAACAAACTCTGACTTGGCCACACAAGAACTTTGGTCCTCGTAGAGAAACAAAGCAGACACAGGGCATACAGACTTATCGCGTAAAAGAACCAGACATGTGTAGAATTTACAATCAGAACTGGGGATGTTTGATGCCGACCTACTATCACGAAGGTTCTGGTTGGTGGAGATCGCGTGTTCAACAAGTAGCAGACGTACAATCAATTCTTCTTTGCTCAGACAAAGAAGGTGCTATTTACGGAGATGTATATGTTGGAAATACGATCGCTAAAATTGAAGGAATGAGCACTTCAGAATTAGCAGCCCTTGCAAAAGCACAAAAAGAATGCTTATATGATAATCATCCACTCGATAAGAGTGTACAAAGAAAAGAATTGGAGGCTCTGTTCGACTAATGGATCATGCTGCTATTATACCGCTTATTGGCGGAGAAGTCCTTGCTTCGGATAAAGTATATGGTACTAAACCTAAATATATTCTTACTTACTCAGGATTCACTGATAACGAGAAACATCTTATCAATCATTATAAGGAGAATGGCTATAACATTCCTTATCATATACTCGATTCAGAAAATGCTCCGAAAACTTTCGAAAACGTAGATGTAGTTTCTTCGGTCTGTCCTTGCGCTGGTTTGAGCAGTTACCATTCAAGCTATGGTGAACATAATCAGAATAACCAGTGGATGGAAAAATCTACACACATGGTGTTGAACGAAATTCGTCCCAAAGTTCTTTGGGGTGAAAATGCTCCGGCTCTCGCTACAAGCGTTGGTAAGTTCATGAGAGAAAAACTAAATAAGATTGCTAATGAAGCTGGATATAACATGTCTATCTTCATCACTAAGACGCTACTTCATGGTAACCCACAAATTCGTAGAAGAACATTTTACTTCTTCTGGCGTAGAGACGTATTTGACAACAAAATTCCAGTTTTCAACTATTATAAAAGAGAATATCCAACAATTCGTAATCTCTTGATTGAAACTAAGAGCAACTTTCAGTCTGAACCAATTAATACTAAAATTCCCTCTAAAGACGATCCATATTATCGTTACTTTCTTGAAGAAATAAAAGGAGGAATGACTCACAGAGAATTTGCTCAATCACTTTTCGATGATCCAGAATACGATAGACCATCGTTTAATGTTGAGAGCGAAATGATTCTTGGTATGGGTGTTCCATATACTGATGTTGGTAAGTGGATGCGTGCTCAGGGGTATGATCGCGAAGCTGATAAGTGTGAGCG
>JGI10211J34971_10001296_pt1 | contig 20796 bp, 20 predicted proteins | sample Etolagsediment_FD_34971 | JGI IMG/M metagenome (IMG submission 34971)
ATCCACGAGAGTGCCGAAATTATTGTCATTGAGCGCGGCGGTGCCGTGTCATTTGCGAACTGCGGTCTGCCCTACCACGTGGGGGGAGTTATCCCACACCGCGGCTCTCTTGTGCTGCAGCAGCCTGCGCAACTCAAGAAACGTTTCAACATCGATGTCCACCTGCGCACCGAAGCCACCACCATCAACCGTGACGCAAAGACGGTGTCGGTGACGAATCGTGAGACAGGTGGGTCTCGCGATATCGCCTATGACGCGCTGGTTTTGAGCCCTGGCTCCACTCCGTTTAGGCCTCCCATCCCCGGTGTTGAGGACGCACACGTGCTGTGGAACCTCGACGACATGGATCGTCTGATGGCGGCTGCAGAGACGGCAAAGAGCGCCATCGTGGTGGGCGGCGGTTTCATTGGGCTGGAGCTCGCCGAGAACCTCGTCCACCGCGGCATCACCACGACTCTGGTCGAGGCTCTGCCCCAGTTGATGCCCACCCTCGATGTGGAGATGGCCTGGCCATTGGTCGAGCGCGCGCGATTCCGCGGCCTCGATGTTCGCCTCCAAGCACAAGTTCAAGCGATTACCGATGCCGGAGTAACCCTTGCCGATGGCTCCACCATCGACGCCGACATGACCGTCGTCGCAGTCGGAGCGCGCCCCAACATCGAGCTGGCTGTGGAGGCGGGACTTGAGATGGGTGAGGCCGGTGGCGTGGTGGTCGATGACCAGCAACGCACCTCGGACCCCCACATTTGGGCCGTCGGCGACGTGGCGCAAAAAAAGCGCCCGGATGGCTTCAGCCTTGTTCCCCTGGCGGGGCTCGCCAATCGACACGGCCGTTTGGCTGCTGACTCCATTGCTGGCAGGCCAGCGAAAGCGGTCACGGCGTTCGGGACCTCCATTGTGGGCTTCTTCGGGATGGCCGCCGCATCCACCGGATACACCGAGCGGGTCTTGGCTGCCAAAGGCAGGCCAATGCGGACTATTCACACCCACCCCATCAACCACGCCGGTTACTACCCCGATGCCGTCCAGATGGCCCTGAAGCTGATTGTGAATCCAGAGACCGACCTGATTCTTGGAGCCCAAGCGCTCGGGGAAGAGGGCGTCGATAAGCGCATTGACGTGATTGCCACGGCCATGGCCGCTGGCATGACGGCGACCGATCTGATTGACCTGGAGCTCTCCTACGCTCCCCAGTTTGCCTCTGCGAAAGACCCGGTCAACATGCTGGGCTATGTCAACGAGAACCGTGCCACGGGTGAAAAAGCCGTGCAGTGGCACGAAGTGGAGACCCTGATTTCCGAGGGGTGGCGTCTGGTCGATGTTCGCACGGAGGGTGAGTACACCCGTGGCGCGATTCCCGGATCTGAGTTGATTACTCTGGACGAGCTTCGTGATCATGTGGAGGACTTCCGCGGACACAAGGTCATCGTGTCGTGTCGTGTGGGGCAGCGTGGTCACACCGCCGCCAGCATCTTGGCCCAACACGGTATTGAGGTGGCAAACCTTGATGGTGGATACCTCACCTGGCAGATGGGGATGGCTGCAACCACCCAACCCGAACTTGTTGGCGCACCCTAAGGCACTCACAAAGGAGACATCATGGCAGAGGCAACACCCACGGATATGAAACCCGTCATCAACCGGCTACGTCGCGCGCAGGGGCAACTCGGTGCGGTGATTTCTATGGTGGAGCAGGGCAAAGATTGTCGCTCCGTCGTCACCCAACTCTCCGCGGTCTCCAGTGCGCTGGATAAAGCGGGATTCGCCATCATCGCCACCGCGATGAAGGAGTGCGTTGCGGTAGACGGCAAGCCCGGCAAAGACGGCGATTTGAGCGTGGAAGACCTGGAAAAGCTCTTTCTCAGCTTGTCCTAGCCAGTAACCCCACATCGCCTGACTTGTAGGCTTATCCCATGCCTACCCGCGTTGCAGTTGTCGGTGCTACCGGGCGCCTGGGAACCCAGGTCTGCCAAGTCATCGAGTCCATGCCCGACATGGAGCTCGTCGCCCGTCTCGACTCACACTCCGACCTCCACGACATGCTGGGGGCGGACCTCTGCGTGGACGTAACCCTGCCGGGTGTGTCCAGCCAGGTCGTGGAGTTCGCCATCGCCCAGGGCATTAAGGTCTTGGTGGGAACGAGCGGCTGGTCTGCGGACCGCCTCGCTGCCTTAGAGAAAACGCTCGCTGCAACCCCCGAGGCGAGCGTCTACATCGTCCCGAATTTTTCTCTCGGTGCGACCCTCCAGATGATGATCTCGAAGACAGTGGCGGAGCACTGGGAGTCCATTGAGATCGTGGAAACGCATCACGCTGGCAAAGCTGATTCACCCTCGGGGACTGCTGTTCGGACGGCCGAAGAAATTGCCGCGGTCCGGCGTGATCGCGGCGGGGTCATTGCCCCGCACTCCAACCAGAGTGCTCGGGGAGAGCAAGTGCAGGGAATACCTGTTCACTCGTTGCGACTGACGGGCGTGCTCGCGAAACAGGATGTCGTGTTTGGCGGGGTGGGGGAGACCCTCACCATCACCCACGACACTCATTCTCGTGACGCCTACCAGGCAGGAATCATCATGGCGCTGCGCTTTATGGACTCTCACCTCGGTCTCGCTGTGGGACTTGAGCACGCTCTGCGTCCCGGCGCCTCATGAATCGTCCAATGATCGCTGCGCTCTTTATGGCGCTGCTGCTCGTGATCTATTTGGCCTTCACCGTCAACTATGCGTGGATTCTGATTCGTGACGCATCACCCCTGGCTAACGCTATGGGGTATGCCCTGGCGATACTGCCAGTGCTAGGGGCGTGGGGGTTGGCTGCTGAGTTGGTGTTTGCCCGGCGCTCAGCCAAGCTCACCACCGAATTGGAGACGAGGGGTCTTTTGCCCGGGGAGGAACTTCCCTCCCTCACCAGCGGGCGCCCCAATCGGGAAGCCGCGGAGGCTGCCTTCCCCCAGTTCAAGAAAGACGCCGAAGATAACCCCGAATCCTGGGAGTCCTGGCTCCGCCTGGGACTCGCCTACGACGCCTGTGGGGATCGCCGACGCGCGCGTTGGGCTGTGCGAAAAGCTATTGCTCTGAAGAGGAGTCGCTAGTCATCTTGGAGCAGCCTCGAAACTGCTGCCTCTAGAGTTTGGTCCTCAAACGTGAAGCCTGAGGCCAACAGTCGCTCTGGGATCACCCGTTGCGAGGTCAAGAGAATTTCCTTTCCCGCCTCTCCCATAAGCGCAACTATGGCGAAGCGGGGAAATCCCAGCCAATGGGGTCTCTTCATCCCTCGCGCCAGCGCCTTGGTTTGGTCAAGAGCAGAAGCAGGTGTCGGACTCACGAGGTTGAAAACACCAAAAGCAGTCTCATGGTTGGCCAAATACGCCAATGCTCGGACCTCGTCGTGAAGAGAGATCCACGGCCACCATTGAGAACCATCTCCGATAGGTCCTCCGAGGCCCAGCGCGGTTTGAAGTTTCAGGAGCGTGGTGGACAGTGCTCCTTTCCCCATTACTGCTGCGCTTCGGGGGTAACAGATTCGGGTTACATCGCTCTCTGCTTCTGATGCCGCGGCCTCAGCTTGAGCTTGCACTTCCGCGAGAAAACCTTCACCGCGTGAGCTTCGTTCGGTGAGCTCCTCACTCGCTCGATCCCCGTAGAAACCGACCGCGCTGGCTTGAATCAGGAGGCTCGGCGGTGTCTTGGCACCCGAGATGGCTGTGGCCAGAGTTCTTGCAGCACCGAGGCGAGACGTCAGTATGTCTCTTTTTTGTCCAGCCGCCCAAGGTGTTCTCCCCAGAAAGAGCCATCGAGAAATCGACGCAGCTGCGAGGTTGATCACCACATCGGTGTGATCCAAGATTCCCGCTTCGATTTCTCCTGTGGCGGGATTCCACGAGTGCTCGCTCGCATCGCGGGGTGTGCGTCGCACGAGAGTGTGGACCGCGTGGCCCTGCTGCCTCAGCAGCGCTTGCAGGGGTGTTCCGATCATGCCGCTGGCGCCCGAGATGAGGACGCGAAGACGCCGTGCGTCTTCTTGATAACCCTTCAGCATTAGCGCAGTGTCGCCTCAAGGGTGATGGGAACCCCCGCGAGTGCTTGGGAGATAGGACAATTAGCCTTGGCGTCCTCGGCAAACGTTTGGAAGGTCTGGTCGTCCATGCCGGGAATGCTGGCAGACACCAGAAGGTGAGAACCGGTGACGCCTTCGCCGGGGATAAAAGTCACGGCGGCGGTGACATCCAACGACTCTGGGGGAGACCCCGCACCGCTCAGAGCGTGGGAGAGCTCCATGGAATAGCAGGCTGAGTGCGCGGCACCCAGAAGCTCTTCGGGGTTGGTGACCCCGGTTTGGCCTTCGCTGCGTGCTGCCCAGGTGACGTCAAATGTTGCCGCACCGGAGGAGACCAGGGCTGTGGAGCCGGAGCCTTCGACGAGTGAGCCTGACCACTGGGTTCGTGCTTCGCTGGTGACTGCCATGATGGGTTCCTTCCAAACGGTGGATGTGTCCTAATCGAACCACTATCTGAGTNTTTTCGCGACACCTGTCAGGGCTTTCCCATCGAACACTAGGCCGAACGGATGATTTTGGCTCGCACGAGCAGCGCATACATCTCGCACCCCAGGCACAAACCGAATACTGAATTCAGAAATGCTGCGATGAAGGCGACCGCTGCGGCACCGACCAATCCGTAGGGGACTCCGAGGAGGTGGAGGACCACTCCGGTGATCGAGACCAGGAAACCCACCAGCTGAGCAAAGGTGGGGGGCTCTGGCTCCTCCAGGTAGGCGGGGGCTCCCAAGCGTGGGCGAATCAGCGCCCTGAACAGTGCCCCATAGGGGTGTCGCGCGACTCCGGCAAAAGCGCCCCAGGCAAACACTGCGGTGATGGCTGCCAAGAGAAGAAACGCGGGCTGCACAGCACGGTCCGCCAGGGGTGACGCAGAGGCCGCTGTGCCGAGGCCCAGAGCAATGGTGACGAGCAGTAGGACTGCGGTGATTCCTGCCCCAAACCGGGGACCGCGGGGATCGATGCCGGCGGGGGATTTAGATGAGGTACTCATCAGATTGTGCCTTTCGTGTCGTGAGCGCTTGGTGAACTTCCTCGGCAACCACGGGGGGTTTTGCTGCCCCATGGATGCGAGAAACAATGTGGCCACTCCTGGTCACCAGGAATGTGGTGGGGGTTTGGGAGACTTTCAGAGCGCTGGTGAGCTCGGGGTACTCGGTGATGTCGATTTCCCGGTGGGCGACGAGTTCCTCACTGCTCGAGGCCTCTGCCCCCAGGACACCGCGCATGGCTGCGCAGTAGGAACAAAAAGGTCCCGAGAACTGCAGGAGAGTAATCACCGCTGACTGATCAACCAGGGTGTGGGGAACATCGGGTGGGAGCGACGATAACGCTCTCCTCGAGACAGACCCCTGAGTGTTTTGCCAAGCAAAGCCCGCGAGCGTTGCCACAGCGAGCAACGCCGCCAACACCAGAGCAATCTGCGGAGCGTCCATGTGTCCATACCCTAGGCGCGGATGCCGGGGCCACGCACGGATATGACGAAGCGTTACCACCATCCAAGTAGGCTGGTGGCACAGTGTCGAGGAAGGTAGCGCGGGTGGCAAGCGAACAGATTGAGTTTCGGTCTGATGTAACGGTGGAGCTCGTTCGTCACAGTGCCAGCGACGCAGATGTTCTCTTTGCCGCCAGGGTGAGCACCCAGGGTGAGCAAACTTTGGAGGCTGCAAGCTCTGGAGCGCAAGCCTCCGAGCGGGACCGCGGATTGATCAACTATTTGATGCGCGACCGTCACGGGTCACCGTTTGAGCACAACTCCTTGACCTTTTATGTTCAGGCCCCAATTTTTGTTTTCCGTGAGTTCATGCGGCACCGGATCGCGTCCTATAACGAAGAAAGTGGTCGCTACCGCGAGCTTCGACCGGTCTTTTATGTTCCCGGTCCAGATCGGAAGCTCATCCAGGTGGGCAAGCCCGGCGCCTATGAGTTTGAAGAGGGAACACCGGAGCAAACAGCGTTGGTCCGCGACGAGGTCGTCGCGGTGTGCACGGCGGCCTACGAGAGCTACCAGAGGATGCTGGAAGCTGGTGTGGCTCGGGAAGTGGCACGGGCTGTTCTCCCGGTCACCCTGTACTCCAGCATGTACGTCACCATGAACTCTCGAAGCTTGATGAATTTCCTCAGCCTCCGCACCAAACGCGAGGGAACGCACTTCCCTTCATTCCCCCAGCGCGAGATCGAAATGGTGGCAGAAAAGATGGAAGACCTGTGGGCACCCCTCATGCCGATGACTGCGGAGACCTTTGATCAGAACGGTCGCGTAGCGCCCTAGGGGTGTGCGCCTGGGGCTCGCTAACGCTAGCCTTGGGGCGTGGTAACTGAGAATCCGTTCGGCCAGGTCCTGGTCGCCATGGTCACTCCGATGACTGTTGATGGCGAGGTGGACTGGTCAGGGGTTGAATCCTTGATGGAAAGCCTGATCAGTCATGGCGCTGACGGCCTTGTGGTGACCGGCACCACTGGAGAGACCAGCACCCTCACCGACGCCGAGAAGATTCAGTTGGTGAAAACGGGCAAATCCGTGTCGGCAGGACGCGCCAGCATCGTCACCGGCGGCGGGTCAAACGAAACTGCGCACGCCATCGAGCTCTACAAAGCCAGCGAAAAAGCGGGCGCTGACGGCGTCATGATCGTCACCCCGTATTACAACAAGCCCACCCAGGCCGGGGTACTCACGCACTTCCGCTTGATTGCCGATGCCACCGACTTGCCCGTCATTCTCTATGACATCCCGGGGCGCTCCGGCATCGAAATCACCTACGACACCATTCTTCGGGCAGCCAAGCACCCCAACATTCGGGCCGTTAAGGACGCTAAGGGTGACTTGGCTGAGGTCGCGCGCGTGCTCAACCAGACAGATTTGCTTTACTTTGCGGGCGATGATTCGAACGCCCTTCCCACATTGGCCATTGGCGGCACCGGCCTGATCGGTGTCACCGCGAACATTGCCCCTGAGCCTTATCGAATCATGGTGGACGCGGTCAACCGCAGCGACCTGGCGACGGCGACCGCGCAGCACAAGCTTCTGGAGCCTCTGGTGCGGGCGACCATGACCCATGTTCCCGGCACGGTGGCAACGAAATACATACTCCACGGGCTCGGGCGCATCTCCTCACCTCGAGTCCGCTTGCCACTCGTGGGTCCCGAAGAATCAGAAGCGGCTCTCATCGAGAACGACATCGCGCTCGTGCGTGATGTCGTCGGTGCCGACTTCTCCAATTTCCGCCCCGACCGCAACGCGGCCGCTGGGGGTGCCCTGCCGAAGGTGGCAGGCACTACCCGCTAACGAAGGACCTCATGCCCCAACCCTTGGTGGACCCACCAGCATTACTTCCCGGCACTCTCCGCATCATCCCGCTTGGCGGGATTGGGGAAATCGGTCGCAACATGACCGTCTTCGATATCGATGGCAAGTTGCTCATCGTCGACTGTGGTGTCCTTTTCCCCGAGGAAACCCAGCCCGGCGTTGACCTGATCCTGCCGGATTTCGAGCCGATCAGAGATCGCCTCGATGACGTGGTGGCCATCATGCTCACCCACGGTCACGAAGACCACATCGGAGCGGTTCCCTACCTGCTGAGGCTTCGCCAGGACATTCCCCTGATTGGGACCACCCTCACCCTGGCTCTGATCGAAGCAAAGCTCAAGGAGCACAGGATTGCTCCCCTCACCATGGCGGTGGAGGCGGGAGGTCGCGAGAAGCTCGGACCCTTTGACCTTGAGTTCGTAGCCGTGAACCACTCGATTCCCGACGCTTTGGCTGTCATGATTCGCACGAGCGCTGGTTCCGTTCTTCACACCGGCGACTTCAAGATGGACCAGCTTCCCCTCGATGGACGTCTCACCGATCTTCGCTCGTTCGCCAGACTCGGCGAAGAAGGGGTTGACCTGTTCTTGGTGGACTCCACGAACGCAGATGTTCCCGGCTTCACCCCGCGCGAAGCGGACATTGGTCCTGTGTTAGATCAGATTGTGCACCGCGCACCCCGGCGCGTCATTGTTGCAAGCTTTGCCTCCCACGTTCACCGGGTTCAGCAGGTCATTGACGCGGCTGCACAAAACAATCGTTTGGTCGCTCTGGTGGGCCGCTCGATGGTGCGGAACATGGGTATCGCCCAGGAGCTCGGCTATTTGACTGTGCCCGAGGGGCTTCTGGTGGATGCGAAGAAGGCCGTCGAGCTTCCCGACGAGCGCGTGCTCTATATGACCACGGGCTCTCAGGGTGAACCGATGGCGGGTCTTTCTCGGATGGCCAATCGCGAGCACCCCACCATCGAGATCGGACCGGGGGACACGGTTATCCTCGCCTCGAGCCTTATTCCCGGTAACGAGAATGCGGTCTACCGGGTCATTAACGGCCTGATTGATTTGGGAGCAAACGTGGTCCATAAGGGCAACGCCAAAGTCCATGTATCGGGTCACGCGGCTGCCGGCGAGCTCCTTTACTGCTACAACATCGTGAAACCTCGGCAGGTTATGCCCGTCCACGGCGAGGCTCGTCACCTCAGGGCAAATGCCGAGGTGGCAATCTCTTCTGGGGTGCCCCGGGAGAGCACACTGGTCGGCGAGAACGGCACCGTGGTGGATCTCACCGCGGGTAGTGCATCACAGGTGGGCCAACTCGATATCGGTTTTGTCTATGTCGATGGCTCAACCGTGGGGGAAATCACGGAAGCAGACCTCAAAGATCGGCGAATTCTTGCCGAGGAGGGATTCATCTCCATCTTCATAGCTATGGACCCACAGACCGGAAAAATCATCGTCGGCCCAGAGATTCACGCCCGCGGTTTTGCTCCAGATGACTCCGTCTTCGACGATGTGCGCCCCGCCATCGTGAAAGCGCTCGAGGAAGCCTCCGCCAATGGAACGAGGGACACCCAGTCGTTCCAGCAGGTCGTGAGGCGCACCATTGGGCGCTGGGTCAACACCCAGCACCGTCGACGCCCGATGATTGTCCCGGTCGTCATTGAGGCCTAGCCGTCGGGGGAAGGCCGTGCATAATTTGCTTTCGTGTCGTCTTCGCTGAAGTCCACCGGCAAAATAATGGGCCCGGTTTCCAGAGCCAAGTCGGCCTGAACAACTACGTCACTTGTTCGAGCGGTTTGGGCTATGACGATACCCCCGAACACGACGGTGGCGCCAATCACCTGCCAGGTGTTGAGGGCTTCTTGAAGCCATAGCCAGGCCGTCACGAAGGCAAAAATTATCTCGCTGGTGGCGACAATCCCGGCAGCTGTCGCCGAGAGTCGTTTCAGTGCGCTTAGGGAGAGAAGGAAGGGGGCAAACGATCCCAGTGTCACGTTCCAGAGAATGAGGAACCACACCGGAACGGACACGGCCTCGAAGGTTCCACCCAATGAAGTGCTGGTGGTGAAGGTTTCGGCGGTGAAGGTCCACCAGCGAGAAAAGGGCGCCCAAAACAGTGTTGCCACGCTCATTGTCCAGAACGACAGGGCCAGCGGGGAAATGGTTTTGAGTTGACGCTCACCGACCAGGAAGTAGGTCGCGAGTGCGACTGCCGCGCCGAGGCCCCAGAGGACGCCGACCGGGTTCAACGTCGAGGCCCAGATTTCTGCGACCACAATGAGGCCTGAAATAACCAAAGCAATGGCCATCCACAAACGAACGTGGACTTTTTCTTTGAAGAAGAAAAAGGCCACCACCGCAACAATGAGGACTGCCAGGTATTCGAGAAGGAGAGCAATCCCCACGGGGAGAAGCTCAATGGCGAAAGCGTAGGTGGCTTGAAGGACTCCTACTCCAACGACACCGAGCACAAGGATGACTGGCCACTGGCGCGCGGGGAGACGGAAAGAGCGCCGATCAAGAATCAAAAGGACAATGCCCGAGATGACCGCCGCNCCCAATACTCGCATTTGNGTGAGNTGNAGCGCNCTAAANCCNGATTCGATGATNACCTTGCTGACNGACCCATTNGCNCCNAANAGGAANGCNGCAAGAAGNGCNTAAAAATAGCCCACTATCGAGCTCGAGACNGGGATTGNGGGGCGTGGGAGGAGTCAATCACAGGATAAGCGTAGAGCCTCTNTGGNCTGTTCTTGACCACGCCNNNNANGCAGTCTGAGCGCGCTGTTCAGAGGTGTTCNCTACGCTGTCATGNATGAACACATANGTGCTTGCGGGTGGTTGNTTNTGGTGTCTTGACGCTGCCTACAGGGTGCTGCGTGGGGTGAGCTCGGTAGTGTCTGGCTACATCGGCGGCAGCACGGTGAATCCAACCTACGAGCAGATTTGTACGGGCACCACGGGTCACGCCGAGGCTGTTGCCGTGACATTCGATCCCTCGGTCATTCCCTCCGATGTCATTCTGGATGCCTTTTTCACTATGCATGATCCTCGGCAACTGAATCGACAGGGAAACGACGTGGGAACCCAATACCGCTCAGCGATGTTTTTCCAGGACGAGGAACAACAAGCCCTCTTTGAGGCCGCTCGCGAGCGCGCAGCGGAGATGTGGGGCGACGGTGTTGTCACGGAGATCTCTCCCTTGGGGGAGTTTTATGACGCTGAGGATTACCACCAAGACTTTTTTGCGAAGAATCCCACCCAGGGATATTGCCTGGCGGTCGCGGTTCCTAAGGTCTCAAAAGTGCGCAAAAGTTTCGCTGAGTATCTGAACTAGTTCGTCTGTCCACAGCGCAACCGTTCACCTGGTTCATTCACAAGATCCACTCTGGGCGCGAGTCATCTCCTCGTGTGCCTGCACAGTGTCGGCATGCCCGCACTGCAGGCGAGGGCATACCCCCAACAGCCTGCGCCACGAAAGGATCCACCATGACCGACCAACTCACCCTGACAGGGCTCATTGCCACCACCCCTCGCCACATCGTCACCTCAGAGGGTCTCGCTATCACCAGCTTTCGCCTCGCTTCGCAGCAGCGCTGGTACGACCGCAAAGTTGGCCGCTGGAGTGACGGCGAGACCAACTGGTACACCGTCACCGCCTTCCGCGATCTTGCCGTGAATGCGTCCCAGTCGCTCCACAAGGGCGACCGCGTGGTGACGGTAGGGCGCCTCAAGGTTCGGGATTGGTCGAACGATGACAAGTCAGGGACCAGTGTTGAAATTGAGGCTGACAGCCTGGGCCATGACCTGTATTGGGGCGTCACCGATTACACGAAAGTGTCCAGAACGATCCTCGAGGAGGACCCCGACGAGGACGAGGAAGACGCGCTCTAGTCGCGAAGCCCCGGCGGCCAAAGTCCCTAGACTAGGAACCTATGGCTGAATTTATTTACACGATGGTTCGCGCCCGCAAAGCGGTCGGCGACAAGCTCATCTTGGACGATGTCACCATGTCTTTCTTCCCCGGGGCGAAGATTGGCATGGTGGGCCCCAATGGTGCGGGTAAATCCACCATCCTGAAAATCATGGCGGGGCTTGACACTCCCTCCAACGGTGAAGCAACACTCACCGCGGGGTATTCCGTCGGAATCCTTCTGCAGGAACCCGAACTCGATGAATCGAAGACAGTTCTGGAGAATGTGCGCGACGGTGTGCGCGAAACACACGACATGGTTGTTCGGTTCAATGAGATTTCGGCCGCAATGTCTGATCCCAACGCAGATTTCGATTCGCTCCTCGCCGAGATGGGCACGCTCCAAGAAGCGATTGACGCAGCCGATGCCTGGGATCTTGACTCCCAGCTTGAACAGGCCATGGATGCTCTTCGATGCCCACCCTCGGATGCGTCGATTACTCATCTCTCGGGTGGTGAAAAGCGCCGCGTTGCGCTGTGTAAGTTGCTCTTGGAGAAGCCTGATCTTCTGCTTCTGGATGAGCCCACCAACCACCTCGATGCCGAGAGTGTTTTGTGGCTCGAGCAGCACTTGTCGAAGTATCCCGGAGCCGTCATTGCGATTACCCACGACAGGTATTTCCTCGATCACGTGGCGCAGTGGATTGCCGAGGTCGATCGCGGCCGCCTCTATCCCTACGAGGGCAACTACTCGACCTATCTCGAGAAGAAATCCGAGCGCCTTCAGGTTCAGGGCAAGAAAGACCAAAAGCTTGCCAAGCGCCTCGCGGACGAGCTCGAGTGGGTTCGCTCCAACGCGAAGGGTCGCCAGGCCAAGTCCAAAGCTCGTCTTGCTCGGTATGAGGAGATGGCGGATGAGGCGGAGCGGACTAAGAAGCTCGACTTTGAAGAGATTCAGATTCCTCCGGGACCGCGACTTGGTCAGCAGGTGCTGGAGGCTCAGTCCATCAAGAAAGGTTTTGGAGATCGAGTCCTGATCGACAATTTGAGTTTCTCACTTCCGCGCAACGGAATCGTCGGAATTATCGGACCCAACGGTGTGGGAAAGTCCACCCTATTTCAGACAATTGTCGGGCTTGAGTCTCTCGATGGCGGAGAGCTGACTGTGGGGGAAAGCGTGAAGCTCTCCTATGTCGATCAGGATCGATCCGGTATCGACTCCAGCAAGACTCTGTGGGAAGTGGTGTCGGATGGGCTCGACGTTATCCAGGTGGGCAACGTGGAAATCCCCTCGCGTGCTTACGTCTCCAGTTTCGGATTCAAAGGTCCCGACCAACAGAAGAAAGCCGGTGTTCTCTCCGGTGGTGAGCGGAACCGTTTGAACCTTGCCTTGACGCTCAAGCAGGGTGGAAACCTCTTGCTCTTGGATGAGCCGACGAACGACCTCGACGTAGAGACCCTCTCCAGTCTGGAAAATGCTCTGCTCGAGTTCCCCGGATGTGCTGTGGTGATTACACACGATCGGTGGTTCTTGGACCGAATCGCAACCCACATCCTGTCCTATGAGGGCACCGAGGCTGATCCGGCGAACTGGTATTGGTTTGAGGGAAACTTCGAATCCTACGAAGCGAACAAGATTGAGCGACTAGGTCCCGACGCAGCAGCACCGCACCGCTCGACCTATCGCAAACTCACGCGCGACTAGAAAGATTCCTATGTCCTCATCGGTGGCACAACCGAGAATTGCCTTCTGGTTTGCGGCTGCGGCCGCAATCTTTTTCACCCGCGCACTGCTGTTCTCCACCTGGCTCTCGAGAGGTCCGGAGGTCCAGCAGGCCCTGGACTTGAACACAGCCCAGATGGGACTGTTTGTCATGCTCTTCCCCTTGGGAGGCCTCGCTGGGATTTTGTTCGCTAATGCGCTGACCCTTCGGTTTGGCTCCAAAGTGGTGGGCTCAGGAATTTTCCTAGTGGGGGCCGCCGCGATGGCAACTCTGGGTTTTTCCTTGGTAGCAGGGGATCTGGCCATCTCGGCAATTGCCCTGTTTGCCATGGGGTTGCCGATGGCCATAGCTGACTTCCTCGGCAATTTTGAGGGAACTGCAGTTGATCGTGTGTCCAAGAAAAGCCTTTTTCCCGCAATCCACTCTGCATTCGGTCTGGGGATGCTGTTAGGGGCAGGAGGTGCATCGTTAGCTATCGATGCTGGCTGGAGCTTGGCCGACAACTACAGCCTGGTGGCCGTGGTTGTCGCCGTGGTGTCGGTTTGGGGTTCGCTTCAGTTTCCACGCCGCGATAAGCCGTTGGCGCGGCCCCGCGGTGAGGAGCGAAAGATGTCTCTGGGTGTGTGGAAAGAAAAGCGCACTCTGATGGTTGCCATCATCGGCTTCTCCTTCATCATGGCCGAGATTTCGGCGGGAACCTGGGTGCCCATTGCCCTGACAGTGTCGGGTTTCTCGGGGTCTGCTGCGGCATTCGCTTTTGGCATGTTTTGGATTGTCATCACCTTTGGACGTCTCATCGGTGGGTTTGTGGTGGAAAAGATCGGCCGCTACCGAACCATACTTTTGTCCACCCTGATTACATCGTCCGGAATCCTTATTTTCATGCTGGTGGAAGTTATTGCATTGCCGTTCGTGGGGTTGGTTCTGTGGGGCTTGGGAATGTCGATGGGGTTCCCCATGTCGGTGGCGGCGATGAGCGATGAGCCCCGAAAAGCGCCCTATCGAATCAACATGATCATCACGGTCGTCTACATCTCCAGCATTACCGTGGGCCCGGCACTGGGGAGCCTTGGGGAAGTCACGGGAATCTACGTCGCCTTCTCTATCCCGCTCGCGCTCATGATTCTTTCCGCAATTTTGAGTCCCGCGACAAAGCCGCTGGAGACTCCCGAGGCCGCCTCCGAGGAGTCGGTTAGGGCTTAGATTCCCCCTGCGGGACCCTAATCATTCCCTCTTGAGCTACTGAGGCCACCAACGTTCCATCTTGAGCAAAGATCCGACCTAGCGAGAGCCCACGACCGCCGCGGGCCGACGCGGACTCCTGAGAGTAAAGAAACCACTCGTCAGCTCGATGAAAGCGATGCCACCACATCGCGTGGTCGAGGCTCGCCATCTTGAGCCCGGGTGTTGCCCAGCTGATGCCGTGAGCCCGCATTACGGGCTCAAGGATGCTGAAGTCACTCGCGTAGGCGAGTGCTGCGCGGTGAAGATTGGGGTCATCAGGAAGAGTGTCCAGTGCGCGCATCCATACCGCCTGGTGCGGTACCTTTTCCCCTTCCACGTTCGCATAGACCGAGGAGGGATGATGGCGCAGATCAAACGCTCGAGTCTTCGCCCACACGTCCGCTGCCGGATGGTTGATGCTTTGCAGAACCTCCGCAGCGCTGGGGAGAGACTCGGGATCGGGCATGCCCTCCGGCATCACTGCTTGATGGTCGAGTCCGGGGTCCTCATCCTGGAAGGACGCAATCATGGAAAAGATGGGCTGACCTTTTTGGTAGGCCTGGACTCGTCGTGTGGAGAACGACCGTCCATCATGAATCCGGTCGACGGAGAACGTGATTTCTTCCTCGATATCTCCGGGTCGGAGGAAATACCCGTGGAGGGAGTGAATGATCCGGTCCTCCGCGATCGTGTGCATGGCCCCAACTGCGGCTTGGGCCATGACCTGTCCTCCAAAGACTCGGCCGTGTGGCTGCCACTGACTCGGTGCCGTGAAGATATCTTCACGAGTGCGCGCTGAGGTGCTGGAGAGCGTGAGTGCGTGCAACATGCTCTCGACCGGAGAAAGGTTGGGGGAGTCCCCCTGGGCAGATGTCATTGGTTGTAGTTTAGAGAACGCCATGGGACACACCTTCACTCTGACGCCAGATGCCGCGCGTCACGACCTTGTGACTTTTCTTGAGCGCGCAGCCAGAGTCAATAACGGGTCCGCCCGGTTAGTGGCGGCAAGCGGCCACCTGCAGGTCTATGTAGGGGTTCTTTTCCCCAGGGGTCTCCTGGATAGGACCCCCACGGTGCTCGGCTTGCGAGTGTTCGCGCTGCAGAAGACCCAAGAATTCGATGTAGTGGTGCCCATCGATGCGCTGGTGGCACGCACGAAAGCTGCGTTGGAGCGCGAGGAGACCGAGGTGGGCACACCCGGTGAGGTCGCATCTCTCGCGTGGGCAGCCATCACTCCTCCCCGGGAGGGATGGCGCCGACGAATCGGTGTCGCCAGCTCAGTTCTTTCCGAAGCAGCGGCAGCCGGCATCGCGGCAGTGGCGGAGGCAGTCCCGGGGTCCATTGGGGAATCGGTCCTGCAGAAGGTCCGTGCAGAAGTGTGGGGTTCTCCCATCGCCCACAACAAGAAGATTCCTGCAGGAGCGGCGTTCGCCGCGGATGCTCTCGGTTTCCTCGCCGAGAAAACGCTCCAGGTTCACACTCTGGAGAACTGGCTACGCCTCTCCAGCAAATCCGGCTACGTGATGGTGAAGTTCACGGGTGGACACGATTTCGGACCCGACGACGAGGACTAGTCCTCGAAAGTGTTCACCATGGAGAGCGCTGCGCGCTCAAAGTAGTCCCACATCTCACCGTCATCCATAGGGGAGAGCTCTAGGGTGTCCAGCGCTTTTCTCATGTGGGCGAGCCACCTCTCCCTCGCCTCAGGGTTCACCGTGAAGGGAGCGTGCCGCATCCGCAGGCGTGGGTGACCTCGCTGTTCGCTATAGGTTTGTGGGCCACCAAAGTACTGCTGGAGGAAAGCCGAGAGTCTCCAGATTGCTCCCTCGAGGTCATCCTCGGGATACATCGGCAACAGTACTGAATCCGATCGGATGCCCTCGTAGAAAGCCCGAACGAGATGGTCAAAAGAGTCGGAGCCGCCGATGCGGTCATACAGAGCGGGGTGGGCGTCCGGCATAGAGCTAGGAGTCATCCTTCGACTCTTCGGCTGTGATGTGCGCCTCGGGGGTGCTCCGCCCCGGACCGCGGGACCTCTCGGAATTGTCCACCACCATGCGGTTGAGTGCTGGGATGTCGACCTGACGTTTATCGAGCGAGTCCTTAAGAGCTCGATAAAGTGCACGCTCGGCTGTCCACTGTTCGCCCGCTCGCACCTTGACCACGAGCCGCAGGGTGACTGCCTCGGCGCTAAGGGATTGAACCCCCCACACTTCGGGGTCTTCCATAATCTTTCTGCGCCACTGGGGACTGGCGGCAAACTCTTGGGCTGATTCGAGAAGCAGGTTCTGAATGTCGTCAATGTTGGAGTCGTAAGGGACCGGAAGGTCGAGGATGACCCGCGACCAGTCCTGGGTTTTGTTTCCTACCCGGAGGATTTCACCGTTTCGCACGAACCAGAGTGTTCCCGAGACGTCTCGAATCTCAGTGATGCGGATGCCCACTCGCTCGACAACACCCTCTGCGATGCCCAGATCGACCACGTCTCCCACGCCGAGTTGATCCTCAAACACCATGAAGAGGCCATTGAGTACATCCTTGATGATGGACTGCGCCCCAAATCCGAGGGCTGCTCCGAGGATTCCGGCACTAGCGACCAGCGCGGTGACAGAGAAACCCAGTTCGGTGAGCACAAGAATTGACACCACAATCACAATGACCCAGGTGGAGGTGTTGTTGAGAACGGAACCCAATGTTCTGGTGCGCTGAACCGAGCGCATGGCGGAGATGGGACTGGCGTCAAGCTCCTGGGTGTCGTCCACCTGGTTGGCCCGCTTGACGCCTCGCACCACCTCATTCACGATGCGGCGAATGATCACGCGAAGGATGAGGCTGGCTGCAATCCCGGCGATGACAACACCGATAATGCGAAACGCCGCCCCATATCCACCGAGAGCCTCGGTGACCGAGTCCCAGAGATCCGCTAGCTCCATACCTTCATGCTAGGGCGTCGGCCTATGAGGCCACGTGTAACGCATCCACAGCCTGAACCCGCAGCGCTCGCTCCACCCCGGCAAGATTCTCTTCCACGATCCTTCGCAGTGCGGGAACGTTCGGGTGAGAATCCAACCACTGGCGGGATGTGGTGACGAGGTCCTCTGACACCAGGGAGCTGGGGTAGAGGCCCTCNGCAAGGTATTCCGCAATCTTGTAGGTCCGCTGATTCCACATGGGTTCCAGCATGNCGAAGTANTNCTCGACAAGTGGCTCCAGNGCGCTCTGGTCATTGACCAGGTCATACCCGAGTGTCAGGGATCGAACGATCGCATTNGGNGTGTCATCTGAGGACACCAGCTGGTCAAAAACAGCCTTCTTGTCCTGAGTCTTCGGCAACAGCGACCGCGCCCTGGCGGCTGCTTGTTGACCATTGGACGTGTTGTCCTCCGTGAGTGCTGCGTCGATATCGCCTGGCCCCACGGCCCCGCAGAGCGCTAGCCCGGAGAGCAGCTCCCACGAGAGGTCGGTGTCGATGGTGAGCCCGTCGAGAACAAGGTCACCCTGGCGAAGAGAGCGAAGAATTTCTGCATGTTCTGAGGTGGAGGCAAGGGTGGCAAACGCCTTGACCAGTTGGAATTGTGCATCGCTGCCGGCAGCAGCGGAGCTGGCCAAACCCCACACCCGAGTCGCCACGTCCTCCAACACCGCAGAGCGCCGTGCTGGCGAGACATAGTTTCTGGCGACCAAAGATAGTTGCCCAAGCGCTGTTCTGATCGTGGTGCTCTCCGATTCGTGGGCAATGTTTCCCAGGACAAGCTCGATGAATTCTGCGGGTGGGGTTTCGGCATCCCGTGTGGAATCCCAGAGGCTTCCCCAGATCAGAGCGCGAGCCAGCGGGCTTGCCACCCGGGAAAGGTTCGCCACGGCCGTGACACGGGAGTGGTCATCGAGGCGAATTTTCGCGTACGCGAGATCGTCGTCGTTGATCAGGATGAGTTCAGGGCGGACCTGGCCAAGGGCTTCAGTGACCTCGGAGAGCTCGCCATCGATGTCGAGCTCCGCCCGCCAGACCCGCTGCAGCGTTCCGTCCTCAGTGGGGTTATAGAAACCCACCGCCAGGCGGTGTGGGCGAAGTGTGGGCCAGTCGGTAGGGGCAGTTTGTCGAATCTGGAAGTCGGTGATGACACCCGCATCGTCCACTGACACCTCGGGGTAGAGGGTGTTCACGCCCGCTGTTTCCAACCAGAGCTCGCTCCACTGGCGAAGCTTGCGGCCCGAGGTCTCCTCGAGTTCGCCCAGCAGGTCTGACAGGGTGGCGTTGCTCCACTGGTGCTTGACGAAGTAGTTGTGAACCCCGCGGAAAAACGCGTCTTCTCCAACCCAGGCCACCAACTGCTTGAGTACCGAGCCGCCTTTGGCGTAGGTAATGCCATCAAAGTTCACCTGGACATCTTCGATGTCGCGAATGTTCGCCACGATGGGGTGGGTGGAGGGAAGCTGGTCTTGTCGGTAGGCCCAGGACTTTTCCATGGCTTGGAAGGTGGTCCAGGCTTCGGTCCATTCAGTGGCTTCCGCGGTGGCGATGGTGGAGGCCCATTCGGCAAAGGACTCGTTCAGCCAGAGGTCGTTCCACCAGCGCATGGTGACCAGGTCACCAAACCACATGTGGGCGAGCTCATGGAGGATGGTGACCACTCTGCGCTCGCGCACAGCATCGGACACCTGGGATCGGAAGACATAGCTTTCGGTGAAGGTGACGGCTCCAGCATTTTCCATAGCCCCCGCGTTGAATTCGGGAACGAAGAGCTGGTCATATTTCTCGAACGGATAGGGGATTCCAAAGCGGGATTCGAAATACTCGAACCCTTTCCGGGTGATGTCGAGGATGTAGTCGGTGTCGAGGTACTGGGAGAGCGACTTTCGGGAAAAGACACCCAGGGGAATAGTTTTTCCACTGGAGCTCACCAGTTCGTCCCGGACAACCTCGTAGGGCCCTGCGACCAATGCGGTGATGTAGGAAGAAATCCGGGGGGTTGCACTGAACGCCCACGTCGAGCCATTTTCGGTGGCGGTTGCCTCGGGAGTGGGTTGGTTGCTCACCACCTGCCAGTGGCTCGGCCCGTGAACAGTGAAGCGAAAGGTTGCTTTCACGTCGGGTTGCTCAAATACCGGGAATACGCGCCTCGAATCAGGAACTTCAAACTGCGTGTAGAGGTAGATTTCGTTATCTACCGGGTCCACAAATCGGTGCAAACCCTCGCCGGAGTTCGTGTAGAGAAAGTCAGCTTCAATCTCGAGAGTGTTGTCGGCTTTCAGAGTGGGAAGGGAAATCCGAGAGTCCTCGAAAACCTCCGCTGGGTCAAGCTCCTGGCCATTAAGGACAACGCGGTGCACGCTATGGGCAATTGCGTCGATAAAGGATGATTCCCCCGGTTCTGCCAAGAATGTCACCGTCGCGGTGGTGCGGAAGGTGGGGGACGAGGCCACTGCCCGGAGGTCAATCTCGATGTCGTAGCCCTTGACGGTGATAAGCCGTGACCGCGTCAGGGCTTCTACTTTGGTGAGATTCTCGCCGGGCACACCGTCTCCTTAACACGTCATCGGCACGGAGAGGCACTCCGCTCGCCCCACAGGGGCAACCAAAACCAAGCCTACGACCTTGAAGTCGGAGGCGTGAACGAGATTACTTCTGGTCGCTCTCGATATCGATGGTGACTGGCATCGCCTCGGGCGTTGCCTCCTCGGCACCTGGTCCGCCGGTGATGAACTTGGGGTCCGCGGAGAGCTTTGGCGGCTGGATGTTAGTGATTTCCACGTCCACCTCGGTCGCAGCCTGGCGCATCCGCTGCAGGTAGTCGTTGAGATACACCTGCTGGCGACGGATGTCGGAGAGCTGACTTTCGGTGTCCGAGAGCATGGTGTTGACAAGCTCCTCGGTATCGCGCGCAATAGCTCGGGAGCGCTGAACTGTTTCCGCGATCAGACGCTCGGCGTAACTCCGGGCTTCTTTGGTGAGCTCGTCGGCGCGACGCTGTGAGGATTCCAAAACTTGGTCGGCTTCTTGTCCGAGGTCCTGGGCGCGCTTTGCTGCGGTTTGGACGTGATCATCGGCCTGCTGATAGGCCTTCTGGGCGTAGTTGTCGGCTTCTTCATGAATGGCAGCGCGGGCGCGCTCTGCCTCATCGATTTGCTGACGAATGCTGACATCGGTCGCGACTGCTCGTTCTTGTGCAGCGTGCAGAAGCTCTGATGCTTCACGCTTGACCTGCTCGACCTGACGAGACGCCTCGGCCTTGATTTCTGATACTTGCTTTTCCGCCTGGCTCACCATGGTGGCGGCTGCGCGCTCAGCGCGCGTGCGGGTGTTGGTGGCCTTAGCAATTTCATCGGCAGCCTGCTGACGAAGTTGGGCCGCTTCACGTTCGCTGTCGAGGCGGAGGTCCTCTGCGGCTCTCTGAGCGTCAGACAGAATCTTGCGTGATTCTTTCGCCGCTGTCTCCCTGACGCGGGTGTCCTCGCTACGGGCGTTTCCGAGAACCTCGGTGGCTTCACCGGCGGCCTCTTCGGTGATTTTGCGGGAATGCTCACACCAAGGCTCCTTGCCACCGACGTTGTCGGGGATAGGGGAAAAAGGGCAGT
>JGI10211J34971_10001298_pt1 | contig 20790 bp, 21 predicted proteins | sample Etolagsediment_FD_34971 | JGI IMG/M metagenome (IMG submission 34971)
TGCTTACTCATAATATAATTACTTAAAAAGGTAGACCATCATCCACACCATCTTTAGCCGTGGCAGGTTCGCCATTGGTTTTAGCTTCTGCTTTTAAATCTTCGTAACTCTTATCTGCGCCACCGCGCCCTTGGTTTAACTCGTAAACGTTTATGGCTGCCATTAAATCTTCTGTAAACGTGCCGCCAATGGCGCTGGTGCTAAATACCCAGCCGCTGGTTTTTTTATCGCTAAAGCGCACACTGCCTTTTGCTTCTTTAAATGCGCTGCTTTTTTTCAAATCATCATCTAGCACCGCGCGGCTTTCTGCACGTTCGTGAAATAGCTGCCAGCACCTTACCTGGTAAGCTTGGTAAACGGCACTCCATTGTATGGTTAAGCTATCGCCATCTAGCCTAAAATCGAAATTTGGGCGCAGTGGATTGTTCTTATCTCTAATGGCAGCCAGTACACATTCCCAGAAGCGCATTGTAGCACTGCCGGTGCTTCGTTTGGTTATTTGCTTTTCGTAAGCATTAAAAAGGTGCTGCAGGTATTCATCTTTGGTAAATGGCAATGGCAGCGCTGCTTCTACTAAATCAAACGTGGCTACCAGCGTGGCTGCATTCTGCACCATTCTGCTACTTACATCTAGTGCCGCCAGTTTTTTCTTTAAAGCCTTGGTGGCTGTTTTGTGCTGTTTCCAGAAATCACGCTCAAATACCGCGCGCAGTGGCAGCAGCTGTTTAAGGTAACCGCTTACGCCTTGCAGTATGGTTTCTTTAAGTTGGTTGTAACGTTTATCTGCTTCTGCATCAAACTGGCTAACTGTTAATTCTAGCGCCACCATTCTATCTATAAGCGCATCGTTTGTAGGGTAATCATTACCCGTGTAAATAAGTGTGCTAAGCACTGGCAGCACTTCGTTTGCAAATGCGTGGTCAATAGTACCGCGCTTGTAGCCTTTACGGTCCCAGATACCTTTAAGCATATCTTCCAGCCCTTTGCCGTTTCTAAACTCCGACCAATGCGCAGGCAGGTTTCTAAACTGCGCCAAGTCGCGCATAGTTCCTTTAGCTGTGTTGGCAGCGCCAGTAAGTTCTAGTGCTGGCTGTGGGTGCCCAAACAAAGACTGCGTGGCGTGTATCAGTTGATCCTTACCCGTACCTGCAGGACCATATAAAAACAGCAGCGGAAAACTTTGCAGCTGGCCATAAATAATATCTGAAAACACGGTGGCAATACCAAACAGTATGGCGGTGTAAGCATATTCGCGATGCACGCCCACCATCATTTTATAATACTCTTTTAATGGCTTTTGCGGTTCTTGGTATTTTACCAGCTTTTGTGGGCCAAACTTAAACTCATTGGTGGCGTAAAGTTCGTTACCACTTGGTATGTAATAACTGGTTTCATCTACTTGAAACTGGCCGTACTGGTCTGGCTGCACGGTGGTGCCATCCTGCTTTACCACCATATTATTAAAACACCAAAACCCCTCTGGCTGCCAGCCAAGTATGTGCACCATACGGCCATCGCCCATATCTTCCTTAAGCTTAAGCATTAGGCGTTCAAAGTCGGTGCCTTTACCCATCCAGCTAAAGTTGCCTTTGCCTTCAATCATCTTTTTAAATGATGCTTCACTTACAAAATCATCGGTGCTAGTGTCGAAGGTTATTTTTCTGCCGTGCACATTATGTATTTCCACCAAGCGCATTGGCTTTTTTTCATCCTGCATGTGCTGAATAATGCGAATGCTAAAATTTGAAACATCTTTAAAGAAGTAGCGCACCGTGCCGTTATCATCTTCGCCACCTTTGCGGCTCATATAAATGCGCTGCTTATGGATAAAAAAGCCGTAATCTGTTACCTGCTTACGCACTACCGACCACTGCACATTTATGCCTTTTGGCAGTGTGTAGTTTTTGCCATCTGCCTGCTCAAACTCGTTGGTATTGTTTGGATCTTCGCGCAGCTGCGTACGGCTCATATCTTTCACCAAGCGTTCAAACGCATTGCCAGTAAGCTTAAGTGCTTTTTTAATATCGGCAATGTAAGCCTGCTGCGTAAATGGATCATCTACCGCCACCACCAGTGCAGCAATTTGCTTTAGTTGGTTGCTGCGTTCGGCTGGGTTGTCTTTAGCATTGTAAATGGTGCCAGATAGCCACAGTATGCCATCTGTGGTGTTTGCTTCTAGTATATCCGTTACGGCATCTTGTATATCATCTTTTACGGTTGTTTGCACCAGGTCGTCTGGGTCCAGCCCATCTGGCAGCACACACACTTGCACATTAAAGCCATTGCTTATTGCCAAGCGTGCTGCTTTATCTGCCGCTTTTACGCCTGCTTTATCGCCATCCATAACCAGCACTAGGGTATCTGTAAAGCGCTGCAGCAGCTGCAGGTGGCCTTCGGTAAGTGCAGTACCACACGGTGCCACGGCATTGGCTAAACCTGCTGCGTGCATTGCCATTACATCGTAATAGCCTTCTACTATGTAAGCAAAGCCACGCTTTCTTATTTCGCCTTTGGCAGAATGCAGGCCGTAAAGTGTTTTGCTCTTATCAAAAAGCGCAGTGCTTTTGGTGTTTATGTACTTAGCTTTTTCGTTTGGATCTATGGCACGCCCACCAAACGCCACCAGCTGGCCGCGCAGGTTTCTAATAGGAAATAAAACACGGTGCCGCCAAAAATCAAAATGCTGCTCGTTAGCATCTGAATAGCTAAGCAAACCAATGCTGTGCAGCGTGGCGTGCTGCGCAGGTTTAGTGGCATCTTTAATGGTGTTGGCTTTGGGTGCGTACACCAGTTCAAATTCTTGCCAGTTGGCGTGGCGCTTAGCATCTTCTGGCACATCAAACTGCTGCCATTTTTTAAGCGCAGCTTCGTTAAAGGCCGCCAGCTTTTGCATTTGGTCCTGCTGCTGTATGTACTCTTTATCTTGTTCGCTATCGGTGCGTTCTATTACAATGCCAAAATCGTTGGCCACCGCTTCTACCGCTTCCGGATAGCTTAAGCCTTTGCGTTTCATATAAAACTGCACAGCATTGTTGCCGCCTTCGCCACAGCCAAAGCACTTGTAAATGCCTTTGGCATCGTTTACGTGAAAGCTTGGCGATTTCTCATTATGAAAAGGGCAGCGGCCAGTGTGCTGCGCGCCTTGTTTTTTAAGTGGTGTGCCCAGTTTTTCAATGGCAGCAGTAAGCTTTACATCGTAGCAGGCATCTATGGTGGTTCGGTGTATCAATTCGGTGTTTTTTCAGTGTTCACAGAGTAATTATTAAACGCTTAATCTTGTGGTGTTTCAAGCTGTTCTGCTTCTTGGTGTTTAAACAGTGTAAGCTGTATCTGTATGCTATCCATAAATTCATCAAACAGCTGCTGTGGTATATGCTTTGGCTTACTTATGTAAGCTATTGGCATTGTAATGGTTTGGTGCCTGGTCCAGATAATGCAGCTTTTTCGCTTTGTCCATTTTTGCGGCCTTCTGCTTACTCTAAAATTTGAGCACTGGCGCAGTTTCTTTGGTGCGTTTTTTGCTTTCATCACGCAGCAGTTTTAAGTGTAAAAGCATCGTGGTGCATTGTAAACTTTCTGGTGCTTGGGTCCCAGCTTGTTTGCCATCCAAATACAGATACTAACATCATAATGTTTTCGCGCACAATTGGGTCGCAGTCGCACAGCTGGTTTATTACCTTTTTGCAGTGTATAGCTGTGGCGTGGTCTTTATTAAAAAGCACGCCCACTGCGCTTGGCCCTAAGTTGTTTGGTACCACGCCCATAAGTAAGCCCCACATTACTATTTGGCGCGGCACTACCAGTTCGCGCTTTCTACTTTTAATTGCTAGCGCTTCTGGTTCTAGTTGGTAATGCTTACATACTGCGTTTATCCAGTCCTGCACATCGGTGCGCAAATTCTCGGCAATCTTATGGCGGTATTTATCCACTTCGTGTTTAAGCACTGCCTGCTGCAGTTGGTTAAGTGGTCCTGCCACTTCTTGCAGCAGTTGGTTGTAGTGTCTTTCGTAGTTCACAGCGTTTAGTTTTTAGTTATTAAATAGTTGGTAGTTTGTAATGTTGAAGTATGGCAGCACCACATCTGTAAGCAGCCAAATAATGGCAGCAGCTGCCAATGGCAGTGCTAAGCGTTTGCCGTAGTACTGCAGTGGTTTAAGCTTTCGTTCAGCAGTTCGGTTTAGTAGTGTTACTCTAGCGGTAAATGCTTCTGCATCTGCCTTAAGCCACTTGTGGCGCTTATTCATTTTGCGGCAGTAGTCGCGCCATTGCACATTATAGTGCTGGTATTTTTCTTCTGCCTTTGCAGGGCTGCAGCCTTGTGGCACACTTAGTAAAAAGCTGCGTACGGTTTCGCCCAGTTCTGCTTCTACTTTTTGCAGTATTCTTTTTTGTTGTCTTAAACTCATTTTTTAAGTATGTAGGTTTCTAATAATGCCAGCGTAAAAGCGCGCAAATACAGCCAGCCAATTTGTATAAGGGCTTTCATTAGGCTGCGCTTTTTTCGGTTATTTTCTTAAGGTCTGCAGCGCTTTGCAGTGGGTTATTTTTGCAGTGCTTGTGGCTGCTGCAGAATTGTGTGTAATTGCGTACATCAAAACCCATTCTGCGTGCGTAGTTGTGTTCTGCACGTGCGTAGCTGCACTCTATCCAATCGGGTAAAAGCACCACCATATCGCAGGTATCTAATGCATCAAACCTGCGCTGCATAGCTTCTTGCTGCGTTAAATGGTGTTGATCATCATCATAAAATAAATCGTGCTGCTTTATGGTTTCATAACCATATTTATGCAGGAAACCTTCCACGGCATTAAACGTGCCCAGGTTAAGCTTTGGCATACCAGAAGTGCGGCCAATTATGTAAACCACTTTAGGGTTATTACTTGGCTTTACTGTTTCAATTTCAGTATTGCAGCTGGTGCACTTGTAGCCGTTTTCGTGAAAATTTACACGCATTGGTAGTGGGTGTTTGCAGTTCATTTGTTTGCGGTTTTTTGGTTAAGTATTAGTTCACGTTTTTGCTTTTCCAGTTCGGTGCAGTAGACAAACAGCTGCAGAATGCCGTATTTATCCACTCTAGGTTTACCCGTTTTCGGCACTTTTTCTTTACGCAGGTAAGCATCCACGGTGCGCTTAGATAATGCCACACCGTGAATGCTTTTTACAGCCGTAATTATGTAGTGGTAACCAGCTTCTGTAAGCCATTTACGCCTTTGCTTTATTTGCTTTTTGGTAAGCTTGGTACGCTTCTTGTGTTGCATTACGGTTGTAAAAAGGTTGTAATAATGAGCAACAAAGATTAAGCAAATGATGATTAAAAACAAGTGATAACTGTCAAAAAGCGGCAGTTTAACGTCTAAAGTGTTGAGCATCAAGCACTTTAATTTTACAGCTATGGAAAAAGGAAAACATCGCGGCAATAAACTAGAACGCATACTGCGTGCAGAAGCGGTAAACTTTGCACAGCTAGCTGGCCAAATACAATGGCGTGGAAAAACCCACATTAACCGTATGACTTTGTACAACTGGTTTCAAGATCCAGAACTTAGCGTGGAAAAAATAATGGCAGTGGCTAAGCGCGTGCCAGCCGTGGCAGAAGCATTTGATGAATTGGACCTTAATAACCAGGTAATGGAAAAGGCCGCGCAGGAACTTAAAGAAAGTGGCACATTAACCATTGAATGCCAGAAGCAAATAAACTACTGGCGTAATCAAACCATCAGTTTACAGCAGCGCGTAATGGAACTGCAGGAAACTATCATTGACCTAAAAACCACCACTTAACGACACACAAACGACACACACCGCTGCATTTAAGTACGGTTTAAGCGCTTTTTGTGGTACAGCTGGTACCACAAAAAAGCCGCTTTGTAAGCGGCTTTTCTTTTTTTAAGTACAAAAGTGCTGTGCTGCTTTAGGTTTTTACCGACACACAAACGACACACACCGCAAAATATGGTACCACGTTATACTGCACGTTTCATACTCCGTACAGATCGCTGTAAAACCAGCGATATAAAACCACTGCACCTAAAGTGCTACATAAACAAGAAAAAAGTGGTACTAAGTACTGGGCAAATGCTGCACCAGTTAAATTGGGACCAAGAAAAACAGCTGGTGGTTTACAATAAAAAAGCACCTCTTAGCCGCAAAGCTGTAGATAATGCAAACCTAGAACTGGGCGGCATAATTAATAAGGTGCAGCAAACCTTTTTTAATTACCGGATAAAACAGCAGCCACTAGATGTGCAAACGTTTAAAGCCATTTACGCTTCTGGTAATGATGCTGTAAGTGTGCAGGAATTTTATGGCCATTTTTTAGAACTGCACAGCGGCATATTTGCTGCCAGCACTTTAAAGCAATACAGAACAAACCAGAAGCTGCTGCAGGAATTTATGCCACAGCTTACAATTATGCAGGTAACACCAGAACTGGTAAAGCGCTTCGATACAATGCTGCGCCAGCGTTACAATAATAATAGCAGAATGAAGCACCACCGTATGGCTAAGCGTGTAATGCTTCAAATGTGTAAGAAGTATGGCGCGCCAAACCCATACCAAGATTTTAAGATAAAACACATTAATGGCCACCGCGAATACTTGAATAACTCCGAAGTGGCAAAGCTGGTGCAGCTACTAAGCAGCAAACGCTTAGATAAAGGGACACATTACGCATTAAAAAAGTACTTATTTAGCTGCCACTGTGGTGGTTTGCGTATTTCGGATATTCATAATGTCGGTGTAGATGATGTTTACGATAATGTACTGGTGCTGGTGCCGCAAAAAACAAGTGGACAAAGTAAGCGCGTGCAGATACCACTACCAGAAAACTGGCAGCAGTGGGTGCACCATCTAAGTGGTAAGTACTTTTTCGATACTCAAACAGATCAATACATAAACCGCTGTTTAAAGGTGGTGGCTAAAGCTGCAGGAATAAAGAAGCAGCTCACCTTCCACACAGCGCGCCACACGTATGCTACTGGCTTTTTAAATGCAGGTGGTAAAGTTGAAGTGCTGCAGCGCATACTTGGCCACGCAGATATTAAAACCACTATGGTTTACGTGCATATTAGCCGCGAACGGCTTAAAGACGAAGCTGCAAATATTAGCCTTTACAAATAGCAGCGCCCACCAGAAGTGGGCAGCTATGCAGGCAGCAGTCGGCCTTGTATAAAGTGTGTGCTTAAACCCGAAAGCACGGCAGGTGCGGTGCTTGTTGGCTTCTTAGTAATACGTTAAAGGCCACGCTTACCAACACCACTAAACTACCACCAAACCCTACCGCTATAAAGGACAAAAAAAGCCCCACCGTAATGGCAGGGCTTTGCTGTAATTAAAAAACTGCAATGCTTTACGCACTGCAAACTGTGAACACCACTAAAGTAAGCATTTGCAGCTTATTCTAGCTTTTTATTTGGCAGTTTTCCTGCTTTTTTATACCGTATCAGTTTATTAATACCAAGTGCGTGCAATACAATGGAACCAACTACAGCACTGCCGCCAAATACCAAACCAGTTACCGCCATATTTTGGTTATCTGAATTAATACCCAGAATGCTTGCAGTAACTACTGGTATGCCAATGGTAGCCAAAGCACCACCAGCCACGTGCGTGTGTATTACATCGCGCTGCTCAAAGCTAAGCTGTGGCTTTTGGTGTGGTACTGGTTTAAGCATTTGCCGCTTAAAGTCTGTTTTAAAACTGTTGTCTGGTGCATATTGCGCGGTGCAATTAAGCATAAATAAGCACAAAAGTGTAGTAAGTAGTCCTTTCATAGTGTCAAAAATAGCAAAAAGCCTGCCACTATTATACACTTACTACGTGCTGCGTATATCTGAAAAACCACGGATATATGCCAGATCTTCTTCTTTATCGCTAAACTGCTGCAAACTAACTATGGCGCGTCTATCTTTATCTGCCAGCACCGCTGCTGCCAGCATATCTAGCTTACTGCCTAAATCTGCAGTGGCGTTGATACTGTAAGAAGGTTGCGGCATAGTGCCGCCATTAGCAAAGCTTGGCACGCTGGTAATGCTACTGTTTAAACTTGCAGTATCTATAGCCACATTTGGTGTTGGCATTATGGTTTTGCCACGGTTGGCAAGCATTGCGCTAATAAGCGGCATATTTGCTTGCGTAGTATCCACGGGCAGTATGGCTTCGCCACCTTCTACTTCTGCCTGCTTGTTGCCGTTTGCATCAACTACAGCCATACCACCTTGGCTGTGGCGTGGACCATTAAGCACACCACCACTTTCAAACTCTGGCGCGCCTTTTATAATGCTTTTTGCTTTAGCAAATGCACCTACCACTGAACCAATCATAGTTGCTATGTAACCCATTAATGCAAATGGTGCGCCAGGACCAGTGGCAGAAGCTGCAGCAGTTGCACCGCTAATTGCACTGGATATACTGGTGGCTGTATCAATGGCCAATTTAAAAAGCGCAAAGCCTTTCATATTCTCGGCATTTTCTGCCATTAAACCTTCTATTTGTCCCAGTGCACTAGATAAATTGCTTAAGCCACTTTGTAATGATATGTATTCTGCTTTTTCTTCGCCTTTTCTGTAGCGTTCTGCAATGGCTGCTAAATGCGCTGTTTCCGCTTCTTTTATGGCGGCCATATCGCCACCGTGTTTTTTAGTAAGGTCTTTAAGTTCTTGGTAATACGCTTGTGTGGCTTCAATTTCTAGATCTTCAGCCGACCTATTAAGCGCATCCATTTGTTCTACCAAGTATGCTTTTTCATCTATATCATTAAGTAAGTTATTTTGAAACTCATCTTTATCATCGGTAGTGCCGGCACCACGTTCGGCATCTGTACCGCCTTCCATATCGCCACCACCAATAAGGTTTTTAAGTGTTTCAATATCTGCCTTTGCAGTGGCTAGCGCAGCACTTGCGTTTACCTTCATATTATTAAACGCTTTGGCGCTGTTTTGGTCTAGCTGTTCCCACGGTTCTGGGTTTTTAATTTCTTCGCCAACGCCCTGCCATATTTCTTTAATGTCGGTACCAAACGCTGCCCAATCATCGCGGTAAGCTTTAAACTGTTCAAGCATTACATTACCAGCGGCTTTAAATTCGCCATCCATCGCCAAGCGTGCTGCCTTTACGCCAGCCAGAATAAACTTAAATGGCTGCACAATAGCCACATCTAAAAACTGCATAATTACAGCCAAATTGGTTTTAAATGCACCAGTAAATAAGTTTACAGCAGTGCGCACTGCTTCGCTTTCGGTGTACCATTCGCGCAGCCATTGCCGCGCTTCAATCATATTTTTAGCCCAATCCTTAATGCCATCGTTTAAATTGCTTACCACATCAATTAAAGAAGTGGTGGCAGCATCTGTGTTAAACACAGCGGCAATAAGGCCGCCTAATTCCTCCATCGTATCGCCAAGCACATTGCCAAGCTGTTGCCAGCCACCGCCAACTTTTGCAGCAGCTTCTGCTTGGCCACCATATTGGCGCTCTAATTCTGCCAGAATAACGCCTTGTGCTTCTGCTAGTCGGTTGCTATTAGCTAGGTCTTTAATTACTTCTTTTTGCGCAGCGCTAAATTGAATACCAGAACGGCTTAAGGCACTAAGGTTTGCCACCGGATCGTTAAGCGCTTTACCAAGCTGAATGCTGGCGCTTTTCAAATCGCCATCTAGCACGGTGCTTAAATCCATCGCCACGCGCTGCGTGCGCAAAAAGTTATCGTTTGCAATATTGGTAAACGTAAGCAGCTGTGCAGTGGCATTATTTAAAATTTCTTCATCACCAAAAAGCGTTTTTTTCTGCAGTTCGCTGGCTTCTTTACGCAGTTGGCTTAAACTTAAACCAGCAGCGCCAGAAGTACTTTTTATGGCTTGGTTTACTTTTTCTACCGCCTGCGCCTGCTGGGTAAATGCTTGCATTGCACGCTTACCAATTTGCCATAATTCGCGCGCGCCTTGTATAGCCACGCCCACCATTAAGCCTTTACTAAGCATACCTTTAAGGTTATCAAACCCACCACGCAGCTGCTGTGTATTGCCGCGCAGTTCGCGCATACGCCCATTTACCTTTTTAAGGTCGGTATTTAACCGCTTCCATTCTGCGCTGTCTGGGTTCATATTATCCATTACGCGCTTTAGGTCGTTTGCACGGTTCCTTAAATCGCGCATACTCATACTGGATAAATCAATGGTACCACGCAGTTTGCGCATACGCTCGTTAGTTTGTTTTAACTCCGTTTGCAGCTTTCGCTTAGTAGCAGCATAATCTTTGCTGCGCTTGTTTAAGCCATCAATTTTGCGCTTTAGTTCGTCTTTTTGCTGGCCAAGTTCTGCCAGTTCGCGCTTTGCAGCGTTGCCACTAGCAACTATGCGCAGCTGTATTTCTTCGCTTTGTACTGCCATTTACACTTCTATTTTTAAGCCATCCATTTTTTGCATTTGCTGCACGGTTTCTTCTACGTATTTGCTGGATATATTGTACACCAGTGTGCTAACTTCTTTGTATGCAGTTTTACTGTAAAACCTGCCCACCTTTCTGCCACCGCGCGCTACGGTTTTTACTTCTTGCAAAGACACACCACGCCCAACGCCCATATCTCGGTACCGGCCAGATTGGTTAAAAATTAGCATACCAACGTGGCCAGCCACGCGCTGCTTTATACTGCTTATTAAGCTGCCAGTAACACCAATACCCATACTTTGGGCTGCGCTTATCATATTGCGCACCATTCGCTGCATACTGGCTTGCAGTTCTTGTGTTATAAAAGCATCGTAATTACTCACTTACGGTATAATTTTAAGCGCCTGCACTTCTGCGCGCACAGCGCCTTCTTGGTTAATTTCATAAATTAATTTACTGCGCACCATTAGTTCGTTGCGCTTGTGTATTGGCCGCGAAAAGTCCCACTTAAAAACATCTGTAAGCGTAAGGTTTGCAGGTGCAAATACTTCTAGCGCACCATCAACTTTGCGCTGCCACTCTTTATGCTGCTGCTGCCAAACGCTGGTACTATCATCGTAAAACCGAAGATCTACCGCGCCACTTATTGCGCTGCCATTTGGGTTAAATGCGTGTGGTGTAGCAAATGGAAACTGCACAGCAGCTTCTTGGCCATCTTTAAGGCCGTGCCAGAATGAAAATACCAGTGGGCATTCATTCCTGCCCATTGCAAACAGCGCAGAACTAAATACAAAATCGAAGCGTGGCACCACAATGGTGTCTGCATCTGTTTTAACCGCTTCCATATTGGCAGGCTGGCCAATCATTTCCAGCGCTTTTTTACCATCGCCATTTATAAACTCTGGGTAATAGTTGCCTAAACTCTGGGCGGTTTTTACTACGCTATTAAAAGCAGCTACTTTGTAAATTTTGTTTTCTGCTTTCGAGTAAACCACATCGCCAATATTTAGCGGTGCCATAAATAGCACATCTATATCTGCCAAACTATTTACCGTTTGTGCAATGGTTAAGCCTTCGCCATCTTCAATATCCAGCCCACTGTTAAAGCTTTCGGTAATGGTAATGCCTTCCGGCTCTTTAAAATCGTAGGTGGCCGCTTGCAGTTGGTTGGTGTAATCGCTTGGCGCAGCAGCTAGCACGTTTTTAGCATAGTCTAGCAGTATGGTTTTAGCGCGTAAATCAATAATCACATTCAAATTAAACCTGCGCTTAATGCCAATTAAGTAATCTGCCACCGTTACATCTGGCACGTGTTGGTTATGCTGCACCACGCCCTGGTATCGGTTCATATTTTCCACAGCGTTATTATTAATAACCACATAGCTGCCAGCATCCATTTGTAATTGGTATGCACCAGATAAATTGGATATTTCAAACTGCACGTAATTACCAACATCTGCAGCCGTTGCATTGTACGTGTAGCTGTATTCAAATACACCAGTAAAACCTGCAGGTATTAGCGAGTAAGGATCTGCCACATTAGGCGTGCTGCCACTGTAAGGCAAGTGCAGCAGCAAACGTGTAAACCCTATTGTATTATTTGCACTTATTACCACGTAAAAGGTAAACGTGTGGTTTCCTGCATTTTGTATAGTGTAACGGCTAGCCACACCAGCTTGCGTAAGGTTATTATCTGCATCCTCGTTAGGTGTGGTAGTTTCATCATTAAACACCAAAGCGTTAGCTGTTGCGGTAATTTGCTGCCAGGTACCGGTACCGTTTGGGTTAAGCGCAGCGTGGTAAATACCATCTTGTTCTGCACGCACGTAGTAACTACGTTCGCCACGGTCTAGCAGTAAATTATTGTGTGTAAGTAGCTGGTCGGTAGCTTCATCTTGCATAAACTCGCCAGCAATTTGGTGGCCATACGTGCCGCCAATTCTGTTAAGTATAAACTTTGTGTACAGCTGTGGGCTTAGTGCGTGCTTGTTAAATGTTTCAAGCCCAGTAATGGCATTACTGTAAAAAGCACTGCTGCTGTGGTCCCAGTTATTTATAAGGCAGTTTCCATTCTCTAGCTGCCACTTGGCTGGTGTACCCAGTGGATCTTCGCCAGCAGTGGTGGCTGTAATGCAGCGGTAAATGCCGCGCAGGTTTGGTTCGCCATCAATTAAGTACTGTACATAATCGTTTACTGCGTATGCTGTATCAAACTCAAAGAAATCTGTGTTATCTACACTGCGCCACGCCACAGCATCTTCTATGCTGTACGCTTTTGGCGCGTACATAGTAGGGAAATTAAAATTTACGTCTGGGTAATTTTGCGCCACATAACCACTGGCTGCAGTAACCACGGCACTGGTGCTGCTGCCAAGGTTTACATCTGCGCCATAGTTTACATCTGTAAGCTTTTGGTCTAAGATATCCACCGCAAAACCATTAGGAATAAAAAAGCAGTTAAGCCCTTTTTTGGTTTTACGTCTTACAAATAACTTACCGCTGTACTCTGGGCGGCCATCAATAACCATCTGCACATTATCGTGCTTAATAGTGCGCTGCAAAATATCGAAGCGGTTAGCGTAGCCAAGCTTCTTAAAATTGCCGTTTACATCTGGCACCACAATATTGGTACTGTGCGCAGCTGGTATATCATCAGAAAACAAACTGCTTACCAGTTCAAATTCCACCTTTGCTGCTGCATCAAGTGTAATTACATCGCCATTACTTAGTTTAAAACCAATCATATTTATGCGTTGCTGTAGCCTTTGTTTAAGAATGCGTGGCGGTAGGTAAACTCTAAGCCATAACCATAGTCGCCCGTTTTTTCGTGCTCTAATTCAAAGCTTTTAGAAGCGTTTACCACTACTGGTACCAGTACACCGTTTACCACTTCGTACACCTTTTCAGAATTAAGGAAAGCACGCAAGTGTGCCGCTTCTGCTTTTGGTTTAAAACCAGTAAACACTTTGGTGGTGTCTGTAAAGCCTTCGCTTTTTACTTCAATAATTCTATCTGTAGCGCTGTAGCCATCTTGCAGCACGTTTAACGCTTCTTTTTTGCTAAACGCGGCACTGTTTACAGCATCGCCATTGCAGCGCAGTGTGTCCCAGCCCTGCACGCCATTCTCAAATAAAAACTGCTTATCCTGCCTGGTTTCATCTACCAGCCAAAAGGTTTGCACCACCGTATCTGTAGTGGCTGTGCCTTGTATGGATATTTGCAGCGTGTATTTGTACGGTATTTTGGCAGGCTGCAGTGTATCTAAACTGCGCTGCTCAAAACCTACAGCATAAGCGTACGTTTCGTACTTATCTTGCGTGGTAAGGTCTGGTGCAGAAGTATCTGTGGTGCCATCTGTGTAATAAACCGTAAAGAATGTACGGTATTGATCAATGCCAGTAAGTTGGTGTGGCGTGCACCAGTATATCCAGTGCAGTTCGTTTGCCGTTACTTCTTTAGTAAATGGCTGGAATGTATTAAACGGTTTAAGTGCTGCACTGAAATAGTTGGTATCTAAATCGCCAACATTAGCCACATCTTGGTAATTTAAACCACCTTTTAGTACGCGCTTATTATCGCTTTGCGTACGGTAAACCGTAACAAAAGAACTGTTTATGCTGTAGCGTTCGGCATAAACTACGCGGTACATTAAATTGGTATTATCTGCAGCAAATGCCGTGGCGCTTGCAGGGTTTGGTGCATCTTCTCTAGTTTGCAAAAAACCATCTATTAATTCCTGCACATCTAGTTTAGCATCGCCCTTTAATGTTCCTGCATCATCGTACAAAGTTGGTGTGGCGTGTAGCGTGCCAATACGTGTAAAGGTGCCACTGCCGTACGTTTCTTCCACCTCAACATCCATAATTACTGCGTAATTATCTAATACATCCAAGCCCACCGGTGTGGTAGCGGTAGAAAATACCGCTTCGCCACTTGGTATATCTGTAGTGTAAGTAAGTGCCAATTCTGTACCAGCTTCGCGCGCAGTAAAGCGTACAGTGTTTGTGGCAACGTATTCAATAATAAAATCTTTTTGCAGTAAGTACTGCGCAGTAAACCACGTATCTGCTAACGCTTCGCAGTATTGGCCTACTGTTGTACTGGGTATATCATCTGGCAATAAATAACCGTTTGCATCAGTGGTGGTATCCACAAAAAAGGTAACACTGTTGCCATTCCAACTAAGTGTTAAAGCACTGCCAATGGTGGTAAGCTTGGTTGTAAATACCATTTCGTAAACACCAGCTACTGGCTGCGTAGTAACATAATTTGCGCTGCGCAGGTGCCATTCGATAGGGTTTTTGCTGTATGCAATTACACCAGGTTCAGAAATTACTGTTAAACTCATTTTTTAAATCCAGTTTGCAGCATTATGTCTAATGCTATCGTAAGTAATAAACTGCCCAAAGCACTGCACGCCATAGTGGTTGCCACCAAATAGGCCGCCCACTTCTTCGTATTGCGTATTGGTGGCGTGGTACTTACCGAAAAATTCTTTTTCTTCGTTTAGGTAGTCCAGCCTGCCAATTATCTGTTCACAAATACTAAAGCAGTCGTTTTGTATGGTTTTTATTTCTGCATTATCGCCTTTAAACTCGGCAGCTTTCAGAATAAAAAAGCCAAAATCTACACTGCGCTGCACGTTAATTGTACGGTTGTCTATAGTTCTAAACTCTGGCTGCAGTAGCACCATAAACGGGCTGGTAATGCCATCGCCTTTTATAGTGTCGTAAGCTTCGTTATTTGCCAGTTCTGTAAAACCATTAAGCAATGGCGTGCGCGCCACAATTTCATCGCGCCAAAAAGCCCTAAATGTTTCTAAATCGGTAATCTGCGCCATTATTTATTCTTGGTTTCCTTGTGTTTTTTCTCGAAATACTTAAGAACCGTGCGTGCTGGCGTTTTTTCCACATCTTGGTACGGTCCCAAGCTGCCATTTTCTGCCACAGAAAGTGTTACGGCTTCCCAATCTGGGCGGCCTTCCAGTGCTATTTCTGCAGTGGGTAACTCAAACTGCTGGTAAAATGCATCGCGCAGCAGTACGTAATTGGTGTAAATAGCATACTTAAGCGGTGCGCGCAGGTTAGTAAACAACTTTATGCGCTCTGGCACGCTTTCATCCTCAACATTAAGCTGGTAGCCTTCTTGCACGTAAAGCACCGCTGCTAAATCATTAAGCAAAGCTTCGTTTTTAGTATCTACAAAGCGCTGAATAATAGTATCTGCCAGCTTCATCTGCTGCCAAGTAACACCGCTAAGCAGCGTGCGTGGACCATTGTAATTAATGCCTTTGTGCTTTAATTTAGGTATGGCACTGGTAAACTTATTCTGCTTATTATCAAAAAGCCAATCTATGGCTGGCAGTGCATCAATTACATCATCAGTAGCAAAAAACTGCCACAGTTTACGCTTATCAAAAAACACGTAAAGCAGCGCCATATTAAATGCTGCGCGCCATTGCTTAATTTGCAGCAGGTGCAGCACTAAGCCAGAAAGATGTGCGCGCGTTAATGGTAGTAAAGCCATTAGCACCTCGAATACCATTAGCCGCTTATCTGTGCTGGTGCACTTAATGTAGTTTACGGCTTCAAACTGTTCTGGTGTTAATTGGTCCCAGCCATTAGGTATATCAATGCTGTAAAAATTAGCGCCAAACTGCAGCTGTGCGTACATCATAGTGCCAATTTCGGCACGTAAACGCTGCTAAAAAAGGACAAATAAACGGCTGTTTTGTACTAATTAGCAGCAATAAAAACAGCAGCTACGGCTGTGGCAGCAGCGCCATAACCTGCCAACACCCACACCAATGTTTTATTACGCTTAAGTGCACGCTGCAGTTTAAGCGTTTGTTTTTGGTAGCGTTTAAACTCAGCATCTGTAAGCGCTTGCACCTGCTGCAGTGTTTTGTATTCTGCCTTGGCAGTAGCTAGTAATTTAATTTGCATATCGTGCCGCTGCTGCATACGGTCTAGCAGTTGAACAGCAGCCACATACTGCTGCCAGCACTCTGTACGATCATCGTAAATACGGTTAATCTGCTTTACCTGGTACGGTGTAATTACGGTACACGTATCGCAGTCGATTGGTATCTTCTGCTGCCAATCTTGCGAAAAGCAAAGCTGTGGCACTATCATTAGGCAAATGCCAATTTTTAATACGGTTTGCTGCATTGGTGTAGCTTATTTGGGTTGGTGCTTTTTTTAGTAGTTCTATGGTATCGGTAAGCGCTTGCACCTTTACGCTTAGCTGCTTGTTTTCTTCTGCTTGGCGTTTGGCTTTAGCTTCTAACTGTAAGCGCTGCTGCAGGTAGGTGTTATCTACACTTACAGTGGTATCTGGCAGCATTTGGTTTACAGCCATAATTATGCAGAAGCAAACTACTGCGCCAACTACAGCGCCAATGGCGTAAGGTTTAAAGCTTTTTAATACAGTCAATGCGGCAGTTTTTGTTTTTCATTACCGGTAAAACTTTTTCATTCTTTTTGCTTTTTCTCGGTAATCTTTCGGGAACATTTTTACAGCCTTTTTATGGCTAATTCCCTCATCTCTTAACTTTAAATAAAATCTTAGTTCTCTTTGGTTTCTAGTTATACCCATTGCGCATACTTTTTGGTAAGTTCTTTGCGGTGTTCTAAGCCATTAGTGCCGCCATTTATGCGCTTGGTAAGTTTAGTTATGGTTTCATCGTTTACGCCCTGCGCGCAAATACTCCATAAGCGGTTCTGGTCGAAAAACCACATAGCACTTTTAAAGGCATAAACAGTAGCTACTGGTGCAGGGTTTTGCAGTATGGTTTCATCATTTACATAAGCACTGAATAACTGGTAATTATTGCGCCCAGTAAGCTGTAGTGCACCACGGCCTTTAAACTTCCAGCCATCGCCACTTATTTCTGGACCATTACCCATACGGTTGGCATAAACACGGTTGGCAATGCGTTCTGGCTGGCGTGCATATTGCGCAGCTTGTTCTGGTGTAAAGTACTTCCGAAAAACAGAACGTAAACCATCTGCGCTGTAATTAAGGTTTTCTTCAAACCGCGAAAAATTAGCGCTTTCGTGTGCGCACTGCGCAAAGAAGTGGGCGGCTTTGTGGTTGTTTAAACCAAGTAAAGCAGCTGCCGCCTTAAGTGTTAAAGGACCAAAAGCACCATCTGCTGCCACGCCAGCTTCTTGTTGTAAATGCTGTAGTGCGTTCATTTTGTCTTGCCTATGTTATCGAAGTAATCCTTAATACGCGGCCAAATAGCGCCCCACGCATCAACACCGAGTATGCTACCTACGTTCTCAAAAATGCTTTTTACCTCTGTAATAGCAAACCACACGGTGCTTATTCTCATTACTGGCAATTCTGGCATCCAGTGTGTTTCTAAAAAGTACGCAGCAATAATACCGCAAGGGTAAAGCACTATTTTATCTGCAGTTTTTTTAAAGCCAGAAGCGTTAATGGATTTAATGCCATTGGCGCGTATTTGTTTGTAAATGCCGGTGGCTAGGTCAAGGAATATGATAACGCCCATACCCACCAGAAGATCGTGTGCTGGTGCTATGTAAGCCACAGCGGTGGCTATTGTAAATTTAAAGAACGCCAAGGCTGCTATTTTGCTTTTTGTGGCAATGGCCGCGAATAATTCTAGCGTATTCTGCATATCTACCATTAACGTGTTTTAGAAAATAAAAAGTGGGTCGCTGCCTTGGTTTTCGTGCCGGTCCTCGTTTGGGTCGGCACCGTTTGGATCAACGTATAAATCAGAATTGAAGTAAACAGCATACTTACTGGCGCTGGCTTCTTGGTTTAAGTAGCTGCGCAGCTTTTCAAAAAATGCATCTGCTTCTGCATTGTACTGTTTTACCAACGTATTTATGTGCTCATCTTTAGCCTGCTGCTGCATTTTCATTGTGTGGCTTTCTTGAATGCCAGCAGATAAATAGCCGCGCTCATCAATTTGCAGGTTAAGCGCCAAAATACCTTTAGCTATTGCACGATTTGCCACCGCTTCTTTAATAAACGGTATCAGTTCTTGGTTGTCTGCACTTACAGCGTTGGTGGTAATTTGCGTGCGCATTTCATCGTACAAATCAGTACCTAAGTAGCTTTTTAATTCGTACTGCTCAACTTTACGCCTATAAGGTCGCAGGCGCATAAACAAGTGGCGGCTGTTGTTAATATCCACCACTTCGTTAAAGTTTGCAGTGGTATTAACAAAACCTTGTTTAAGTTCGGTATAGCCTTCGCCTGCTGCCCAGTCTGGGTATGTAGCTGCGTTGGTTTCCAGCCATTCTAGCAAAGCATCAAAACCAGCCATTGCTTTACGCAGTTGGCTAAGCCTAAACTGTTCAACTCTTTTTTGACTAGCTGGTGCGCTGTTTTCGTCTTTATGTACGGTAAAACCGTGCGTACTTAAATTAATATCAATATCTGGCACCGCCAAGTATGCAGCCATTTGCGCCAGTGGTTCTTTTAACTGGTCGTAAAGCGCAAGCGTGGAACCAGTAAGTGGTAAGCTGGCAGAAGCTGTTACCAAATTTGAATACTCTGTGCTGCCAAGTATTGGCTTTAAGTAATCGCGTTCTGCCTGCTGTACGCTGGCATTAAGTAACGACCAGCTTAAACTTTTTAATACTGGTACTGAATTTTTAAAGTCTGTTTCTTGCAGTATTGCCATTACTCTGGTGCGTTTGAAGTTTTAGGCACGCCAGTGCCACTGTATAAATTTGCCTGCATACCATAGCGGCACCTAAAAACTAGGTCTGGGTTCCATCCGTTAAAATCTCTTACAATGTTTAAAGGTTCAAGCAGAATGTCTTGCACTGGTCGTTCTAGCGCATAGGCAATGTCCCACGCCACCTTTTTATCGCTTCCACTACCTGCGCCATAATTTTTACCAGGACCATTGCCGCTAAGTGTTGGATCTTCGCCAAGTGCAGTAAGTATGTGCGTGCTGGCTTCGTTGCTGTCCTCTATGTATTGGCCATCTTTAAATTTGCTGCCAATTTCTTCTATGGTTATGCCTTCCACCTGCTGGTTAGTGGCAGGGTTAAACTTGTTAATACTAAAAATGCTTTTGCCTGCGTTGCTGGCGGTGCTTAGTGTTTCGCTTACTTCTTTAATAAAGGCATCGTACTTGGCTTTACGTTCAGCTTGTTCTAGCTGTTCCCAGTTTGGGTACCTGGTGCGCCAGTAGTCGTAACTTACTTTTATAAGATACTTTGGTGCTATCTGGTTTTTCATAATAGCCGCCTTAAACTCTGGTATTTGTTCAGCTACAGAAAGCCAGCTACTTTGTCGCGCGCTGTCCCACGGTGCAAGTGCGTAGTAATCTTGTAGTACATCTGGCATTGCTACCGGTACCACTACATTACGCGCGCGCTGGTTTTTAATTTGGCCTACAGCATCATACAATGGATCTATTGTATTAAGCCTGGCAGCGCCTTTGCCGTTTGGGTCTTTCGCCCAATCGCCATAAATAAATGTTTGCTCAATTTGGCCAGTTCGTGGGTTTTTCCAAGCGTGGCGGCAGTACTTCGCTTTATGTGCCACCATTTTACCAACAGCTGTACCGCTTTCATTAAGCACTAATTCTGTCCAGCTTTGTTTAAGGTAAACTTCGTTGGCAATACTCGTGTAAAACCAATGCTGAAAATTTGTGTTTCTTAGCCATTGGCGTATCTCGTTGGCTTCGGTTCCTGCCATAGCAGGTTTGAATTTTTCGTTGCCGTTATCATCGTAAGAAAGTGTGCCCCACATAACACCACCACTGTATATGCGTGCCACGCGCTGCGCTAGTCTGGCACTAAGTATGGTGTTTTTTTGCACCACATCTTTTACCGTTTCTGGAAACTTATTATCTGTGCCCCACGGCACAAAGTTGTGCTGCTTTTTACCATCAAAAAGCACCTGCGTTGGCGTTCCTTTTTTCTTAATGGTGTTTTCAATAGCCACCACAGCGCCATCGTACACATCAACGTGGTAAATACCGTTGGTTAATTCTTCAATTTTACCAGTAAACTTTTTCGCCATTTAGCTTTACTATATTTCTAATGTGTACGGTAATTGGGTGGCCGCCTGCTTTTGCAGGTCGTATGGTAATGGTGCCGTTTTGCATTGCATCGTGTGCGCTGCCAGTACCTATGTAGTTATTAACCTGCTTAAGTTCGCCACCAGTTTTTTGCTTACGGTTAAGGGTCCAAAAATCCATACTAAAAGGCAGCGGCACTTTATTGCGCGTTGCATTAACTTCTGCTAGGCAGTCCACCAACTTCATACCCAAATTTAATGGCGTGCCAATGCGTAAAAAAGGACAATGAAAACGCTGTTTTTTGTTTCGTTTTTGCAGCTGTAAGCGCTTAGCGTTTAGTGTTTTGTGGACTGGGTTGCTTTTTTACTATTGTAATGTCAATAAACGAC